>ERZ842401.1947-NODE-1947-length-28305-cov-4.542372_pt1 | contig 28305 bp, 18 predicted proteins | sample MGYA00521270_ERZ842401 | MGnify/ENA primary metagenome ERZ842401 (study PRJEB31892, sample SAMEA3878208) | bioreactor metagenome | biome: Moose rumen | place: Sweden | collected 2011-10 | study: EMG produced TPA metagenomics assembly of the PRJEB12797 data set... | reverse complement strand
GCATGAATCAGTGCGACATATTGAGCGCGACGCTGAACAACGACGGCTCCACGGCAAAATCCGCCCTGACGCAGGAAAAGCGCCTGAATATCCGCGGCGCAGAATACATAAACGTTGCGGCTGCGCACAAAAGCGGAACCAGCCGCCTTATCGTACAGACGCTCATGGAAAACAACAAGGTCTCGCCAGCGGAGCAGACGGAGCTGTTCCTTCAGAAGCTGAACGAAGGCACCGCCGCCACAAGCGAGAACGAGTACGCCTTTGCAAAGAGGGGAATTGCCGCAGGCTTTTCCGCAGTTACTTCAAATTCCGCGCAATTCATGAGCTGCCTTGCGCAGAACTGGGGAACAGAGCCGCTCACGAACGAGCCAGGAGCAAGGAACGGAACACTTGCGGACACAGTTCTTTCGCACCCGGCGGACATTTTTGCAGAGCCAACGGACTCGCTTTCGGATTTGTTGCAGTCTGCCCACCCATTTGTCTTTGTGCTGCTGAACACCAAAAACTTCACAAAGCACCGAAAAGCCTTTGAAAACGCCGGATACGAGATTGTCAGCGCAAAAAACAGCTCATGGTACATGCAGCAGCTTCAGAATGGAGCGAAGGAAACTGTTGCCGAAGAAAACGACCTTGAAAAGAACAGCCTTTTTGACTCAAAGGAAGCGCTTGAAGCGTTCATCACAGAAAGCCGGCGGACGCTTATGACGCACACGCTCAAAAATGGAATTCCCGTGGTGTTAAAGCATAGCCAGACGACGACGAATGCAGCGATTCTCATTTCCATTGCGGGAGGAAAAAAGCGCGACAGAGGAAACAGCGGGTTCGAGGAGCTTATGGCGCAATCTGTCGCCGTGAATTTGCAGAAAAGCTTGCAAGACCTCTTCTTGAACAATGTGCTTGAGACGCTTCCTGAAGCCGACGTGATTCCCGGAACAGAACAACACTGCATAACGCTGGAATGCAAAAGTGAGGATGTGGGGGCGTGCATCAGGGCGACGGGCGATGCGCTGATTTTCAGCGACATTGCGCCGACTCTTGCAGACCGGGCAGTATATGCGGCACAGACGCAGAAGCGCTTGTACAACGCAAGCCCGGTGAACCAGCTGACGTTCCGGGCGATAAAATATCTGTACGACACGGGCGCGGTGCGCGATATGTTTGATGCGGAAAGGGACATCCTCCAGCGCACAAGTTACACCGACATTCTGAACGCATACCCGCGTATGCTTGACGCGTCGCTGTACAAAATCGTGGTAGCGGGCAGCTTTGACGACGAGGCAGTTCTTCAGGCGCTTGAAGAGACATTCGCCCTGCTGACCGCGCAAAACCGCCTCACCTCGCCGCTCGCCATTCCCGCGCCGGACTTTCCCACAAAGCCGCGGCGGGTTACGCTCAAGCTGCGTCATCAGTTTTTTACCGATGTAAAGGCAGAGGATGCAGGACCAATGCCCGCCGTTCTTGTTCCGACCAAGGATTTTTCAGACCCGGTGCAATACTGGATGCGCGCGCCAAAGAATGGTACAAGGGAACGCGTGATTTTTGATGCTTTGCTGCTTACGATGCGAAGTCTGGTAGGAGAGGCGTTTGAGACGCGCCTCGTCATACCGGGCGGCGACCTTGACTGCGTGGCGCTCACGCTGCTGAATGTTTCGCACACCGCGCAGGCGGACGAAGCCTATAAGACGGTGGCGGAAACGCTGCTGCAAAGCATACAAAATGAGGCAGGCTTCTGCAGCGACATAAAGAACACGTGGATTCTGGAAGCGCTTTCTGAAAGCGGAACGAACCGGGGAACCGCGCGCCTTATTGCGGACGGCACGAATGCACAAAGCTATCTGGACGCATACCAAACGATTCTTGACGCAAGCAAAAGCGATTTTGAGGAAGTGTGCGCCGCGTTCATCCCTGCGGAAGCGCCGCTCAAACTGTATTCAGCGGACGCAAAAAAATAAAAGAACCACACCGTACCAGCAGCAGGCTTTAGAGGCACGCCCCGAATATCGAAATTGCTACGCGTGGCAACGAACAAAGCCGTACTCGTTAAGAAGCCAAGTCATGCGTACGTCGTTCTCTTCAACAGGAACGGCTTTGGTTATCACGTTCACCGGACAAACGCCGCAAAGCGCAGGCACAGAATGAACGCCCCACGGTGCGGGCGAAGAATCGAAAGCAGAAGCGTCATGCTCACCGCCTGCAGCCGCAGCACGCACGCCGTCAAGAACCGCGCCTAGGTAGCGGTCGTAATAGCCCTTGCCGCGACCAAGACGAGCGCCGTTCAGATTGAACGCAAGCCCAGGCACCAAAAAGACCGTACGGGCAGAAAGTTCGCGAAGCAAAAGCTTCTGCGCAGAAGGCGACGGCTCCAGTATGGAATACGCATTGTCAGCCGAAAAGCCAGCCTCAAGCCCAAGCCCCTGCACAAAATAAAAGTCCATGTCGCTCGTTCCCGGAACCATGCGCGGCAAGGCAACCTGCTTGTTGTCATTCAGTGCCGCGCGCAGAATGAGCGAAATGTCAATCTCATCGCGCATCGCCATATAGCCGCAGACAATATCAGCGGTGGCATACACCTCGCTTTGCAAAAAGGACTTCGCAACGGACTTAGCGCATTCCGCCGCAAGCTTCTCATCAGAAAAATAAGCTTTAAGCTCAGCCTTTGCCCGCGCACGCAACGCGCGTTTTGCCTCGGCAATTGACGGTGGCTGACCCGCACATTCCGGTTCATCATGACAACTCATGGCATTTTCCGTTCCGTTTAATTCATTCGCGCATAAAAAAAAGCCTTCCCATTTCTGAGAAGGCTTCCGGCTGCTGCAGGTTTTGAACCTGCGACACATGGATTAACAGTCCATTGCTCTACCAGCTGAGCTAAGCAACCATCATTCTTGCGAATGTGATAGTACTATATACTTTTGCATGCTTTGTGTCAACTGGTAGGAACTGATTTTCCTCGTTTTTCTAATTTTTTTCAAGGATGAATTCTACACGGCGGTTCTTCCAGTTGTTGTCCTTGTCCTTGTAGTCAACCACAAGCTCCGTTCCGCCCTTACCTTCCGTAGAAAGACGGCTTGCGCTTACGCCTTTCTTAACAAGATAAGATTTTACGAATTCCGCGCGTTTTCCAGAAAGAGGAATGAGCGCAGGTCCCCACATCTTGGGGTTGTCCTCGGTTTCCTCTGCCTCGTTGTCCGTAACGCGGTTTGCGTGTCCTACAATCGTAACCTTGTAGTCCTTGAACTTATTGAGGATTTCGGCGATACGCTTAAGAACGCGCTCGTTGTTTGCCGCAATCTCTGGATTAAGACCATTGCTTACCTCTGCCTTTGTCTTGAAGTCCGCGTTGTCGCTGCGGAAGATGATTGACGGAACAGCCATCTTAAGCACGTCGCCGTCGCGGATTACCAGAACGTCAACTGGGATAACGCCCTTTACGACGCTGGTCATGCCAAGGGTGTCAGAAACGGTGAATACATACGGATAGTCCATTGCAGACTGAACGCGCTCAGCAAAGCCGCGGGCGTTCTTCTGTGTGTTGCTCAGACCGTCCCAAATGATGCGCTCTGTAATAGAAGAGCTTCCGCTTGTAGTCCAGAACGGCTTTCCGTTCGGTGCATTGATTACAAATGACCATGACTTAATCATAGCCTTTGAGGTTCCGCTCAGACGGATGAACAGGTCATCGTCCGTACCATCGTTATCCGGGCTGAAGTATTCAGGAGCCGTCTTAACTGCAAGCTGCGGTGGAAGCGCCGTACACAGGAACGGAGAAGAAACAGAAGTTACGTGGTTACCCTTCTTATATACAACGTTAAGCGTTCCGGTGAAGGTTCCCTCGGCAACCTTTCCGTCCTTATCCAGACCATCCCATGTGATTACAGAAGGAAGGTTCGGGCTGTCCTTGTCAGACCAAGAGCGAACCGCAGTTCCGTTTTCGCTGCGGATGTCAAAGTTCCAAGAAAGAATTCCGTCCGCAACAGAAGCGCGGATGTCAAATTTCTGAGTGTCAAGCACATTGTCGCCGTTCGGAGAAATTCCTTCCTCCTCTGCGGTTACGTAAATCTTTGTATCGCGGCTGTCGAGCGCAAGGTTTGCAAGCGTCGTAGAGAACGCGTTTCCGGCATCGTCAGTTGCAGAGATGACAATAGAATAAACGCCGTCGGCAACCTTGTTTCCAGACTCGTCGGAGCCATCCCAGTCAAACTGCTCCTTTGCGCCTGTCTTGATTTTTCCTTGCCAGGTGTATGTCTTTACGACCTTTCCGCCTGCATTGCGCACCTCTGCCTTCCAGAGTTTTTCGTTAGAGCAGTTTGTAATTGCAACAGGAATCGTGTCCTGAACGCCGTCTCCGTCCGGGCTGAATACTGCCCACGGAGCCTTTGCCTCAAGGGTAGGAGCCACGGTGTCAAGCGTGAACTGCGGAGTTGCAACCGCGGCCGAAGAACCGTTGTCAGTCTTTACAGAAAGGGCAGCCGAGTAAACACCGTCAGCGCATACGATTCCAGAGGAATCCTTGCCGTCCCATACAAAAGAAGCCGGAAGCGCCGAAGAATCCTTCTGCGTCTTTATACTGGCACCCTTTGCGTCCTTGATTTCAAATGTGTATTCCGCAATCTGGTCAGCATCCTTTACAACCGGTGTAAAGGTCATGGAATCCTTTACCTTGTCGCCGTTCGGACTGAATGCGCTGTCGCTTACAGAAAGGAAAATCTTAGCTTCTTTTGTATCAAGCTCAAACGCATCCTTGCTTACGCTTACGCCGCTGTTTCCGGCAAGGTCAGTTCCAGAAAGCTCAAACTTGTACTGCGCGTCGGCAACCAGTTTTCCGCTCTTGTCAAAGCCGTTCCATACTATAGAATCAGGAATGTACTGACCGAACGTATATTCGCGTACCGTCTCATTCGTGGCAACGTTAAAGATGCGTCCCCGCCACTGAGGAACTGCGGCAAATTTACCGGCACCCTCGTCAAGAAGCGAAATCTTAACGTCAGGCTTTCCGGCACCGCCGAATGTCTTTTCTGAAACGCCAATCTGGGCAGACGGCTTTGTCGTGTCAAGGATGAATTCCGGCGAGCGGAGCGTGTCAGGAACATATCCGTTAAGGTAAGCGGCGTTTACGAGCGCCTGATATTTTCCCTGAGCAAGAACCTTGCCTGCCGCGTCAGTTCCGTCGAACACAATTTTTGACGGAGGAAGCTCCGAATCGTTCTGATTGTATTCGCGGCACACCTTGCCCTTTGCGTCAACAATGGCAACAGACCAAGAGGTAAGCTTGTTTCCGCTGGAAGCTTCCGGAACAGGAATCGTAACCTCAAACGTTATGTCAGAAAGCTCTGAATCCGTCTTTGGAGAAAAATATTTGCTTCCCGCAATCTTAATGTTCGTAGCAGGCTTTTCAGCAGAATAGATGATGTTGGAAATTCCAGCGTTGGATGCGTTTCCGGCGCGGTCAACGGCGCTTATGTCGTAGGAATAAACGCCGTCCGGCACCTGCTGGCTCAAGTCGTTAGAACCGTTCCATTTGAAGTTTTCAGGTGCGGAATCAGACCAGGTGATGGTGCGCACAACTTCGCCCTTGGCATTCTTGAACACACCCGTCCACTTGTCTTCCTTTGAACCAGACTGCTTTACAGCAAAGTCAGCCTTCGCACCCTCGCCAAAAATCTTGTCGCCGGGCTGTGTAAGCGCAATCTCCGGAGCCTTTGTGTCAACAACGACCGTGTATTTTTCGGTCTGTCCCTCATTGCCCTTCTCGTCAATGGCCTTCAGGTAATAGTAGTAGGTTCCGTCCGGCGCAGTCTCACCGTTATCCATGGAACCATTCCATACGATTGTGGATGGAATCTCTACGCCTACCTTTGGAGTTGCAAGCTGCTTAAAGAAGCCCTTTACATCCAATTTTGACGGAAGCGCAACCTTATTTCCGATGGTGCGCACAATCTTGTCGCTGCCATCAACAATAACCAGCTCCCATGATTTTACCAGATGCTTGTCCGCAATTTTAATCGGAATCTCAAGCTGGTCCTGAACGCCGTCGTTATTCGGCGAGATATACTGAACTTTTGTCTCGGCAGAAAGCACTGCCGCCATTCCCATCATGAGGAATGCAGATGTTTTGATTATGCGGTTCTTTTTCATCATTGCCTCCTGTTATTCGTTCCACAAGCGGATTACCGGCGGGTCTGTGTCCTGCTTGCCGAGCTTAAGATTTGCGCCACCGGAAATAGCGTTGATTCCGCCGTACATGCGCTTCCATGCAAGGGAAGCCATCATCTCGCTGTTTTCCCAGCTGTGGCTTGCAAGATATGCGTTGTTTGCCGCAAGATTGAATTTTACGCCGATTCCAATGGAAGGAATCAGGTTGTAGCATTTCTGCGAGATTTCAAGAATGTCGATTGTTTCGGCAACGCTCACAAAGAATGTGTCCTTTATGGAAACCTGCATTCCCAGGTCAAATGCAAGGTCCATGAACGCAGGAGCGGAAATATCAAACGAAGCACCGCCGGCAAGATCACCCTTCTCAAAAAGAACGGCAGCAGCACCGGCACGCAGTGTTGCGAGCGCCGGGAAGAATTCGGATTCCGTCGGCTCCTCATTATCCTTGTTGTACCAGTCAACACCGTAGGTCGTGCCGCCGAACGGCTTACCCAAATTCAAAAGCGACGCACCAATGCGGAAGTCCTTTGCAAAGCCAAAGGTTTCGCGGCGGTACAAAACGCCAAGGTCAGCGCCCAGCGCCCAGTCGCCGCCGTCGCTCAGCAAAAAGCCGGTGTACAGGTTAGCACCAACGCTCAGCGCGCTGGTAATTTCCTTTGCAAGCCCAGCCTTTACCGTAAAGGATTTTCCCAAATCCATGTCTTCACTGGAAATGAACGTTCCGTTCACCAAGCCCGTCGCAACGAACATTTTCATCGGAACCATAAGCCCGGTCTGGAACGAAGCGCCGGAATCGTCATCAAAGTCGCCCAAATAAGAAAAATCAAAATCCAGCTGAATTCGATCCTCGTAAGCAGTCAACGCCGGATTGTATACGATTGAACCCGGATCGGCAAAAAACAGACCGCCACCGGCTGCAGAAGAAGCAGATGTAAGCTGCCTCGGACCAGAAATACCGTACAAATTCTGACCACCGGCCGGAGGATTGTACGCAAACACAGAAGCTGCAAAGCCGAATGCAGCCATTGCTAAACCAAATCGTTTCATTACTACCTCTCTTAGTGTAATACGAATAGTAGCATCATTATAGCAGAAACGAATTTATTATTCTATTAGAAAGCGAATTATACATGGAAATCAATTTTTTGAAGACATATAGAAAAAAAAATAGCGCAAAGGAGAAGTTGCAGACTTCAAAAACACCCATTTTTGCTGCCGCGTAAGCGGCAAACTTTATAAGTTCCAAGACAAAAATGCGTGTAGCATGCTAGCATGCGGTTTTGAAGGATGAACTTCGACTGGAAGCTATTTTTTTAATACCTATACACCAAAAATTGATTTCCATGGAATTAATTCGCTTGCCGTTCAGTCTTTTATTATCTGCAAGCTGCGGCTTTGGAATTCGGGGAGGAATTTCTTTTTTTGTCCGCTTTCAAACTGAACGGTGATGACCGCCTCGCCGCTGTCGGCACTGCTGGACACAATCTGCCCGTAGCCGTAGTCGTCATGATAGATGCACACGCCCTTTGCGTATTTACGCAGAATTTCTGCCTTCGGACCGTCGTCCTCCGCGCCCGCGCCGTCAACGCCGTATGCCCCCGCCTTGCCGCCGTAGCGGTACAAAAGCGGCACGTTGCCCATCACCTTGAACACGTCGCCCGCCTCAATCAAAAAGCGGCTCGGCATCATCGCCTCGGTACGCCCATACAAGCGCCGGTGCGCGCAGCTGGTTATGTACAGCTCGTCCTTTGCGCGGGTGATTCCCACGTAAAAAAGACGGCGCTCCTCCTCCAAATCTCCGCCGATTTTGTCCTCACGCGGAAAAATGCCATTCTCCAGCCCGGTGATTATGACGCGCGGAAATTCCAAGCCCTTCGTGTTATGCAGCGTTATGAGCGTAACGCTGTCCGCCCCCTCCTCGGATTCAGTTGCAAGCGCTCGGTCAAGCTCTATCGCATCCAAAAAATCAAGCAACCCCTGTGCCGTACACGGATACAGTACCGCGTTGTTCACAAGCTCGTCCATATTCGCCACGCGGGAGGTGCCGTCAGCCTCGTCCTGCGCGCGGTGGTATTCGGCAAGCCCAGAATCGTCAATCAACTTCTGAATAAAAACGCTCAGCCGCTCGCCGCCTTCCGCCGTTTCCTCTGTCGTCGCAGTCGTCGCCTCGTCTTCCGCGTCCTCTGCCGCCTCGGACCTTTCACGCAGCATCTGGGCAAGACCGTTCATCAAACCGCAAAATTCCTTGATTCCTTCCTTTGCTTTTTTACTCAGGGATTCTGAACACGCTTCCGCAGTAGAAACAAGGCTCAAATCCTCGATAAGAGCGCCTGCCGTGTCATGCGCCGTCTGAATGATTTTTTCCTGCGTCTTTTCTCCCACTCCACGGGCAGGTTTGTTAACCACTCTCTGAAACGCAAGCTCATTGCGGGGATTTGCCAAAAGCGCAAGATAGGCAAGCGTATCCTTGATTTCCTCGCGCTCGTAAAATTTCAGCGAGCCGACCACCGCATACGGAATGTGGCGGTGCAAAAATTCGCTCTCAAAGCCAAGCGACTGGGCGTTCGTGCGGTACAGCACGGCAAAATCGCTGTAGTGCGCGCCGGATTCCACCGCCTGACTGATGAGCGACGCACAGAACCGCGCCTCATCGTCCTGATTTTCCATAAAAACGAGCAGCGGAAGCGAACCTTCGCCGCGCTGGGCAACAAGCGTCTTTCCAAGCCGGTCGGCATTGTTCCGCACGACGGCATCGGCGGCGGCAAGAATCTTTCCCATTGAGCGGTAGTTTTTTTCAAGGCGGATAAGCTCTGTTCCTGAAAAATACCGCGAGAAGTCAAGGATATTGCGCACCTCGGCTCCCCGGAATTTATAGATGGACTGGTCATCGTCGCCGACTACGCAGACATATGTTCCGCTGTTTTCCTCAACGCCGCTCAGCGCCTGCAAAAGCCGGAACTGCGCCACGTTGGAATCCTGGTACTCGTCCACCATAATCACGCGAAAGCGGTGCTGCATCTGACGGCGAATCTCGGCATTGGAATTCAGAACCTGTACCGGCTTCATGATAAGGTCGCCAAAATCCGCGTTTCCGCTAAGCTTAAGGCGCTTCTCATAGGCGGCGTACAGCTCCGGCAAGGAACCGTCCGAATCAAATTCGCTCAAATCATCGTCCGGCGTAAGGCAAAAATCCTTGCAGAGCGAAATTTTATGAGCAACGGCATTAGCCTGCTTTTTTGTCATCTGCGGAACAGCCTTCATCAAAAGGCTCGCGGAATCATCGTCATCGTACACCGTAAAATTGGCGTCAAGCCCGGCTTCCTGGCTATAGCGGCGCAAAAACCACGCACCGAACGAATGGAACGTCTTTATCATTGAATCCGCGGCAAGCGGCTCAAGATTTACCGCCCGCTCGCGCATCTCATTTGCCGCCTTTTTTGTGAACGTAACCGCCAGAATCTGCCACGGCTGGATATTCTCGTGCTGAATGAGATAGGCAATTTTTGTGGTGATGACGCGCGTTTTTCCGGAGCCTGCCCCCGCAAGAATCAACAGCGGTGAGCCGGAATGAACGACGGCCTCCGTCTGCTCCGGGTTCAGGGTCTCAAGATATTCGTATGCCATGAGCGCTCCTATGCGTCCGTCGCAAAGCGCATGGTGGAAGCAGGAACGCCACGGTTAAGCTCAGAATCAGCAACAAAAACGCCGTCCAGGTCAACGTCGCTTGAGGAAAGGATTTTTACGCGCACAAAACGGCCGGGAAGAACAAAATCCTTTTCCGTTCCAACGTCCTTCTCATAGCGTACGACCACGCTGCCGTCAACGTCCGGTGCCTGAAACCACGCCCTGCCGATTGCAAGACCCTCGTCGCCCTCAACAACTTCCTCAATCAGAACGTCGTACTCGTTGCCTACCCTGCGCTCAAGGGATTCGCGCGTAAGCTCCGCCTGAACGGCGCAAAGGCGGTCAGCGCGAGCCTTTGCAAGCTTTGCCGGAACGCGCCTCTTTAAGTCATAGGCGGGAGTGTCCTCCTCACGGCTGTACGGAAAGCAACCCGACCAGTCGCTTTTTATCGTCTTAAGGAAGCGCACGGTATTTTCCGCATTTTCATCTGTCTCACCAGGAAAGCCAGTTAAAAAGGTCGTTCGGAGCGCCGCATCAGGAAACACGCGGCGGATTGAGTCAACAAGGGCGGCATAGCGCTCAAAAGTTCCGCGCCGGTTCATCCTATGAATGATTTGGTCATCACCGCTCTGGAACGGAATGTCAAAATACGGAAGAAAGCGACTGTCGCCCTTCATTACGTCAAGAATGTCAGTATTAAAATGATCAGGGTGAATGTACAGCGGACGCACGACAAAATTGCCGTCCAAGGCGCTTATTTTTTCAAAAAGACGGCATAGCGCAGACTTTGCCGTGTCGCCGTCAATCACAAGGGAACGCCCGTCTGCATCAAAATCTGCCGCACCGGTGCCGTACGCCGCCAAATCCTGCCCGATGAGGTTGAATTCAACGATGCCGCGCGCAAGCAACGACTGCATTTCCTGTATGATTGAATCCGCAGGGCGGCTCCTCAGCTCGCCGCGTATAACAGGAATCGCACAGAACGAGCAATGATTTGAGCAGCCTTCCGTAATCTTTACAAAGGCGCTTCCACGGTACGAAAGAATGACGTTGCGTTCTCCGGCGCACACGCCTTCCTGCGCGTACACCTCCACCGGTCGGCCGCCCGCAAGCATGTTCCGCACGGTCTCCGCAATTTTGCTGAGGTTTCCGTTTCCAAAGATGGCATCAGCCTCCGGCAATGCGTCCTTCAAGGTCTGGGCGTAGCGTTCGGCAAGACAGCCCGTCAATAAAATTTTTGCATGTGGATAATTCTTTCGCGCGGAATACACCGCATCAAGCGATTCTTTTTTTGCGCTTTCAATAAAGCCGCAGGAATTGACGATGATAAAATCCGCCTCAGACGGCTCAAGCGTCTGCTCAAGCCCGGTTTCAATGAGGCGGCTTATGATAAGCTCACCGTCAACCTGATTCTTTGCACATCCGTGCTGGTCAATAAAAAATTTAGTCAAGTTCGATAACCACCAGCTTGTATTTTCCGTCCGTATCCTTAATCCACTTGATGTCCTCAACAAGAACCTGTCCTGCCTTACCAATCTCAAGGTCGTAGTTCTTGGAATCGGCTACAATGGAAATCTTAAGCGTGTTACAATTGCCCATCCACAGGCGGATTCCGTTGTTCGCCGTCATCGTAAAAACCTCGCCACTGGTAAAGTAGCTTTCCACAGGGTCGCGACGGTCAATGCGATAGCGGAATTCACATGAACCGCGGAAACTACCGTTAAGCGTGAACGGATACGCGCGGTTGTCCTCAAACAGGACGTGCTGCTTGTGATTTGACGCAATCTCAGAGGAGAACGGAATTTCATCCGTGTTCGTAGTGCCGGTGGCAATATAGAAGCCCTCGCCTCGCTTGAGCATACGCACCTCCGCACCGCGGGAAGAATCCGTTGCAGAAACGTCGTACACGTATACAATCATATCAGAAAGGGTGTCGCCGTCAATGTCAAGCTCGGTTTCCTCTGCCAAATCCATATAGAGCGTTCCCACCGGACACTGCAAGCCGAACGAGCCGGACGTACTGCTTACGGTAAGCACCACGTTTCCGTTTTTTGCCGGATACAGAATCTGGTCGCCCACATACAGCCGTCCGTTGAACGCCTTGTCGGTAAGCTCGTACTTGCGCACGGTTACGTTCTTATCAAGCACAATCTCGCTGTCGTCAACCGTTTTTTTAGAGAATACAAAAATGTACAGAACCACAAAAATCGCCGCAAGCGCCGCAAATGACGACGTAAGGATTATCGGCCAGAAAAACCACGGCTTCTCATGAACGATAAGCCCTTCTGGAACAGGTGATTCCTGCAATTTTTTTGCGCGGTACAGATTCAGAACGGTGTCGGGACGGACATTAAGGAATTCAGCGTAGTTACGCATGAAGCCCAGCATATAGGCTTCACCCGGAAAAGCCGACGTGTCCTCCTCCTCAAGTCCCTTTATAAAAGAAAGCGCGATGGACGTTTCTCTGGCGGCAGAATCCAAGTCGAGATTCCGAGCCTCGCGGGCATTTTTCAGCAGTTCTCCATAACTATCCATCTGAGTCTACTCCGAAAACAAGAAGTTATTGTAATTATTTGCAGAAGACGGCGGGTCATAAATGAACCGCTGGTCGGTCAAGTCCTGATTCAATTTGTAGTCTGTGAAATTGAACGTGAACGTCTCGCCGCGCGTGGTTACAGCCTCCACCCGGCGGATAAGCTTTGTTTCGGCATTTATAGCCAATTTTATGAGACTGAACGCCTCTGACGTGTTGCGGCGGCTCAAAAGCAGGTTGACGACCTTTTCTGTGGAGCCATTCTCAAGCGGAACAGGCTCCTGTCCTACCTCGTAAGAAACGGTGTAGTAGCGCGACATGAGCGAAAGTCCGCTGGCAGTTGCAAGCGTAGCGGCATTGCCCTCGCCCTTTACCGACTGCTGAAGGACGGCTGCCGCATCGGGAAGATAGACCGTAAGCATGTCGCCGTTAAAGCATATGACCTGCTCCTCCGGCACAGAAAAATCCATGCGCAGAAGATTGGGGCGCTTGTACGAAACCTTGCCGCTCATCTCCTGCTTGTCGACCTTTATCTCAAAGTCCGCCTCATAATCCTTTAAGTTCGCATAATAGTCAGAAACCGTCTTAAAATATGCGCTCGCCGTCGTGATTCCCTGAGCAAAAAACGCGGAAGCAGAACAGAAAAGAAGCATTCCGACGGCAAAAAATCGAACCATTTTTTTCATAAAAACTAGTATATTATAAGTAGAATTATTCTTCAACAGAGTTTTCCACATTTTCCGGGGAAGCAAGGATTCGGCAATGCGCCTCTCCGTGCACTATGTCGTAGAATTCCTTGCCTTCCATCGTCTCTATTTCCAGCAACCGGTTTGCAATGAAGTCAAGCAAATCCTTATGCTCAGACAAAAGGTTCTTTACGTAGGAATAGCGCTCGTCCATGATGCGGGCAATTTCCTCGTCTATGTACTTCTGCGTATCCTCACTGAATTCGCGCACAAGGTTCGGCTCGCCCCCGCGGTTACCAAGGACACCCTTTCCAAGCGTCATGTTACGGAACTTCTCGCTCATACCAAAGTCAGTTATCATGCTCTTTACGATTTCCGTAGCACGGGCGATGTCGTTAGAGGCCCCGGTTGAGATGTCGTCAAGCATGATTTCCTCGGCGGCTCTTCCGCCCATAAGGGAATCAACCTCGTTTATAAGATCCTTGCGGGTCATGAAATTCTTTTCCTCTGCCTCGCGGTACTGCGTAAAGCCGCCAACGCCATGGCTTCGCGGAACGACGGTAATCTTGTTCACAGGCTCATGCTCCGGCGTGAATGCCGCAACGAGCGCGTGTCCCGTCTCATGCACGGAAACAAGGCGCATCTCCTTTTTGTTGTCCTTGCGGCTTTTTTTCTTAAGTCCAATGCTTACCTTGTCAATCGCCTCGTTAAAGTCCTCCATCGTAACCTTCTTGCGCTTGTTGCGTACGGCAAGCAGCGCCGCCTCGTTCACGACGTTGGCAAGGTCTGCGCCCGCAAAGCCGGTGGTTCCGTGGGCAATGGAGGTAAAGTCAACATCGCTGTCAAGCTTTACGTTCTTTGCGTGAATGCGAAGGATTTCCTCGCGTCCCTTGACGTCAGGTTTTTCTACAGGAACCTGGCGGTCAAAGCGTCCCGGACGGAGCAACGCTGGGTCAAGGATGTCCGCACGGTTTGTTGCCGCAAGAATGATAAGACCTTTCTCGTTCTCAAAGCCGTCCATCTCCACAAGCAGCTGGTTCAGGGTTTGCTCGCGCTCGTCGTTTCCGCCGCCAAAGCCGTTCATGCGGCTCTTTCCAAGCGCGTCAATCTCGTCTATAAACACAATGCACGGTGCCTTTTCGCGTGCCTGCTTGAACAGGTCGCGCACACGGCTTGCGCCCACACCTACGAACATCTCAACAAAGTCAGAGCCAGAAATGCTGAAGAACGGAACGCCAGCCTCTCCTGCAACGGCGCGGGCAAGCAGCGTCTTACCGGTTCCCGGCGGTCCCACCAAAAGAACTCCCTTTGGAATTTTTCCGCCGATTTCGGTGTATTTTTTAGGCTCCTTCAAAAAGTCAACTACCTCAACAAGCTCATCCTTTGCATCGTCAACGCCGGCAACGTCCGCAAAGCGCGTCTTTACCTTTCCTTCCTCAACTGCCTTTGCGCGGGACTGTCCGGCACCAAAAATGCTGCCCATTCCGCCGCCAGCTCCACCGGTCATCTTGCGGAAAATAAGGAAATAAACCAGCAGGATGAGTCCGAACGGAATCACCATGTTCATAATAAGGGAAATGATATAGTTGTTCTGCTTCTCAACAAATTTGTAGGTTACGCCCTTCTCATCCAGCAGCTCGATGAAGCTGTTCATGGGGTAGCCAGCGGTGCGGTAGGTCTTGCGAGTCTTCTGCTCCGGTTTGAACAGAGCGATTCCCTTGGCGCCCGATGTGTCGGTGATTATCTCCGGCCCATAGCCAAGGTAATAGGAATCGCCAATCTCGACCTCCTGAATCTCTCCGCTTTCAACGAGTGCCTTGAACTTTGAGAATTCGATGGAAACGTTTCCCTTTCCCATGAACAGGATGTCTGCAATGGAAAGAAGAATGAGGATGAAAATCATGACGCCCCAGAAAGGAAAGCGCTTTTTTTTGTTGTTATTGCCGTCTTTTTTATTATCTGATTCTGCCAATTTAAAAAAGTTGTACGGGTCAAATTCGTTGTCGTCTTTTTTTGAATCTTTTTTGTCAGCCATTAAATAAAAACCTCAATTTTAAATATACGAATTATTTACGAAATTGTCGACACAAATAATCATAAATGCGGTATACTTTTCAGAATGAAAACTGAATTCTCTTTTATTTTAGAGCATATAGAAAAAGTCCTTGCAGAATTCCTTCCGGCTGCGACGAATGAGGAATGGCAACGGCTTTCTTTTGGGGCGCTCAAACCATGCGTTACGGACGCGCACCTTAAGAACCTGAGCGCGCCCTGCCGAAACCTTATGGATTTGGGCGGAAAGCGGTGGCGGCCACTGCTATTGGTTCTGTGCGCAAAGCTTGTGCGGGAATCCCGCGCGGCAACGCAGCCTGCGCTTACCGAGGAGCAGACCTATGCCATAACGCCGCTGGTGGAATTCGTGCATACGGCGAGCCTGATTCACGATGACATAGAGGATTCTGCGGACACCCGCCGCGGAAAGCCCGCCGCCCACATAACCTACGGACTGGACACCGCCCTTAACGCGGGAAGCTGGCTGTACTTTGAGGCGCTTACCTGCATTGACCGCCTGGACGCAAACGCCCAGACAAAGCAGAAATTCTATGCGCTGTACGCACAGGAGCTACGCCGCCTGCATCTTGGTCAGGCAATGGACATCTACTGGCACCGCACGCCCGGCTTGTTCCCCACGACAGATGAATACACGCAGATGGTGCACTGCAAGACCGGAACGCTTGCGAGCCTTGCGGCAAAGGCGGGCTTTATGGCAGGCGGCGCGGACGACGCTACCATTGAGAAGGCAGGCACAATTGCCGCCGCGCTGGGCGAAGGCTTCCAAATTCTTGACGACGTACAGAACCTTACCACCGGAAACCCCGGCAAAAAGCGCGGCGACGACATTGTAGAAGGCAAAAAAAGCCTTCCCGTCCTGCTGCACATACAGCAGACCCCGAGAGACGTGCAAAAGATAGCCGCGCTGTTTGCCCGCGCCGCCCAGGAAGGAATCGATTCCCCGGCGGTGGAGGAATGCATTGCCCTTTTGCATAGCAAAGATGCGATTACCCAGGCAATGGAACGCGGCAGACAGTGCATAGAGCAAAATTGCGCCGCGCTCACAAACTGCTTTGGCACGGCACAGACCGCAAGCGCCGCCACCAGCATAAACGAGTTGTTCAACGGAATGATTCTGAAATTCCAAGGCATGGCAAGATGACGGAAAAAGCAGAGCACCTGAACAATCAGGCAATCCGGCTTGCGGCAGACGGCGCATACACAGAAGCAATCGCCTGCTTTGCGCGGGCAATCACAATCGACAAGGACAACTCGCTTTTATGGTACAACCTTGGACTCACCTATCGCGACGCAGGAAAATTGAACGACGCAAAGGACGCGCTCACAAAGGCACTTCAGATTGCGCCGGACGATGCGGACGTCATAGAGGAGCTTGCGCTCATTCTTTTTTCACTGAAGGACTTTGATACGGCGATTCAGATTTGCCTTGCAGGACTTCAGATGTATCCGGAAAATTCCCACCTGTGGAACACCCGCGGCGTATGCTTTTTTAACAAGGGAGACTTTGAGGAAGCGTCGGAAGCGTTTGAAACTGCGGTTTTTCTGAATCCCTACTATTACGACGCGCTGTACAATCTGCGCGACACCTACACAGAGCTTGGAAACCAGACCGGAGCCGCCGAATGCGCAAAAAAGCTTTCTGAAATCAAAAAAAACGGAGAAAACCGATGAAGCAGACGTACATAATCACTTCAATAGAAAACGACAGAATCTTTGTCATGCAGGAAAAGCACGCTTCAGGCTTTGGAACGCGCGCCCACGCGCCAATAGAAGTAATGAATCCAAAGCGGTACGGCGTAAAGCTAGGAAGCCGCGTTACCATCGGACTTCCGCAAAAGGCAGAAGCCATTCACGGAGTTCTTGCGCTGTTTTTTCCTATCGCATCGGCGTTCGCGGGGCTGTTTGCAGCGCCGTTTGCAGCGCGCGCGCTTGGCATTGAGCTTACGGAGCTACTGAAGGCAGCGTGCATAACCACGCTGTTCGCAATAAGCGCCGCAATCGTATACATTCAGTCCCGAAACACCAGCACCATCGTAAAACTACAGATAAAATCCGTACTGAGCGCGTAACGCTATTTCATTGGTCAAGCGCGGCCTCCGCCTTTTGCACAAAATCCGCGCCCCAATATTCGCAAAGCAACTCGCGCGCATCGGCAAGCAGCTCCGGAACAACTACGGCGCGCATCTGCTGCAAATTGTTCACAAGATACCAGCGCGTCATGGCGCGCATTTTGCAAACCTCGTCCTCGCACAGCGCGTGCGGGTGCTCTTGAATCCAGGTGGAAATGACGCTGAACACGCTTGCAGCAGAGCAAACCATCTTCCATTTATGCAGTGTGTCTATTTTTCGGGCGGAAGTCATGCCGCTGTTAACGCGGTAACGGTACACCACGCTTTTTATGCCCACATAACGGCGCGCGTTCTGCGCTAAAAAGAAAAACAAAAGCACGTCGTCGGCAACATTGCATTCCGTGTAGGGAATGTTTTGGTACGCGCTGAGCCATAGACTGCGGCGTATAAGCTTGCCCCATGTGTTCGCAGTAAAAAGACCTTCCATAAGCCAGCGCCGGAACACGTCGCGCCCCGCAACCTCGCCATAAAAAATATTGCCGTAGCGGTTTTCTTCTGCGGGAACAAAGGTTCCGTCCGCATCAAACGCGCCCGCCACAGACGTTCCATGCACGATGTCAAATTCTGTGCCGCTCCCAGCCCCTTGCGCGACCGTCTCGTACAGAGCCGTCAGAGCGCCGTCCGCAAGCTCGTCGTCGCTGTCCAGCTGGGTCATATAGTCTGCACGCGCCTCATAGCACAGCGTGCGGCGCACTTCTATAAGCCCGCGGTTCTGCTTATGCTCCACAAAACGGAAGGGAACCACAGGCAACTTGCGCGCGCGGCGGCTTTTGTTGCATTCCCTTTGCATGACGCGCACGATTTTTTTTGCATTCCGTCCCTGCGCGTCCTTGCCACGGCTTGCGTCGCTTACGATGACTACCTCAAAGCGCGCAAAGTCCTGCCGAATGACGGAGCGCAGGCACTGCGCCAAAAGCGGCTCGGTTGAAAAAACAGGGATACAGACAGAAATAAGCGGGGGATTTTTCATATTCTCAAGCTGCACAGAAAAAACGTTCCTTCATTTTTACAGAGAATCATGCCTTTTTTCAAGTAGGACAATGAATTTTAGCAGGGGTTCTGTATTATAAAATTCCTGATTAAAAAAGTGTTGATTGCCTTAAAAAATAGCTTCCAGTCGAGTTTCGTCTTTCAAAACCTAGGGAACGGCGGCTGAAAGCCGACAAAATGCTCCGGCGGAGCATTTTGAGTGAGTCTCCGAGCAGCTATGCTGCGAAGGCTCGCTCGCGTGCTACACGCTGTTTGTGTCATAGTAACTATTGAACCTGTCGCTAGCGCGACAGCCACAAACAGAGTGTTTTTGAAAGCCGCAAACTCTCCTTTGCGCTATTTTTTATAATTTTCGCTTAGTTTATGCGTTCAGAATTATAATGCTGAAACCCTGTGGATTTTGTGCCAGTCTGTGGTAAAATAGTTGGCATGCAGAAGATTCAGAAGGAAAGCGGCTCCGTAGGAGCGGCGGTGGCAGCGTTCAGCGAGCGGTTCGCGAGGTTCGTTAAGGCAACGCCGGACGCAACGCCCGCAGTACAGCCGGGAGCAGAACGGATTATAGAGGAACGAATTCACGAGCAGGATGCGGCGTTCATTCATTCAGTTCAAAAAAAATACGCGGAATACCAAAGCCCGCTTTCTGCAGAAACCGCCCGCGACGAGGCACTGCTTTTGAGCGCCTACACGCTCTTTTGCGCCATAAAAGAAGCGGAAGCCGTCTGCGAGGACGACGGCACGCATCTTGTCAGCCAAGGCATTCTTTCTCCGCTCTGCAAGAATGAGCGCTACACCAGCGGCGGCGATTTTGTGTACCTGCAATGCTGGCTTTTGCTGGAGCAAAAAAAGACGGACTACGTACCGCAATTTGCAAAGGACGCGGCAGGGCGCACGACGCTCCGGTTCGTTCCTGCAAAACACGCGCACCACACCCTGAGCGAACAGGAAACGCTCGGCACCATTCAACGGCTGTTTTATTCGTGATTTTGATTATTTTCTATAAAAATCCGCATTTTTTGCTCTATATCTGTTAAATTATTTTTATTTTTAAGGTATAATTAAGCCAAATGAACGATACCCCACCGCAAGCAGCGGGGTATCGTTCGTTCTCATAAGGTATTGCAGTCGGCTCTAATACCCTTTATACGACGCAAGCGTCGGGGTACTGCTTGCAGCCCCAAAGGGATTAGAGCCTCCGCACGAATAAAGAAGTAAGAGATTATATCATGCCTACAAACGAAAGTATCATTCCTGGATTTGATGACAGTTCAGACAAGACGCTCAGAATCACCCTTGACACAGAAGAGACTGTGCCACGCTGCATTGACGTTTATCTGCGCGGAAGCATTGACAACTACAACTCGGCGTTTTTTCAGGAACGGCTTGACCGCATCATAGAAGCAGGCTTTAACAAGATTATATTTTTCTGTTCGGCGCTGGAATATGTTTCCTCCACAGGAATCGGCGTATTTGCAAATTATTTTTCAAAGTTCCGTGATTTGGGCGGCAACATGGTTTTTGTGGAGCTTCAGCAAAAGGTGCTTGAGGTTTTTCAAATTCTTGGCTTCAGCCACATCTTTCATATCGTATCGAACGGAGAGGACGCATTGCAGGTTTTTACAGATCAGGACAAAATCATTCCGTCTGTATTTCCAAAGACGTTCTCCTGCCCCATCTGCAACGTACATCTAAAGACAACTCACGCCGGAAAATTCCGCTGCGCAAAATGCAAGGGCATTATTGCCGTGGACGAATCCGGGCATGTTACGCTATAGCAAAAGACGTTCCGCGCGGGGAATGCCAAGTTCGCGCAGGGCTTCAATTGATTTTTCCACCGCAGAATCCCACAGAATGTCAGGATTATGCGCGTCGCTGCCGGTGATGGCGGTAACGCCCGCCCCTTTAACCTTTTGCCAGAAGCGCGCGCACGGATACTGGTAGCGCTCGCCGTCAGGAAACTGGCACAAGCCGCGCCGGTAGCCGTTGGCGTTATGCTCCAAAAGCGCGCCAGTTAAAAGCGCCGCCTCTATGATGATGTCGCTCGCGCGCTCGTAGTCGTCATTCCATGCAAACTGATTTATGCAGAACAGGTCGGGGTGGGCAAGTATTTTAAAATATCCCGTCTTAAGCGCGCGCTCGCATGCGCGGGCGTAGTCAACAGCAAGGCGCGGGGCCGCAAGGCTTGTTACGTTGTGCTGCGCTCCATCCGCGGCGTTAAAAAAATGCTCGCCCAGCACAAGATAGTCCATGCCATACTGCAAAAAAAGCCTGTCATAATAACCGTCGCGCTCATATTCCTCAAGATACTCAACCTCCAGCGCCTTTAGGATGCGCACACGTGCGCAAAATTCCTGTGCGGCGGCATCAATATCGGCACAATACTGGTCAAGCTGGCAAAAGTCCATGCGGTAGCCAAAATCCTTGTCAGGGAAAGGTGCGTGATCGGAAATGCCAAGCTCGCACAGTCCGGCACGAACGGCTGCCAAGGCATAGTCGCGCGCGGCACCCTCGGCGTGCTTGCAGTAAAACGTATGTGTGTGGTAGTTTGCCCTTATTCCGCTCATTTCAGAACCTCCAGCCGCACAAAAAGAACTGCGGCACAACGATTATCGCAAAAAACAGCAGGCTGATTATCTGGAACGTCTTAAGGAAAGCAAGTCCGTTTCCCGGATATTCGCGCGCATACAGGCGCAGGTTTATGACGCTCGCAAGACTTCCGATTATTGAGCAAAGACCGGCGCTGTCAAGCCCGTATAAAAGCGCGGTAAGGTTCTGCGTAAATGGCCACAGCACGATTGACGCGGGAACATTGGAAATCACCTGGCTCAAAAGAATCGCCCACCAATACTCGTTGCCGCACACCGCCTTTTTTAGGAATGCGGAGATAGCGGGATTGCGGCACACGGACGACGAGAACACAAAAAAGCAGAAGAACGTAAGAATCAGCACGTAGTCCGTCCTTGCAAGCACGGCGCGGTCAAACACAAGCAACAGCACAAGAACGCCCGCGGCAACCGCAAGCCACCAGCGGGTGCGCGTTACAATCGTTATGATGACGGCGGCAAAAAGCACCAGGTACAGTACGCGGATTTTTTTTCGCTCCGGCACCCATTCTTCAGACACCACGGCCGCGCTGCTGTCAATATGCTCGCGAGGATTCTTGCGGAACAGCACGCTTATAAACAGGAGCAGCAGGGCGGCGCTTACCACCCACAGCGGCAGCATGTGCAGCATGAAATTCTGCACGCTCACCCCGCTCTGCGAAAACAGGAACAGATTCTGCGGACTTCCAAAAGGTGTGAGCAGGGAACCGCGGATTGCGGCGATGTTCTCAAAGGTCAGCACCGGTAGAATAAAGCGCTCCTTGCCCCCGGCACGCAGCATGATTATAGTCAGCGGAACAAAGATTATGAGCGAAACATCGTTCGTAACGAACATTGACGAAAGGAACACTGCGAACACAAAGAACGCGCACAGCCATTTGACTGACGAAATACGGCTGGTAAGACGCAGCATCGGCAAAAAGATATGCTCTTTTTTAAAGCCTTCCAGAATGGTGATGAGCATGAAGAGAGTTGCAAGGGTTTTCCAGTCGATGAGCGAAAGCGTTTCACGGCTGGGTACCGTTATGAACAGCGAAACGAGCGCCGCCAAAAGCGAGACGCTCAGCATAAGGTCTTTTTTAAATAGGGCAAGAAGCTTTTTCATTTTGCGCGGAATTTTCCTTAATGCCGGCTACTGGCGGTGCAAGATTATCGTCCTGCCGTCAGTAGGATAGCAGGTCGACGGCGAAAAGCGCACCGGCGTAAGAATCACGGTTGACGTGTCTGTTTCTGTGCGCTTGGTAGGCTTTGAGCGTCGGTTCTTTGCCGGAACCTCTACCTCATACGTTCTGAACTGCATGGCATAGGTAGTCTGAAGCAGCGGCTGCTCCGTAAATTCCCGGAACTGAACGATAGGAAATTCCCCCACGTCATCAAGAACAAACACCGCATTCGTTTCTGACTCACCGTTCACAACATGCACAACGCCTTCACCAAAACTGAACAGGCGCTCGTCGTCGTCCTTCCAGCGCGAGTTTTCTTCCATAAGGATCTTTGCATAGGCGCGGCATTTTTTTTCTTTTTTTGCCTCGCCAAAGGTGGACTGGAACGACATCTTTTTATACGCGCCGTCCCACTGGGTGCTTTCCTTGATAATCATTCCTACGTTGTCGTGAACGTGAATGTTCACTTCCTTCATTCCGGAAAGCATGATGTCAAAGCGCCGCTTCATGCTGGGAATGACGGTATTTACGACGGTAAGGTAAATACCGCTCCGACGCAGGCTGGAATCCTCCCATGAATACACGCCCTCGGTGTCGTCAGAAAGAAAGATGACCTCTTTTGAATCGTAGTCAAAATAAATGTAAAGCGGAACGGAGCCAGTGGTCGTGGTCTTGTACCATAAGCCGTTCAAAAACTGCGCGAACGTCTCAACCGTGCCGTTCTGAATGCGGGCAAGCTCCTTTGCGGCAATGCGGCTGCCCTTTACATGCAGCTGGCGCGCCTGTCTGTACGTTTGCGAGTCGGCATCCCACTTGTATTCCGTCTGAACCTGATTTACGCCGGTGGTATCGTTGGCATCGCTCTTGTCTGAGCTGTAGACCCACACGCTGTAGCTTGCGCCCTTTGCCTGCGAAAGCTCGTACGCCTCGGAACGCTCCGTCTGCAAAATAAAAATCGTTCCGTCCGAGCTGAAGTCGCCGATATTCTGAAGTTCCACGGAGCCACGACGCTTGCGGCACAAATAAATCCGCATGACAGAATCGCCATTGTTCTTCATTCCCTGGTATACAAGGGCGTTTCGGTGGTCGCCGATTACGTCAAGGCTGTTATAGGAGAAAGTCTTTACCTTTGAAATTTCCGTGGAAATTTCTGCGACGCGGTCATAAGCGTTCGTGTCGGGATTGTACAAGCCAACGATAAGGAACAGATATGGCGACCCTGCCTTATGCACGGCAATAACCTGATCGTCAAGGTTGTCGCCATCAAAGTCCAGCGTGAGCGTTTCCATGAGGGTTTCCGTAGGTCGCAGCGGAATGAACGAGGTCTGCACGGAATTGTCGCTGACGCGGGAGGAGTCCGCAGCCTCCGAAAGCGAGGACGCATCTGTAACCGGCGTGATGATTTTTGGGCGGGCGGCTTCCGGCTCTGTAAAGACAAACAGGCGCAGCGCGAGCACCGCCACCAGAACCGCGATTACCGACGAAAAAACAGCGACAACAATTTTATTCTTCATGCTATCACTATATAAAAAAAACGCACGAGCCGCAAATGACTTGTGCGTTTTTCTCTCAATCAAGAACAGGAATGCTCACTTGGCAAAAGATAAAAATCATCTGCACTTCCGCCAAAAGCCGTTTTCGTTCCGCATGAGCAAGGCGTAAAGAAATTATATACTGGTTGCTTCGCAACCCGCCTTGCAAATGCTCACGAAAGCCGTTTTTGGCTCCGTTCCGATGATTTTTATCATCGCTCAGACTTCCCTTTCTTTCATGCGGAAAGATTAGTACATTCCGCCCATGTCAGGCGCTGCTGGAGCGGCTGGCTTTGGTTCCGGAATGTCGGTGATTGCGCATTCTGTTGTAAGCAAAGTACCTGCAATAGAAGCGGCATTCTTGAGTGCAGAAGTTGTTACCTTTGCAGGGTCTATGATTCCGGCAGAAATCATGTCCACCCATTCGCCTGTGTAAGCGTTGTAGCCCACGCCCTTCTTCTCGTTCTTTGCACGCTCAGCGATTACGGCACCGTCAATACCTGCGTTGTCAGCAATCTGGCGGATTGGCTCCTCAAGTGCGCGGCGGACGATTTTGTATCCAACTTTCTCATCTTCGCTAAGATCAGATGGAATAGTCTCAAGAGCCTTGGCAGCCTCAATCAGGGCAATTCCACCGCCGGCAACAACGCCTTCTTCCAAAGCAGCGCGGGTTGCGGCAATAGTGTCCTCAACGCGGAACTTCTTTTCCTTCATTTCAGTTTCTGTAGTAGCACCAACATTGATTACTGCAACACCACCTGCAAGTTTTGCAAGTCGCTTCTGAAGCTGTTCCTTGTCATATGTTGAAGTAGATTTTTCAATCTGCATCTTGATTTCTGCAACGCGGTCGCTTATAGCCTTCTTTTCGCCGGAACCACCAACGATTGTAGTGTTGTCCTTGTCAATCTTAATAGTCTTAGCCTGACCAAGAACTTCCTCGCCACAAGATTCAAGCTTCAAGCCAACTTCCTCAGAAACTACGGTACCACCGGTCAAGATAGCGATATCCTGAAGCATATCCTTTCTTCTGTCGCCAAAACCAGGAGCCTTTACTGCACAAACCTTGATTGTTCCGCGGATTGTGTTCAGAACCAAAGTTGTAAGAGCCTCGCCGTCAACATCCTCACAGATGATTACAAGCGAACGGCCTGCATTGGCAACCTTCTCAAGAATAGGAAGCAAATCCTTCATAGAAGAAATCTTCTTGTCATAAATAAGCACGTAAGCATCGCTGTATTCAGCAACCATGCGCTCACGGTCAGTAACAAAGTAGCTTGAAATATAACCGCGGTCAAACTGCATACCTTCAACAGTGTCAACGGTTGTGTCCATGTTCTTTGATTCTTCAACGGTGATTACGCCGTCCTTTCCAACCTTCTCAATGGCATCAGCAATCAAAGTACCAATTTCTTTATCATTGTTTGCAGAAATTGAAGCGATGTTCTTTATGTCAGCGCCATCCTTCACCGGCTTTGAATTCTTCTTGATTTCAGCAACCGCAGCAGCAACAGCCTTGTCCATACCACGCTTGATTTCAATAGGAGTCATGCCAGCGGCAACAGACTTGAATCCCTCGCGAACCAAAGCATAAGCCAGAACAGTAGAAGTAGTGGTTCCGTCTCCAGCATCATCATTCGTTTTTGAAGCAACCTCGCGAACGAACTGAGCGCCCATGTTCTCATATGGGTCGGCAAGCTCAATGTCCTTTGCAACCGAAACACCATCCTTTGTAATCGTCGGAGCGCCGTATTTTTTGTCCAGCATGACCATTCGTCCACAAGGACCCAAAGTAACTTTTACAGCCTTTGCAATCTGTTCTACACCAGAAAGCAACTTTTTACGAGCATCTTCATTAAACAACAACTGTTTAGCCATTTTCTATTTAACCTCTTAAAATTATTTTCAGTTATACGGAAGCAATTACGCTCCGTTTGTTTAAAAAATACAAAAATTATCAGCAATCGGCAAGATTTTTTTTATTATTTTGCGCAAATTATCACCGCCTCGCGATTGTTGCACCACACGGAATAGGGGTATACTCTTTGCATGGCTACTTTTGACGAAAACACAGTGTACGTTCTTGATTCATATGGACTTATTTTCAGATGCTATTTTGCATTCATAAATCGCCCGCTTACAAATTCCGACGGACAGAACGTAAGCGCACTCTTTGGATTTTTCCGCAATCTTCATTATATATTGCAGCACTACAAGCCCGGCTGCATTGTTGCCGCAATGGACTCAAAAACAAAGACGTTCCGGCACGAGCTGTATGACCAGTACAAGGCAACCCGCAACAAAACGCCAGAAGACCTGCATGCGCAGATTCCGTGGATTTGCGAAATTCTTGAAGGGCTAGGCATTCCGGTATTGCAGTGCGACGGATACGAGGCAGACGACATCATTGCGACCGTGGCAAAAAAATGTGCGCAGAGCGGGCGCACATGCCGCATTCTTTCGGGCGACAAGGACTTAATGCAGCTGGTGAACGACACCACGCAGATTTTAAAACCCGACGCAAATTCCGCATGGAAGGTTACCGGCATAGATGGCGTTCAGGCGGAATGGGGCGTTCTGCCCGCGCAGCTGCTTGACCTGCTTGCGCTCTACGGAGACACCGCCGACAACATTCCCGGCGTGCAGGGCGTGGGCGTAAAAACCGCGGCAAAGCTTTTGAGCGAATACCAGAATCTTGACGGAATCTACGCGCACATTGACGAAATAAAGGGCGCTATGCAAAAAAAACTGATTGACGGCAAGGAGAACGCATGTTTTTCGCAGAAGCTGGTGCGCCTTTGCGACGAGGTTCCGTGCGGAAACATTGATGCCGCGCTAAGCGTGCAGAACGGAGCCTTGAATTATCAGAAGGCGGCGGACGCGCTGCTTGCCTACGGCGTTCCGGCGGTGGCACGGCAATACGCGGAGCTTGCGGGCGGCATCGGAACAACGGCAGGAACCGAGGACGCTGAAAAAGCCGCAAGCGACAATGCAGCCAGCACAGCATCAGGCGCACAAGACTCAAACACAAGCTCCGCAACTGCAAGCGGAACTCCCAGCGCGGGCGCAGACGCGCACACCGCCGCCACTTCTGCAAATGGTGCAAAGCCGCAGAACGGCGCAAAAAAGGCTTCGTTTTTGCCAACCGTTTCCCCGGAAGCGGTAAAGGACAACGCTGGTTCCTACAAAAAAATCACAGAACTTGCGGAACTTACCCGCCTCATAGACGCAGCCCTGGCAAGCAAAGCGGCAGCCTTTGACTGCGAGACAGACTCCTTGGATACGCTGGAAGCAAAAATCGTGGGCTTCAGTTTGAGCATCAGAACAGGAGAAGCCGCCTATATTCCGCTGTACACGACCAACATTTTTGAAAGCGACACATTCATTTCCAAAGAGGACGCATTCTTACAGCTTCGCAGGCTGTTCACCGCGCAAAACTGTACGGTCGCACTTCACAATGGAAAATTCGACATAAAAGTTCTTATCTCAAACGGACTTTTTTCTTCCCCAGACGACATTACGTGCGTTCTTTTTGACACAATGATTGCGGGCTGGCTTTTGAATCCGGAGCGAACCGGAAAGAACGCCTACAGCCTTGAGACAATGGGAGAGACCGTCCTGGGCTTGCGAGGCATTGAGTACGATGCCGTCGTGCCAAAGGGCCAGACCTTTGCAGACATTGAGCTAGAAAAGGCAGTTCCGTATGCGGCGGAGGACGCGGACTTTACATTCCAACTGATGAAGGTATTAACACCCGCACTTAAGGAAGCCGAGCTTTTTGACCTGTTCACCACGCTTGAGATGCGCATAATGCCGCTCCTTGCAAAAATGGAGCTTACCGGCATTCACTTAAGCAGCCCGTTGCTTCAGGAATACAACATTGAGCTTACAACCGGCATTGAGGACGCAGAAAACGCCATCTACAAGGAAGTGGGGCATTCGTTCAACATTGCGTCGCCAAAACAGCTTCAGACCGTTCTTTTTGAGGAACGCAAACTCAAGCCCGGAAAAAAGACAAAAACCGGCTACTCTACGGACACAAGCGTTCTTGAGGAGCTGGCAATGTATGATGCCGTGCCAAAAATGATTCTTGAATACCGCGAGCTTGCAAAGCTTCAGTCAACCTACGTTGAGACGCTGCCTGCAATGACGGACCGCCAGAGCCGCATTCACACGACCTTCGTTCAGACGGGCACCGCAACCGGGCGGCTTTCCAGCAGGGATCCAAACCTACAGAACATTCCGGTACGAAGCGAAGCCGGTCGCCGCATACGAAGCGCGTTCACTGCGCCGGAAGGCAAGGTGCTTATCAGCGCGGACTACGCCCAGATTGAGCTTGTTGTGCTTGCCCACCTTAGCGCGGACGAAAACATGTGCCGTGCATTCCGAGAAGGAACGGACGTTCACAAGGCTACGGCTGCCCTTATTTTTGGTGTTGCGCCGGATGCCGTAACCGCAGAAATGCGCCGTACCGCAAAAACAATCAACTTCGGCGTTATCTACGGAATGAGCGCGTTCCGGCTTGCGGGCGACCTTGGCATAAGCCGCACGCAGGCAACGGAATTCATAGAAAACTACTTCAAGACCTATTCACGCATAAACGCGTTCATCAGCGAGACCGTGCAGAAAGCGGAGAAAACGGGCTATGTAGAAACGATGTTCGGGCACCGCCGCCCCATTCTGAACATCAACAGCCTTAACAAGATTGAAAAATCAGCCGCAGAGCGCATCGCCGTAAACACGCCGGTACAGGGAACCGCCGCCGACATCGTAAAAAAGGCGATGCTTTCGGTAAACGACGCGCTCCTGCAAAAAAAGAACGGCG
>ERZ842401.1946-NODE-1946-length-28315-cov-4.987757_pt1 | contig 28315 bp, 25 predicted proteins | sample MGYA00521270_ERZ842401 | MGnify/ENA primary metagenome ERZ842401 (study PRJEB31892, sample SAMEA3878208) | bioreactor metagenome | biome: Moose rumen | place: Sweden | collected 2011-10 | study: EMG produced TPA metagenomics assembly of the PRJEB12797 data set... | reverse complement strand
GGGGGGGGGGGGCGGTATAATGTTGGTTGTTCTGACAAGAAGAGGTGTGATATGAGAACACCTGATGAAGACGTAGTAGAGATGCATGTGAAGTTTTGGGAGCCGTACGCAGTGCAGATGGCGGCTAAGGGCGTCGATGTAATCAAGCATGTTCCGGGGTGGTTGCCTAAGATTAGCGGCATGACGGTCGAACAGGTATCTCCGTATAAAATCCGGCTACATCGTGTACCTCGTGCGCATGTATCAGACGTAAGGCTGAGGGTTAAGGCGAAGGTCGTTGACGAGTTCGGCTGGAAGGAAGAACCACGCAATGTTGTCAGCGTCGGGGTTGTCACGGCCGAGAAGGATGAATGTTCGCAGTGGCGAGGCCTCTTTCCCGAAAGTCGCGATGCATGCACACCTTCTTCTTCGTCGTCGGTAAATTCATGATATTCATGCAAAGGAAAGATGGTATAATATCGATGCCATGAAAAACCGTGTCTTTATTTGGAATGTCAGTTATGAAGGGAAAGGCATATGACTGAAAGGGAGATTGAGAAGATTCCGGAGCGGACGGAACGGTATGCGGCGGTGATGGCGGGGGCGGCGCGGCGCGCGCAGGCGCGGGGCGAAGCCGAGGACGAGAAGCCTCTCGTCACCATATCGGACGTGTTTGATGCGGTCTGCCTCGTGCACCCTGAAGCGTTTTCTCAGTTGCTGGGATGCTGCGTGACGCTGCCGGAGATAAAGCGGACCAGCTGTGACGGATGTCCTGCCGGCATCTGCCATTCGTCCGAGGTTGATCGGTACCTGTCGCCGTATGGCGGAGTCATCGCGAAGATGCTGTCGTCCTTCTCCGCCGAGGAGGTTGCCGTTGACTCCTTGCACATCGCCGGCGCCTTGCTATGGGATCCAATCCCAGAAGTGTCGAACCTGCTGTCTGTTTGCGGGATGCCGCAGGACAAGGCGCATGCGCTCGTGTCTGCGAGTCTTAGACGCGATGCAGAGCAGAGCGTCGCAGAGCGTCGCAAGAAGGCCCTCGCCACGACGTTCGAGAATGTCACAAAGATACGCGATTTTCTCCTTTCGCGGTGTTTCGGTCAGGACGATGCCGTAAACGCCATCGTCACACAGCTCTCCATTGCCTGGGGCATGCCTCCGGCGGACCGTGGCGCAAAGCCGCTCTCCTTCTTTTTCGTCGGGGCGCCTGGCACGGGGAAGAACCATCTGACGTCCCTGCTCCAGGATGCGTTTGAGTCCGTCCTCGGCATTCCCCGGCTGCCAGTCGTTGATTTCGCCCGCTTTGCCACGGAACAGCTTCCGATTGACTTGATCGGAAGGGATTCCACGTGGAAGGACGGCGGACACGAAGGCGTCCTTACGGGCGCTGCCGCGTCGAATCCGCAGGGGCTGATCGTGATCGAGAACTACGAACGCGGACATGCCTGCGCGGTCTCGTACCTCGACAGTATCCTCGAGACCGGCTTTGCCGAGGATGCATTCACGAAGAAGGATGTCTGCTTCTCCCGCAACGTGTTCGTTGTGATCACGCACAAGAAGGAGTTTGCCGAGTCCGAAGAGTTCCTGAAGCTCGTCTCAAAAGACGGGGAGACGCCGCCACGCGACAAGATCATCGAGGGCCTGGTCAAGTTTGAGCCTAAATTTCATTCTACACTTCGGCTTGTGGACACTCCGATCCTGTTCCGCAAGCACAATTTCGGGTCGTTTTTCGCCATCGTCAAGGACAAGCTGTCCGCGCTCGCGCATCGCTTCGAGTCCGCGTACGATGCCTCGTGCGAGTTTGAATCGGAAGATGTCTATCGAATCCTTGTCGAGATGCATCCCAACGTCGCATCGGCCCATCCTGTCGTGGCGGCGCTTGAGTCGGCGATCCTGATGCCTCTGCAAGACTGGATTCTGCACAATTACGGCGATTTCGCCGCGCGAAGAAGGATTCGAATCGGGTGCGAAGCGCTTCCTGATTTCGAGGGGGCGCCCGAGCGGAGCGCATACAAGTCGTTCGAGGAATGGATGGAGGCGCGCACCGGACGGCGGGTTCTCCAGTCCAAGAGGCTTGTGTTCTCGCATCGGATCAATCTCGCCCCGGATGCCGTGGAGCTGCACTTCACGGATATATCATACGCCGTAATGCCAAGTATCGAGGATGCCGGCTATTTCTCGGTGACCGTGCCGGACGTTTCGTTCGCCGATCTTGTCGGCGTGGGCGTGGTGCATGAGCGCATTGCCGAGGTACTCGACTATTTCAACCATCCCGACAAGGGGCGTGTGAGGCCAGACACGGGCATTGTCCTCTACGGGCCGCCCGGGACAGGCAAGACGTCGGTCGCCAAGGCGATAGCCAAGGAACTGGGTGTGCCGTTCATCATGGCCATGGGTGCGGACTTCACGAAGTCACATGTCGGCGAAGGCGTCGAAAGCGTGAAGAAGCTTTTTGCCGCCGCAAGGCGGTACGGCGCGGTTGTCTTCATCGATGAAATCGACGGTATCGGGTCGCGGAGGGGCGAATCCGGTGAGGGGGCCAGGATCATCAATGCCTTCTTGACCGAACTGGACGGGTTCCGCGAACGTAACCTTCTTGTAATCGGCGCGACGAACCGCTACGAAGCTCTCGACGAGGCGCTCGTCCGTCCAGGACGGCTCTCGCTCAAGATACAGCTGGGGTTGCTGCATCTTGCCGCGGACAGGCGCCGGCTCATCGAGTTGGCGCTTGCTAAAGTGGAGGCGAAGGTCGATCCGGAAATCGTTGACAAGCTCGTCGAGACTACGGATTCCTGGTCGCCGGCAAACCTGATCGCGATGGTCAACGGCGGTGTGCGGTATGCGAGGCGGGAGGGGCAGGCCATCGCGTTCGCGCATTTCGCCAAGGCGCGGACGGTTGTGATGCTGGGCGAAGATCCGCAACGACAGGATGGCTCGTCGAGGGATGTGCACTTGACGGCGGTGCATGAGGCAGGGCATGCCGTGGCGGCGGTTCTGCGCGGGATACCATTCGTCCAGGCGACGGTGCAGGGCGTGGGGGATACGGCCGGTTTCGTGGAACATCTCGGCATGCAGGGATTTTCGACAGCGGACGGACTGGCTCGCATGATAGACATGTGCCTCGCCGGACGCGCGGCGGAGGAACTCCTCGCCGAGCCATCCGATGGCGTTCAGTCCGACTTCGAGCACGCGACGCATCTCGCCGCCAACATGATCCGGCTTGGCCTGGCCAAGGGGAATATCATGTCTGTCGTGGGCGAGACCGACAAGGAGTTCTCGCTACGGCACAGCGAGGAGATCGAGGACATCCTCCAGGAACGGATGCGAACGACCCAGAAGCTGCTTCTCGATCATCGCGCATTCCTTGAGGCTGTCACGGAGGCCCTTGAAACTCAGAAACTGATTTTCGAGGCCGATGTCAAGGCCATACGTGCATCAAAGGAAGGGGACGGAAGATGAGCGAGACTTCTCCTTCTGGAGGGTGGTCGCCCGACTACCCGGGGAAAAATGACAAGAGGGTTGAACTGTCCGATCTTGAAATGCAGACCTTCATTTCCGATAAAAGGCCGGGGATCTCGGTTATCGACTACCCTCTTGAATCCCCGGCTTGCTTCTGGATCGACAGTAAACACGTGTATCTCCGAGTGAACTGGTCTCAGTGGTGCACGGTCAGCCTGTCTAGTCCCGACCATGTGGCTGCGATTTGCGCGTCGCACTATTGCCGCATTACACATTCGGCCAACAACGAGCTGAGCGACGTCACTGCGCCCGTTTACCATATAGCGGAACTGCCCCGTGAAATCTTGGTGCTTGACAGCGGCAAGGAGACTGTTGCAGAAGGGCCGTCCGAGTCAATGGCCGTTCCGGGGGAATATGCGCAGTGCCTTGGCAAGGTGATGAAAATCGTGAGGATGAATCTTCCAGCCTTGTCCGCATTCCCAGACTTGACATTTGATGGAGACCATGCCGCAATCGCCGTTTCAAACGACAGCCTTGCCGTCTTAATGGATGTTCTACCCGAGGACAGGGATTTCGTCTTTGCGCCAGACACGGGGAAGAATCGGCACAACCCGATGAACAGATGGACGTCAAATGTGGTTTCATTGGACTTTGTGTCGAAACTTGAGCGTCTGAAAGCCTGGTTGAAGGACGCAGAGCCCGACAGCGAAGTCAAGATTGGGCTTGTGGCGAATAAGAACACGTTGGATGAATTGATTGGTTTCGCTGGCAAGGACGATCTTGGCGGATTCAACCTGTTTACATACGAGAACCTTGCTGACGGGCTTGGAAAGTTGTTTGAAGAGTACTTATACGAAGAGGATTCCGATTCCTGACGTTTATTCAAAGGAGATGACGGATGAGCCAACTCAATGACAAAGCAAAACGTCTTCGTTTTCAGGAGATTGTCGATAGCATCCCCGACGAGGTAGCGGCGTTTTTCCAGAAGTTCGAGTCTTCTCGCAGCCGACTGGCGCTCACGCAGGAGATAGACGTCCTCAACGCGGTTGCGCATGAGGAATACCTTGCCTGTGCGGGCACTGGCGGGAAGACCGGCAGACGCCCCACCGCGTTGATGCGGTGGTACGAAGTCTTCCGCGACATCTACATCCTTAGCCGCGCGGAGCATTCCGGCGATGGCGAAGTCAAAAAGAACCCCAACGGATTCACCACGTTCGCCCGCACGTTCGAGCCGCTCGCTTTACTGCCGGATTTCTGGTTCGCGGCGGCGCGCAATGTGCCATCGTCGGACATCCGCGCCTGCGGACACGGGCTGCGGCTGGCGTTTGAGAGGTTCCTCTATGAACGTGCGGGCGGCGGCGTGTGGGGGGCGATGGACTGGGAGATGAACCGCTTTTTGCAGAAGCGCATCTACGAGACGCTCAAGTCCGATGAGCAGGGTGCGCTCCGGCGGATTGCCGCGCTGGCTCTCACGGCCCGCGCAGTTGCAGCCGGCGAGTTGGGGCTGTACGTGGAGGAGCGGGATGACGTAACTCTCCCGCTGTCTGGGTTCTCCAATGTCCATAACGACCATCGCAAGCAGAATCCGCTCCTGAAGTACTACCATTACGACCGCTTCACCCAGCTCTCGTTCGCTCGTGAGCACGAGTTCGCAATGGATCCGAACGTGTCTGGTACGCACATGCGCTTCGAGCGCCAGTGGGTCGCGATGGCGGTTCTTTCCGACGTGATCCTCAAGGAGTCGGACGCACATTCGACAAATGCCGCTTCGACGCGTGTCATGCTGGAGTCGGTGTCGCAATGTATGCTGAAGATCAAGACAAAGTTCCGAGGCCAGCCGGCTCACAAGAAGATAGTTGCGGCGGCAAATACGATCTACGATTGGGTCGTGTCCCGTCCCGAAGAATTCGCGCAACTTTCCGAGATTGATCTACTCAAGAAAATAGGCGTCCATGAACGCCCGGTTGCAAGTAGCTTCTATCTCGACAAGTGCGGTTTCTCCAACGCCTCCGCATTCTGGAACGCAGTGATGCCGGTTTTTCACGAGCTTGTCTATGCCTGCGACGCCAACCACTACCGCGTCGTCGCGAAGTACACCGAGCAGCAAAGGTGCGAAGCCTTCAAGGACGCGCGTTCGACTTTGCAGTTCGTGCGCGATGCACTCGACAAGGGCAATGTATCCGAGCTGCCGGGAGCGGTTGGTAGGACGGGCGTCCGCGATGCGTTGATGACTCTTATGCTGGAAGGAACGACGTCGCTCCAGTACGCCGTGATGGACAAGGTGCTGACGGGGAATGAAAAAGCGTCGGCGCCCCGCGTCTCGTATTTGAGCAATGAGCGCCGCGTCGCGCGAGTCCTGCCGGCACGGATGCCGTTTGCGGAAGACGAGACTCCTCAGTTCCGCAGCTGGATCGTGCGCTATCTCACAAGCCTGTCCGCGCAGTGCGCCGCGGCTCGGAACAAAGAACGCAATGAGGCCCGGAAGCAATGGGAAAAGAGCCGGACGAAGAAGCCGGAGACGGAGCCAAAGCAGAAGCGCAATCGATTTCCGCGCGTTGCTCCGATTGAGTACAAGGGCGTCAATTTCGCCGAGGTTTGCAAGTCGGCCGACAAGCTCTGGGACTTCTATTTCACTGAGGATGACATATGCCTGGGACGTTGGATATTGTCGGTCGACAAGGTGCTTGAGATCCTCGAAAGCAAGGAAGCCCAGGAATATGGGACAGTAGTCGTCGGCAAGGGCTATAAATGGACATGCACGCCCGAACTGCGCAGCGGGCTGCGCGCACGGCTTGAGGCTGAGAAGCGGAATCTCGAGGACCGCGAGCTCTGGCCGGACGATATCGAGAAATTCAAGGAGGATCTTCTGCGGCGTCCAACATGCACAATCGACGATCTCATGTCCGGAGAGTCGCGGATCCTGGTAATGATCGCCGTCTTCGCGCGCTTGATGGTGCATACCGCCGTGGCCCATTCCGCGCTTTGGGACCGGAGAGCCGACCTCTTCTCGTTCTTCACGCACATTCTCATCGCCTCTAACCATGACTTCGACAACCCGTTCCCCTGGCATCTGGACATCACGTCCGGGAGCTACCTTCGCACAGGGCGTTCCCACAAGCGGCAGTCGAACATAGTGGACGACATTGTCAACGGCGCGTTCTATGACGAGTCCGAGCGGTCGCTGTTCGTCGTTTTCGTCGCCCACTATCTTGCACGGCAGTCGGATGCCGTGCAGGTACTCGATGCGATACTTGCAAGTTCGCGCATGAAGGCGTATTTCGCCGATCAGGATTCCGCCCTTGCCGAGCGCCGTGTCAAGTTTCTCAAAACGCATTTTGAAGGAATGTCATGATGGGCGACGGAACGACAGTCTCGACCACTCCGATGGAATGGCGTTCGCGCGTCCGTGCAGCCGCCCAGGCGCGCCCGGTCGTGTTTCACGATCGCGACATCGGGCAACGGCTGCTACTTATGCGCGAACAGCTCAAGAGTGTGCCGCGCAAGGAGCGCACGGCTGGCGGACGAGCCAAGAGTTCGCTTCCGCGTCAGATGCGTGGCATGAAGGCGAAATAGCCCGCTCACAGGCTCAGAACGGCAGTTCAAGGCCGTCGGCAATCCCAGCGGCCTTGGCAAGCGCCGCGCATTGGCTGGCGGTCCACTCCTCCATCTTGTCCAGCGCGTCGTTGTGGGCTTCGCAGAGCCGCGAGACGATCTCCTGAGCAGATGCCGATTCCAGGGATTCGTCTGCGTTCAGGGACTCGATCCTGTAGTCGCGGATTACAATGGCAAATTTGCCATCCTCGCTCTTCCCCACAAAAGGCCGCAAGCGTGACCGCTGCTTCAGTTCCGACATCCATGAACTGACCTTGTTTGCTTTGGCGAGCAGTTCTGCGGTCTTTTCGGGTGGCGGCAGGTTTTCGAGGATTTCTTCCGTTTCATTCCTTTTGGTGGTGTTCATGGTGTTCTCCTTTCATTTGGTGTTACTTTTTAGCGGGTTTGGCAAACGCGGCATTTAGCGCTTCCAGAAGTTTCGATTCCCATTCTACCAGTTCCGGTCGGCTGTCGCCCGTGTATCCTTTTAGCGTTTCTTCGACCGTATCGAGCATCGAGTCGGCAACCTGCTCTTGGCGGACAAGACGCATCTCCGTATCCTTCCAGTTAATGGAGTGGCAGATCTCGTTCGCGATGTTGCATTTCTTGTTGATCAGGATCAGGGAGTGGAACGGTGTCTCCGATCCGACGATTGGAGCGATTGCCGTCCTGATTTTGGCGGCAAGAGCAAGTGGAGATGTGGTGATTCCCTTTGCGCCGTACCACATCGGCAAGTCGCCATCTTCCGAGTCCTCATCAGCCATCCAGTCGCCGGTCTTGTCGAAGTAGGTGGCTGCGATGAAATGTCCGTTGAGTTCGTAGAAGTCGGCGCTGAATGGATCGAATTCAAAATGCGCTACTGTCTTTCCTCCACTGAATATGATGGTTGACGCAAGAAAAGCGGCGTCAGTCAGCTCCGCAGAGTTGTCCGCTTCTTCGTCATCTTCATCTTCGGCAGAAGGGATCGGAAGGTCAAAGTCAAGTTGCGTTGCCTTGCCGCTGTCGGACGATTCGCTATCCTCCTTGCCAAACAGCTCTTCGGGGAGACGGTCGATGTGATAGACCTTGACCGCGTGGTGCTTGATGGACGCCGGAGTACACAGGAGAAGTTTCGCCGAGTTCCGCTTGCAGATGCTGGAGCAGTTGTCAGGGTCGTCGTTCGACACCTTGTACCACGACTCCCAGTTGTAGCGGAGATAGAGATGCATCTCGTCCGTCCAGAATATCGCGGCATCTATGGGGAGATTTTCATCGCCTGCGCCTATTTGCATCATGACACCGTACTCGCCTCTCGACATGCAGCTTGTTGACAGTTCGCAGGACGACATCGAGACTTTGTCCTCCGACCAGTCCTCGAACTCGGGTTCCCACGCTGGATTCATTGTCTCGCCCTCCGTTCTTTCTTTTTGCCGATAAGGTTCGTCTTGCGGCGAAGTATGGCGACTACGTCCTCCTGGAAGAGCGTTCCGTGGCGGACGAGTTCCTCGGCGACGGACTTGAGCGCGGCCTTGTTCTCCGTGAGAAGCGCGGCCACGATTTTCTTTCTTTCCTTGAGGATTGGGGTGACCTTGGGGCGGAGGCGCGCCCATTCGTGTTCGCTGTCGGCGTAGTCGGGCATCATCGCAAGTTCTTCGTCGTCGCAGAAGCCTCCACACACGATTCTCCTTGCGTACTCTGTCGCCTTGCAGCGGTCGCTTTCGCTTCCCTCCGACACCGTGCCGAGAATCCGTTCGGCGGCATTTCCCGCGAGCGCGACGTCGATCTTTTCCGTGAGTTTCTTCATTGATTTCCCGATGTTCCCATCGCGCAGGTTTTCAAGGAATCCGAGACTGTCGGCGATCCCGTTTATCGTTACCTGGAACCACTCGTGTCCGCGAAGCGTTGCGACAAGCGCGTGCCCCGCCTCGTGGATTGCCACATGAAACTTCTCGTCATCCGTAAGTTGCGGACGTTGCGTCTCGTCACCTGCGAATTCCGTGTTCCTTGCCTGTGCGAACATGCGGCGTGTCGGAGGATTGTCTCCTGCCAGAACGTACATTTCGCGCAGGACGCTCAGAATGTTCGCCGGAGCCCATTCCTCAGTAGCCCGCACAATGAGAGCTTTCAGGCTTTCTGAAAGGTCTTTGCGGTTTGCCTTGCGGCAGAAGATGTCGATGAGCTTAGTGCGGTCTTCCGCCTTGCGGAGGACATCCACCTTGATGCGGGTATGGAGTCTGCCGGGGCGCGTCAGCGCCGGATCGAGCATTTCCGGACGGTTCGTGGCACCGATTACGAGGACGTGGCTGTCCTCAAACCCGTCCAGCAGCGTGAGGAGCGTGTTGATGACAGGGGCTTGCGAGGCGTTTGAACGTTCCCGCGAGCCGATAGCGTCGCACTCGTCGATGAAGATGATTGACTGAGTTCGCTCCGCCGTTGCGAAAAGGTTCTCTATCCAGCCGACGGCGCGGTTGTCGTTGCGGGAGGTCGTGAACTTCGCCGCGTTGACGCAGATGAAGCTGCGGTTGAGCGTGTGCGCGATTGCCTTGGCGAACGCCGTTTTCCCGGTTCCGGGCGGGCCGTAAAGGAGGATGTGGTCAGGCTTGAATCCCTCGGCCTTGCGGTCGTGTTCGCTTGCGAGGAACTTACGGACGCGCGTCCATGCCGTTTCCATGCCGACAAGATCTTCCGGCTTCATGTTGGGCGGGCAGACGCTGAACCATCCGGCGTCCTCGATGGACGGCATGACGGTGTGGCGGAGGTTTGTGATGTGCAAAGTCGTTCCCCCGTCGGAGAATGACACCTTGATGTCGTATTCGAGTTGCCTTGCCTGCCTGATTCTGGCATGAGTGCGTTTCTCAAGCGCAGTCATCGCGTCATCGTTCTCGGAGGCGTCAGGTATGTCGAGCGTCGGAAGGTCGTCAACGACAATGGATATGCGCGAACCGTTGGCGTTCTGTTGATCGGGCGCATTGAGCAATTCCCTCTCAAGGCGCGTAATGATGACGGATTCTACTGCCGATGCGATGCCGTGCGCGGAATCAAGGTTCTGGAGCGTCTCGATGAAGAATGTGACGAGCTTTTCGCGGTCTGCTTCCATCTCGACCTCGAAGATGGATTTCGCCTGTGCAAGCGCATTGTCGACGGCATCGCCGACGATTGCGTACATTGACTGGACGTTGTGCCTCTTGAAAAGGATTGGAACATCTACCTTCTTGAGGATCTCGGCGAGGATGCCGGCCTTTTCCGGCATCTCGGCTTCAAGCCCTGCGGTAATGCCCTCTACGAGCTTCTCGCGTGGGATCGTCCCTCCGTTGCGCGAGCAGAGATGGGCGAACTTCCCCGACTCGATGTAGGAAGCACCTTGATTGCTGATCAGGATTACGATGTTGCTTGCAAACGACACTTCTTTCTCTGTGAATTCATCCACAAGCTTTCCCGAAGTAAGCATGTTGGCGATTGGCACGAGCGCCCCTGGGTGTGCCTTGTCGATATTCTCGAAGATAATGACACCGCGAGGAAACCTTGCGGCTTCGCGAGTGACATCTCCTTCAGTGCCGCCATCCTTCCAGCAGGGGTCTCTTCCGCAGATCTCGGTTATGAGCTGCTCGACGGAATAGCGGCTCATGTCGATGATTTGGGGCTTTCCAGCACCGAATTCACGCGCCCATGCGTCACGGAACGCTGTTGCCGTCATCGACTTGCCGGTCCCAGCTCCGCCAAGAAAGCTTGTGGAGATGGGACGGAAGCCTCTTTCCGACGGCGGGATAGTCATCGAAGATGCCACATGCGCGATAAGCGCCTCGATGGCTTTCTCCTGCCCGTGGCAGGTTTTGGTGAGTTCATCCTTTATCTGCTTGAGCGACTTCATCCTGTTTGCGCGTTCCTTTGCGCACGATTTTCTGAACTCAATGTCGGCGACTTCCTGCGCACGGGCCATGACATCTTCGACAAATGCCGCGTTGTCCGGGACAATTCCGTTTAGCTGTAGGAGTTCAAGCACGGGGCCTCGCGGCTTGATCAGCATGGCGGCCGCAAGGTGCGGGAGGCCGAGCTCGATGACGGGGCCAATGGCGTTCGCCACCTCGTCCATACGCCCGCCATGCAGAGACAGGATGCGGTTGACCTGCGACGAGAGCAAGACTTCTCCTGTCAGATCCTTTGACTCGAACGAAAGATTCTCGGGGCGGATGAGACGCTTGACGCCGAGAATGTCGCGGAGGACATTTCCATCCATGTCGAGAAACGCCGCAAGAAGATGCTTGAGACGAAGGACTTTGTCGTCCGTTCCCGACGCATATAGCGTCGCGATGGAGAGGATTTTCGAGTACGCCTCTGAATACAATGGTTGCACTTCGCACATGGTTATTCTCCTTCCTGCCGTTGAGGCTCTTTACGGATTGTTTATCGTGGTTTCCTTTTCGATTACAAGGCGGCAGAAACGCTTGGTTCGCTTTGCGTATGCAATCTCATCTTTGTCAGATGTTGTTTTCAGCTTTATGTACCGCGAATCGGTGCGGGACAATGCATTGCTGACCAGGCCGTAGTCGAGATTCAGTTTTTTCGACAGTGCCTGGGAAACGCGGGCGTCAGTCCAGAGGTTAGTGCATCCAAGGTGTCCCTGCGGATCAATTGAGATTTTCCATCGTTCGTCAGTGGCTGACGCACCTGATGCGGGGCAGTTGTTTGTCGGCGGGTCGAAGACAAGAGTGAACTCATCCTCGTAAAGGTCGCGGCAGTCCAGCGCAATGCGGCCATCCGGGCGGATTCGGCACCGAGCTGCGACTATCGGCGGCTCGCGCTTGATCTCTTCTTTCCAGATTTGTTCGCCATTCCGAAATCCGGCGAGAGCAACGACAATTGAGGGTTCTCCAATTCCGGTAACTCGCTTGACGGTAGCGTATGCGAGATCGTTTGCCAGAACGCCGTTTTTTGCGTCGAAGGAGAAGCCTGGTGCGCTCTCGGCCAGCATTCTGGCAATCTTCGTTTCGGGAAGCAACTCTTTGTGCAAGAACAGCACCGCCCCTACGGAGGCAATCGCCACGAGGATGGCACCGCATACGCAGAGGTCTATTCTGTGGCTGTGTTTGGCTTCTGCCGTGGCTGCTGAATAATCCTTGCGCAAGGATGCGAGGACAAGCCCCAAAAGGGCGAAACAAGCTACCGTGTAGCAGTTGCCAGTGGACACGAAAGGCACGTAGCTCGCGTGGCGTGGAATAAGGAAGGAGAAGTGCAGGATGCCCAAGATTGTCTGCGCTATCAAGGTAATCGTTCCGCCGACGGCGAGAATCTTTTGCGTGGATGTACGCGCACGACGGGCAATGATCACAAGGCAGACTGCAAGAAGAGCCATTGCAACGGCAAGAACAACAAGAGTCCAGTTCCCACAGTAGTACGATGCGAAGCCGAGAACATTGCCGTCTATGCTCCCTATAGGAGAAAGCGACCGCGAAAGCTCCGTTGTTCTAATCCACGGGGAATTGGAAACCAAGTACCACGAAAAGTCGGTGTAATCGCCAATAAGCGAACCCGTGCCGAACCAACTGCGCCCAGACAGCTGCATCTGAACCTCGCGGACCACAAACGGCGAGAGAGCGATTGCGGCGGCGATTAGGCAGCGGATGGTCTTGTGATGCTGAATGCGGACGACAAGGCCATACAGTGCGGCGGCGAGAAATAGTATGAGCGTCGCCTCGGAGAGCCTCGGCATCAATGCCGCGAGCAGCAGTACCGAAATCGTGGCGACTGCATAGAACAGCGAGCCGCGATGGCTTCGCCTTACCCACGCATACAGAAGGAGGAGTGAGGGGGAGAGAAAATAGGCAGGGGCAAGTATCTCTCGCCCGAACATCACAAGCTTCTGGTTCAGTCCGTAATCGGACTCTTCGATGAAACAGCAGAGGCACAAGCCGGCAACGCAAAGTGATATCATGAGTCCCGCCAACGAAAGCCGAGTAGGCCCCATTGCGACCATGACAGCAAGCAGCACTACGCCAACCGCCAATGCTATGGCATGACTCGTCAGCAATGCGGGTGCTGCAGTGCGCACCGTGATTAGACTGACAGCGCAACACAGCCCGGCAAGGGCGAGCGTTACAATTGTTAATGCGATGTTCTTTTTCATGACTGTTCCTTTCTGGGCTTCACGCGCATATTATCTCATGCGATTTTGATAAAGACAATAATGCAAAAACCTGCATAGTCTTACACGCTGAGATGGCTTGCGGACAAGGCTATGCGTGTATGAAAGTGCAAGTTCGTGACGCATTGTTGCTGGGCTTTTCATATTGTATAATAGCGCCGTTTCAAGGAATCGAGGTGTCGAAATGAAATATGCAGTCATGTCCGATGTACACGCCAACCCGACAGCGTTGGCAAAGGCGCTAGACGACGCACGGTCGTGCGGCGTAGATACCTATGTCTGCCTTGGCGACATCGTCGGCTACGGTCCATCCCCGGACGCGGCGATAACGCTTTCAAGAAAGGTGTTCGGAAATCGCGTTGTGGTTGGTAACCACGATGCTGCGCTGCTGCGCGAAATGTCTATGGACTCTTTTTCGCGTCGCGCCCAGAAGTCAATTATCGCGCAACGTTGCATGGTAGGGGCCGAGAACCTTGATTGGCTTGGAGCGTGTCCGTCTTTACTAAGGGAAGGTACGATGCTGTTTGTTCATGGTGACGTGGGTCGCGATGGGGATGTTCTCAAACCCGGATTTGGATACGTGTTCCGTCCGGACGATGTGAAGCGTACGCTGTCGTCCGTGGCTGGAGCAGGGGTGAACATCGTGTTCGTAGGCCATACGCATGAGCCCGCAATGTGGCGGCTCGGCAGCAATGGTTGCGTCGAGATGATTGCGGAGAATCAAATGAGCGTGGATGAATCCGACAGGTGCGTCATAAACGTCGGGACAGTTGGCTGTCCTCGAAGCGTGCCGTTCGCCTCGTATGTCGTCGTGGACGCGAAAGAAGATGGTTCGGTTGACGTTGAGCTGCGCAAGCTTACCTTCGACTATCTCGGCTACAGGGATTCGCTTCTGGCCGCGAACGCTGACGTGCCGATATGGCTTGAGGATCTTGTTTCTCGGCTTGGGTGTTCAAAATGAAAGGAGTGTATCATGGTGCATGAAACTAGAATTGGCAAAGCGACAATAGTCCGAAACCTTGTTCTGGCGGTCGGCTTTGGCGGTATGGCTGTCGCAGGATGCGGATTCAACGCCGCTCGTGACGGGGTGTCTCCGCAAGCCTCCGTTTCCGCGATAGACGTTCCGGCTCTGAAGGAGGCCGCGTTATCAAACCTTGCGGAGGGTGCGCAGCGCATCGTGAGTGCTGGCGGCGGGTGTGTGGCGGAATTGACTATTGATCCGACGCTGCAACGCGTTGTGTCGGACGTGCTTTCTCGTCACGCCGACACGAACGACGCAGGGATCGGGTGGGCTGTCCTCATATCGGCCAACGACGGCGCAGTCTTGGCACTTGCCGATTGCGGCGGCGCTGCCGATGCCCCGCGTCCATTCGCCATGACAAAGATGTTCACGCCAGGGCACTTGATCTCGACTCTGACCGTTGCCGCCGCCTTGAACGCGGGGATTGCCACGCCGGACAGCGAGCTCTTCACTGATGCCTCGGAGGCGTTCTACTATCAATACAAGCTTCCAGGGGACGGCGGTCACATTTGGGAATCTACCCTCACTGTGTCCAACGCCCTCGCATACTCGTCCAATGTAGTACTTGCGAAACTTGGCATCCTCGTTGGGCGAGATAGGGAGTATGACGCCTTGAGCAAGTTCGGCATCGGCATAAGAACCGGGATCGGATTCGCTGGCGAGTCCGCCGGACGCTTGTTGCCGCCCGAGAGGTGCAGTAGGCTACAGTGGACGAGAATACCCATCGGGCAGGGCGTGGAAATCACCGCGATTCAGATAGCCCGCGCCTACGCGACTCTTGCAAAACACGGCGAGCGGGTCGATCCGTATGCCGTCAGGAGGATCGTAAGCGCATCAGGCGAGGTGCTGTACGAGTACGTCGCCTCGACGAACAAGGTGCGGGCTGTTTCACGCGCGGCTGCGGACAGCGCGTGCGGAATTCTCGAAGGAGCGGTCAGGGCAGACGATCTCAAGGGCGTTGACGGACTCCATGACGAAGATCCGCCAGACATCGCGAAGAGCCTTGTACCGCCGCGCGCGACAGGGCGTCGTGCGGCGGTCGAGGGGGTGAGGATTGCGGGCAAGACGTCAACGGCGCAAAGGATGAAGCCTGACTCCTATGAGTACTACTTTGACAGATACACAGCAAGCTTCGCCGGATTCTTTCCCGCCGACGCGCCCAAGTATGTGCTTGTCGTCTGCTACGAGACTAAACGCGTCGATGGCGTCCCGTACATCCATCAGGGCGGGGGCAGGCCTGCTATGGCTTTCGCTGAGGTAGTCAGAAGAATGGGTTACGGCAAGACAAAGCAGTGATGCCGCTGGGAGGGAGGCATTGTGAAGAACAACAGCATTGGCAAACGTATCAAGCACCGGGAGGATATGTTCCTTCGCCGCCTCTTTGGCATCCTGGCAAGGATGGCAAAGATCGACGGCAAGGTCGATGCCTGGGAGGCGCATGCGGCGGAGGGCGCGTTCGCGCGCTTTCCGCGCGCGACGGCTCGGCGCAAGTTCTGCGCTTCCGTGTTCAATTCCGCGAAGAACGGGCGGACGCCGCTTCGCGACCTTGCCGCCGAGTTCGAGAGGGAGTGGGCCAATCCTGAGGATTGCCTTGCCCTCTATGAGCTTCTTTGGGACATAGCCTGCGCAAAGGGCGTACTTAAGCCGTCGCACAAGAACGCGCTGCGCGACCTGTGCGTCCCGCTGGGACTTCCGCCAAACTACTTTGTGATCTTCTACCGCCGACGCAGCGCGACGTTCCGCGAGGTTGAGGATGACGAGCCGCGCCGCGATGGTGGATCGCGCAAGGGGCGCAAGTCCTCGCAGCGGCAGAAAAAGTCAGAGCAAGGAGCGCGGTCGGAGCAGCGCCGACAGCCGCCGCCACCGCCAAAGACCGCGCTGCAGGAGGCATACGAGCTTCTTGGTTGCCGTAGTTCCGATCCAAACGACGTTTTGCGCCGCGCCTATCGAGAGGCGGCGAAACGCCACCACCCCGACATGCTGCGGGCGCGGGGATACTCTGATCGGCAGGTGTCCGAGGCATGTGAAATGATGAGTCGCATCAACGCCGCGTGGGAGGTGATATGCGACGAAAGGAAACTGGAAGAAACGATGTGAATACACAAGGAGGCAAAAAATGAAAGATCAAAAGCATGATCTGGTCCCGGATGAGAACCCATCGAATAATCAGCCTGGCTGGTTCAGGTCGATCAAAAAGAAGTCCACTATCTGCGAACTGTACCCGCACTGCAAACTTGGTGATGGCTTTGCGCAGTTCGCCGTTGGCTCGGACACGGCGTGCATGTTGATCTGGCGGATTGACGGAGACACCGATGTGGACGCAGCGGCGTTCAATCTGGAGAAGGCAAAGGAGTTCCTTGTCCGAGAAGAGCCGGGGACCGATCAGGTCTTGGCATTCATTCTCAATCCTGTCCGGCGAATCGACAAAGCCATGTACGAGGCGCGTAACATACTGTGCATGACCGAACGCCAGCTGATCAAGTACGCCAATGTATTCTTCTCGGACAAACAGGAGTGCCTTCGTTTGGGGAAATCGGCATATCGCCAAGGTCTCTACGAGGAAGCGATGGCTCTGCTTGGAGGCGCAGGCTCTAAGGTGGATGCGGACGCACAGTTCATGATTGGGCAGATGTACGCAAAAGGCAGAGGCGTGGAGAAGAATAAGAAGATTGCCGAGGAATGGTACTGGAAGGCGGCCAACCAGGGTCATGCCGCCGCCGCACTTGAACTTGAAAAAGGCATCAACAGGGCGAAAGCATACTGGAAGCGCAAGGAGCAGGAACTCATAGACGAGGTCGAAGAGTTTGCAAATAAACTTCTTGAAGAGGATGACTGATGCAGGCGAAATCTTGATATAATACAAACAATGGCAAGGCTGAAAAGAAACTCGAGAAGAAAGCGAGGTCTCGCAATGAAGGAAGCGAAAACGATGAATAGCCCCACATGTCTTCTGAAGATTCACGAACACTATTGTGACAAAATACTTGAAGGAGTGAAATTCTACGAGTATCGCAAGAAATGCCCGGAGTGGATGTCGCCGGGATGCAGAGTCGTGTTGTGCAGTTCCTCCGCGCCTTTTACCTTGTTGGCGTTGTTTGAGGTTGGCGAGATTGTCTCAGGTACGCCTGAAGAAGTGTGGATGCGTACACACGCAAGGGGCTACATAGGGTATGAAGGGTTCTCCGAATACTACAAAAACCAGCCACAGGCCTTTGCGTATGAAATCAAGACGCTCCGCAGGATCGTTGACGGGAAAACAGTCGCATCAATAATGGGGTGCGATCACATTCCGCATTCGTTTGACCTGCTATCGTCAGAACAGGCAAAAGAGGTAAGCAAGTATTTATTGGGGCAACCTCTTGATGACCACATGAACGGTCCGCAAGAAGGCCATGTGCAAGATGAGGCAGTGTGTGAATTCTTTATTGATGACGCATCCCGGCTCCGGCGCATTGTTCAGTTGATGCCTGACGGCGATCCTACTGCCGAGTTCCTCAATATGCTATGGGCGTATGCCGTGAAGCATGACAGGCTGGTCGACCTTGCTAATGTTCTGCTTGGTTTTGACTCGAAGCATAAAACGATTGATGGGAATGAAAACTGCGATTGGTTTTGGCGTTGCCGTAAGCCTATGGAGCTGGAAGAGTCCTATGATTTCTTTTCCGACTTGATGGACTTTGCCAAGGTGAGGGCACATCTTGAGCGCGGTACTTATGATGATTGGCATGACAATTCTTTGGCAATGTTTGATTGGATGGAGGATTACAAGGACAGTGATGTTGGCAAGGGCATCATCGGCATTGACGACGTTCTGGATCAATTGCTCGCAAAATACGAATCTGAGGTTGAGTTTGAGCGTCGGCGTGATAGAGAAGAAGGTCGTTTTGCGAAGCCACCGGATTTCTTGGAAATCGATGACGGAATCGGCGTGCAGGATGGCCCATTTACAGGAATCTTTGTTGGACGGTTCGTGCTTGATGTGGCGGATGATGACCTGCTAAATCTTCCATTGGAGTTCCAGACGGAACTTAATGGCAATGAGATGTTCATCATGAAAAATCCGGAGAGAAAAAGTGCGCTTGTTCTTCTCCCTGTTGACATTTACGACAGATGCCTCAAAAACATAAAAGATGGTGCTGATGTTAGTGAATTGACGAAATCCTTATACGAGCAGGCCGTGCGGGTCAGAATTGACAAGCGAGGGAGGATAAAAATCCCACAAAAGCTATTGTCTTGCATTCGCTTTGGGAAGAGTGGTAAGGTTGTCCTTCGAGGACATATTTCCACCGTCGATATCTTCAAGGGAGATGCCTCGACATGTAGTGGTGGCAATGATTTGGTGCAGTGAAAAAAGAGAATTGGAATGGTTTTGTCTGGACTTTAGGAGGGCACATAAAATGGAAACTCAGAATCAGACGTCATTTCTCGGCGCGATAGTGGGGGATATCGCTGGTTCCCGCTTCGAGTGGTGCAACCTGAAGTCAAAGGACTTCACTTTGCTTGTGGGGCGTGGCGAGGATGTCGACGAGTGCTGTTTTACAGATGACACGGTGATGACGGTCGCTGTCGCGGAGGCCATTCTCAAGTGGCGTAAAGGAGGCGATAAGTCGTATGAGGCGCTCTCATTGATGGCAATCAAGAGTATGCAGAAGTTTGGGCGGCGTTATCCCAATGCCGGATATGGCGGCACATTCCAGCGGTGGTTGCGCGATGATAATCCTCGGCCATACAACAGTTGGGGGAACGGCGCGGCGATGCGCGTGAGCGCATGTGGCTGGGCGGGGCAGACTATCGACGAAGTAAAGGCAATGTCCCGAGCCGTCACACAGGTTTCGCACAATCACCCGGAAGGCATCAAGGGGGCGGAGGCGACATCCGTCGCCACGTTCCTTGCGCGTACTGGTAAGTCGAAGGATGAGATACGCGCGACAATCTTGCGCGATTACTATCCGATTGACTTCACGCTTGACGAGATCCGTCCTATCTATAGGTTTGACGTTTCATGTCAAGGTTCCGTACCTCAAGCCTTGGAAGCGTTCTTTGAATCCGATTCTTTTGAAGATGCCATACGCAACGCAATCTCCATCGGCGGCGATTCCGACACGATTGCGGCCATCGCAGGTGCGGTCGCTGGGGCATACTATGGCATCCCGAATCAGATCAAGGCAAAGGTCTCAACCTTCCTCGACCGGCAACTTGCGGAAACTCTCCGCGCATTCAAGCGTGAGTTTGTATTATAATCGCCGTGCAACATTCAACTCGACAAATTGTTTGCAAATGAATGATTATGAGCAAAAATCTTGATAGAATAAAAAGCGTGGCCGTTTATTGCGGTTCCAGAGTCCCGAAGGATCACGCATACGAGGAGGCGGCTGCAGAACTGGCAAGGTTTATCGCCGCACATGGCATGACGCTCATTTTTGGCGGGTCGAACGTTGGGACAATGAAGACGGTAGCGGATGCCGCTCTCTCCGCCGGTGGCAAGCTGGTCGGCGTGTTCACGACGAACCTTCCGATGTCGCTCGCTCATCCGGGGCTTACGGAGCTTGTCGTAACCCATTCGCTTGCGGAGCGCAAGAGGGAGATGATCGAACGCGCCGATGCTCTTGTGGCGCTTCCCGGCGGGCTTGGAGCGCTTGACGAGCTGTTCGACGCCTTGGCGTTGCGCCGTGTCAAGAACGGTGGACACAAGAAGCCCGTCGGCGTCTTGAATGTAAACGGCTACTACGACCCTCTTCTTGACTTTATCATTCAGACACGAAATGTGGGCTTTTCGTCAGGCTCTGCCGCGCAGACCTTGGTTTCGGGTCGGACGCCGGAGGAGCTTTTCGACCGGCTTGTCGGCTCGTTGCCTCCTGTGATCAGCGACAAAGCGAAAAAGGACGACTTGAAGACCCTCTGGCGCGAGATGAAGCGCAACAAGGCGAAATATGGGAATCCTGGCGGATGTCCATTCGCAAATGCGTTCTATGATGTGGCGCGATACTATCCGCTCGCCTCGTGGCGTAAGGCCGGACGTGAAATCTCCTATCAGATGCTCATGTGGGTTGAAGATCTCGACAAGGAGATTTCAGATAATCTCGACTGCTCATCATTTGACGAATTCGACTGGGCAGAGCTTTTCATGATGGATCCACTCTTGCTTGGACATCCGCAATGCCCCAAGGATCTGCACCCGCTGGATGTGCTTTATTGTATTAATAGCGACATCCGTTGTCTCCAGTATGTCAACATAGACGAATTTGTCTCGGAGTTGCAACCTGAATACGCTGCAGAATACGCATGGTCGCCTAAGGACGTTGAAAAGGCGCGCACTATGGGCGCAGACGCATTCGCAGACTGGCTGGAAAATCTTAACAAAAACGAAGTTACTGTGGAGGACATGGGCATCGTCACGGCCAAAATCGACGAGCAGAAGACGGACGCGACACGCGCTAAGATTCTCCATCTCGTTGAAAAACTGTGATTGCGTTTTTCGGTTGCATTGACTCGGGAATCGCCAAATGATAAATTGTCTTTGTGTTGAGTTTATGGGCGGTATCATATGGTCGTAGAAAAGCAGCGTTTTCACTACGGTTCAGATGTCGCCGCCCCGACCATTCCCCGAGGTAAGTTTTCCGCCGGATGCGATGCTTTTTGATATAATTTATGGGTTCCGCCGGATGGAAAACTGGCGAAGGAAATAAAACTGAAAAAGGAGCGCTTGAAGATGAACAGGAAGCTTACGATTATGCCGTGCCTCGACATGATCAATGGACGCGTGGTTAAGGGTGTGAATTTCGTGAACATCAAGGACGCCGGCGATCCCGTCGAGTGCTGCAAGGCCTACTGCGCGGCCGGGGCGGACGAGCTCGCGATGCTCGACATCACGGCGACCGTGGAAGGCCGCAAGACGATGCTCGAGGTGGTTCGCAAGGTCGCGGACGCCGTCACGGTTCCGTTTACGATGGGCGGTGGCATTTCGTCGGTCGCAGCCGCCGAGGAAGTTCTCAAGGCAGGCGCGAACAAGGTTTCCACTTCGTCCGCAGTCTTCCGCCGTCCGGAGATGATCGGTGAAATGGTCAAGGAACTTGGCGCCGACAAGGTGACCGTCGCGATTGACGTTGCGCAGAACGCCGCGATGCCTTCCGGCTACGAAGTGTTTATCGACGGCGGACGCACCGCGACCGGCAAGGACGCAATCGAGTGGGCGAAGCAGGTAAACGACTACGGCGTCGCTTGCATCCTGCCTACTTCCAAGTCCACGGACGGCGTGCGTACGGGCTATGACCTCCCGCTCATCAGGAAGATCCGCGAGATCACGGACGCCTCAGTTGTCGCGTCCGGCGGAGCGGGTACGATGGAGCACTTCGCCGAGGCGGCCGAGGCGGGCGCAGACGTCCTTCTCGCGGCGTCGGTGTTTCACTTCCACGTGATTGGCATCCCGGAACTAAAGGCGTTCCTCGCCTCCCGCGGCCTCTCCGTCCGCACTTAATCGGCGCGCTTTAGGCACGAGGGGGTCCAGATGTCGGATCCCTTCAGGTCAAGCCACGTGATGGCCTCAAGCCAGCGCGAGAGGTCTTTCGGCGTGGGGTCGAAGTTGTTCGTGCCGAACGAGAACTTCGCGCCCATCTCCTTTGCGAGCCGCAGGAACTTCGCGCGCGTCGCATCGTCGATCTGGCGGAACCAGTCGCGGTCGTTCACCTGGATGCCGACCGGCAGGCGGTGTCCGTCGACGTCGATTGCGCGGGCGTGCCGACGAGTCCATTGTCTGCTGGCTTGCGCACCATGGTGACATCGCACTCGGACGCATTGTGTTCCATCTCCCACGAGTAGCCCGTGGTCGCGTTCTCCTCGAGCGAGAAGCGGACTGACTGTCCTTCGGGTGCTTGGGCCACGAGTTCGGTGGGAAGGGCTTTGAGGGAGTATGTGTCTCCGTTCTCGAGTTTGTCCGTGAGCGCAGCCGCAGCAGTCGGGATTGCCATATTTGGCTCCGCGACAGTGGCGTTCTGCTCGACCTTGATGAAATGCTCGGAGTAGCCCGGCCTGTCTGCGCCGCCGTTTATCATGACTGCGGTGCCTTTCGCTCCTCCAGGCAGGGATGGCTGTGTCGCTACATAGCGCAGGAAGGCCCCATCCGTGGAATAACTGTTGCCGAACGCAGCGACGGCGACGCCGTGCGGACGCGCCAGCACAAGGGCGCGCACGTTTTCGACCTTGCCCTCGCCCATTGGGAGCGGATGCACCACTCGCGAAGTGACCATGTCGCCATCAATCTCTACCCTGATGCCCACGAAGCGGCATGACGGCAGCCCAAGCGTGTCCGCCGCTGCCCTGACAAACAGTTCCGGACTTGCGGAGACTATGTAGTTTTCCACCCCGGCGCTCTCTAGCGCCTTGAGAATCCTTACGGAAGAGTCGAAGTACCATTTACGATAGACGCGCTCGCATTCGGACCTGCAGAACGAATCCAGGACGGACACCCTCTGGCCGTTGTACATCTGCGCATTGTACGGCCACGCCAGCCAAAGCCCGATTTCCTTCATGGCAGGATAATCGCGCTTTATGTACTGGTTCCAGCCGCCGTCCTTTCCGTATGTCGGGCACAGTCCTTCCTCAATCGTGCGCTCGACAAGGCCTTTGAACAAGACCCTTCCGCTCTCCTCCAGACCTTCGCTGATGTCGCCCTTGATGATTGTGCCGTCAAAATCCCAAAATGCCATCGGCACCGCGTCGGGGCACGTTGCCTTTATCTTGGCGACATTCTCAGACACCTGGGAGATTATGGCGTCCACGTGAGATTCGTATCCGAAACACGCCGCCGATGCCAGCGCAAGCACCGCCGCTGCAAAACACTGCTTTTTCATGTTGCGAATTATACCAAATTTTCCTGGCCGCCATCCAATGGAGCAGCCCCCAGAGTTCAGGATTTCGTGGTATAATAGGGTCATGACCGAAATACTTCTAGTCGATGATGATCGGACGATACGTGATTCATTGTCGCACCAGTTGCGCGAGGCGGGCTTCGGGATCCGTGTCGCGGCAACGGGTGCGGCAGGCGTGGCCGCGTTCGGAGAACGGCGTCCCGAGTTGGTGCTACTAGATGTTATGATGCCGGGCATGGATGGGTATTCGGCTTGTAAGGCAATGCGCGCCATCGATAGGGAGACGCCAATCGTTTTTCTCTCGGCGCTCGACGCGGAGGACGACCAAATTCGAGGACTTGAAGCCGGGGCGGACGACTATGTCTCGAAAACGGCGTCTCCTGCGCTCCTGGGCGCCCGCATTCGCAAGGCGCTGGAACGAGCAGACCGGTTCTCAAGAATGGACGCCCCCGCCTCGATGACGAAGACCGAGGCCGATATTTATCGGCTGCTGGAATCAGATCGCGGCAGGTTCTTCTCGTACCGTGAGATATTTTCGGCGGTTTGCGGGGAGGGCTATTATGCGGATGAAGGGGCTATTCGCGTCCACATTAGCAACATGCGCAAGAAGTTGGCGGACGGCGAGCGCCTTGAGGCTCGCCGAGGTGTTGGCTACGCCCTTGTGCGTGGCGAATAGAGAAGCGATAATCTTAACGATCTCTTAACCATGTCTCGCTTGTTATTTGAGAGAATATTCCCGTCATGAAGGCGCAGTCGCGTCAATCATGCAGGAAATGAAAGGAGAATCTAGAAATGGACAAGCAGATCGTTGTTTATAAGGCGACGGACGGCAGCGAGCTGTCGGTTAGGACTGACGGAGAGACTGTATGGATGACGATTGAACAGATGGTGAAATTGTTTGGTCGTGACAGAACCGTTCTTACCCGTCATATCACCAATGCAATACGAGAGGGTGAACTCAGGCGGGGGATTAATGTGCAAAATCTGCACATTATTCAGACAAGTCGAGGCCGGCCGGAATTGGTGTATGATCTTGATGTCATGATTTCCGTGGGTTATCGCGTAAAATCACCAGAAGGGGTGAGGTTTCGGCGTTGGGCTACGCGCGTGCTTCGCGAGATGCTGCTGAACCGGCTTGATGAGGTCAAGCGGGTTGCCAAGCTCGAGCGCCGCATGGATTCCGCTGAGGGAGACATCAAGCAGATCAAGGGCGGCATGTCCTACCTCGTCCAGCAGCTCTCTGCTCCACCAGATCTGCCTCGTCGCCGCATCGGCTTCGGCAACGATGGCGACACCCTGTCTAAACCCTACGGGAAGGCGTGAAAACCAATAAAATCGCTACTTCCGTGGGATATTGTCTAGAAACTAGTAAAGAAACGAATGTGACTAAGAAAGAAGGTTAAAATGCCATTGAACAATCCACAGTCAAGTTTTGAGGACAGCATATTCGGCCCCAATGGGACGCATCCTGCGCCTAAGACTCTGCCTTTCCCCACGCAGCCTATCTCCACGCTTTATGGCGATACGGTCGAGTACCTTATTCCTGACGGGCAGAAGGAAAAGATACTCAAGAAGCTCTATCCCTTCGGCTCGCCGCCCGCGATGACGCAGACGCTCATGGACATCCATGAGCACAAGACGTTTGTCGTGAAGGACTTCAAGGTAGTGCAGCAGGGCGACTACGTCCTTCTCGCGAGTCCCTATTTTGCAAGCTCCGGTGGGTCTGTCGTTGACTGGGAGCCGCTGAACAACGAAGATGGTGTCCATGTTGCGGCGATGCCGGACGAGCTTCAGATAAGCGCATTCGCGGCGGGCGAAGCCGATGCTATGACAGGTTGGCCCTTCGGTTCGTCAAGGCCGGCGAAGGGCGAGGGAATGTCAAAAGACCGGTATCGCATGATAGAGGAGGCCTATGCCGCCGGATTCGTAAGTGGCGAAGAGAAGCGCGCGGCGTCGAATCCTTTCTTCTCGGACGACTGCTCGCAAACGCCGACGTCACGACGTTCCTTCCGCCGTCCATGATGGCATCCACCCCGCCTGGTCGCTTATGAGGATGCGTCCCCTCTGTAGGTGCGATGTGCGTCACATATTGCAATATGTGACGGGAGGGGAGGGCGGTGTGGGGCTGATGGCTGGGGCGGAAGTGACGGGAGGGAGGCGTGCGAGGAGGCGATGCGCCACGCGCCGTTGCGCGTTGAATAGCGCGGCAATGGTAAGGAGATTGCGCATATGTGCGAAAATCGCGCGCCAGCGCGCTTTTCCAGCGTTTCTCGCATCCTGCTTGTCCACTGTTGCCTTGGTGAAGGTGGGTTTCCCGTTCACCCATTCCCCATTTACCGTTCCCATTTTGATATAATACTCACTGTCAGAACGGGAACGTTACTGGCCTCATGGCTCCCCGACGAGAACCGCTGCGGAGAGGCCGGCAGGATCGACCATCGGTTGCTGCAAACTGGCAAAACGAGATTGTCGGAGCCGCGCCCATCTTCGACAATGGCTATGGACTCTTCTCGCTGGCAATGTACAAGCCGGGCCATCGCTACGACGAATATGATGATCTTCGCAAGTTTGTAGGACACATCACGCCAGCCGCAAGGCCCCGCGCGAGTGCCGAGGGGTCAGGAGCCAGTGCTGGCGCTACTTCCGTGGGTCTGTCCCCCAGATTTTTAGCCACAAAGATCACAAAGTTCACATAGGTCTTATGCGCTGTTGAGCGTCGCTGGCATTTTTGGTATAATTTAGCCAGTTTAGAAAAGTGAAAAAAATTCATTTATTGAAAGTGGTATCATGAAGCTGATAATGCATTCCTCCTCTCGAGCGACTTGACGACTCTATTCACTGGCCGTCATTTCGAGCTCAAGACGTATCCGTTCTCCTTCGGCGAATTCCGCCGTTATTTTCCCTCGGAAAAAGACGTTGATCGGGCCTTCGACCGCTATGTTGTAGAAGGGGGGCTGGCCGGGAGCTATCTCTACAAGGACGAGGCATCGCGTACGGCGTATCTGAGAGAAGTGTACCAGACCATACTTAGAAGAGATATTGCGAAACGATTCAACATCGCAGATACCACGGTCATCGAGCGTCTGGCCGAATTCCTCATGGACAATGTGGGGAATGTGACGAGTGCGAACAACTTGGCGGAGGAGCTCGTTCGGCGAAAGGTGGCGACGAGCCACGTCACAGTGGGGCGTTATCTTGACTATCTTGCGGACGCGTTTCTATTCGTTGAGGCAAAGCGCTACGATGTCCGCGGGAAGAGGTACATGGAGAAGAGCGGCAAATACTACATGATGGACCATGCGCTTCGTTATGCTGTTCTTGGACGGAGGAACATGGACTACGGGCATGTCTACGAAAACATCGTGTTTATCGAGCTGCTGAGGCGTGGGTACGAGGTATATGTCGGAAAACTCTACAAGAAGGAGATAGACTTTGTTGCCATGAAAGGCGGCGAGAAGATATACATACAGGTTTCTGACGACATATCTTCCAAAGGCACGCTGGAGCGCGAACTGGATCCGCTTTTGAAGATTAAGGACGCTTATCCGAAGATGCTAATTGCTCGGACAAAGCACGAAGAGACGTTGGCGGAAGGTGTTCGCGTCGTAGACATTGCTCGCTGGCTAGACGGCACCCGTTTTTAAAACACAAGCTGGGTCGCCATCTTGGCGGCTCGTGAGGGTGGCGAGGCGATAAAAGCCAATAAAATAGCGGCATTCGTGGGGCCTGTCCCCGCGTGGTTCATGTGAGTCCCTGTTTGACAGTGCCACTTGCATTGTGGTAAGGCGAAATGGTATAATTAGCAAGTCGAAATGCTAAAAGGCATGTAAAAACAACAAATGGAGTTGCTAAAATGGCGCGCAAGCTGACATCTGAAGACGTCGATGAGCTTTTTGAAGCTTCCAACCGCCAGATTCGCGACGAGTCGTCGGCGTTTCATCGCTATTTGATGGACGAGATTGACTGGCGCGACAGGCTTATCTGCATCAAGGGGCCAAGGGGCGTCGGTAAGACGACATTGATGCGCCAGCATGTCAAGGAGGCGTTCGGCGAGGATTCCCCAAAAGCCGTTTACGCAAGTTTGGACGATCTTTGGTTTGCAAGGCATGGTGTGAAGGATCTCGTGAGTTATCTATACGAACATGGCTTTACCCATGTGTTTCTGGACGAGGCACACCACCTCGGAAGGGAGTGGTCTTTGCAGATCAAGAATCTGGCGGACCAGTTCCGCAAGATAAACATCGTTTATAGCGGATCTTCACTCCTTCAGCTGGAGAAGGCCCAGGGCGATCTTTCGCGACGGCAGGCGACTTATATGCTGGAGGGCATGAGCTTCCGCGAGTATCTGAAGCTGGAAGGGGTGCTTGATTTCAAGGCGTTGACGCTGGAGGATTTGCTCTCGAATCATGTCGCCATAGCAGGTCAGATCGACAAGAAGCTGAAGGTGCTTCCGTATTTCGAGGCGTATTTGAAAAGCGGATACTATCCATTCTATCGCGAGAGCCATGCAAAGTTTCGGGAACGCCTTGTCGAGACAGTTAACAAGGTACTGGAAACGGACTATCCCGCGATTGACGATGTGTCGCAGGATACGATCAGGAAGACTCGCAAGATGTTGATGGTGCTTGCAGAGAGTTGTCCGCAGACGCCGAACATGAGCGCACTCTACCGCGAGCTGGAAACCGGGCGCGACCAGGGCCTCAAGATGCTCAAGGCGCTTCATCGCGCGGGACTTCTCGCGCTTGTTGATTCCAAGGGCCGTAAGCTGGACGACCTCTCCAAGCCGGAGAAGATATACGTAAGCAACACCAACCTCATGCATGCGCTTGTTCCGCGCGTGGATCCGGGCGTTGCGAGGGAGACGTTTTTCTTCAACCAGACGAAGATGGGCCATGCGGTCACCTATACAGGCGTTGGGGATTTCGTCATTGACGGGAAGTGGACATTTGAAGTGGGCGGCAGGAGGAAGGGCTTTGACCAGATTGCCGACTTGCCAGACAGCTACGTCGTGAACGACTGTGTTTCCGTCGGGCGTGGCAACAAGATCCCCCTCTGGCTGTTTGGCTTCCTGTATTGACGGCCACCATTATTTCCCTGTCACGCATCGTCTGCCCTTTGTCGTTCGTCGTCCGTCCTCTAACGTTCACGAGGTGACCGGTCTCTTTCAATGGTTTTAGCCGCAACCTCCTTCGCCGAGGCTGCGGTGGTCAAGAAGAACGCAAAGGGCGTAAAGAAATGGAAAACCAGCGACTACTGACGCCCATAATCTTTCCCGAAAAGCCG
>ERZ842401.1944-NODE-1944-length-28323-cov-61.368933_pt1 | contig 28323 bp, 24 predicted proteins | sample MGYA00521270_ERZ842401 | MGnify/ENA primary metagenome ERZ842401 (study PRJEB31892, sample SAMEA3878208) | bioreactor metagenome | biome: Moose rumen | place: Sweden | collected 2011-10 | study: EMG produced TPA metagenomics assembly of the PRJEB12797 data set... | reverse complement strand
TCAACTGCGACTTCACAAAACGGAGAAGCCTCAACATCCTCCGTGACTTTGAGCAGCGGTATAATCTCCATCGAGGCCAGAAACGAGAGAACGGACAACAAAATCCCCTGCATCCAGTAAATCCAGACACAGGGGACATCAAAAAGCAAGTGGGAAATACCGTCAAGGCTGTGTTTAGCACCTACCAGTTCCAGACAATCGGGGAACTGAGAGCACTGCTATCACTGTACAACCTAACAGTAGAAGAGGTGAGAGGGAATATAAAAGGTGAGGACTATAATGGTCTCGTCTATTCTGTCATCGATGCTAATGGCAATAGAATAGGTAATCCGTTCAAGTCTTCGCTCTTCGGCAAGACCGTTGGCTATGAGGCGTTGCAGAAGAAAGCTGCCGCATCCAAACAGTGCATCAAGGACAGAAACTTAATAGAACCGACAAAGAAAGCATTGGAAGATACCCTGAAGCGTACATACGACAAGGACGAGTTCGTGAGACTACTCAAAGAGAAAGGCATAGATTGCGTGTTCCGCTATACTGATGAAGGCAGACTATACGGTGCTACCTTCATTGACCATCGTACTCGCTGCGTCCTCAATGGCTCCCGAATGGGAAAGACTTTCTCTGCAAATGCACTGGAACTGCATTTCAATACTCCAAAGGAAGAACAGACGCCCTATCAGGAAGAGAAGCACTCAGAGCAAGAGCAGTATCATGACAGTGATATGGGTACCAGTGAACATCAGCAGACTGGCGCAGAAATAACAGATAATGGTACTGACTACCGCTATAGCGCATCGGGTACTGCTTCATTCCTTGATGCCCTCGATGTCTTGAATAGCGGCAATCCAGTCGTTGACCCAGAGGAAGAGGCGTTCCGTCGGAAAATGCAACGCAAACGAAAAAAACGGAGTCATCCCCGACTTTGAGACAATTCCGCTTCGAATATGTTCTTATGTTATTCTGTCTATAAACAGTTCTTATGTCAAATTTAAAATTTAAACACCATGCAGCAAGAAGATGATTTGAGAGGCCTCGCCAAAGTCATGGACTTTATGCGAGCCGTGAGTATTATTCTCGTAGTGATGAATGTCTATTGGTACTGCTATGCCGCCATCGTGGACTGGCATATCCAAATGGGCATCGTTGACCGCATCCTGACCAACTTCGATAGAACGGCAGGACTATTCCACTCTATTTTGTACACGAAACTGTTTTCTGTTTTGTTATTGGCTCTATCCTGTCTCGGCACAAAGGGAGTAAAGGAAGAAAAGATTACCTGGTCTAAGATTTGTATTGCGCTTACAGCAGGCTTTATCCTATTCTTCCTCAACTGGTGGCTGCTCAACTTGCCCTTCCCATTTGTGTTCTGTACAGCACTCTACATCCTAACCATATCAGTGGGCTACATCTGCCTACTGATGGGTGGTCTATGGATGAGCCGCTTACTCCAGGACAACCTCATGGATGACGTGTTCAACAATGAGAACGAATCATTCATGCAGGAAACCCGTCTCTTGGAGAATGAGTATTCCATCAATCTGCCAACACGCTTTTATTACAAAAAGAAGTGGAACAAGGGCTGGATCAATGTGGTCAATCCCTTCCGGGCGACTATCGTTCTTGGTACACCAGGTAGTGGTAAGTCGTATGCCGTAGTCAACAACTTCATCAAGCAGTCCATCGAAAAGGGCTTCTCCATGTACATCTACGACTACAAGTTTGCCGACCTCAGTACCATTGCCTATAACCACATGCTGACGCACAAGTCCGGCTATATGGTGTTGCCGAAATTCTACGTCATCAACTTCGATGACCCGCGTCGCAGTCACCGATGCAATCCTATCCATCCCGACTTCATGACCGACATCTCCGATGCTTACGAGAGTGCCTACACGATAATGCTAAATTTGAATCGCACGTGGGTGCAAAAGCAAGGCGACTTCTTCGTTGAATCACCTATCATTCTGTTTGCCGCCATCATCTGGTTCCTCAAACTCTATCAAGGCGGCAAGTATTGTACTTTCCCCCATGCCGTAGAGTTCCTGAACCGCAAGTACGAAGACATCTTCCCAATTCTCTCGTCCTACCCCGAACTGGAGAACTACATGTCACCGTTTATTGATGCCTGGCAAGGTGGTGCTGCTGATCAGCTCCAAGGGCAAATCGCATCAGCCAAGATTCCACTTTCACGTATGATTTCCCCGCAACTCTATTGGGTGATGTCTGCCAGCGAGTTCACGCTCGACATCAACAATCCCGAAGAACCAAAAATCCTGTGTGTCGGCAACAACCCTGACCGTCAGAACATCTACGGTGCAGCCCTCGGCCTGTATAACAGCCGTATCGTGAAACTCATCAACAAGAAGGGTATGCTGAAATCATCCGTCATCATTGACGAGTTGCCCACCATCTATTTCAAGGGATTGGATAACCTCATCGCCACTGCCCGAAGCAACAAGGTGGCAGTCTGTCTCGGCTTTCAAGACTTTTCGCAGTTAGTCCGTGACTATGGCGACAAGGAGGCAAAGGTGGTACAAAATACCGTCGGCAATATTTTCAGTGGTCAGGTGGTTGGCGAGACCGCAAAAACTCTGAGTGAGCGATTCGGCAAAGTCCTTCAGAAACGGCAGTCCATGACCATCAACCGACAGGACACCTCCACCTCCATCAACACGCAGATGGATAGTCTTATCCCGCCCTCCAAGATTTCCACGCTCACACAGGGCATGTTTGTCGGTGCCGTCTCTGACAACTTCGACGAGCGTATCGACCAGAAGATTTTTCATGCGGAAATCGTTGTCGATACAGAAAAAGTTTCAAAGGAAAGCAATGCCTACAAACCTCTTCCCATTATAACAGAGTTCACCGATGAGAACGGTAATGATAATATGAACCAAATGATAAAAGAAAACTATATTCAGATAAAAAAGGATGTTAAAGATATAGTGACTAACGAATTAAAACGTATCGAAGAAATTCGTTGATATAATATAGTTAGCAAATAATAGATTGGGGATGTGCTCATAGTATGCATTTGTAGAGATATACGTTTAAAAATTGTAGTTGTATGCATTATTGAGGCCGCAAAGGTGCAACTAAGCACAACTGCATAACATATGTCTCTATGAATGCTCTTGGCAATCAAACAAGTACAGTTCTCAATTAACATTCAGCCACAACAATTAGAAATTTAATTCGTATTACAGAGGATATGACATAATTTCGTAGAAATACTATTGTAATAGAGTTTATACTAACACGATTGTCTGTCTCGTCACAACCATGGTTTTTTCCCTCTGTTACCTCAAGCCCCTCTAGTGTATTATCATGCCAACAATCAAGTCAAGAAGTATCAATCTGGCACTTTGAACTGCCCTACATCATCTCGTACAAACAGCTATCACTTTTATCAGTTAGGAACTGAAATAGACGGTAACTTGAATTCGTATAACCCCTCTATTAATTCCCTATAGTTTTCATATTTCCGTCTCAATGGTTCTATATCCTCAAAATCGGATCCACGAGAAACTAAGTTTATCAGACTGTCATGAATCATATTCATAACTACCTCAACTCGATTGTCAGAAATCAAAGTGCTTGCGACTTTTACATCTGTAATGAGGATAGATTCAGATATTTTCCGTAAAGCATTTGAAATTAAGAAACATGCTTCCACTGTATTTAGTCGCATAAGCCAATTGTCTTCATTCGTTTCCTTTGAAAGCATGTATGCAGCCTTTACTAAATAAGACACTTCATAGTTGAATTTTGCTGCCAAATCTTCCTGACGATTATCAACATCTTTTTTCTTTCTTATTATTTGGAATAAGACATTAGGTTTAATGTGCGATTCCAAAAAGAATACAACTGGCCTGGCAATAATCAACACCAATATATATGCAGTTATTGGGATTGCAAGTTTAGCAAAGATCTCATGAGATAAATTGTCAAACTCAATCCCAGAAGATAAGGACGCAGCTAAAGCTGCAACAACACCAGAAAAAACAGGAATTGCAAAATCGTTTATTACAGCAGAACGCCGTTGTTCCTGTTTCTTGTGGTATTTCGCTAACTCACGATATATATGATACCGTATGTTGGTATATTGACTATTCATTATCGACACATTTTCCTATTACCTGTCAATTCCGCAGAGAGCGTCGCGGCAAAAGAACCATGTTTCAAATTCCCAGAAATCCTATCAAGTTGCTTAATCAAGTCTCCTATTAAATAATCGTAACAGCAATAAGCACGAACTTGTTTGGGAGCTAAACAGAAATGATTCATTTCCTTACATCTACTATGAGGTATACTGTTTTCTGGATAGTCAATATAATTAACGATCCCCTCCATAATCTGTTTTGCCCTTATTGGTAAGATTAACATATGCAACTTTCTGCAATTCGGCCTAACTAAACGTTTTATTTCTGATTTCGAAACTCTATGTCCGTCCACATGCAGGCTTTTTGATAGGTAATCAAGTCCCCTCTTATAGGAACTTTTACGTGTCCTCTCACCCCTATACTCTCCAATAAGCCCTATAGCATAGATAAGCCCTTTATTTGTACAATAACATATGCGATGGTCAGGCTTATTTTTGTTTAACCTGCATATCCAGATTGGAATCTTATGATAGAATGCCATAACGTTTCTTAAAATATATCAGTGTTAGATACTATAAATCTTGCTTTGGGGATGAACTTAATGAAAAGTCGCCAATGCCTAAACTTAGTTGTATTTCCGCTTAAAAGATTCGATCTCGATTTTTAAACATTTGTATAGTTTTCTTTTGTTCCACCAAATCCTTATCAGATTAAAGAGATAACAGCCAATTGTAATGTATGGCACCCAAATTAGAAATAGAAATATATAACTATTCCATCCAACAGGGATAATGTGAAAACACTTATTGAACCCACCCAAAACCAAGCCTATAATAGCGGCAATCACAAACAAGAGAAATGCTATGAGCAACATCAAAAACACATGCTCAGATTTGATGGTGGTTTTCATGAATATGACTGCCACAATGGAAACCATCTCAAACTCGCAGATAAGTAAGGCGACACTAACTGCCGCTGGCGAAGACGTGTTTGCCATTAACCCTATCAAAAATAGCAAAAGAACACTAAACAAACAGCAAATGGCAGCAAGCGTTGACATAAATACGGAGTCGTTATCGTATGCATCTCTGGCCTTACATAGACGCTTGATCTTACGTATGTGCTGCTTATGATTTAGCCATTCCCTATCTATTTCATGATGCGTCTGACCGCAAATATTGTTAGCCTCCGACATAATAAGAGCTTTGCCAGAGTCGTATTCATCCATCAGTCCGCATTGTAACTTTTGTAGAAGGCTATATTCGTCTAAGAGTATAAATCCGAAGTTCATACCCACAGCCACTTGTAAAAATGACAGAAATTGTGTATAGTCAAAAGTCATGAGATAACCTAATTCAGAGTTCTATCAGGGCGTAACAACTCTACATCTCTATGATTTTTCCTTGCAATCCTGACAACGCGGTACTTTATAGCCGACTGAGGATGAAAAGAATAGTGAATCTTCCCTTCTTTGTATGTTATGGATGCAAAGAGAGGCAAATCTCCATAGAACCGTAGAGCATCAAGCAAGTCTTCTTTGAGTTCTAACCTGTATTCGTCTAATAACAATTCGTCATAAATCGTCGTTAGGTCATTAAGCAGAAGGGTTTCTGTATCCTCTGTATTTCTTCCAACGGGAACAGGCACCAAAGCCTTACGAAGCTTATACTGAAAGACTGGCTCTGTATGATGTTTATGCATAAAGTAAGCCCTGTCCACTTCAATAATAATATAATCACCTATCTGAACATCTTCGATGTCACAGGGGTATACTATCAGTTCGTCACCATTGTGAACATCCTCTGGAGACATGGAACTTCCGCTTACAGTATAAGTCAGAGCATCACGGGTGTTGTAAACTCGTCCATCAAAGTCTATCTCTGGCGGCAGCGGATAATTCAAAGCAGACACCTCTTGGTATTTCCCAGGGTTACCTGCTGCCACAAGATGTGATACCATAGCATGCGGCATAGGTGTTATCAGTCTGTCATAGAATCCTAATGTTATAATACGATTTATTCGCTCTGTGAACTTCATTATTTTATAATAGTTGTAAAATGCTTCTTACTGAGGTTTGCAAATAACATGCCAAATCATAAAAACGTCGCAAAATTAGCGAAAATATTTGTATTTTGCAAGGAATTTGAACAAAAAATCGATTCTTATGCCATTTTAAACGCATTTTAAACGGAATATTTAAATGAATTAAGATTGATTAACACGGATTTACCTTTTTTTTGTGTGTGCATCGACTAAACTAAGACTATCATTGCACTAAATATGGTTGGATGTCGGCATTAGAGATAAGCATGCATGGCTATGTGTAGTTCCCCCTTAGAAGAAGGTCTCAAGCATTGCCCCAATCGCTAATAGAGCAGGATGCTGTATCTGAACAAATGAAAGACGACATGTAACACACACACTTCCACAATTTCAAGAGTAACAGGGTTAGCACGCATTGCTTGATGACATTTATATCTTATCATCGGCTAAAATCCTTTGTGCCTTTCTTTGCATAATTTCGTTTCGCTCTTTGTTATAAAGCAAGTTCGTTTTACCAAGCCCAAGGTTATAATAAATATCAATATAAGCGAGATTTTGCTTAAAAGTTTCTAAAACACCTATAAAATCGATATGTTTTTTGTAATTTTGCAACTTAAAAGACAAATAAATATGAGGAAGCTACTATATATCATTATCTGTTTTTGTGTTCTTGCCGCCTGTAACAAGGACATAGACTACAGGGAGGCATTGAACCACGCACAAAGCATCATGGAAGAGTTTCCCGACTCTTCCCTTGTCATTCTTGATACCCTCGGCAGGCATTCAGATGATTTTGATAATCATTTTAGAATGCAGTATCTTTTGACACGGACCTATGCTCAGGCCAAAACTGGGTTGAAGTTCGAGTCGGATTCTGTAACGAAACTGTTGGTTGACCATTTCGATAGTGACGGCAGTTGTACGGAGAAGTCATTGGCTTATTACTTATACGGCTGTGCCTTGAGTGATATTGGAAAAGCCCCAGAAGCCCTTCAAGCCTTCTATGATGCTATAGACAGAGCTGACACCACAAGAACGGATTGTGGGTATAATGTATTAAAAGGTATTTACGGGCAGATGTCCCGCATATTTCATAAACAGAACCTTCCTCAAGATGAGATTTGGGCTTTGAAGCATTATATAGACTGTGTACGTAGAACATCCAATGAAGTAGACTTTATTATTGCAAATGGACAGATGATACGTCCCTATTATCTTCTGAATGAAAAGGACTCTGTTCTTTTTATAATAAATAATGCATACCAATCCCTTAAGCGATTAGGGAAGTATAGGGAGGCTGCAGAAGTATTAGTTACATCGATTTATATCTATATGGAACGCGGCCAAATGTCTGAAGCGAAAAAAAACATGGACATCTATGAACATGAGTCAGGGTTGTTTGACAAAGACGGGAATATCTCTACTGGTCGTGAAGGATATTATTATATAAAAGGTTTTTTTGAACTCGCTTCTAAAAATGTTGATACAGCCGAATATTATTTCCGCAAATCCATCCAATATGGCTATCTTTCCGACGGATATAAGGGATTACTTCGAGTTTATAGGGAAAAGAACGTTATGGATTCTGTATTTCGTTATTCGGAATTATATGAAGAAGCTCAAGACTCTCTTCACAACAAGATGCAAACGGATGTCATTCACCAGATGTCATCTCTTTATAACTATAGCAGAAGTCAAAAAGAAGCGGAAACGGAAAGAGACAATGCGAGAAAGAACAAATGGCTGGCTATCTTCATTGCCATAGCAGCGGCCATACTGCTCGTGGGTGGCTTTCTTTATTATCGCAATAATGTTAAAAGGAAGAAGGAAATGATTGCTGCATTAGAGCGTGACCTTAATGTGGCCAAGAATACACGTGCGGAAATCTATGATGAATTGCAACATCTGAAAGCTCATAATTATGAGGAGGTCATTGCTTCTAAAGAAACTCAGTTGGCAGAACTTTCCGAAACTATTGATCGGTTACAGGCTGAGAATGAAGTTTTCAAAGGTGCTCCTATTGTTCGAGAGACAGACCATTTGGAGCAGTTCTTAAACAGCGACATTGCCAACCTGTTTGTCAAGAAGGCAACAGATAAGGCAGAGAAAGTAGAGCCTACTGAAGCAGAATGGAAGATGCTGATTTCACAGTTTAGCAAGGACAATCCTGCTACCTACAAAACATTTGGCTCAGGAAAAGTGCTGTCTAAGTTAGAGCAGAGAATTTGTATTCTGTTAGTTCTTGACATACCAGAATATGTCATTTCGATAATGACCAAATCTTCTGCTTCAACAGTGTCCAACTTAAAGGCTCGATCAAATGAAAAACTCTTTGGAAAAAAAGATGCTCATCCTCTCAAGATAAATCTTATTCATGCTCTCAAAGTCATTTGGTGAATTTTGATGAATATTTTTCGTAACTTCCTGTAATACAATACGTTTTAGGGGGGGGCAATTTTGTTTTTGCTCAATTTTGATGAATACGATTGGGCAAAAAAAACTTGTCTCTTTTTTATTATACTCATACCTTTGCAAAAACTTTTAAAAGCAAAGAAGTATGAAAAAAGTAATTTTTAGTTTAGTTATGTTGCTTTTGGCATCATTCAGCCAAGCAAGTGTTCAGTCAATTTCAAACCAGTTGTACCTGCAAGTAAGGATAACAGACCCTACTGAGCCTCACACTCCTATAGGAAGATCTCCTATTGAAATTCCCACTATATATATAGATGGGTATGATTTGTTGTTTGAGACTCCTTGTGACGGTTATACCTTACAACTTCTTAATGAAGATGGGGATGTAGAATACTCCATTGAAATACCCACAAACACCACCAGTCTGGCGTTGCCGTCTTATCTGTCGGGAGAGTATGAACTCCAGATTATTCGAGGACAACTCTGCTTTTATGGTTATGTGGAGTTTTAACGTTGGGACACAGAAGTGACTAATTAGGAATGCAATATCAATTAATTATGTTTTGACTGTAATGGCTATGAGTCAAATAACAGAATGAATTCACGGAGGAGACCGAAAATCCGGAACAGAGTAGGTGATGTTATTAATTCAAAAGTCAAAAAATGAAAAAGAACGTAATCAATGCAACATTTGTTTTGTCTTTTGTTGTTGTAGCTGTCGTTTCTGGTATGAAAGCTTATAATGCAACATGCCAATCGGAAGTAGACCTAATTCTCGCTGAGAATGTTGAAGCTCTAAGCAAAGATGAAAGCGGCGCGAAATGTCCTAATGGTTGTAGGGACATCGGATGGGGATGGGACAAGATTTTGGAATGTGATTGTAATTATGACCATTTCTCATGCTGTAAAAGTTGGGGCTGCTAATTACATGTAAATTTATGCGCAAGTAGGCATTATAGAATGGAAAAATGTCTACTTGTGTTTATTTCTTTAAATTATTTAGGTAAAAACGATGAAAGAAAAAGTTTTTTCAATATTTTTATTCCTTGGGATGTTCATTGCTTTGCTTTTTTCGGCTTGTGCCAAAAACGGTCAAAATCAGTCCAATATTGATAAATTTCTTATTAAAGACACAATAACACCACAAATCAGATATATAGAGTCGAATGGGAACATGTCAGATATTGTCATATTAGATGATTATTACATAATACAAAGCGATGTTAAATCTCACATGAACCAATTATCGGTATACAATAAAGCGACGGATGAACATTTATACGATTTTGCTATGCGAGGTCATGGGGCAGAAGAAACTATTGCATTGGATATGCTTCAAAACCCGCAAAGTGACACCATAGAAATTATTGATCAATCAAAATATAAAATATTGAAATATCATATAACCAAGGATTCTGCAACCTTAATAGGGAAAGAATTCTTGAAGTTGCCTAGTATTGGACCTCTACAGGAAGTGTATAGGCACAATGATTCTATTATCGTATTTAACACATTAGATTCGCGCTTAATTGCTTTTAATGATATTAGTAATATGATTATCTCCGAAATCAATTTTGCTGACAGCTTGAAAGCAGGTGGAAAATCATTTGAGGAGCTCAATTATCATTTAGCTTATTGTGGTGGCAAAATATGCTTGGGATTTAGACATTTTAATCTTTTAGTCTATGGAACGATTAATAATGCTGGGCATATTCAGATAAATGATTTTCAAATGCTCAAACATTATTCACAAGATGCAGACATGAATATATTCCATTACATTTATGTGGACATGAATGAAGAGCACATTTTAGCTCAATATATGGGATATAATCCTGGCTTCATACAAAAGATGGCAACCAATTATAAAATGTTTAGTCCAAAATTTGACATTGAGATTTATTCTGCCGATATGACACCATTTAAGCATATTGTATCTTCTACAGATATTTTACGATGTAAATTGGATAGAGATTTGAATCACAATAGCATCTATTCATGGAATCCTTTAGAATCAAAAGAAAATATTTTGAAATTTGAATATTAAAAATTTAGATGATGAGTTCAAATATTAAAGGTATATCTTGTTTGCCACTTGCTTTACTATGCATCTCATCTTTGTTTTATTCATGCAATAGAAATGGAATAGCGGCTAATTTGAAGGAAATGTATGGAAAAGAAATCATTTTTCCTGATTCCTTCAATTCTGGACACGATTACGTGATGGTTCATTATATTGATTCATCTAATTGTACATCTTGTAAACTTAAGGCAGAACATTGGAAATCTCTATTCGATGAGATCAGGAAGGAAGGAATTTCTATTGACATGATATTTGTTTCACACCCTAAAATCTATGATGATGCAAAAAAAATCATATTTAATGTATTTCCAGATAGTATTTCTGTCTTAAACGATTTAAATAACAATTGGAGGTCAACAAACGACATTCCACCTAATGACATTTTTCATTCATTTCTTATCAAGAAAGGGTATGGAATCATCGTAATCGGGAATCCTATAACTAATGAAAAAATAAAGCAATTAATGTATGACCACATGAAGTGATGAGGAATAACACTTTAAAATGGAAGTTACTTTTATATATAAATTGAAAATTTTGTATTCATTATATATGAAGCATGTAGTTAGTAAATATATGACTATGGTGGCAGTACACATTGCAATTATCAGTATTTTCTCCTGCGAAAAGGATATGTTCCATCAAGACAGGCACATCTATTCTCTTCAATCCACCAATGGCCATATCGAACTTGACCTCAATAATTGGTTGGTTGTAGGTGCATTACCTATTAGCCAGGACTCATTACTAACAGATAGTTTCGCACACTTACCTAGGATTCCTCTGCAAAACATTATTCCAGATACGATAACTTCTCATAGTTACAATGGCATCTATCATCCACAATACGGCCAACTGGATTTGAAAGAGGTATATGGTATAGCAGTAACAGACACGACAAAGGCACTCGATAGCCTGATTACTTATCTTTCTTGCACTATCAAGGCAGAGAAGGATATGAATTTGTTCTTGTATGTAAGAACAGAAATGCGATGCAGAGAATATCTCAATGGAGATACCCTTGCCATGATGCCATTCAATGAAATGGAAATTTATCCCATTCATTTAAAGGCCGGAGACAACACCCTAACAGTTCGCACACAAGGAGCAGGAAAAAAATACTGGTATGAAGCCACTTTATGTGATAGCATCAGCATGTACAAAAGGTACTCAAAACAGCATACGGGTAATATCGTGAATCCTATAATAAACGGCTCAGTTCATCTAACGGAAGGGCATTGGAATCTGACTGATAACGTGATTCGTATCCTTTTCCATGATGTCAGCGGTAGAGAGGTAGCCCATATTCCTTTGGAGAAGGACATATTCGATTACCCCATATCTGGAATAAAAGAGAACCATGCTTATATCTGTAGTATGATCTTGGAAGACGATACCATCCGTCAACCAGTAATGACGGGTACTGCTGATTTTGCGGAGCGGGAATACAAACGGCTCCGTGATTCGATAACTGATACTCACCCGCGAGCTGCTGAAATAGACCAGTTGTTGTATCGGCTTTGGAAACTTCAGACTATAACAGGCAAAATGAGAATTGAAAGATGGTATGACTTCAAACTACCGTGGGTGATATATCAATTGGAACATGCTTTCGCACATTTAGACGGTACTTATGGTAATGATGACAATGAATATAACTTCAAATACATCACCTACCATTCAAAACTTGACGACGGCTTGCAGCGGTATGTCCTTGTTACACCTAATACAGTCGACAGGAGTAGAAAATATCCCTTGGTGGTCGTAGTGCGTCCATGCAACGAAAAACGTTACCACTTGTTCTTCTGCCCTCAGATAGCACACCAACACGTAGTCAATGACATGCAGGCCATTGCCAATGAGTTTGACTGCTTTGTCATCATGCCAGAAGCACGTATGCTACTGAATGAAGATTTGACTCCATTCGCAGAAGCAGAAATGAAGCTCGCCCTAGATGATGTCCAGGAACACTACAACATAGATTCTGAGCGTATCTTTTTGCATGCCAATTGTAGTGGGGGATATAGGGCATTACGACTGGCAGAGTACAATCCTGATATGTTTGCAGGCATCGCTCTTTATGCACCAATTTATCGCAGAAACAACAGTGAGGATGTCTATATGGATGGTGCCCCTGAAAAACTATTGGAGAATCTGCGAAATACGCCAGTATTCATCTTTGGTGACCCTGCCGACACACACAGTCCAGTCAGCGTATATGCAGACCTTGTGAAAGCCTGTGATGAAAAGGAGATTCCATACGAGTTAGTCCTGCGAAGGAATACAGGCCAGGGATTCCATGGTTATCACCGACATGTAGTTGGGAGGGATGCCTGCATGTTTTTCAAAGATAAGAAGAAGATTTACAAGAGAATAAGAAGTTACAAGCCGCTTCCTAACGATTCTACTATAGCTGATTTCTATTCAAAGCCCTTTATCTATATATATAATGTAGCCGACACTTCCAAAACCTACAAAGAGGTTGTTGACAGTATCCGTAATGAGTATGAACTATATCTGTACTCAAAACTGCCTCTTTATCCCGACATGCAGGTTACACAGAAGATGCTGAAAGAGAAGAATGTCTTTCTTATAGGCGACAAGTTCAGTTGCTATTATGTTAAGAGCTTTGCCGAAGCAATCCAGAGAAATGCCATCTGTCCGACGGATAGCACAGTAACTCTTGCTGCTTATAACAAGCCCTACAATTGGGAAGGTAAGATGTTGCTTTATACATCTGACAAACCTGAGCACTTCAAACATATCGTTAACTACCCTTGGAAACGAGGCTTCCGCAGAACGATTACAAAAAAAATAGAGGAGAAAAAATGTAAACTGCCATGAGAACTGTTATAAAATACATATTGGCTGCGTGTTTCCTGTTGTCGGGATTGCTCAAAATCTTTAGCCTCCGTGCTTTTGAGCAAGAGGTGCAACTATACGGTGATGCATATATAGGCGATTGGGTACATGCTTTCTCTTTTGAGATAGCTCTACTGGTTTGTGTTGCAGAAATAATCGCTGGCTTAATAGCAATACTTCGTATATTACCAATATTCTCAGCATTTGCTTTTGTTGCTATGATGTCATTATTCGTCTATCTTACTGGAGTGAATCTGTTCTTCCCGACAGTCATAGGAAGTATAGAGTCCTGTGGGTGTTTTGGTGAACTTATTCATTTTACACCGCTTTCCTCTTTCATCAAGAGTGTTATTCTGCTTTTGATTGCTATTGCAAATCTGTACATTGTATATCAAAAAATCTACATTAAAAAGACAGAAAGATGAAAAGATCGGCTCTTATATGTGGATCTGTCATGGTGGTCATCATCGTCTTGTATGGTCTATGGTTGATGGTACGGGTGTTCTTGTTCGACTACTTTACCATACCATCAGATTCCATGACTCCCACAATAGAGCCGAGAAGTAAAGTGATTGTCAATAAGATGATAATGGGGCCACGTATATATACGGACTACGATTTTGACAAAAAAGGGCAGGAACTCAAATCAATTCGGTTGAAAGGACTAAGACGGCTACGTCACAATGACATAGTGGTTTTCAACTACCCTCTACATCATGACAGGATTTCATTCGTTATCAACCACGTCTATTGCAAGCGTATAATAGGGTTGCCTGGTGACACCGTGTCTGTTGTCAACGGTCATTTCTGTAACAATAATTTCGATGGCGTGTTAGGCTGTGCAAATAAACAAAGCCAATTGGAGAGTAAGGATGAACGTACATTGAGAAAATACGGTGTATATCGTGTCGCTCCGCGAGACAGCACTTTTAACTGGAATATCAAGGATTGGGGTCCTCTCTATGTTCCAAGAAAAGATGATATAATTAGCATAACCCCATACACAGCTATTCTGTACCGCAAAGTGCTGGAGTGGGAAACAGGAAACAAGATAACTTGGAACTGGGAAACGGGGAAGGTATATTCTGGTAATAATGAACTGTCTCGACACCATTTCCTGCATAACTATTATCATCTGTGTGGTGACTATGCTCTAGACTCCTTTGATTCACGTTATTGGGGATTTGTGCCAGAAGAGTATATTGTCGGAGTCGTAAGTAGAATTATTAAGAAAGAAAAGGATGAGATATAAGATATTGGCCATATTGTGTCTCGCTTTTATCCTATGGTTCACCATTCAACCTGTGGAGATGAATTGGACTATGGCAGACATCCGTCTCACAGAAGCTGTCTGTGGGGTGACTGTTTTTGCTGTTTTGATGCTTGTTTGGCGCAAGCAGCAAATGGCTGTGTCTACTGTAGATGTCATGGTATTCTTATGGTTCGTCTATGTAATGCTACGGGCATATATGACTCCTGTATATCCATGTGCAAACTTCTGTCTTCGTGCTATGCAGATGTTCTTGCTTTACATAGCAGCACGTTTGCTATTCTCATCTGTAACTATTACAGAACATGTTCTGGTTATTGGAATTTTGTTTTGTGCAGGCTATGAGGTAATGTTCGGTATGGGACAGTTGTGGAATGGCAATAGTCGACATTACCTTTACGCTCTGTCTGGCACATTCCTAAATCCTGGGCCTTATTCCGCTTTCCTTGCAATGGGTTTAGTCATGTCCTTCAAATTGCAGAAGGGGTATTGGTTACCAGCGCTATTCGCTATCCTGCTACCTGCAACGTGGAGCAGAACGGCGATAGTGTCTACTGTCATTTGTCTTGGAATCATCTATTGGAATAAATGGAAACCTTGGAAGTGGCAAGTCGCTTTTGTAATCACTGTTATCATAATAGGACTATATTTCTTAAAGAAAGGTTCAGCAGATGGCCGCTCCATCATCTATATAATTTCTTTACTCAGTATTCTACAACATCCTATATGTGGTTCGGGTATTTGTAGTTTTTGTCATCAATATGCCGAGGGCATGGCAACTTTCAGCGTGCAACATCCCACCTTCAACCTCCTCAGTGCCGATGTCACCTCAAGTGCCTATAACAGTTTGCTTCAGATAGGAGTAGAACAAGGTCTTGTTGGTATCTGCATAGCTGTAGCTCTAGTTACTCTAATTCTTGTTAGGTTAAACAAAAAAGGAAAGGTATTGGGTATCGGCTTGTTGTGCCTGTTGATATTCTCCATGTTTTCCTATCCTTTTGACCAGTTACCCTATCAGATTATCTTTGTAGTGATAGCGGCATACACAGGAACAGACGTTAAGGAAAACACTATTTCTGAGAAATGGCATATATTGTTCCGCTGTTATATTGCTCCTGCGGCATTGTGTGGGTGCGTCATTCTACTGTCGGCATTTACCCATAGGCAGATTAAAGAAAGGACGGAGGCAGAATCGGAATATGGGATGATGGCGGGGGTACGTCACTCTGCCTTTCTCGATGATTATTATGAGCTCCTGCCATTGATGCTTTCAAACGAGCATTTTCTCTTTGATTTTGCAAAGATGTTGACTATAGATGGCCGATATAACGACAGTAACGCCATATTACGCTTAGGGACTCTTGTTAGTAATGATCCGATGTTCTATGTCATTCAAGGCAACAACTATAACGAAATGGGATTATGTCAAGAGGCAGAAAAAGCCTACATGAAGGCATTTAACAGTATGCCCAACCGCCTTTATCCACTTTATCAGTTGATGTTGCTTTACGAAAAAGAAGGGGATATAGAGAAAATGACTAAAATGGCTCAGCAGGTGATAGCCTTCAAAGAAAAGATAACATCCCCTGCGACAAGAGAAATGAAAAAGAAAGCAAATGTAATTGCTAATCATAATAAACTAACCCCAAAATAAGTAATGAAGTATATTGCGTCTTTTCTAAAAAAAAGCTTGTTTTTAATTTGCATGTCGTTTGTTTTCTTTACGGCTTGTAATGGTCGTAAAGAAAGAATAAATGAGCAAGTAAGCATATTATATTCCAACAAAATAGACATTCCCACGTTGGAAATGGAAACAATAGTGTGTGATTCTACGTATTTGAGCAAGAAGCCAAACTTTCGGCTATTAGTGTATCTGGATAGTACAGAATGTACACCATGTTATGCTTCACATCACCAGGAATGGGAATTTATTCTAATAGAATGTAGAAGATATGAACCATCCATATCCCTGACCATTATTATTGAAACCAAGAATCTCTCAGAGGATGTAAAAGGAAAATTTTTGGCGTCAAATTTTGCAAGAACCATTTTCATTGATAAAGAGGGAGCGTTTAGAAAAAGAAATCATTTTTTCCCAGAATCAGAGATAATGCATGTACTTCTTCTGGACGAGGGGGGCAGGGTTATACTTGTGGGGAATCCCCTCAATAATAAAAAAATAGAAGAATTGTTATATAGTAAACTGCGTAATTCCTGAAATATGTTTAGGCAAATACATCTTATAATAGTTCTATTATGGTGTGTGTCTTGCTACTCACAGCAACTAACACTTACATCCGCCATCCAAATTGCCCAGCAACAATCCTACGATGCTATGGTTGCGAAACTCAGTTATATGAGTCAATATTGGAGTTACAGATCATTTCAGGCCGAGATGCTGCCAGCAGTGAACCTGTCTGGCAATCTGCTTCAGTTTGATCGATCAATGGTGGAAGCGCGAAACTACGATGACGGGCGTATCGCGTATGTGGAAAACAACTCTATGAGCAATAGCCTCTCTCTTTCTGTAGATCAGAATATCGTAGCATTGGGAGGCAAACTGTCTGTACAGTCTTATCTTTACCGATTGGATCAGTTTAGTTATGATTCCAAGATTTACAATTCTCAGCCATTACGTCTCCGTTATACACAACCATTGTGGGCCTATAATAGCTTGAAATGGCAAAAGAAGACGGAACCATTGAAGTATGAAAAAGCCAAGAGAACTTATTTGGAATCAATGGAAGACGTGGCTATACAGACTGTCAGTTTGTTTTTCAATGTACTGGCGGCTCAGTCCACTTATCAACAGAGCATCAGCACGTTGAAAGATCGACAACATCTATTTGAGATAGCAAAGAAACGATTTGACATTGGTACCACCACAAAGAGCGAATTGTTGCAACTGGAACTTTCGCTTCTGAATGCTCAAGTGGCTGTAGAAAACAACGTACTTGCTTTAAAGAATCAGATGTTTCGACTCTTCTCTTACCTCCGTATCTATGACTATGACGATATAGAACTAATACCACCCTTTACCATACCCGATGTCACTGTTAATGCCGATGAAGTAGTAAATAGAGCCTTGAAAAACTCTACGCACAATCTTGTGCAGCAAATTAGTCGATTGGAGTCAGAAAAATTAGTAGCACAAGCCAAAGCCAACAAAGGCATACAGGTACAACTGAACGCAGAACTTGGCTTTAACCGCACAGCCAACCATATTAACGAGGCCTATCGGAATTTGAAAGATAATGAGATTGTTGGACTGACGGTATCCTTGCCCATCTTCGACTGGGGTGTAAGCAAAGGACGTGTAAAAATGGCGGAAGCTGACTTTGAAGTTACGAAGACGCAACTTGAACAGGCTCATGAGACATACATTCAAGATTTGAAGATTAGTGTTCTTCAGTTTAATATGCAATATGAGCAATGCAAGAACGCTTTGAGAGCACAAGACATAGCCGATGAACGTTACGATATTACCAAACGGCGGTATGAGACAGGTGCAGTCACCGTGACCGATCTAAATACTGCCCAACAGGAGTTGGAGAATGCTCGTGCACAACATATCCGTCAGCTTCAGACCTTCTGGGTAGGATATTATAATCTAAGGAAATCCACCTTATATGATTGGATAAATAAGACGAACATCTCGATTAATTATAGAGAATTAGTAAAAAACTGATAGAATGAAAAAGAAAGTTTTATTCATTTATGTCTTAATCCTGACAATTGGGCTGACTGCTTTCATATACCAAATGATGTATCTGGATGACAGTCTACAAAAGACAGTTAGTGAGTGGTCAGGTAAAGAATTCTTATTGGCAGATGAAACAAAAAATCAGCTAAGATTTCAAATTGAAGGAGACTCTATCAATTTGAGTGAATTTATCGTTATTTCATACCTTGATTCAACAACATGCACATCATGTAGAATCAAAGCATTTAAAGAAGTAATGGACCGTATGCAAAAAGATACTGATAAGAGAATTCGCTCATTACTAATTATTGACTCAAAGACATTAAATGATATAAATTACGCTATACAACAATATGAATTCAATTATCCATATATAATTGATAGCAATGAAAATTTATCTAAGATAAACGGCATCCCAAAGGATGATAAAATAAGAACATTTCTAGTAGACTCTACTTTTCATGTTATATTAATTGGAAATCCAATTCTGAACACAAAAATCTACGACCTGTTCAAGAATAAAATCAAAGGGTAATATTGCCCGCATAACTAATAAATTCAAACGTATGAAAAAAGTATTATTAAGAGGGGTTTTACTTGGCTCTGTGTGCTTATGTGCACTTGGAATTCAAAAAAATGCGATGTTTAACACGTCGCGATTTTCCAGCTTAATGCTAGAGAATGTGGAGGCACTATCCTATGATTTGCCTGAAGTAGTAATTACGTGTGACACGAAAGGTTGGGGAAGATGTTACACCCAATTAGGACTTGTCATGGATGGTGAATATGAGTATTATCCGTGTCGTTTTACCGGATATCAGACAGACTATTGTCCCGAACCCAAATATCACGGATGATGAGAAGCATTTATAATAAAAATATTGCAGCAGTTATAATTATAACTGCTGCAATGAATATTGCTTGTCAAAATAGCAATAAAGAAAAAGATGAAATTAATATCATGCTGTCTACAGACACCTTGACCAATGTAGAAGATTTATTCTCAGAGATTGACCTATGCTATTTAGACAGCAATGATAATTCCAATATTTCAGGTGTTGCACTTTCAACCAAAATGTTTGACGACATCATACTTGTTGAAAGTAGTAATGGGATAATATATGTATATAATTACTTGGGAAAGTTCTTAGGAAGTTCAAAAAATGTAAGAGGAAATGGTCATGGTGAATTTAACGTATTTACAGGCTTCTCATATAATCGTTACTCACAACAATTAGAGATATTGACACCGAAAGAAATGCTTTTCTATGATTCAAATTTTAGATATATGTCAAAAATAGAAATACCAACAGAAGATCCCCAAAAAGATGTAAGAGGCACATTCTATAGGCAAATATTTGATTTTTCCAAGACCCAACATATTCTACTTACTTCGCCCATAGAGAATAGGCCGAACGAATTTGTACTATTCAACTCTAATTCCATAAAAGAAGGAGAGAGGTTTTCTTATGACAAATATGCAATCACTGAAAGTTCAATGCAGGAACAAAGTTTCTTTGAATTAAACGATCAAGAATATCTCTTCTTCCCACCTTGTCTGACAAACAAAATCTTTACATGCAATAAAAATGGAAAAGTTGAGCCGTATGCGACTTATACAGGTTCAGAGCTGATCAGTTCTAAAGACGTCGAAATATATTCAAAAAACCGAAACAAGATGTTGGAATTTTTAGCGTATAAATGTAATAAGATTATGCCATTAAGGGGGCTGGGGAACAGCAAAAGAATTTGTACATTCTTTAAAAAAGGAGGATCTACACTTGACACATATACTACTATCTTTAACATCAATAACAGAACATCTAAGACTGTCCGTAATAGGACAAAAACTGATGTGTATTTACCAATTTTCAGCAAAATGAGTGGAGACACATTGTTCGCACTTGTTCCTCCTCAAGATATAAAAAAGATGGGCAAATTAAGTATTCTGAATAGAAAAAGCAAAAGTTTGATAGAATCGGCATCAGATGAGACAAATTATGCAATTGCGAAATATATTTTATCAAAGAATTAGATTTCTCATTGTATTGGTTCTTTGTATGTTCCAATTTTCATGTACTCAAAAAGACAGAAGTGGGAAGACTGAAATGGAAATTCACCAACAATCCATGAATGAAACATTTGTGGACACAATGACTCTCTGCTCATCAACCTTCAACAAGCAGATAGTCTGCAACGGACGTTTGCGGGCAAAGACCAAGAGTGAACTGAACTTCGTGACACAAGGTGTGACGGCGGAAATCCACGTGAAGGAGGGCATGCACGTGTCCAAAGGTGCATTAATTGCATCGTTGGACAAACGTGAGAGGCTGCGCGAGCTGGAAAAAGCCGAGAAGGAACTGGAGCGGGCCAAAGTGGAACTTGTGGACAAGTTGATAAGTCTGGGATATGATGCTACGATGCAAGGGGTGCCCGAAGATGTGATGAAACGTGCCGAGGTGACATCGGGATACTTTTCTGCACAATATCAGTTACAATCAGCCAAGAAAGCCTTAAACGAGTGCAACCTTTATGCACCTTTCTGTGGCAGAATTGCCAATTTGGAAGCTCGTCCCTATCAGAACAACAGTAAAATCTGTACACTGATAGATGATTCGCAGTTTGAGGTGGAGTTCAAGATTCTAGAAGCAGAATTATCTTGTGTAAGAAAGGGACAAAAGATTGAAGTTTCTCCATTTACTTCTGGCAGTTTGACATTTGAAGGTGTCGTTTCAGAAATCAATCCGCTCGTTGATGACAAAGGACTGATTAAGGTGATGGCAAGGCTTGATAACAAAAACGGTGAATTGATTGATGGTATGAATGTCAGAATTGCTATTGAAGATGAGGTACGGAATATGTTTGTAGTGCCAAAAGATGCTGTTGTGGAGCGCGATGGCTATCATGTTGTATTCATATATAAGGATGGTCAAGCAGTATGGACATATGTGGATATATTACACTCCAACATCAACTCCTTCGCCATTACGGGGTGTGAACGAAAAAAGACTTCTATCTATGAGGGTGACATCATCATCACCTCAGGCAATCTTAACCTTGCAGATGGGACAGAAGTGAAACTGAACATATAGTTATGCTACAACGAATCATTCATCGTCCCATTGCAGTGACAATGTGCCTCATCGCCCTTGTGGTGATGGGGTGCTTGGCACTGCGCTATATTCCCGTATCATTAATGCCAGGCATTGATATACCTCAGATAACGGTGCAGGCCAATATGCCTGGTTATTCTGCCCGCGAAATAGATGAAGAAGTGATTTCCCAACTACGAGGCCAGCTGATGCAGGTGGCAGGGGTAAAAGATATTCGTAGCGAGTCCAGAATGGACGCAGGGAATGTGACAATTACCTTTGAGCCTGGCAATAACATCGACTTGTCGTTTATTGAGGTAAACGAAAAGATTGACCGAGCTATGAACACGATACCCAAGGACATGGAGCGTCCCAAGGTGATTAAGGCCAGCGCAATGGATATTCCAGCGTTCTATTTGGACATTTGGCTTAAAAACGAATCTAATGACTTAGCCTTTGCGCAGTTGGGACGGTTTGCCAAGGGTGTGGTTAGCAAGCGCATAGAGCAACTGCCACAAACGGCAATGGTGGACATCAGCGGGACGGTCGGAACAGAAATCACCTGTATTCCTGACAATGAAAAACTGCAAGCATTAGGACTGACCACCCAAGACATTGAAACGGCCATCAAGAAGAATAACATTACCTTGGAGGCTCTTAGCGTAGTGGATGGACTGTACCGCTACAATATTCACTTCGACTCGCAATTGCTTACCAAGGATGATGTGGCTAACATCTATATCAACCACGAAGGACGACTACTGCAATTGAAAGACCTGTGCAGTATTGAGGAGCATGTGGCACAGCGAAACGGAATAATCCGGCACGATAAGGACAATGCCATCACGATGGCTATCATCAAACAGAATGATGCACAGATGGCCGACCTACAGGCAAGTATGGAAACGTTGCTAGAGGATATGAGAAAGGAATATCCCGACATCGCATTTGAACTGACACGTGACCAGACCTATCTTTTAGCCTATACCATCAGCAATCTGAAGGCCAATCTCTTGGTGGGTGTGCTGTTGGCAAGCCTGATACTGTTTTTGTTCATGCGCCAATGGCAACTATCACTGCTTATAGTGCTGACCATCCCGCTTTCACTCGTCATGACGTTGCTCTCTTTCTATGTGATAGGCATTTCTATGAATATCATATCGTTGTCAGGATTGATATTGGGCGTTGGCATGATTGTGGATAACTCCATCATTGTCATAGATAATGTAATGCGCAGATGGCGAGAGGGGGAACAGTTGCAGGAGGCCATTGTAAACGGCACAAAGGAAGTGTTTGCCCCTATGCTGAGTTCGGTACTGACCACCTGCTCAGTATTTATCCCACTGATATTCCTGAGTGGTGTGGCCGGAACACTGTTCTACGATCAGGCGATGGGGGTGACTTTTGCCCTTTTCGCATCATTGGCAGTGGCAACATTTGTCATTCCCGTTTATTTCCGTCAATTGTTTAAAAAGCATCAGCAGGCCCCTGTTGCAGTTAAAGGTGGGAAAAGCATGCATAGCACGTATGAAAGAGTATTGAAAAGGGTGTTCCGTCATGCAAAATTATGCCTGACGATACTCGTATGTCTCATTCCACTGACAGGCATCATTTTCTGGCATATAGAAAAGGAGCGAATGCCCAAGGTCGCGCAAGATGACATGATAGTCAACATTGACTGGAATATGGGCATCTCAGCAGCAGAGAACGACCGAAGGATAACGGAACTGATGGCTACGTTGGACGATGAAAGACTACGGGTAGGCGCGTCAGCGGGAATGGTGGTGACGACGACTTCGATGGTAGGAACACAGGAGTTCCTTTTGTCGCACACGAAGGATATTACTGCATCTGAAGCTATTGTCTATCTGAAAGCAACATCAGAAGAAGCTTTGGAGCGTATCAAAAAAAGAATCTCTCAGCATTTGCAAAAAGAATATCCTTCAGCCTCTGTGGAATATGCGGAGTCGGGCAACCTATACAACCTGATTTTCTCCACCGACGAGGCAGACTTGGAAATACACCTACAAGATGAAGACGGTAAACGGCCTACGATAGCGCAGGCTCGTAGTTTCATAGATACGTTACGAACGGCATTCCCTGATGTTAGTATCATGCCAGTTGTCACTGAAGCAAATATCCGTTATGTAGCAGACATGGAGCAGATGGCAGTCTATAAGGTAAGCTATGAACAGCTTTACCGTAGGTTGAAGGAATTGATTAGCCGTAACCGTATCTTCGAAATTAATGATGGAGCACAGAGTGTACCCATCATTGTAGGTACAGATAGCAGGGAGAGTCATCGTGTTTTGAATAGTGCTGTCAGAAACAATGACGGCATTGCCATTCCCATTAACTATTTGGTGAGAGAATTAAAAGGCGAGAACTACAAAAGGCTTCAGGCGGGGAATGGCGGCGAATACTATAGCATCAACCTTTGGTGCTCAGACAGAGAGACCCAAGGGATTATGGACTTTGTGGAGAAGCAGGTTCACAAGCCTGACAGCAAAATATCGGCTTCATACGCCGGGGGCTATTTCTCTAGTCGGCAGATGATAGGTGAACTGGCACTGGTACTGAGTGTCGCACTGGCATTGCTCTATTTCATTCTGGCTGCACAATTCGAGAGTTTCATCCAGCCACTGATTATTTTAATGGAGATGGTGATCGACGTGTTTTTTGTGATTGGTGTATTATGGCTGCTTGGTGAATCTGTGAATTTGATGTCAATGATAGGCATTGTGGTGATGAGCGGTATCATCATCAACGACTCCATTCTTAAAATAGATACCATCAACAGGTTGCGACGTAGTGGTATGTCACTGTTGCGGTCTATTATGACGGCAGGGCACAATCGGCTGAGGCCCATTGTCATGACTTCGCTGACAACCATTCTCGCCATTCTGCCATTCCTCAGCAGGGGCGACATGGGCTCAGCCCTGCAATATCCACTGTCGCTGACGCTTATCGTGGGAATGACTATCGGCACCTTGGTTAGTTTGTTTTTTGTTCCGTTGTTCTACTACCTTATATATAATAAAAGACGGACATGAAGGTTTCAAACTTTACACTCCTACTGACACTGGCTATCCTAATGGTGATAGGTGCTGCACTATTGCCTAAGATTGACGTTGCTGACAAGCCGCGTCCTCGTCAGGGAAAGATGCTCACAGTCAAGTATTCGTGGCCAAGAGCATCGGCTAAAGTCCTTGAGCAAAACGTGACTTCCAGGATAGAGGGACTCGTTTCTTCTGTGAAAGGCGTGGAGAGTGTTTCGTCAGAATCATATTTCGGTTCAGGGAAGGTGGTGGTCAACCTGAAGAAAGAGGCTGATGTCTCGTCAGTGAAGTTTGAGGTTTCTTCTCTCCTGAAGCAGATATACAAACGGTTGCCAGAAGGAGTCACTTATCCTGTACTAACTGGTGGGGAGGTTGTGAACGAGGGGGAAAGGAGTGAAACCACCATGCTGTTGCTGACCTATCAAGTAAATTCCAACCTGAGTGACGAACAGTTGAAGGAGTATATTGAGCGGAAGGTAGAGCCGGAACTGAAACGTTTGGAGGATGTAAAGCGTGTGGAGGTGACTGGGGGTGTCAGGAAATACATTGAAATCACCTACAACCCCTTTATCCTTGCCAACTATGGTCTGACAGCCTATGACATAGAAAAAGGAATTCGAGATTTTATCGGACGAGAGGACATCGTGGGAGAAGTGGTACACCAATCTGCCAATGGGGAGAAAAAGCGGATTGATCTCTACCTGACAACAGACAAATTTGCCAAACCGTTGGAACGGATGCCCATAGGCGTGGTGGATGGAAAAACAGTATACCTGAATGACCTTGCATCCTACGAGTATAAGAACAAGGAGCCAAAACGTTATTTCCGAGTAAACGGTCTAAACACCATCTATCTGAATATCCATGTGGATGCAGAGGCCAACAAGATTGCCTTGTCGGACAAACTAAAAAAGCAGATGTCAGAGATAGAAAGTAGGTTCAAAAAAGGTGTTTACCTGACTTTGACATACGATGGTGCCCAAGAACGAGAAAGCGAACTGCACAAACTGGTGTGGCGGTCATTCATGGCATTGGCCATTCTGCTTCTCTTTGTCTGGCTGGCTAAAAGAGAGTGGAAATACCTGACTATCATGGTAGTGACATTGGCTGCCATCATTCTTGCCGCAGTCATCGCCTACTGGTTGCTTGACATTCGTCTGCATATCTATTCACTGGCAGGTATCACGGTGTCATTGGGGCTGGTCATTGATGCCTCAGTGGTAATGACCGACCATTACAGCTATTATTATAACAGGAACGCTTTCTTGGCGATATTGGCGGCACTGCTGACTACCATCGGTTCGCTGGTAGTCGTGTTCTGGTTGCCGGAGTTTATACAGAAAGATCTATATGATTTTGCCTGGATAATCATTGTCAATCTGTCTGTTGCCCTACTTGTAGCCTATGCCTTTACGCCAGCACTGATAGAGAAGATGAAGTATCGAAGCTATCAAGAGAGGCGTATCAGGCATAAGGCACTCGTCGTAAGATGGACTCATTTCTACTCACGATACATTGCCTTTACCCAAAAACATAAATGGGTCTATATTGTCTTGCTGACATTGGCTTTTGGCGTCCCTTTCCATGCATTGCCTCAGAAATGGGAAGGACATGAATGGTATAATGCTACATTGGGAAGCGATTTCTTCCAAATGAAATGCAAGGACACGCTGTCGAAGATATTTGGCGGTACGATGCGGCTGTTTGCAGAATCCTTATCGGGAAACACATACAGCAGCGATAAGGAGAAAGAAATAAAGTTAACCATTAGGGCACAGATGCCTTTGGGTGGTAGTGCGACAGAACTGAATGAGAAGGTGGTCATACTTGAAAACTTCCTTTCTGGTTTTGATGAAATCAAACGATTTGAGACGAGAGTGGAGTCATGGGGGGCCACAGTCGTTGTAGAGTTCAAGGATGAACATCTACAAACTTCTTTCCCTTATCTTTTGGAGAACAAGGTCATTGGTAAGGTGATTTCCATTGGTGGGGCTGACTGGAGTACAAGTGGCGTAAGCGAGCGTGGATTCAGTAATTCTTTAAACTTGCAATATCGTTCAAACCGCATTGAGATTGCCGGATATAACTATGATCGTTTGTATAGGATTGCAGAAGACATGTGCGAGACGATGAAAAAGAATAGTCGTGTGGTTGACCTGACCATTGAAACTCCTGGGCATGAAAACCAGGAGGATGAGTTCTATATGAGGTATAACAAAGAGCTGATGGCACTCTATGATTTTGACCTCAATGCTGCACATAGGACGTTGAAGGAGATCCTTTCTGGATATGACATAGAGCGTTATAAAGACGATAATATGACAGCTGACATGTATCTGAAGTCATCGGCCAAGGATAAGTTTGATCTTTGGCATCTCCAGAATGCATACATAAAAGTGAATGGAACAGACGTAAAACTCTCAGACTTTATGGACATAGAACGGCGTGAGGCGAAGAATTGTATCCCCAAGAAGAATCAGGAATATGTATTGAGGGTGGCATTTAACGTTCTTGGCTCTTACACCTATACCAGCAAGTATATAGAAAAAATTACCAAAGAGTACAACGCCAAGATGCCTGTCGGCTATCGTTGTCTGAACACGTCGTATGGTTGGTATGAGGATGACGGTACGCAGTACTGGCTCATTCTTCTCATCGTGGTCATCATCTACTTCATCTGCTCAATACTCTTTGAATCCCTTCGCTTACCACTGGTGATTATCTCACTGATTCCTGTGTCATTTATCGGAACCTTCCTCACCTACTATTTCTCTGGCGTGGAATTTGGTACAGGGGGCTTTGCCTCATTGGTGCTGTTGAGTGGACTCACAGTCAATGGTGGCATTTACATCATCAGTGAATACAAACAGATGATGGCCAATTCCAAAAATCGTAGTGATAAAAATGCTCTTTGTATGTTTGTCAGAGCCTATAATCATAAAATAATTGCCGTATTTCTGACAATCCTTTCAACAGTCCTTGGCCTAATCCCGTTCTTCATAGACGGTAAGGAAGAAGCGTTCTGGTTTTCATTTGCTGTCGGGTCAGCAGGAGGACTGCTATTTTCTATCATTGCCATCGTGTTTGTCATGCCGATATTAATGAACCTGAAAAGAATAGGTCGATAACAAAACCATAGTTTGAACTCAAAATATCTAATCAATGATAAAGAACAACAATATGAAACATGTAATCTCTACAATTTACCATAGAGTTGTGGCATGGTGTAAGCCATCTTGGGAGAGTGTAGTCAATGGAATGCAGCCCTCCGATGAGAGTGAAGAAGAACTTTTGGAATATCTCAAAGAGATAAGGGGAAACAATGCGAGTGATATTGTTAAGTCCACGCATGATTCGGAGGCATTGTAACATTATGTTGAGAATGCTATTAATCTACAAATAGATTTTGGCTATTTCAACAAAAATAGCTAATTTTGCATTCGTAAAAGGGTCTGACCTACAAAAACAATTGACAAGAATGTAATAAATTAGGTTTCTTCCTCTGTAGTGTGAAAGTATAATTGCAAACAATAAGTTCATCTCAAAATCAATCGACTAAAAAAGATTTCATTATGAAAACAAAAGTTAAAGCGGATATTCTATTTACTATTAAACAGGATAAGGGTTCTGACATTAGAAGTGAAGATATCTTCCCACAAGTTAATGACTCAGTACTAACTGTGTTACATAATTTAG
>ERZ842401.1943-NODE-1943-length-28335-cov-5.337518_pt1 | contig 28335 bp, 31 predicted proteins | sample MGYA00521270_ERZ842401 | MGnify/ENA primary metagenome ERZ842401 (study PRJEB31892, sample SAMEA3878208) | bioreactor metagenome | biome: Moose rumen | place: Sweden | collected 2011-10 | study: EMG produced TPA metagenomics assembly of the PRJEB12797 data set... | reverse complement strand
TGTCGCTTCAGCTTGCGGAATAGCTTTTGGCCTTCCTGTGAAGCGGGATCAATACCCTGAGATTGAATCTGTTGCTCAAGTTCAAGAGTTACAGGACTCTTGGGACGTCCTGGTGTACTATTTTTTTTGTAATTAACTTTTATACCATGCAATTTTGCGTTTAATGCATCGATTCTATTTTGAATATCTGTGGCTTTTTTAAAAAGTCTCTTAAGCTCTAAATCTGCACTACAATTTTGAAGAGAACTCTCATTTATATCATCTATTGATAAATAACATTCATTATTATATGCTTCTGGATTATTTTGGAGGTCTTTAACTACTATTTCATCTATTTTACCATAAATTTCCTTTAACTCCTTCTTTAATCCTAAAATTTCTTTATAAACTTGTTCTTTATCAATATCTTGCTTATCTTCTTTTTTATTATCTGTTTTATTTTTACTTGGTGAAGATAATCCCAAAGTTTTGATCATATCTGCTGTTTTTTCTGTAGTATGAATCCAAAGTTGATCATCTGCGCTTGGTAAACCTTCTTTCAAAATCCATTCACTATTTAATGCTTCTTGTTCTCTTTCTCCTTCTCTGAGCAATCTCCATGCAAGATTTAAATCATCAATCACATCATTAAATGATAGGCCATTTAAAATTCCTGCTTCACTTAATTTAAGACTAATTTTAATTCCGAGAGCAGTCGAAATTTCATTAACAAAATCCTGACCAATTACAGTAAAATCATCCTGTACATTTGTCGAATTTAATGATAGTGTATTCTTTTTAAGATCAAATACAGTTTCGATATTAAATCTTTTAATTATCGTATCATAAACAAATAATGGTTCAAAATCATCATTAGTTATAGCAAATATGAAACCGTCTTCTTCTACGCGATAATATAAATTGTTTATGTTGTCATTCTTCTTATAGCAGCTTTCTACAAAGCTATTCATTAATTTAAACGTAATTCCAAAATTTTTAAATGAATATAAAAATAATCCATCCTCTGTTTTTACCTTTTTATATCCGATATAATTTCTACCATAAGCGAAAATATCATCCAGTACTTTTAAATTATACTCTACAATCCTTTTGTCATTTGATTTTAACCTCATTATAAATCTTAAATCAGAAAATTCACTTGGGTATTGCTTTTTCAGAGAAAGTATAACTGATACATAAAATGCTCTATCTCCAACTAAAATTCCTGTATATATGTGATTTTTTACAAGAAAATCCCTAAATACACTTGCATCACTAAAATTCCCTGGATAAGTTTCTGAAGTTACTATATCTTTTGCTGTATTATCGTATAAAAATACGCAATTTTTAGCTTTAACAACTATATTTTTATACGAGTATTGTGATAAACAATTTATAATACTAGTATCTTGAACTATTGTACCATCAATTATTACTACATTATCTCTGCCAATCTGCAGAATCTTAGACTTGTGAAATTTAGCACGGCAATCTGAAGATAATCCTATTGTATTATATAAACTGCTAACAGTATTTTTACTTAACGATACACCAGGAAAAGCTACTGATAGATATGAATTTCTATAGCATTTTTGCAAAGCAGATTGTGTTATCCCAGGATGTAATACTTTTAATCCTGCAATGACAATAATCTGCTGTGCAATTTTGATATCACCGAATGCTGTAGCTAGTGAATTTATTAGAAATTGATCTAATACACTAATCAATAATACGGATCCACCGAATGATAACATTGGTGGCAAAGTAGATATAGCTGTTGAATCCTTTGGAATATATGTGCAGTTAGCAATGTAGCCAACAACTGGACCATATTTAGTATTTTGATGTGCGCTTCTTTCTTCAGGTGAAAGTATTTTACGCACTGCAAAACGGTGAGATGATTCTACTCCCGTGTCAACAATAATGGTATTACTTGGACGATCAACACATTTAACGATTTGTGGGATAGCCATAATCTTCCTTAATATTTGTTATATATTTCTATGCTGATGGAGCATTTGGGGAGAATTTATGGCTTTTCTAAGAAAGTATGTGGGAAAAATCAAGCGGAAAATTCCCAAAATATACAATCGCTATAAAATATTTATACTTTATTTAGAAAATATTTAATAAAATACTATTTTCTATATCTTTTCCTAAATTTATCTTGCAGTAACTATTGCACATAAATGTGGCGAAAAAGTCCGAGGAATGGGCGTATTTACACCGAAAAAAGTTTTTACAAAAATGTGTTAAAAATCTGACAAAAATTAGGGTTCAAGGGTTCAAAGCCCAATTTGGCCGCAAATTAAGACCATCTCTGGTTTTTCAGTCGCTGGGTTCAAAAATTTACGCTTTTTTTAGGAAATTCAGGTTAGAAAGTCGATTTAGTCATTTACCAAGGCTCTGCGCCCAGCGCAGCACCTCTGCCACAGGGCCAATAAGTTCCCTCGGAATATAGGAATCCTCCGTCCCCTCTGCATACAGGCTTTGGGCGAGCGACACGTTGTGCATGATGGGAATGCCCTCCTGACGGGCCACCTCCATCATGCGCAGGGCTAGTTCCCCCTGCCCCTTGGCAAGAATGACGGGCAGGGGCGTTTTGTCCTTCTCATAGTCCAGGGCCACGGCATAGTGGGTTGGATTCACGACCAGTACCTTCGCTTTTCTGACTTTCTGCAGACTGTTCTGGTTGATCAGCTCCTGATGCAGCTGCTTGCGCTTACTCTTGATAAGCGGGTCTCCCTCGCTCTCCTTGTACTCCCGTTTAATCTCGTCCTTGCTCATCATATTGTTCTTTGTGAACTGCCACTTCTGAAAAAAGAAGTCCAAGGCGGCAAGCACACAGAAGATGCAGGCCGAGGTGAGAATAAGATCAAGGCACGCCCGTCCCAATATGACCCACATGGCGCCGATGTTGCTCTGCGGCACACGGAAAAGCTGCGGCAGATGTTCCGTAAAAATACAGTAGACCGCTGTGCTGAGAACGGTCACTTTCAGGATGTTCTTGAACAGCTCAAAGGCGTTTTTGAGGGAAAAAACTTTTTTGAACCACTGGCTGGCACTGAGGTTTTCAAGTTTCGGTTTTGCCGCCTCAGGGGCAAAAAGCACGCCCACTTGAGCCAGATTGGCGCAGAGCACAACCAGCAACACCATGCCAAGAAGCGGCAGCACAAGGCGCAGTGCACTTTGCCACACTGCGGCCCCCACGCGTGGCAGTGCTTCCGCAAACGGCAAGGTCATCAGCTGCATGGGAACCTGCGTCATGTCAAGCATGGCACGCAGCATGTCAGGCCCCATAACCATGAGGTAGAGGGCAATGGCCAGCATAGAGAGGGAGGAAGGAATATCCTGACTCTTGGCCACCTGTCCCTTTTGCCTGATATCGCGCAGGCGTTTTGGGGTTGGCTGCTCGGTTTTTTCATCTGCCATCTATGTCCTATCCTTGACGCAACATCCTTGACACCTTGGTTGGCCGCCCGGTTTCTTCATCAATCCTCTATTCCCCCCAAAAGCTGACCAAAGCTGTGCAGCGCCCCGTCAATAGAGCGGAACATGTCGGGTGCATGCGACAGCAAAAGACCAAGGTACAGACAGAGCAATAAGGCCGCCAGGCCGCTTTTGACGGGCATGGCCAGTACATAGGCATTGAGCTGGGGAGCAAAGCGGTTGATGAGGCCAAGAGAGATATCAACCAGCAGGCAGGCGGCAGCGATGGGCGCGGCGATGAGCAGCATAGAGCTCATAAGCCACGCCACCCTGCCCGCAAAGAAGAGTGGCAAGGCAGAACCGTTCGGCAGGGGCAGCACATGCGTCACGGGCCAGAGTTCATAGCTCGCATAGATCAGGCCGAGGAAGGCCAGAAAGGCCCCACTCGTATAAAACAGGTACACAAGACACTGAAAGAGGATCCCCCCCATGGGGCTCACGCTTTTACCCGTGAGAATTTCCGTGCCCTCGGCCTGCGACGCCCCGCGCTGGTTGTCCATGAAGATGCCGGCGCTTTCAATGGCCCAGAAAGGGAGCCCGGCAAGCAACCCGAGGCCAAGGCCAAGCAGCGTTTCCTTGAGAAAGAGAAGGCCTAGCCGTCCTGCCAGGGGCAGGTTCATGTCAAGAGACAGGGTGATGTCGGGTGAAAGCTGCGCCAGCACCGCCGGATGCATGGGCAGATACAGGCCTAGCACCAGAACAAACCAGATCTGCCCTTCAAGCACACCCGTGCCGAGAAAAGGGGCCACCAGGGCCACGGCAAAAAGACGCGGCATGCCCAGAAGGAAGGCCGTCAAATGCTCGAAAACGGCCAGTTGCTGCAGAATTTCGGCAAAATCCATGGCGGTGTCCCAATGCTCAAAAGCCAGCCCCCTGCGGGTGACAGAACCTGTCAGCAAGCCCCAGGATGCGCTGCTCCAAGATCCTTCAGGCGCAGGCCGTATTTCTCAACGGCACAACGCATGCACAGCAAAAAGCCATCCGTCTCAGGGAAACGCGTTCCGTCGGGCAGAATCCGGTTGAACACGATCTTCCGTTTTGAAAAGGAGAGATTCCTTTGATAGATGATCAGGGAGTGTCTTACTCTGAGAGGCACGCGATTCAAGCAGGCGCATCGTTTCATCGACAACGACCCGGTTTGCTTTCTTGAGCGTTTATTGCGGGCGAAAAAAGACATTGTGCCCTCGTCTTCATTAGAGCCCTTGTCGGCTAAGACCCAGAAATTCCCATCAGACATGCGAACGCTTGCATCTCTTGCCGTGAAATCCCCCAAGAAATTGCCTGTATCCCCTCTTGTGTGCCGTATCATACAACGGTTCTCTCGCACGGAATGCGCCTCCATCTCGCTGTTGCTGCACCTCCTTCACAGCCCTGTAGGCTTGCGGCAGCAGCGTCTGCTCAAAGCAAAAATGCGAGCAGAAGCGAAAAAAAACCGTACGCATGAGCAGCAATCCTCTCTCCATGCTGTTGCGCCTGCTTTTCCACGGGCCGCATGGGAAAGCGTAGGCAGGCATGCGTCAAAACAGTTGAAATTTGTCAAAAATTTCACCGCCAAACCGCAATATGGTGCCGCACAGCCAGTCGGCCATGAGAAAAAGGGCGATACCGACCGACACCAGCTTAACACCGAAGGAAAGCGTCTGTTCCTGCAGCTGCGTGATGGCCTGAAACAGGCTAAAGGTGATGCCCACCACGGCGGCCACCATGATGGGCGGCAATGAAAGCTGCATGACAAGCAGCATCGCCTGGGCGGCATAGGAGGTTCCTGATTCCATCAATAGCCTCCCTGGCATGAACCCGTTTGGAACGATTCCATCAATAGCCTCCCTGGCATGAACCTGTGTAAAACGTTTCAGGCAGAGGGAACATAGGCAAAAAACCGTATCCGCCACTCCCCCTTCCAGCTCCCTACAGGCGAATCCTGCTCAAGGGCTGCACCGAGATCTCGGGCGTCAGTTCCTGGTAGGAGAGCACCATAAGGCCATAGTGCTTCCCCTCAATGAGACGGCGCACGTACCGGCGGATGTCCATGCTTGCGAGCAGCACGGGTTTCTGGCTGTGCTTGCGGTACTCACCCGCCGCCTCGGTCACGGCATCAAGAAAGCGTTTCGAGGTGTTGGGGTCAAGGGAAAGGAAGGCGCCGGCCGACGTCTGCCGCACGGCTTTGCGTATGGTTTCCTCAACGGGAGGGTCAAGCAGAATGGCGGGCAGCATGTTCTGTCCGTGGGAGTGCATATAGCAGATCTGCCGTTTGAGCGCCCCGCGCACATATTCCGTGAGCATGATGATGTCTTTTTCCTTGGGACTCCATTCGATGAGCGCCTCAAGGATGCCGCGCAGGTCGCGGATGGACACATGCTCCTGCACCATGCGCTGAAACACCTCAGCAATGCGCTGTACGGGCTGTAGGCGCGTGACTTCGTGCACGAGGTCGGGGGCGCGTTCCTCCATTCTATTCAGCAGGTACTTGGTCTCCTGCATGCCGATGAAATCGCTGGCATGCCGTGCGAGCAGCAGAGAGAGATGATAGGCGATGATGCGCGAGTGGTTCATGCACGAGATACCGCCCCCCGCAAGACGAACCGCATCGTCTGCCGATACCCACAGGCTCTCTATATCGGGCAGGAAGTCGTCGCCCTTTTTGACCTGGATCCCAAGCATGGTGAGTGTCTGCATGCTTTCCTGCACAAGCTCCATGCCCGGCTCAAGCTTGCCTGAACTTAAGGGGATTTCGTTGATCTGCAGCTCGTAGGTCAAGCCCATGAGCCGTCGCGCCACGCGCAGGTTGATGCCGGGAAAGGGAACCCCAAGATCAAAGTAGAGGGCGCGGCGCAGCGAGGCCAGCTCGTCGTTGAGTCTGTCGTAGTCTAACGCTGTGGAAAGCGCTTCGGAAATGTCGAGGATGATGGGGACGGTGGGCGAAAAATCGTCTTGGGGCTCGCCTACGCTTCGGGGGCGCGGGCTGCGGGATTCCGTGGAGGCGCGGACGGATTTTTCAAAGTCGCTTCTGGCATCGCGGTCGGCTGGCATGTTCTGAATGCGGTCAAGCACATAGGCGAAACTGCCCAGGGCAAAGGCCAGTGTGAAGAGCTGCGGCTTGGGGAACCCCGGAATAAGGGCGAAGAGAAAAATGAGCCCGCCCGCGATAAAAAGCGCCTTGGGCTGGTTGAAGAACTGCCCGCCGATCTGGGCGCCCACGTCCACGTTGGTGTCGCCAGATCGCGTGATGAGGATGCCTGCGGAAATGGCGATGATGAGGGAGGGAATCTGTGAGACAAGGCCGTCGCCGATGGTCAGGATGCCGTAGATGTTGAGGGCCTCGGAGGCGGGAATGCCCCGCTGGGTCACGCCTATGACCGTTCCGCCCACGATGTTGACCACAGCCACGACCATGCCGGCGATGCTGTCGCCCTTGACGAACTTCATGGCGCCGTCCATGGCGCCGAACATCTTGCTTTCCTGGCTTATGACCTCGCGGCGTCTCTGCGCCTCCGCCATGTCAATGACGCCCGCACGCATGTCGGCGTCAATCGACATCTGCTTGCCCGGCATGGCGTCGAGGGTGAAGCGGGCCCCCACCTCGGCCACGCGTTCCGCGCCCTTTGAGATGACGAGAAACTGCACGATGGTCAGGATGAGAAAGACCACGGCACCCACCACGAAATTGCCACCTAGCGCAAACTCTCCGAAGGTCTGAATGATTTCGCCTGCGTCGGCGTTCAGCAGAATAAGGCGGGTTGTGGTGATGTTTAACCCCACGCGGAAGAGCGTTGTGAAGAGGAGCATGGTCGGAAAGGACGAGAATTCAAGGGGCGTCTTCACATACATCGTCATCATGAGGATGGCGAAGGAGAGGGAGAGATTCGCACCGATGAGCGTATCCACCAGAAAGGTCGGCAGAGGCATGATCATAAGCGCGATCACAGCCACCAGAAGACCGACCAGAGCCAGGTCGCTGTGTTTTGTCGTGTGCGAGACGATGTTTCGTGCGGTGGCGAGGATGTTCACCTGCCGCCTCCAGCCTTACGGGCTTTCCAGAAGGAAGCCACGGCTTCACGCGCCCCCATATCGTCACCCGTCAGGGTTCTAGCCCGGGCCAGCAAAAGATACAGCATGGCATCTCCGCCTGGGATAGGATCGCCCGCAGCCAAGCCCGTCAGCGTATGCAGGGCGGCCTCCCCGTCCTCAAGGAGAATGCAGGCATACGCGAGAGAACAGCGAGCATGAACGTCGCCTGCGTCAAGCGCGGCCAGTGCTGCGAAAAGCCGCCGTGCCCGCGCAACCTGTCCCATGCGTAAAAAGAGATACCCCAGAACGCGCAGAGCACGTTTCTGCCTCTCCCCCAGGGTAGGCTCAGCCACAATTATCCTCCCAAAAGCAGGCCTGAATAGGCCTGCAAAAGCGCTTCGTTTTCAAGGAGCGGTGCCAGCTCGGCGCTCACAAAGGATCGGACTTCAGGCTGCCGGTTGTCTTTGAGGGCCTCAAGGGATTCCCTCAGGGCATCGCTGAACGCTGCAGGCTGCAGAATGCTGCCGTCGCCTACGGACGGGCAGAGTGACTGCTCAAGAAACCTATCCGTCGTGGCAGCGCCAAACAGTTCCTCAAGCCCCGCCTCGCGCAGGGCTGTGGAGGGAAGGGGACGAGCCTCGGGCATCTTTGGTGCGTCACCTGCGTCAAGCACGCCCTGAATGCCGAGACTGCCGTCGAGAAGACGAATCGGATCCGACATGCCTACATACCTCCCTCAAGGATACGGTTCAGGCTTTCTGCCAGAAAGATGGCCGCGTTTTCGAGTGCCTGGCCTGTGGCCTCCCTCTCGCTAAAACGCGTGAGCACCACGAGATTGTCCCCGTGCACGCCGGCCCACAGCGGAAGCCCCCCGCCCTGGCAGTAATGACAAACGGTCAGGGCCCGCCTAGCAACGCCTTGATCATGGGTGGGCACGGGTCGCGTTAGATACGCCAAAAGCTCTTCCCGGCCATTCAGAGCGGAAATCTCAAGATACAGCCGCCCCACATCGGAAATATCGAGCGCCGTCACACCCTCGCGCCCAATGGCAAGGGGCATGCCCAGGCGTTGTCCAAATTCCTCTACGGCAGATTGCAGCAGCACAAGCTCACTCCTCCGACGCCAGGAGGGCGTCTTCTTCAGCCACGGCATTGTCCACGGCTCCCTGCACAGCGTCAAGCACGCGTGTGCGACCGTCGGCATTGTCAAACACCAAGGGCGAAAACGTGCGGATATTCCGCTGCAGCTCTTGCAAAAACAGGATGCGGTGCTCCACATTAGTCGCTGCGGCCTCACGGGCGATGTCGTCCACCTGTGAGGCTCCGATGAAGGTCTGTCCGCCAAGGGAAAGCACCTTGCCTAAGAGATCTATGCCCGTCATGCCGCAGTTGTGCACATGATGAATTTCCTGCCAGCGCCGCATCTGGGAATCGCACTGTGCATGGGCGCTCTGAAAGCTTCGCAGCTTGCCAAGACTCGTATTCACGCTTTCAAGCGAGGCTTTGTCAACACTCGGTTCGTCGCAGGCCATATCCGCCGTCAGCGAGGCATAGAGGAAGTGCACGGCCTTGTCAAAGTCGCCGCCGTAGTTTTCCTGAACATGCGCGTACAGGGCCATGGTGCCGGTAAACTCAAGCACGGCCTTACGATACGTGGAGCCAAGCTCAAGGGGGGATCCAAGCGACACATACCCCTGAGCCGCAACAAGCGCACCGGTCACGCCCGCCCGGATGGCTGCGCCGTAGCGCATCTCCATGAGGACTAGGGCCTCATCCAGTTCTGTTAGCACATGCGGGTCTGCGCCCTTCTCTGCTAGCTGTCCACGCACCTCTTCAAGAGACGCCCAGGCTTCGGCAGGCTCTTCATGGCGTTCCAAGGCTTCCTTAAGGATATCCTCCCGATCGGGTTTGCCGACAATGGCCTGTGAGAGCTCCTCAAGGGCTTTCCCCTCGTCTGCGGCGTTTTCTTCAGCCACTCTGCGGAAGGCTTTAAGACGCTCCTTCATGGAACTGTCCGTTCGGCTGCGCTCCTTGCGATTCTTGAGGGCGTAGTCAGAAGACCTATTGAGGCTTGCACTCAGCTCCTCCACGGAGTCCTCAAAAATAGACTGCGGCGTCACAACCTGAACAACGGCCCTGCCGATGAGCTTGCCCGTCGCACCCTGCGGCTTTTGGCCTGCGCCCGGCACGGTGGCGAAGTCTGTCTGTGTACGGCCTGAGATTTCATTCAGCATGGCAGATCCTTCGACTTGCTCTTTTTACAACACGTTTTTGATGCAGCGGCCTATCGAGTCATACAATGTTCGGCGGGGAACCCCATAGACTTGCCTATAGGACGCGGACTTGGCATCCGCAGGGGCTTGCCCGTGGGCATGAGTGCGTTCGTCCTGCAAAAACCATCCGCAACAACGGCTTTTTCAGAAACGCCTGCTATTCAAGGAAGGTATCCACGCTCAGCAAGACTTCGATTGACGGATTCCATCCCATGTGAGCGGCCGTTTGCAGGTTGATGGCAAACAACAAGGGACTCTGAAACTTTTGGGACAATTTGCGGGGCAAAATTCCGTCATACAGGCCACGCAGCACCTGTGCGGCGAAATGGCCTTCGGCAAATCCCGTATCAATACTGCTCGCCAGGGCCCCCTGCCGCACATCGGCCAGGCCAACTTGAGAAAAAGTCGGCACATTCTTCTCGAGAAGGGGGGCCAGCGACCGGCGTTTCTGCGCTTCCGTCATAGTGACATTGTACGTCAGGTACACGGCATCCACGTGCTGGTCTACCAGATTTCTGTGACACGCAGAGATCCGTTCGGCGACAACATCTGCGTCGGCGTCGTGTATCACGGTGTGGCATCGCACCACTTCCACGCCGAGGCCGACTGCTGCGGCCTCAATTTCATCAAGTCCGACCATGCTTCTTCCGGTGGGGCTATCCTCATAGACCACGCCCAAGCGCCTGAACGGAAAAATCCCGTAAAACGCTTCAACCTGACGCTTGAACCGCATGGGCTCCACCATCGCCACCAGGTTGTCTTGGCCTGAGTCCTCGACGGAAGGGACGATACCGGCGGCCACAGCATTGGTGACACCAAGTGCTACGACAGGCACCTTTGTCGGCAACGCCGCCATATCAATGCCAGCCCAGGTGCCGAAAGCCAGTATCACATCGACATCGCCACGCGTTTCAAGGCGCTTTTGCACAGCTTCCCGCACCATTCGACGGCGTTCGGCATCCCACCCGGCGGTATAAAAGCCGTCCTGCAGAAACAGGATGCTTCTGTCGTCACTCTGCTGCCCCATCCACCGCCAGAATTCCTCCGCTGTTCCACTGTCGATCATTGCCTGCGTGGGCACGGACAGAAGCACGCCCTTTTTGTGGAGCACACGCGCAATGCCGGTGAGTACCCGCTGGTTGTAATCCAGGGGCCCTGATTCCACATAGATTGCACGCATAGGCGTACGGGCCTCCACCGTCACGGCACACAGCAAAAAAACCGGGAGCATACCGAACAGCACAAGGCATGCGCAGGATTTTAGAGCCTCACATACAAGGCAGAGCTTCATACACCCCCCTTTGACACGACATGGCGGCGCACGACAAGCATGGTGATATCATCGGAGGGTGGCGCATCCCCCCTGAAGGCGCATATGTCCGCAAAGACCGCTTCCTGCAGGGCAGAGGGCGCATCTGCCGCATGGGCGGCAAGACAGTGTGAGAGGCGTTCATCGCCGTACAGCGCCTTATCGACGTTCATGGCTTCCGTCAGTCCGTCGCTATAGAGAAAGCAGCTATCGCCTGCTGCAAGGGCATCCCTGAAGAGCAGATACGTCACGTCCGGCATGGCGCCGACCAAGGGACCGCTCAGGCCTTCAAGCTGCCTGAGGCTGCCCTGAGAAGCAACGATCCAGGGCAGGCAGTGCCCCCCGTTGGCGTACAGAAGCTCGCCCGTATCGGGTGTATACAGGGCCAGAAACAGCGTAACGAACATATTGCCTGGGTTATGCTCCTCAAGCAGTGCGTTGACTCTCGTCAGTGCCTGCGCTGGATCAAGACCCGAACGCAGGGCGTAGCGCACAAGCGTCACCGTCATGGTCATAAACAGGGCTGCCGGCGCCCCCTTGTCCGACACATCGCCCAGCACAAGCGCCTTTCTGCCGTCCTCAAGCGTGAAGCAGTCATACAGATCGCCGCCGACCTCCCGTGCCGCCTCAAGAAAGGCGCCAACGGCAAACCCCGGTTCAGGGGGGATGCTGTTCAAATCAGGCAGAATGCCGTTCTGTATTTCCCTGGCCGCAGCAAGTTCGCCTTCCATGCGTTTCTGTTTGGCTATAGCCGCCATGGAGGCGCGGATGTGCTGTGTCAGCTGCCTACCCATGCTCGCGAAGGAACGGGCCAGGTCGCCAAGTTCGTCACGCCGGTGCAGGTTCAGGCGCCGGACAAGCATCATATCCATGGCATCCAGATTGGAGGGCGAGGACGGGTCGATGGCGGCCAGCTCGCTTGTACAGTCACGCAGTTTCCGCAAAGGACGTATGGTGCGCATGACAAGAAGGATCGTGCACAAAACGGCTGCCATCAGAATGACAATTCCCGCAAGCAATAGCTGCGACACCAGTTTTCTCAAAGGCGCACGCAATTCATCAAGCGGCGCCGCCATGATGAAATACCAACGATACGACTGTATCCAGGCCACATGACACAGAAATTCCTCGCTGCCCACGTCCACGCGGCCTGTGGCATAATCCTGCGAGCGTGCCATGGCGTACAGGGATGCCATCTGCCTCCGTAGCACGGTGTCGTCGCCATGCGCAACGAGTTTTTTGCCCTGCTCATCGCGCAGCACAAGGCACCCCCGGTCATAGCATTGGGCCTGCTCAAAGTTTTGCCTCACCGCGTCAATCCGGTTGCGCAACAGGGTTTCGGCCGCATGAAAAAGCCTGGTCAGCCGCAGGCCTGACACAAGAACACGATCCGAATCAAGCGTTGGGGATTCCTTTTCGGAAGTCACGTCTACCGGAAGAAAAAACAGCAGCACAAGTTCCTCTCCGGTCGTGGTAGGCCAGAGGGCAAATTCGCCGTCTGCCGGCAGCGTTGCGAGAACGTCGGCCAGGGATTGCTGCTTTGAGCTGTTCATCTGCGCAGACACATGCAGCTCGGGAATGCCGACCCACAGCAGTTCCTTTAAGGTCGCTAGATGGATGGTGTAGTTCGTGTCAACCATGCTTGACTGTTCGTCGGCATGGTTGTCCAGCAGAAGCTTGTGTAACCGGTTCCTGGCAACCGACGGCTCAAGTATTTTTTCAAGGGCATACAAGTCGTTGCGGGCGTCCATGGCCATGGTGCGCAGATATTGCTTGGCGGAAAGCACCGCGCTCACCTTGGCGGCAAGGTACTCCTGATAGGAGGATTCAAGGTTCTTCTCCACTGTCTGCGCCATGACGGTAAAATGCCGTTCTTCCGAGGAAAGCACAAAACGACTGATACGCTGCCATGTCAAAACCAGCGTCAAGATAATGGAGAGGGCAACAGCGCAGCCAACAGACAGGGAGAGTTTGGTACGGAGGGTCATACAATTTTCGGCGGGGAACCCCAAAGGCAATCCTTGGGAGGAACCGCCTTATGCCCCCTTTCTTAATGCAATAAGCGTATTTTTACGCATTTCTAAACATTCTGAGATTTTTATATCCTACGGATGCGTTTACGTTAGGCAAGGGTGTACGTAACGTGTAAACGGCTCTCCTTATTATTTACCATTTACCAAATTTCTTTCTTTCATTAAAATCATCAATTTGTTGTATTCTTTCTTGTGTTTCTCTCATCTTTAAATTGTCAGAATAACTTCGATCTTCCATTTGTTGGTACGTATCATATCTTTTTTGTAGATCGTCTCTTTCTTGTTCTCTTTGCATTCTATTATACTATTCATTAGGTGATTCAATACCTACACCACTATCTAATGGACCATATGCATAGGCTGTAGTTGATAGTGTAAGCACTAAACTAAACAAGAGAACTTTACGCATGTACTCTCCTTGATATAAGGTTGAAATGTAAAAATATATAGATAAAACACCAGTTTACACGTAACGAGGTGATAAGAGAAACGCAATCTGGTAAACGGTGCGTGAAACGTGCAGGACAGTCAACGACCGAGATGTTCCCCCTTCCACAGCGTCATGACCCTGCGCACATACCGCTGCGTTTCCGCATAGGGGGGAATGCCGCCGTATTTCATCACGGCTTTTGGTCCCGCATTGTAGGCGGCGAGGGCCAGTTCAACGGAGCCGTACTGCACAAGCAACTCGTGGATGAAGGCGCATCCCGCATGGATATTGGCCCGCGCATCAAATGGATCCGCTAGCCCAAGCTGCTCCTGGGTGGCCGGCATGATCTGCATGGCCCCCTGCGCACCTTTCGGTGAAACAGCCAGCGGATCGAAATTGGACTCAACCTTGATCATGGCAGCGATAAAACGCGGGTCAAGGCCGAAAAGGCGGCCCGCCTCCTGAATCATATCCTCCCATTCCTGGGCGGTGATGAGAGAAGCCCCTGTTGGCCTGCGGCCGACATGCACGGGCTTTCCCCCCCTGCCCGTAGGCGGAGAGGGAGTCAAACGTATCATGCGCGGAAGTGTTAGGCGCCTAGCAAAGGGGGAAAGCTCATAGATGCTTTGAATGCCAAGCATAGCCAGATAGGCCTGGGTGTCCACTTCTGCTGGCGCAAGGGGCGATGCATTGCGTACGCCCACAGGCTCCCGCACATCCCATACACGCACAGAACGCGGAGATCGGGATGCCTGCGTCTCTTTAGCCAAAACGCTCTTGCCTACGCGACGTTCGGTTGCGGAAGCCTCTAGCGCTGAAACTGCAGAATCGCGTGCCGAAGGCTTAGGACTCTCCGCCCCCTCCGAAGGCGCAACGGCGTTGTCGGCATGCATAGGCTGCACATCCATACGCTGCGGGGCCACGTCAACGACCTCGCTCTCATGGAACAGGATGCGGGGCCCGAGTGCGCCCGTACCGTATCTGTCGTCAACCGCGATGCGCGGAACCCGTGCCCGCGATTTTGCGGAAGACGCCGCTGCAGCCGACTTTCGATTCTCTATACCTGGCGCATCCTTCGGCCCTGCATCTGGCGCACCAGAAAGGGCTGTTTGGGCGGCAGAATCTGCATGACGCAGCCTGGCACAGCCCCCCCACAACAGGCAAAGCATAAGCAGCCACCCTGTGACCATGCGGCAGGATGCCAGACCCGCATTCACCTTGCGGCAACCGGCTTGAAATAGAGTTCGACAGTGTTGCTGCCGTCGGAACCGCTGTAGATGTAGTGGCTTGAGATATGCTTGATGAGATGCACCCCCAGTCCACCCACATCGCGTTCCTCAACCGGAAGCGATATGTCGGGCGTTTCCACGCCCCGAAACGGATCAAAAGAATGTCCCCAGTCACGCACCCAGAGACAGAACTGATCACACCCGTCCATGTTCACCCAGCGGCAGCCAAACACGATTTTGCCGCTCTCTTTGGATGCATCGTCCGCATAGGCGTAACTGGCCACGTTGACGAGCAGTTCCTCTGCGGCCAGCTCCACGTGTGCGCCAAAGTCAGAATGCCGCTCACCAAGCTGTTCCCGCAAAAACTGTATTGCGCACTGAATGCTGCTGACAGCGGCGCAAAGAGTAATTTCAGGCATCACACCCTCCTCTAGAGCAGCAGGGCGAGACCCGCCCCACGGTCGTCACAGACGGAAAGGATTCGGTCAAAACCCGAAATGTGGAATACCTCGGCCACCATGGGCTGCAGGCAGCAGAAACACAGTTTTCCCTGTGCCGCCCTGGTCTTCTTGGCCAAGCCAAGCAGGCTGCGCAGGCCGGCGGAACTTATGTACACAAGCTCCTTCATATCGATCAGAAAACGCGTATGCCCCTCGTTCACAGCAGCCTGGGCCGCATTGTCAAACTGGACTGCGTTGGTGGCATCCATGCGCCCCGAAAGGGCCAGGATCACGCATTCCCCCTCGTGTGTCACGATAACATCCATAAGAACCCCCTTTAATGATAACTCAGCAGAAGGCCCTGGCTGATTTTGAGCCAGCCGTCCAGCGTCACGAAAAGCAGCAGCTTAAACGGCAGGGAAATGGTCATGGGGGAAACCATCATCATGCCCATGGCCAAAAGGATGTTGGAGATGATGAGGTCAATGACCACAAAAGGCAGATACAGCAGGAAACCCATCTGAAAGGCGTGGGTGAGTTCCGTGATGGTGAAGGCTGGTACGAGAATGAGCAGATTGTCCTTGGTGATGCTGTCCTGCATTTCCCTAGGCCAGACACGTCGGGCCGTCCCCATAAAGGCATTGAGAATGACAGGCGACGTATTGTCGCCAAGAAATTTCCTCAAGGGCGGCGAGCAGTTCTGCAGGGCCTGCAAAACTTCGGCCGGCGGAGAATTGCCTGTGATGTTCTGGCGCTCCACAAGTCGCAGCGTGTCCGTAAAGGCCGGTGCCATAATGAAAACGGTGAGGATGATGGCAAGACCGTTCATAACCATGGTGGGCGGAATCTGCTGCACCCCCAGGGCATTGCGGATGAGGCTCGTCACCACCACGATTTTGACGTAGGAGGTGATCAGCATCAATACGAACGGGGCCAGGCCCAGGATGGCCAGCCCCAGAACAAGATATATCGGGTTGAGGCCCGCAAAGCCCATCAGTCGCCATCCGCAGTCGAACAGCTGCCTTTTTCGGCAGTGCCGACAATTTGTGTTAGCTGCACACCTACCGTGCCGCCCACATCCACAAGCCGCCCAAGCGCAACCATGCACCCGCCAGCCCGAACGCTCACGGGAAGGTTTGCGGCATCTGCCGGAAGGGTGAAGGTGTAGCCTGCCACAAGCTTTGCGCATTCAGCCAGTGGCAGCCTGAGACCGGGAAGTTCAAAGGTGATGTCCAACTCAAGCGCCTCAAGGTTGTCCTGACCAAGCAGGGGATCCAATGTTCCGCCTGCGGCGGTTTTGGCAGCAGTTTCTGACATGGGTTTTTCTCCTGAGGGGACGCAAATCGGAGATTCAAGAGCGCACACCGTAAGCGTGGAACCGTTGAGGTTGCAGATAAGGCGGAGATGGGGCGTGAGGCACAGCGCTGGTTTTTCGGGCGCAAGCACCTGTGGCAGCAATACATCCCCTGTGCGCAGCGACGCAACCTCTTTTGGTGCAAGCCGCATGGCACCCAAGAGAAGCCTAGGGGCGGTATCCGCCCCTGCTAGCAGAGAGGCTACCGCATGCGCAAGAGGAGAGAGGGGCTCTGCTTCAAGCCGTTCCACAACAGGAATGAGCGTGGCCGCATCCTGCCAGGCAATGCGCAGTACGGTACTCAGCCGGAGAGCATCCACCCGCAAAATCAGGTCGAGATGTTCCGTAAACAGAGAGCGCGAGGCAGAGGCCTTCGGCGACCCGACAAACAGGGCGGGCATGCCGGTAAAGCGCGAAATATCGTCCAGCACGGGCAGGAAAAGCCGCTCAAGCACGGCACGCACAAGCCCCTGGGGGAGCTGTGAAAAAGCGTTGCCCGCATCCGCCTGCAGCCAATCGGCCAGTTCAGGCCGCAAGGCCAGTACATCGAGATTGCTGAACTCGACCCGCCACCAGCCGTTCAGGTTCACATAGAGCGTGAAGGCGGCACCCTTGGCGAAACATTCTGCGCAGTCCGTCGCAGGGTGCGCAAGACGCACTCTTGGCCAGGGCATCTGCCCGTTGTCGAGTGCTGTGTCGGCAGGCAGAAGGCGGCTAACCAAAGCGTTTTGCATGCGACAAAACCCCTGCGAAAGCTTCGAGAGCCTCGGGGATGGATGCATCATTCGATTCTAGGCTCCTCATCCCAAGCCGCAAGGCTTCGGGAACGCTGCCGACTGTCCCCTTCATTGCCGCCGCCTGCGTCGTCCCTGTCCACAAGAACCTGCACCTGTTCCCCGTGTGCCTCGAGCATTTCCATAAGGTTCCGACGTGCGCCAACGGCCGTCTGAAAGGAGGCTTCGTCGGCGCATTGAATCCGTACGAACAGCTGGCCATCGGCATCCCGCGACAGCGTAAACTCCGCGCCCTTCAGCATGCCGTCCCCAAGCGTAATGCGCACTTCCTGCGCACCCTGCTGCGGTTCCGCCACAAGGATGCGCTGAACGAGCCTCTCCATGGCATGGCCTGTATCCTGCAGCACGGATGCCGAATTCGCAGATGCCGAATTCGCCATGCGGTCGAAAAAGAGGCTCTCCATAAGCGACGAGGGAGACGGCATGACCTGCCCTGCCTCCCGAACCATTTTTCCTTCTTCCCTGCCTTCCATCTCATCCCTTGCGCAATCGTCAGAAAACGAGCGCACATCATCCGCTGAAAGCTCACTTGCCTCTGCATCGGCAGGGATTTTTGCATCCGATGCGGCCATGCCAGCCTCTTGCATGATGCGCCCTTCCTGCACCCCCATACGTCCATCCGCCAGAGACACCCTCTCCATGGCATGGCCTGTATCCTTTAGTGCGGATGCCGAATTCGCCATGCGGCCGGAAAAAAGGCTCTCCATGCGCGACGAAGAAGCGCTGGACGCTAAACTCTTCCCTGTGTACGGTTCCGCATTCAGAAACATCCTTCCTTCTTCGCCTCCCTTCTCCTCCCTTGCACAGGCGTCAGAAAACGAGCGCACATCATCCGCTGAAGGCTCACTTGCCCCCATACGGCACCGTCTGCCTTCGCAGAATGCCGCATTTTCTCTCAAAAGCGTTTGCACATCCATGAGGTTCTCCCACAATTCCGCTTCAGCTCTCGTCACTCGATTTCGCAGGGCCTCGTGATTCTTCCATCGCAAGATCCGACAGGCGCTCCTCTTCCCTGTGCATGGCGATGATCCAGATATCGCGGTGCTTCTCAAGCTTCATACACGCCCTGCGGGCGAGAACGACCGCAGCCTGAGCCGCGTCCGCTTCCCTTTTGCGTTTCTGCACATCATCATCCGCCTCCCTCACCTTCTGCTCCCGCTCCACCTCTCCTATCGTAAGCTCAGCCAGGCTATCACGGAATGCCCCAAGCGCTTCCACATTCAACGATTTGCCCATGACGGCCGCATAACGCCGGTCTTCCTCTTCAGGCCGCCAGGCCCGATAGCGCAAAAGCTCCGCTTCCCGTTCGTCACGCATGTTCTGTGCTTCGCGCAGACGCTCTTCAGCGGCGCGGGCCTCCCGCCTCACCCTATCCTCGTGCAGCCCCCGCACGCGCAGCATTGCCGCGAGAGGATATGCCCCGGCCACGATTAGGCCACCGCCTTCTGCAACGCATTCACGGTTTCAGCAAAGCTGCTCTTCTCGTCCTGCTTCTGGCACAAAAAGGCATTCACAGCCGACATATGGGCCAGAGCCGAATCCGCTTCAGCGTCGGCACCCTTTTTGTACTCACCGATCTGCACCAGCAGTTCGATTTCGGCATATTTGGCCAAAATGGCACGCAGCTCTTGCGCTGCCTTTTTGTGTTCAGGCGTGACAATGGCGTTCATGACACGGCTGACGCTCGCCTGTATGTCGATCGCGGGATAGTGGTTGGCCGCTGCCAGCTTGCGCGAAAGGACAATATGCCCGTCTAGAATGGATCGTGTTTCGTCGGCTACAGGCTCGGTCATGTCATCGCCCTCCACAAGTACCGTGTAGAGAGCCGTGATGGAGCCCTTGCTTGAATTACCGGCCCGCTCAAGCAGCCTGGGCAGTTCGGAGAACACCGAGGGCGGAAATCCGCGACGGGTGGGCGGTTCACCGGCTGCGAGGCCGATTTCACGCTGGGCGCGGGCAAAACGGGTGACCGAATCCATCATCAGAAGCACACTTTTGCCCTGATCGCGGAAATATTCGGCAATGGCCGTGGCCGTGTAGGCGGCCTTTAAGCGCTCCATGGACGACCTGTCGGAGGTGGAGACCACAAGCACGGCCTTTGAGAGCCCTGAGGGGCCGATATCGTGCTCAATGAACTCGCGCACCTCACGGCCGCGCTCACCGATGAGGGCCAGCACACAGACCTCAGCCGAGCAGCCCTTCAGAATGCTTGAAAGGAGCGTGCTCTTGCCACCGCCCGCTGCGGCAAATACCCCCATGCGCTGCCCCTCGCCGCAGGTGAGAATTCCATCAATGGCACGCAGGCCGAGGGTGATGGGGTGGTCGATGATTCGGCGCGTCATGGGATTGGGCGCTTCGTTGAAAATGGGATAGCGGTTGCGCGTATGCAGGGGGGGGCCGCCGTCCATGGGCTGGCCAAGACCGTCCACCACGCGTCCGAGCAGTTCACTGCCCACGGGCACCGAGAGGATTTCACCTGTGGGAATGACCTCTGTGGCCGGCGAGATGCCCTGCATGCTGCCTATGGGCGAAAGCAGTGCGATATTCTTCACGAACCCCACCACTTCGGCCTTGAGATGCCAGTCCTCCCAGGGATTGCGCAGAATACAGAGTTCGCCCATGCGCACGCCCGGCACAACGGCGCGGATGATGGTGCCCACCACCTGCTCCACGCGCCCGCGCACCTCCACGGGTGTCACGTTGCGGATGGTTTCATCAAGCAGATTGCCGATGTACTCGAAAGCCATATTGCCGTATCCATACACGGGCCATGCAGAGAGACTACATTGCCCCCTCTTGATTCCCGTCGCCGATTCTGGACGTCAGGGCGTTTTCAATGGCCTTAAGCTGCACCTCAAGGCTCGCATCCACCACTCCCATCTCGCTCTCAAGCATGCAGTCGCCGGGCTTCATCCGTGGATCGGCCACAAGCTCAAGTCCGCTTGCGGCAGTACTACGGGCAAGCATGGGGGAGAGAGCCTCACGCACCTGTGGTTCCTCCTCGGAGCAGACGCGCACAACCACGCGCTGCCGTCCGCGCACCCGTTCAAGGGCGGTATTGACAACGCGCACAATGCGCTCCTTGTCGTCGAGCTCGCCCACGATTTTCCGTACGGCAGTGGTGACGACTTGAACGATCTGCCGTTCAAGCCCTTCAAGATACTCTACGGCCTGCATGCCTGTTTCAAGCATTTTCTCCGCCTGCTGCATCTGCCCTTCAAGCACGCCGTCCTCGTAGCCCTGCTTTTTCCGCTCCTCATAGGCTGCTTCGGCGCGTTCCCTGATGGACGCCGCTTCGGTTTGGGCGCAGTCTATGAGGCGCTGCGCCTCAAGCAGGCGGGCGTATTCCTCGGCACGCAGGATGCGCGTGCCAGGCGCAGGCCTGATCGTTTCTCCTATGCGGTAAAATACGGTTCCCATGACGGTGCCACCTCGTGCAGCAGACATTTCTTCACAAGTCGCCAGAGCGCCCGCCAGGATACCTCATCAAGGGCGTCACCCGGATTCAAAGAAACCCCACACGCAGCGGAAAGACGGGCAAGACGGGGATGGAATACACGGCGCAGTTCACGCGGCCAGCGCAGGGAACAGTAGTAGAGCGTAAGCCAGCCATGCGCCCGGCAGCGTTCGGGGAGAGGGAGCTCCGTATCCCACCGTGCGACAAGAGCCGCCGCCGAGCCTGCCATATACTGCCCACGCACCTGGGCATAGCTGAACAGATCCGTGCCAAGCGCCTCACGCACAATGATCCGCTCCTCTCGCCCGACAATTCTGGCCAAGTCCTTGGCATGGAGCGTGACGCCGGTCACGGAAGCAAGACGGCCAAGGAGCGTATCGTCAAGCAGGGCCAGTTTGCGCGAGCTTTCACTGAAATCCCAGAAAAATCCGCATTCCCCAGGCTCAATTGCGGGACGTCCGCTATCAGGCATCCCGGCAAGCCACGTCTCAAGGGAGAGAACTGCGGAGGGCAAAAGCCCGTCTACGGATAGCTTGTGCGCCTGCAAACGCGGGTGGGCGTTGCAGCGCATGATGGCAGGCCACAGGCTGCTTTTCTCCGCAAGCAGCGCGTCAAAAAACGGTTTGTCCGCAGGTGCCCTTGCCGCCATGGAACGACCTCACAAACTAGCTTTTGCCCTCTTCAGGAAGCGCCTTGTCTTTTGCCGCCCTGCGCTTCTGCCACAGCCATACGCCGCCTATCCCAGCCGCAGCAAACGCCAGGGCAAGCCCAAGGGTTTGCAGCAGAAGCGGCAGAGAGAATTGGTTGCCAAAGAGCGAAGGAGGGGGCGGCGGAACCTGCGGCACGGTGACCGTTTCGCGCACCGGCACCAGCATGACGGTCACGCTGTCGTACGAAAGACCGGCCACAGCACCCGCCGTCGCCCGGCGGATGTCGGACACGAGGGTGGTCACAATAGAGTCTGGCGTGTGTCTGAGAAAGACTGTAGCCGACGGCGGAATTTTCACATTGTTCAGGGGGTCGTTCACTCCGAGCACGACATGCACCCTCGCTGTCAGCACGCCGTCAATGCGAGAGAAGGTGTTGGACAACTCTTGTGAAAGAGCCCACGTCATGCGGGCCTGCTCTTCGGAGGCGGAGCTGATCATGCCGCTTGCGGCGAACACGCTCCCCAGGCTCGCGAAACTGTCTCTCGGCAGGCTGTGCTCCTTAAGCACCTGCAGAGCCCGCACAACCTGTCCCTCTTCGACGGCAATGGCGTAGCCGGTCTTGCCCGCCATTGCTTTTTCTGCAGCAATGCCGCGCTTAAGCAGCGCGGAAAGCATGTCGTTGGCCTGCTGTTCGTCAAGGCCGGTGTAGATCTGCGTCCGACAGGCGGAAAGCAGAAGCGTCAGAAGCAGGAGCAGAACAGACAGTCGTGCGGGCATGACGTTTCCGTAGTGGTTCAGGCTCACAGTTCGCGAACCAATTCCATCGCGAGGCTCTTTTGCGGACATCCCTCAGGGATACGCGCAAACGCGTTTTCCGCCTCATCCCTGCGCTCATCCAGCATATACGCCAGGCCCTGCACGAGAAGGGCGTCAGCGTCATCGGGACGCTGTTCAAGCAGCGACGCAAGCATGTCGAGGGCCGTAGCAAAATCGTTCACCACAAGGTGGGAATAGGCAAGGGTGATGACAGCGGGCGCAAAGCCCGGCCGCACGGCCAGCACCCCGTCCGCAATGGTGCGGGCCTCGGCCGGCATTCCCTTGTGGCAGGCCAGGTTGGCGATATCAAGAAGCAATGCCACGTCGTCGTCTTTCAGTGTGAAACCTGCGTTCTCCATGGGAGCCTCCTGCCCTTACTGAACAATCTTGTCGTGCAGACGCAAAACAGCATCCTCCGCCGTCTCAACGGCCCGAAGCACCCGTTGCGCCACGGAAAAATCCTCTGATGAGAGACCTGCGTCAACAGCCCGTTTGACAGACATCTTCAGTTCAAACAACGCATCCTGCAGGCGGCGCAGCCCCGCCCCGCTGTGGTCGCCTTCGAGCAGATCAAAGGCAGAGAGTCGTTCACTCATGGTTCCCTCGCAAACTGTAGATGAATACTTTGTCGCCTCGCCGCAGGCGCAGCCCGGACGAGGAAATACGTTCAAGAACGTTGCCGCCAGGCAGCACGGAGCCCTCAAAGAGACTCCTCCCGTCTGCCGTGGTGACGAAATGCATAGGCGCAAGGAACACGCCCGTGATGGTCACATCGCCAAGCGGGTTGGTCGTCTCACCGACATGGTCAGACGGCTTCGCTGGTTCAGGTGTGACGGGAAGCCTCAACGCTACGCCGTGCGGCGGGGATGAAAGGCCAGCATTTCTGCTGCCAACCTCCCCCTCGCCAAAGAGGGGCACGCCAAAACGCGCACTCAGCCCGCTCTTTAGCCGTGACAGGACAACCTCCCTCTCGGGGGCGAGATTGCCGGTCAGAGTGATGCGGCCCGGCAGACACACGGGATGAATGTCGCCGAATCCCGCGTTCTGAAGTGCGGCCACAAGATGAGGAACAACGTCCGAAGCGTAGACGATGTACCGCTCCTTGACAGGGGGCGGAGGAACATCGTTTTCAAGCTTGGCAAAGGCGTCCGCCTCAACCAGGGTGTCACGCATGAACACGGCAACCCGAAGGCGTGGCTCTCCCTTGCTCCGATCCATGCTGACAACAGGGAAAAAGCCCCGCACCCCCAAAGCGTTGCGCACAGCGCGGAGCATGTCATCATCGACCGCCACTTCAAGATAGACGGGGAACGAAACCTCCTCAACGGCCTGCTGCAGACGCTCAAGTTCAGAAGCGGCCGCAACGGCCCCGCGCACCTCAACCCCCGGCCAGCGCTCCGTCACCGCAAGACCCGTCAGGCCCACCTTTTCAAGGATTTCGCAGACAACGGCAGGATACTCCGACTGCTTCGGCCCAGACGAAACGACAACCGAGAGGGCGCACAAGAGCACCGCAAGACAGAGCAGCGGGAGGGGTCGTCGCAATCGCTCAGACCAAGGCACGCGTGGCGTCTCTTGTGGCTCGTCTCTGTGTACGGGCTGAAACGCTGCCGTCTCAGGGATGGCGTCATGGGTTGGTTCAGGTGCGGCTGCGCAAGCGGGCTGTACAGCTTCTTCCCCGCTTTCTTTTGCTTCGGATTGTGCTTTTGCCAAATCTTGTGCGCTTTCTCTGGTGCCTGCGGCCTGGTCTTGGGATGTTGAATCCAGTCGGGGAATGATGGTTTCCTGCAAGACGCCTGGAAGGTTCCAGGCAAAGCAGGTTTCGCCAAGGTACCAAGCCTGCCCAGATTCAAGCGGTGTTTCCCCGTCCGCCTTCGCGCCGTTCACCGTAAGCGGGCCTTCGTCGGGTGTGGCCGTGACGTGAACCGTGCCGCTTTCGTCAAGCGTAACATGCAGCAGCGCGTGACGCGGAGCCAGGCCGTTTACGATGATGTCGCATTCATCGGTGCTGCCGAATAGCCAGGAACCTGCCGTAAGCTCAATATGTGCCCCGAGATGCACGCCTGAAAAGACATGCACGGCAATGAACGCAGGTGCTTGACCTGGGGTGTCCTCACTCATTTGCGCACCGCCGTAGTTTTGAGCGGCTGAGCCGGCTCGCCCATGGGCGCGGGATGACTGGGCTGACCGGGCTTTGCCGGTATGTCGGGCGAGGAGGCGTAGTCAAGACGGCGGCGTGTGCAGCCCCCCACCGGCGGCCTTGAGGGGATGCGTTCATTGTAGTCGGCTCCGGTGGCGGTACGGCTGAAGCGGGGGTCGTCAACACGGTTTGGCACGGGCGGCACATCCTCAATATTCAGAATGCGCGGGGTGATGAGCACCAGCCGTTCCATGCGGCTGTGTTCCTGTGTGTTTGAGCCGAACAGGCGACCCAGAAGCGGAACATTCTTTAGTCCTGGGACGCCGCCCTCGCTGTCGCCCTGCTTCTCATGGTAGTAGCCAGCGATGAGCAGGCTCTGCCCCTCGCTGACAATGGCCTGCGTATTGATTTTGGTCTGCTTGATGGGCTGCGGTGCGGAGCTGCTCACCGTAAAGGAGGAGGAATTGTCGTTGCGGTTGTCCTGCACGGTGACAATGAGCTTGATGGCGTCGGGGAGCACGGTGCCATCCTTGAGCACACGGCCCGGGATGATGTGCGGCGTCACCTTGAGCACGGTTCCCGTCTCCACCTTGAACAGATCCGTGGCCTGATAGCCCGAGACAGGAATGTAGTAGGTATTGGTGTTTTCGAGCGTGGCCTGCGTGTTGTCGATGGTCAGCACGGAGGGCTTGCCGAGCATCCGGGCCACGCCGTCCTCTTCAAGGGCCTTGACGCGGGTGAGAAAGAAATCCGTGCCACGCGTGTACAGGGTGGAAAAGGAAAGGCCCGCGTTGGAGGCAGCTCCCGCAGCAGGCATGGTGCCCTGTGCCGCTTCCGCGCCGCCCGATCCGCCAAGCCGCCAGCCGCCGCCAAGGCCGGCTGCGCCCTGGTAATTCACACCCAGTTCGCGCTGATAGTTGCTGTCAATATCCACAATGGCTGCGTGAATCTCCACCAGACGAACCGGTCGGTCGAGATCCGCAATGACACGGGCATAGTATTCCATGCGGTATTCAGCGTCCGTCACAACCACGGCGTTAACGCGGGGGTCGGCAATGATGTTGACCTGCGACTGACCCTTAACGCCCCCTTTGCTGCCTGAAGTGGCGACCGGTTCGGTCGCACCGGCCTTGCCCGCAGCAAGACCGCTCCCGAGAAGCCCCGTCTGCGCAGCGGACGCACGGGTGACGGTGGATTCCGTTTGCGGGCCGCCCGTCACCATGGCGCGCAAAATACTTGCCACCCCGGGTACCGTTACCAGCGTGTCATTGTTGCTGCTAACCTCCTTGTCTTCCGCCCAGGCATGCTTCAGCGGAAAGACGCGCATGACCACGCGGTTGGTCTGCGCCTGCTCCATGCTGGCCATGGCCTGCCGCAACTGATCGACATAAAAGCCCGGTGCCTGCACATAGAGGATGTTTTTGTCTTTCAAAAGTTTGTGCGTTAGCTGGGGCGAGAGAATTCCGGCCTCTCTGAACAGAGACAGTAATGTCGAGGCCTTAACGATGGACGGCGCAAGAAAGGCCTGCTGCGTCTCCGACTGCGCGTAGAAGTTGATGGAACGTCCCTGGCGGAACCAGCGCACCTGATACGCCGCCCCCATGCCGGCAAGAAATTCGTAGGGATTGGTTCCCTCAAAGGTGCCGTTGACCGTGCCCTTGAGGGCGGGACTGACCACAGAATTGTAGCCCTCCATCCGAGCAAATTCGGCCAAAAGAATCGAGAGCTCCTCGTTCTGCGCCACATGGGTGAAAGGCACAAGAAAGAGACGCTGCGGCGAGGAACGCTGCTTTGCCGGTCTGGCGTCAACCTGCACAATGAGCAGCAGGCACGCCAGCACTGCGAGAAGGAGATGAATAGCCCGCGACATCAACAGAGAAAGGCGCAACAAACGCCTGTAACGTAAAAAATGGACATAACAGAGACCAAAAAACGTTCAGTACATGCTGTACATAAGGAAAATCACCGCAAAAAAAGGCCTTTTTCCGCTCACAGACGGCACGATAGATCCTTGGCGGCCTTACAGCCGAATGTCTGCAAAGGCGTCCATAGAAAAGATGCCGGACAGGCCATTTTGCCTGTCTTTAGACATCTCAAGTTCAGCCTTCCACCAGGCCAGATCGTTGAGCCAGCCCTGAACCTCCTCCACGAAGTCGTTTCTGTCTGTGTTCAGGGGCAGGGTACGGAAACAGACAAGACGTGCGGCTGCGAGATCCTCGCCTGGTACAAGACTCTGCCCGCTCATCTCAAGGGCCAGGATAGACGGACGCTCCCGAAGAACAGCCACCTGCCTGCGTGCCGCCGTATCGCAGAGGGAACCGGCTTCGACTCTCTCATTCGGGAGATCGACCACCACCCCTCGCATGACGATGCTGTGGCCAAGGAGAAAAAATACTGCGTCGAGATCCTCTTCAAGAGAAACTCGCCAGACGCCAAAGCTATCCGGCGCAGCCAGACCACTCCATCCCGTTGTCTCGGCCAGCGCCCGCATCAGGTCGTCAATACCGGCCATTCCCTATGCCCCCGTTTCCATTCCCGCAAGAACGGACTGAGCCCGGCCCACAAAACCCGCATGTTCTGCATTGGTCGTGTCTGCGAGCGTCAGCACGGCCTTCAGGGAGACAATGGCATCCTCCCGCCTGCCCTGTCTGAGCAGGCAGATACCGCTGTAGTAGAAAGGAGCCGGATCCTGCAGTGAGCTGTCGAGCGCTGCCACCTGGTAGGCTTCAAGAGCACCGTCGTAGTTTTCACGGGCCTGACGGCAGGCACCAAGGCCCATCCAGTACGTTTCGGTATCGCCGGCATAGGTTGTGAGCCAGAGAAAAAGCGTCTCTGCGTCCTCATATTTGCCCGCCGCATAGAGCTGATGCGCAAGGGCATAGCGGGCTTCAATCAGACTCTTCTTCATGCCCAGAATACGGTACAGGGGCTCCCCTCTGAGGAGCGCGTCCCGCACGTCGTTCTGTTCTTCGGGAGAAAGGCCGAGCAATTCCGTACCCGCCCTCTGCACGGATTCTTTCACGGCCTCAAGAAACGGCCGAAGGCTTTTTGGTTCTTCCGTATCGGCTAGCATACGGCGATCCTTTGGATTGCCAAGCAACCCGGGTTAAAAAGGGGCACATTTCCTGGAGCAAAGCCATAGCCTGCCACTCTCTACTGTCCCTTTGCCAAGCTTGTCAACACCTGGTTCGACTGGCTGATGGCGGAGTTTGCGCCCTGCATGTAGCTATTGTACTGGCCCATGAAGTCCTGCAGCTGCACCATCTGGGTCTGGATGTTCGCGCCCATGGTGTCCATTTTGGTCTGTATCTGGGCAATGACCTTGTCCCACGCGGCGTTCAGCTTATCCTTATCCATGGAACCGCTCTTTTTGGGTCTCCCCACGTCGTCCTGATTGACAAGATTGATCCCGTTTTCCTTCGCCCAGCTTTTGAGGCTGTCGGGAATGTGATCCGTCTCCCCCCAGTTGTTCAAGTAGTGCTGCCCGCTCTTCATATCGCGGGCCTGGTTCAGCGCATCGGCAGCCGCTTTTTTCTTCGCCTGCTCGTTCTCGATTTCCTTGATGCCGTCCATGGCCGCTTCTTTGTTGGTTCTGGCCAGTTCCATCTGCAGCATGGCAAGCGCCATCTGCGGGCTGCCGTTCGCGGAAAATGTTGCAAAAACCGATTGCGTGGATGTTGCGCCTGTAACCTGTGACATTCTATCTCTCCTGATGCGCCTACTGCCCGCGTGCCAGGCTTGTCAAAACCTGGTTTGACTGGCTGATGGCGGAGTTTGCGCCCTGCATGGAGCTATTGTACTGGCCCATGAAGTCCTGCAGCTACACCATCTGGGTCTGGATGTTCGCGCCCATAGTGTCCATCTTGGTCTGCAGCTGGGCGATCGCCCTATCCCATTTTTTATCCAAATTTTCTTTGCTGTCGGCGTATGTTGCG
>ERZ842401.1942-NODE-1942-length-28355-cov-4.664205_pt1 | contig 28355 bp, 19 predicted proteins | sample MGYA00521270_ERZ842401 | MGnify/ENA primary metagenome ERZ842401 (study PRJEB31892, sample SAMEA3878208) | bioreactor metagenome | biome: Moose rumen | place: Sweden | collected 2011-10 | study: EMG produced TPA metagenomics assembly of the PRJEB12797 data set... | reverse complement strand
GCTTCGCACCTCGGCTACGCTCTTTAATGTCGCGCTCGAATACAACCACCGCCGCTCGGCTGCACCCATCGTCGAAAACAGCCTCCGCCTGACGCTCAATGTAGCCGTGGCAGAAAACTGGTTCTTCAAGCGCAAACTATAATCCGCAATCTTTAAATCTATCCCGATATGAAACTCAACACCCTTATTCTGATTGCCTTGTGCGCGGCTCTGCCCGCACTTGCCATCGCCAAACAACCCAAGATGAACGTTACCGACGAGGCGGCTTCACTCTACGAGGAGGAAGACCCCACCATCACCGCCGAGTGCATCAAAAACGTGTCCGTAGTGCATACACTCGTGAAAGCCAAGCAGTTCGACGAAGCCTACGAACCGTGGATGGCTGTCTATAACGAATGTCCCAATGCCAATAAATCCATCTATACCGATGGCGCAAAGATTGTGGACTACCTGTATGCCAACACGACGGACGAGACAGAAAAACAGCGTCTGGCTCAACTCGCCCTTGATATGTGCGACATGCGTATCCGCTTCTTCGGCAGCGACACCAAGTACCCGACTGCCTATATACTGGGTGAAAAAGGATTGGAGTATTGCGAACACTTCCCCGGCGACCCAGTCAAAGACAAAGCATACCCTTGGTTCAAACAGTCGGTTACCGAACTGCAAGGTCGCTCCAAACTGACCGTGCTCGTTGAGTTCTTCCAAGTCAGTTACAATATGTACAAGCAAGAGCCGGATAAATACGGTGAGCAGTTCATCAACGACTACTCGCTCGTAAGGAGCCTCATCCAGCAGCAGGCTGATGTTGCCGCCGTTGCGCTCGTCCCAGCCGTGGGCATACATGTTGGTAACGGTGCGGATCATTTCCACCATGAAGGGTGCGGTCATGATGTCTTTCATTTTCGTCTCTCCTTATCTCGTGATAATATTCACCGGTACATTGAAGATCTTGGCGACCTTCAGGATGGTGTCGATATGGCGTCCGGCCGCCGCGGCCATGTGATGGGTGGGGCCTGCCTCGCTCCACTTGTTGCAGAACCCCCTGGCGCTGCAGGAGAAGCGCATCCGCATGTTGGTGTCGCCGAACATGAAGATGGGTCCTTCCTCATTAATGCCTTCCGCGACGACAAACTTGAAGTGGCCGTCCTTGTCCTGGGTGATGCCCAAGAATGTGATGGGCGTATTGACGGGCGGATAGAACTGGGTCAGGTAGCCGCCGCCGGTCTTGCCGTGGAACACGGGCACGATCTTCATGGTGGGCTTCTTTGCCTGGGAAATGTCCGCGTCACCGGAGCCACTGTGGCCGATGATGCAAATGTCCTCGTTAAAGTCGATGGAATACATTTCGGAAAGCTGGCCTGTACCCGCGATGATCTTGAGAATGCCCATAGCCATGGCCACCTTGATATCGCCCTCCACGGCGCAGGCGGTGCCCTGCTTGATCAGCATGGAGAACGCGGGGATCAGCATGCTGTCCAGCTTGCCGGCCACGCCCTGGGCGAAGCCATCGTAGTGGGAGGCTACGAAGCCCAGTTGCTCATCCTTGCACCACTGCTCAAAGGCGACAACATATTTCGCCATATCCCAGACCTTTTCGATGGTCCCGCCGCCTTCAATATCGAAGGTGTCGAGAATATCCTGCGCCTTGGCGCGGATGGCATCCTCATCCGAAATATTGTCGGCGATGGCCCACATCTTTTCCCAGTCAAATTGCTTGGTATACAGCCACATCCGGTGATAAAGGTTGGTCTCGTCAATATACAGGTCCATCATACCAGGATAGGGACGACCGATCTGAGCGATATTGGTGTTGCGGAAGCGGCGGCGTACCTGGGCGGCCTTGCACCAGTCGATGATTTCCGCTTCCACCTGAGGGTCTCCGCCCTCCACCACGCCGGTGATGACCGCGTGGCGCTTTCCTGCCCGCTCCAGGTCGGCTACCATTTCGCCTACGGCGCCGCAGGCGTACAGGGTGCCCAGCCAGGTGGGGGTGTCGGTGGTGGTGTAATCGGGAGCCTTTTTCTTCTGCACGTTCACCAGCACCACGGGCACGTCCAGATCCCGCACAGCGGGGAGCATGTTATAGGAAGTGGCGTAGGTGAGCAATTGCAGGATCACCAGATCCACGTCGGCCGCCCTGAACTTGTCCCCAGCGGCCATGGACTGCTCCTTAGTAGTCACGATGCCGCCGTCAATGAGCTCCACAGATTCAGGAATCAGCTTTTTGAATTCCCGATACTGGCCTTGGAACTCCGGCACCAATTCGGGGAACTGGGGCAGATAGGCACCCAGGGCGATGGCGAATACGCCCACCCGGGCTTTGGTTTCAACTAACATGCTTCTTTCCTCCTTATGGATTGGTGTTCATTTGGACGCGCAGATTGCCGATGGCCGTCGCCTCGATAGGCAGGGCCACCACTTGCTTGCCAGTGGTTTCCTCAGTGAGGCGGTTGAGGAACGTGTTCTTGGCTCCGCCACCCACGATGTAGAGCTTTTGATAGTTTTTGCCGGTGTTGCGCTCGATTTCCTCGATGGCCTGTTTGTAGCCCACGGCCAGGGAACGATAGGCGCAGCGGAAATAACCCTCGGCGCACTTGGGCGAGTGAGGAAGCTTTGCGTCGAATGCAGCCTTCATGCTTACCGGGGCTAGGAAAATGGGGTCATACACATCAACGATGTGGTCAAAATTCTTTTCCTCCGCCTCTGCGGTGATTTCGTCCCAGGGCTTATCGGGGCACAGTTCGTTCCGCAGCCGGTTCACCAACCACATACCCATGATGTTTTTCTGATAGCGGTTATAACCTACGCCGCCCTCGTTGGAATAATTGGCCGCCTGGCTCTGCGCATCGGTCAGAGGTTTGGGAGTTTTCACGCCCAAAAGGCTCCAGGTGCCGCTGGAAATATACAGCTCGTTGCCCTCCATGGGGATGCCCTCTACGGCGCTGCCGGTATCGTGGGTTGCGCAGAGTATCACACGAATGCCTTTATATTCGCCAATCACCGTACCCGGCTGCTGCAAGGGACGGAATAAACGCTCTGGCAGCCCAAGGGCAGCGATGATCTCAGAATCATATTCGCCGGTCGCCGCGCTTACCATGCCTCCGGTGGTGGCATTGGTATACTCATGACTCTTGACGCCGCAGAGCTTATACATCAGGTATTCAGGGATCATCAAGAAATCTGTGACACCTTCCAGCCGCCCAGCCTCTTTGTCGGCGAATAGCTGATAAATGGTATTGAAGGGCTGAAACTGAATACCCGTGCGACGATACAATTCGGAAAAGGTCATTTTATGATGGACTTCTTCAAAGACTGCCTCGGTTCGACAATCCCGGTAGGCATAGCAGGGCGGTACAGGCGTCTCACCCTGCAAAAGCACATAATCCACGCCCCAGGTGTCGATAGCCAGGCTTTCGATCCGTGGATATTCCTTTAGCGCCGTATCGATGCCCGCCTTCACATGTCTCTCCAAATCGTCCATATTCCAAATCAAATGGCTGTCTCGCTCACTGACACCGTTAGGAAAGCGATAGACCTCCCGGGTTTGCAGTTTCCCATTTTCCATCCAGCCTACTATGTGGCGTCCACTGGACGCACCGATATCGATGGCAAGGCAGTATTTTTTCAATGAATGTCACCTCCGCAGGGTAGATCGGTAAGTTTGCCGTGTATGCGTGGTTTGCCTCCAGGACGAGATGCACTGACGTGATACTGGCTGTCTTTGTATTCGGTGTGAACCAGACTATCCTTGATCAGCACATTGCATGGAAAGGTTTTCTTCGCTAAGATAGCTTTTACACAATTCATCAGTTGAAACGAGTCAATCAAAAACATTCTTCAACCAATCTCGTGCCTCATCAATCCATTCTGAAGCGCGCTTATTGATAAATTCTGCCTGCGTGGCTGAAGCCGAAGTAGCCAGCGACAGTCCATGCGGGCCGCCCTCATAGATGTGTGTTTCAAACGGAACGTCTGCCTCCGCTAACGCGTGCGCCATGCGGAGAGTATGCTGGATTGGCACCATGCGGTCGGTGCTCGTTCCCCAAAGAAATGTCGGTGGTGTATCCTTATTTACAAGACGCGCAGGAGAGATCGCATAAAGATCTTGCTCTGTAAAGTTGGTCTTGCCGAGGAAAGAGCAAGTTGAGTATTCGAAATATCTTTGATCCTCGGCGCGTAGTTTTTCCACTTTCTCGCGCATAAAGAGATAATCCGTCACAGGGTAGCAAAGCAGCTGCGCCGCCGGACGAATCTCTTTTCCGTCAACTCCGAGTGCCTTTGTCACTAAAGGCTTATTCCAATACACACCGTACATCGCTGCATTATGTGCCCCCGCGGAAAAGCCGCAGACGGCTATTTTATTCATATCCACTTGCCATACGGCGCTGTGCTTGAGGATTAACATAAACGACATGCCGATCTCCCTCACCGGCGCAGGATGTGCAAGATGAGGTTTGATTTGGATATGCTCAAAGTCCGGCAGTACATCGGTCCCCGCCATCCATGTGGAGTAACGGAGTACGAAAGCATGATAGCCCATTGCTGCGAAAGCCAGGGCTACAGGTTCTGCCTCCCGATCCGAGCAGTTGAAATATCCGCCGCCCGGACAGATCAACACTGCCGGGCGCTTGCCTGCAGTATGCAGTTCACCCTTATCGGCGATAATATAGGCAGTCAGGGTAACATCATCCCGACCCTCATACAGCCTGAATACTTCCGTAATCATACCCGTGCCTCCTGAATGTCAAGATTCCCCTTCTCATAGTCAATTCGCACGCTGCCGCCCGGAATGGGCACAACACAGTGGAGTTCACTGAAGAATTCAGTGCGAGGCGCAACGTGATAGCGCCTGTAGCCAGGCTCCAGCGGATATACACCTAGAAAATAACGTCCCAGTAGATAGATCGGGCTGGCGGCCCAGGCATGGCAAAGGCTCTTGCCAAAGGGATCTCCGTACATGGCATATTGCTCCACGCCCTCAACAGACGGGTCGTACTGTTCCCAGAAAGTCGTTGCGCCTTTTTCGACCATTCCGCCCCAATAGCTCCGGATCGTATTCCAGACAATATCCAACCGGCCAACCTTCCCCCACATATCCAACTCAAAGAATTTAAAATATGGCGTTGTTATGGCGGGAATCGCGTCATTCAACAAAACATGGTTCAGAATATCCTGCGCCTGTTGCCCCTCAACCAGATCAAAAAGGACGGCTAAAATATTGGCGTGACGGGTTACGTTGTTTTTTCCTGATTCATAGGTGTCTATGAATGCTTTCTTTTCATTATGCCAGAAATAAGCCTGAATCTTATCTTTCAACTGATTGGCTTTCAGGGCATACCCCTCATCCGCCTGGCCCAGTACATTCGCCACGTACGCCATGGTACGATAACAGCGCCACAGCAGGATCTGCTCAGCGCACAGGACGCCGTTTTTATCCATTTCAGCCCAGTCAATATAAATCCAATCCTGTTTTCTTCCATAGATAAAGCCTTCCGGATTCAACTGACTGGCAAGCAAAGCCATCATTGCCTGCATTTTGGGATACATTTCCGCAAGGAAGCCCCGATCACCCGTCATCCAGTAATGATTATCCAGGCTGATGATCCAGAGCATGGAATAATCCACAATCGTATTCAGGTGCTGTACGATGGGCGTATTCCCCCGAAGGGCCCGGATGGTGCGCTTATTGATTTCCTCATCAAAGAACAGATACTGATTCACAAAATAGCTTTGATACGCATCGCCCGACCAGATCCAGCGATCCCGCTTGATGCCATCGATGAAAAACAACCCGCTGCAAAGATGAAAAGTTTCCTTCGCGATCATCCAAATCCGGTCGACCAGCGGGTCATCGCTTTGGAAGGAGGCTTTGCAATCCAGCGGAAACACTTCGTGGACCGCACTGCAATCCACATCCTCCGGCTGTGCATTCGGAACATAGATATAGCGGAATGCCCGCTTGCGAAGTGGAACACTGGAAAGCGCATGCTCTTCTTTGTAATAGCACCAGGCAAGATCCAACGCTTCCGCTTCGGATTCACCGTAGGCAACGGTCACCGGTTGGTCATCTTTATTCAGGAAAAGCTTCAGCTGTCCATTCACCATCCTGCCGAAGTCAAACAGTACGCCATTATTGATGCTTTTTTTGCTGGCAGGTACACAGGGAACCAACTGATAGGGAATCTGGTGAGGCGTGCATTCAATGTCCCGATAAAGAGGGGACCACCCGGCCGCTTTTTCTTCCTCAAAATCATCCGCAAACCATGCGGGGGTGGAACAAATCAGCGCTCCTTCCACATACACAGCAGGAAGACCTGTCATATTACCCACGTCGATTTCGATTTCATGCTTTCCGGCAGGGCATGAAATGATTTTTTCGAAAGGATGCTTTTGACCATCCAGCCGTACATGGCCAATCCCTACGGCATGGACGGTAAATGTAGTTTCCTTTTCCGTATCCGTGCGGTATCGGAAAAGGACATGCTTGCGCCAATCGTCCATTTTCCAATAGGCAGGCCAGCCATAGCCTCTTTCCTCCCGCTGCATGTTCTGCAGCATTCCATGATAGATTTCAAAATCGCCCGGATACCAAAGCCAATACGCCATATTTATACCGCCTTGCAAAACTCCTGCATGACTGCTTTTTCAATATCTCTTGAAAAAACCGAATCAGCTCCGCCTATATTTGAACAGTTGACGCCCAGTGTTACGGTAATATCATTTTCCGGATCAATATAGAAATGAGTGCCATATGCGCCGCTCCATCCGAACGTATTCTTTCCAACAGCCCGATGGCTCTTCTCTGGTGCTTCCACAACTGCCATGCCAATCCCCCAAACAGTGCCTGGACACATTTCCAGATGTGTAGCAGAGGCTTCACGGGCCATAGTTGCAACAGTCTCTTTTCTTAAAAGCCGAATGCCTTCGCATTCTCCGCCATGATACAGCATTTGAACGATGCGGTCATAATCCGCAACAGTTCCCAATAGCCCGGCGGAACCGGAAAAGTATCCGTTTTCGTAGGCCGATACGCATTGCCAGAAAGGTTCTGTATCGCTTACATCCCTCATGCCGTCAGGATCTGCCTCATACAGACGCGCCAAACTTTTGTAGCGCTCCTCGGGAAGCAAGAACGCAAGATCCGCGCATCCAAGTGGTTTACTGATCTTCTCCACAATAAAGCGATTCAGATTCATGCCTGATACAAGCTCTATGACTCGTCCCAATACATCAAATGCCACAGCAGCACTGTATCCGGTGCAGGTTCCAGGCTGGAAATCAAGCGGAAGGGAAGCAATGAGGTCCATTCGTTCTTGGAGCGTCGGGGCTGAGAGTTTCTCTTTTTCATACCGTTCCATACTCAGCGGCCCTTGCCCCATGCCGCTGGAGTGAGAAAGCATATCCCGGAGTGTTACGGGACGGGAGGCATCCTTGAAGGCGATTTTTTGTAATACTGCTGAATTGACCTTTGGCATCGCGGGATTCTGAGGGTCCGCTTCGTAATACTCCGTAAAGCCAACCAAATGATCAGCAGCCTTCATATGTGCAAAAGCAGGCAGATACTTGGCGACAGGGTCGTCAATGGATAACTTGCCCTGTTCCGCCAGCATCATTACCGCGATGGCAATCACTGGCTTCGTCATGGAGGCTAATCGAAGCACTGTATGGGTATCAAAGGGAATTTGGTGTTCAATATCCGCGAAACCGCCGTTCATTTCACAAATCAGTTCTCCATGCTTCCGCACGATCAGCGACACACCTGCAATCCTGTGACAATCCATGTACTGATTGAAAAGCGACCGAATGGCATGATTCTCCGTCATATTTACTCATCTCCGTGTTTAAAAAGTTTTTCGTTCATACGCATACAATGATTTCTCTTATTAGTGAGATTGCTTTGTCCAGGTGTGACTGATCGACAGAGAGAAATGGCATATTCCGGAGGTCATGAAGCGTCCATTGGCCATTTTCCTCACTGCTCCGCACCATCTGCCAGATATTGGGCAAATGCTCTTTTAGAACCGCGCTGGCTTTATCATCCTTTATCAGCCGGGTAAGGGGTGTGTTTTCTGAATAGGCTTTTCGGAGATCGCGGGTTGGCATGTAACAATAGGCATATTGTCCCGCTTCCAAAGTGAATGAAGGCTTAGAATAGCAAGGCAGCCTGACTGTGGCTTTGCAGCCAAAGGGAATCGTCAGATTGACCTCAACCTTTCCATCATCCCGAAGCTTCCACGCGCAGCAATAGGAGCCATTGGCCGAATCATAACGCATACGCACCCAGCCGAGGCGGGCATCAATTTGCGGTGATATAACAGCTTCCGAAAATCCGGCTTTCGCGGGACGCAGTCCGCCCGCTCCCTGATACAGGAATTCAGCGACAGAACCGTACGCATAATGGTTCAGAGAATTCATGCCATCCGGATTCATGCTGCCATCCTCCATGACAGAATTCCAGCGCTCCCAGATCGTGGTTGCTCCGTGGGCTACTTCGTAGAGCCAGCCTGGAAAGCTTTCGTGAAACAGGAGGTCATAGGCCAGTTCTGTCATGCCGTTTTGAGACAACACACTGCATATCATCGGTGCGCCAACAAAGCCGCATTTGATCTTGTTCAGATCCTGTTTCATGCGGCGCTCAAAGCCTGAGAGCAGTTTCTTTCTGTCGGGATATAGACCAAAGCGAAGAGCCAGAAGATATCCCGTTTGTGTTGGTACAGCCAGCCGTCCGGAGGGAGTTAAATATTCCCTCAGAATTGCATCCTTAATCTCTTTCGCTAAATCACTGTAAAAGGCTGCTTCCTCTGCTTTTCCCAATAAGGCGGCTGCCTTGGCAGTTAGGCGAGCCGAATTCCAGTAATAGACTGAACCGATGTAGCCTTCCTCAGTTCCCCCCATACAGCTGGAAGGGGTCGCGCCATCCAGTGCCAGCCAATCGCCGTAATGGAAGCCAAAATTATATAGATGCTGAACTCCCCGCTCCTGATCTTTCCGGTCGATCCAATCCACCCAGTCTTTCATTAAAGGATAAGTTTCCCGGAGAAGATCAAGGCTCCCATAGGCCTCATAAAGATTATCCGGCAGGATCGTAGCGATATCTCCCCACACGCTGCTTGCGCCGGGATTTTTACCAAGGTTCGGGAAATAATCCGGCACTGCGCCATGGATCTTCTTCTGTTCGTTTCTCAAATCCCGTAAATGCTTCCGGAAGAAGGCCCGTGTATCCATATGATAATTCGCGGTGGAGGAAAAAACCTGCGCATCACCGGTCCAGCCCAACCTTTCATCCCGCTGGGGGCAGTCGGTCGGAATATCCAGGAAATTGGACTTCATACTCCACAACGTATTGTCATACAGGCGGTTTATCCGGCGGTCTCCGCATTCAAACCACCCGGTGCGGGGTAAATCAGAGTAAAGCACTTTTCCAACAAAGTCGTCCTGACGCAGTTCACCTGCAAAGCCCTGAATCAGCACGTAACGAAAACCCCAGAAGCTGAAATGTGTCCGAACGGTTTCCGCTTTGCCACCCGATATATAACTGAAAGAGGCTTTTGCGCCCCTGTAATTTCCGTTGTAAAAGCAGCCATGCTGCAAAACTTCCCCAAAGTGAAGCGTAATATGCTGACCCTTTGGCTGATGTAACTTCATTTCCAGGAAACCCGTAAAATTCTGCCCCATATCCAGAACTGTTTCGCCGGCTGATGTGTGAAGAATGGCCTGTACTGGAATGTCTTCTTTTACAATTACCGGCAGGCTGAGACGGTCGACCAGATGATCCGTGCGCAGGCATCGAAGTCCTTCATCTTCTTCGCTGGAAACGACGATTGCCTGACCAATGAGGTTTGGCGTATTTTCCCAACGGGTTCGATCAATGGATTCCCCATCATAGATACCTGAATCCATGATGTCAGAAAACCGGGATAACCAATGTTCATCAGTGAGGATGACCTCTTTGCTGCCATCATCATAGGTAATGTGCAGTTCCGCAATAGCAGCCATGCGGCTGCCATAATGATTGGATTTTCCATCCAATCCATAACGACCCATAAACCATCCTTTTCCAAGAAGGATTTCCAAGGTGTTCTGGCCTTCTTTGACGCCATCCAGCAAGAAGGTGATGGTTTGAATCTCCGTTTCGTAATCCGTTAAGTAAGGGGTGAAAAACTCATTGCCGATTTTCTCCCCGTTCAAACTGGCTTCAAACATTCCGACGCCGGAGACATGGAGTATTGCCTCTTTTACAGGATGAGCGGCATTAAAAGAGCGGAATAAAATCGGATGCGCGTCTTCTTCCTTTTCCGAGGCAATCCATGAGGCCCTCCAGGGCTCCCGCAATTTTCCGGTTACAAAGAAAGAGGAGGAAGAAGCCATGTCTCCCCGGTCGCCCCACACCGAAACCCGCCAATAGTAGCAGGTTCTCGGCATGAGCTCCAGGCTGATTGCCTCTCCGCATTGCTTCAGATCAGCACCTTCCTTTTGAAACAGAAGATGGCTAAAGTCCGCATTGTCTGAAACCTCCAGTCGGATATTGACTGGTTGCGTGCTGGCAGTATCGGTAACCGTCCAGGAGCAAATCAGGGATGAGCAATCATACCCAATTGGTTCCTCAATGCCATTTATGCGAAGGTTGATCAGTTTCATGACTTCTTCCTCCGAAAGACTGATTCAGCGTTATTCCTTCACTGCGCCAAGACTGATTCCTTTGACAAAATACTTCTGGAAGAATGGGTACAGAATCATGATTGGAAGTACGCCAACCACAGCGATAGCCATACGAACAGTTGTTGAAGGAATCTCCGCCACACTGATGCCACTCATCTGGTTGGCATGACTGGCCAGGAAGTTGATATTCTCATTGACAGTATTCAGCACGATCTGAATAGTATACAGATGACTTCCGTTGCGCTCCGTCAAGTAATACAGGCCGTTGGTCCAGTCATTCCAGTAAGCGATGGCTGTCATCAGGCCAATCGTTGCGATAATGGGCAGAGACAGTGGGAACACAATCTGAATGAAGATGCGGAATTCGCTGGCACCGTCGATCCGAGCCGCCTCCTTCAGCGCGTTAGGCACACTGCTGACATAATAGTTCTTCACCAGAATGATGTTAAATGCGTTCATCATCAGGTTGGGAAAAATCAACGCCCAGAGTGTATTGCGGATGGAGAACACCTTCACCCAGATGTAAAAGGAAGCCACAATACCGCCGTTAAACAGCATGGTAAAAACCACCAGGAAGTTGAGGATCTTGCCACCGGGCAATCCCTTTTCCGTCAAGGTATAGGCCAGGCTGGTGGTAATCACGATACTGAGCACCGTACCGATCAGCGTAACCACGACTGTCATCAGATAGGCCCTGCCGATCGTAGCCCATTCATTGCCGATATACTGATAGGCAGTGGTGCTCCATTTCCCGGGGAAGAAGGAGATACCATTAACCAGAGCCCATTGGTTATCTGTAAAGGAAGCGATAACCAGCAGAATGAAAGGAATAATTGCCAGGAGCGAGAACAGAATCATAATAATATGGGAAGCGGACTGCCAGCCCTTGCTTTGCTTCATCTTTCTCTCTCCTTTCCTCAGAACAGCGCGCTTTCAGGGTGCGATTTCCGGATAACTTTATTAGCGGCAACGACAAGGATAAAGCCAACGACAGACTGGAACACACTGGCTGCGGAAGACATCCCATAGTCGGAATTCTTCATCAGTGCGTTATAAACATACACGTCAATCGTCTGCGTCACATCGTACAGCACGCCGGAGTTGCGGGGAACCTGATAAAACAGTCCGAAGTCGGAGTTGAAGATATGTCCGACGGACATAATGAACAGCGTTATAATGGTTGGCTTCAGAAGCGGCAGGGTGATGGTGCGGATCTGTTGCCATTTGGTCGCGCCGTCGATGGACGCTGCTTCATAATAATCCTGGCTAATACCAACGATGCTGGAGTAATAGATGATCATGGAGTATCCTGTGGCTTTCCACAGATATACGAACATGATGATAAACGGCCAATATTTGGTCTCACTGTACCAGTTGATCGATGCAAGTCCCAAGGGCTTGAGAATCGAATTGTTGATCAGGCCCGTATCAGCGCTCAGGAACGCGCTGACCAGATAGCTCACGATAACCCAGCTGATCAGATAAGGCAGCAGAATTAATGTCTGGTAGGTCCGGGACGCGTATTTGCTGCGTATTTCATTGAGCAGAATAGCAGCCATCACCGCGAATACAGTCCCCAGAATGATGAAACTCACATTGTACAACACCGTGTTCCGAATGATGATCCAGGCAGTGCTGGATCGGAACAGAAATTTGAAATTATCGAAGGCAATCCATTTGCTTGCGAAAATGCCCTTGGCAAAGTTCAGCTTTTTGAAGGCGATCACAATGCCGAACATGGGCAGATAATTATTGCACAGAAGGTAAATCAGGCCAGGCAACGCCAACAGGTAAAACGGCAGATAGCGCTTCCAGGTACCCTTCGCTCTTCTGGATTTGATGGCTTTTACACTCATCTGTTTTCCTCCTTGGCCGCGTTCAGAAGCGAAGCTGTTGAAAAACGCGGCGGCCGCTTCTCACAGCCACCGCGACAGGACAGGACTTATTGCTGCGCTAGCCAGGCATCAAACTGGGCCTGATTGGCTTCAATGATGGTATTGATGCCAGCGTCTTCCAACGCCTTCACAAAGGCAGGAATCTGGGTTTCCGGATCCACCGCGCCGCAGGCGATAGCGCCGGAATACTGGGAGATCACAGCAGAGACCGCAGACATCTCAATGGACACGTCCACGGGATTGAAGCTATACTTCAGGGCAACGGATTTGCATTCGTCCGCAGAAACCTTCTCGTTGAACACGTCGATCAAAGCATAATGTTCAAGGGTATCCGGGGCAAACACCGGGTACAAAGCCTGGTTGCCAAATACGCCCAGTGTTACATAGTAGGTGGAATTCATGGCGTCGATCCCTTCGGGGAAATCAATGACACGCTGGGAGCCTTCGCCCTGCTCGACGACCACGTAATGCTGATCCTTAATACCATTCATCAGTAAGGTAACCAGTTCGCCATCGGTGTACAACAGGTTCAGCAGCTGCATAGCCTTGTCAGGATGTGCACAGGTGCTGGCGATGCCCCACAGTACAGCCTGATACATTCCAGTGGTAGCATAGGGGCTGACCAAACGGATGCCAACCATCTCAGTACCGAAGGCGGAGTTATGCTGGCTCATGGCAGGCTCATCAATATTATTGAACTGGCCCAGATAGTAGCCGGAGGCCACCTGCGCCGTGCCGGCGTCGGTGTTGGTCGCGGCATCAGCGGCGAAATAACCTTTCTGAGCCCAGTCGTACATCTTGCGGGCATATTCCATGTAGGTATCAGAGGCGTAAATATCCACCAGGGTTGTGTTTTCCTTGTTCAGACCGTCGATCAGTCCACCAAAAGTGAAACCGCCGGTTCCGTTGCCCATATTATCCACATGCCCATACAGGTAGTTAAAGAACTCGCTGGAAGAAGTGGTGCCGGCAATGGGATAATAACCGTCGCCATATTTCGCTTTATACGCAGCAAACAAAGCTTCAAGATCTTCGATGGTGTAAAGAGTGCCTGTCTCGAAGTTGAATCCAAGTTCTTCACAGACATCCTTGCGGGCCTCAAAACCATAGGCGTGGCCCTGCAGCTCGCCGTTGGGCACTGCGTAGATGTGGCCGTCATAGTAGCCGCCCGCGACGCCCGCGCCAACCACATTCAGAATGTCCTGACCATACTCGTTCAGCAGATCGTCCAGTTCGATGACAGCGCCCTTGTCGGCGTAGTTTGTGATGCCGCCTTCCCACAGGGCCAGAACCAGGTCCACAGGGTCACCGGAGGAGATCATCAGGGTCTGCTGGGAGGAGAGGTTAGAGAAGGGAATCGGTTCGATAATGGTGTGTACGCCGATCTTTGCTTCTGTAATCTCGTTGATTTTGGCTTCCACCTTCGCAAGGTCGGCAGGGGCAGAACCCAGGGTAGCCATCGGGAGAACAATGTCCACGATCTCATCCGCCGCAGCGGGAATCACGAACATTGTTGCCAGCAGGGCAATGCTTAGAACCAGAGACAGGATTTTGCGCTTCATGGAAGGGTCATCTCCTTTGCTTTATTGGATGGCATCATTATAATCAGGGCAAAAAAAGAATGGAATTCTCCATCCCGACTTGCGAATATTGAAAAACCGACTTTTTCAAAATGAAAAAAGGACGACTTATCAGCCATCCTTTTCATTAATCATCTGATACCGCGAAGGCGGATACCCAAAGTAATTCTTAAATGCGGTCATGAAGGAAGAATAAGAGTTATATCCAACCAATTCCGCCACCTTGGTCGCGCCGATTTTTCCGTCCTGCAGAATGCTGACGGCGAGCTGCATACGGCGTTCCAGCAAATAATGGCCGATAGAGGTTCCTTTGATGCGCTTGAATACCCGGTTTAAATAATCCGCATTCAAATACAGTGTGGCAGCAATCTGGTTGACGCTTAATTCCGGGTCGTTCAGATGCCTTCCAATATATTCTTCCACGTTCTCCACGGTTTTCTCGGGAGAGCGGGAAATTGTTTGCAATTCCACTTCCTTTTCCTTTTCGCCAATCCATAACTGCCCGTAAGCCTGCTGTTTTTTTGCCTCCCGCTGCTGCCGGATCGATAGAACCACCTCATGCACGTTTTCCGCTACCACATCATAGGCGGCGGGCACAAGAATATAGTTTTTGCACTTCAGGCGGATGGCCTCCTGTGCGAACTCAAAATCCGCATGACAGGTTAAAAAGATCACTTCCGCTTCCAAGCCCTGTTCCCGCACCCAGCGAATCAGATCGATTCCACTTTCGCCGGGCATTTCAATATCGCAGAGAATGATATCGAAGGCCTGCTCCGTTAAAAGTTTTTTTGCGGCTTTCGCCTCAAAGGCTACATCAACCTCATCAATGCCGTAATCCTTCCAATGGATACCCGCTTTCAAGCCTTTCGCGGAAATGACTTCATCATTTACAATCAGCAATTTCATTCCATCATCACTCCTTATGAGACCGCTTCATCGATTTGAGCGGGAAACCTCAGCGTGACCCGTGTTCCCCGGTTCTCCTGGGAATCAATGTGGATATGACCGTGTTCTCCATAATAGAACTGAATCCTGCGGTAAGAATTTTTCAAACCCAAATGCCGTTTGCCATCTTCATATTCAAAAATGCCCTGGTTCACCTTTTCCGCTTGTGCACTGGACATACCAATGCCGTCATCCTCGATTTCCACGACCAGCTCGTTATGTTCCGACCATGCACGCAGTTGGATATGATTCATTCGAGTTAAATCCAGACCATGCTTCACAGTATTCTCCACATAATTGTGAACCATAAGCTGCGGAATCTGTACGTCCAGAGCGCTTTCTTCCACGTCAAAGGTTGCTTCGATCATTTCAGGATACCGGATCTTTGCCACTTCCACGTATTTCCTGATCAGTTCCAGTTCCTCACGAAAGAGCGAGAAGTCCTTATCGCCCACGTTGATATACCGAAAATAATCCGAAAGGTATAGCAGCATTTGCTGTACGCTGTGCGTCTCTCCCATTTGCACCAGGTTGTACATCAGGTTCAGGGAGTTAAACAGAAAATGAGGTTTGATTTGCAGACGTAGATTCCGCAATTCCAGCTTCTGCCTTTGGATCTCCCGCTCATAATTATCAATTTTCAGCTTGACAATCTGCCCGGCCATTTCGTTAAAACTTTGATTGACCCCCTCAAAATCAGATGAGTTCGCATGAGAAGAGATGCGTGTTTCAGAATCGGTTTTGAAGCTTTGCATCGCTTGATTGATGATACCAAGCGGCTTGAGTACAAGCCGGTGAATGATCCAAATAATGAGAGGGATCAGCAAGAGCCATGCAAGGGATAAGCCATAAGCGATCTTCTGAAGCAGCGGTAATTTCTGAATTATTTCTCTGCTTTCCACATCCACATGCAAATACAGGAGTCTGTGGCCACATTGCACTGCAGCGTGGAAAAACTCCTGTCCATTTCGGGGCTCCTCGTCACTGCTGAAATAAACCTGGGCTGTATCGTACACCAGAGCCTTCTGCGCCGTAGCCGCCAGTTGATCCAGATAGATGCCCGCACCAATATATACCTGTTTCCATTGATTCGTATGGATATACCATTGTGTTCCATCTATTTCCTGAATGCGCCAGCGGCTGTCAGCCAGCAGTGCCCGGTCAGCAAATACCGCATCACGAAAGGCGTTTGAGGAGAGGGCTGCAGTGTTTTCTACTGCCATGCCGGACTCCACCAGATCTGAAAAGAAAAAGTATCCTTCCGCATCCGCATAACTGAGCATATGGCTGTCCAGTGTTTGACGCAGGCCCATGGCTGCAATATAGTAGGTATCCCTGTCAGTTTTTTCACTGATCACCTTCAGGTTTCTGTCAGAATCCTCCAACAGCCAGATAAAGCTGTTGATGTTTTCCATGCGGCGTTCCACCTGATCCATATAAACATTCGCAATGTTGTCCAGATTGGCCTGTACTGTCGTTCGAGTCACATCCTGGGCTGTCTTTGCCAGATAGATCAAAAAAACATTCACAGGCAAAATGGTAATCAGCACATAAATCACCATTTTGAAGGTCAGGGTTTGCCGCTTTTTCATATCAACACTCCAGTCAGATCATCATCCGCGTTTCGGTCAGTCCTTCCGCCGACAGTGTTATACAGGCTTCTCCGTCACTTTTTTTCTTCAGAACCGCCACTGCTCTACCATGCAGCGCATCCGTTTCAGAGCGTGTGTAGCCAGCCCTGTGAACGGAGCCGGAACTTCCAAAAGCCAGGAGAGTGACATTTTGGCTGTCTGCGCTGATCGAAAGGCGGGGGATCGTGTCACGAACACGCAGACCTTCGTCGTCTCTGCCCTCTACCGTCAAAAAGACAATATCCTTGCCGCGCTGGCTGAACACTTCTTTTTCAGCATGCAATGAATGAGCGCATCCCGAGGTTTGCAGTCTGTGGCTGCCGATTCTTGCGCCGTTCAGATAGGATACGGCTTCCAGCAAGCCGGGCTGATAAGGGATATCAAATGTCTGGAAATGCCGATACAAGCCGTCTGCCGCTTTTCTTCCCAGAGATTGGCCGTTGAGCCACAGCTCGATTTCATCGCCGGATGAGTAGACTTCAACCGTTACATTCCTTCCCTCTGCCTTCGGAAAGTGCCAGCTGGGTTCTGCGTCTGTCAGCTGCCAGGGGTTGCCCGGCCTTGGCGCGGCGCTGTTCTCCGGTGAACGGACGGCGATATACGGCACATTTCTGAGTCCGAAGACGATCTCCCTGTAATAGGAAACAGGCTTTCGCTCGCCTGTCGCGTCGATATCTCCGCTGAAGTTCTGCAGCCATGGATAATTCTCTGGCCCGCCGGTCTCTCCAAGGTAATCCCAGCCGGTCCAGGTAAAATCCCCCAGCAGCCTTGGATTTCCCGTCACGAGTTCCCAATTCTCCGCAATCTGCTTGGGATACGTTTCTGTTCCCACAATAAAGCGATCCGGGTGTGCTGCACAGTCCTCCGCATATCGCCCAGTCATATAGTTATAACCCAGGATGTCCATTGTTCCGTCCAGATGATCCAGAATATCGGAAATTTCCGCGTGCCGAACCACACGATTCATATGCCTTCCCAGCACGGACATACACTGGTTAATATCCCCGCGGATGGCCTCCGGGGCTTCCTCTCCCGTTATTTCCGTAAATGCTTGAATCAGGCGGTTCCCGGCTGCAAAAATACCGTTAATCCCGTTTGTAACGAACCGGGTCGGATCTTGTTGATGGAGAAGCTCCGTCAGCCGATGGCTGATTTGATAGCCTTTTTCCGTACCAATTTCAGTGATTTCGTTTCCGGTGGAATACAAAATCACACATGGATGATTATAATCCACCCTCACCATCGCCTTCAACGCCTGTTCCCAGTCTCTGCTGAAAAACAGCGCGTAATCCTGTGGGTTTTTCATTTTTGCCCACATGTCAAAGGCCTCGTCCATCACATACATGCCAAGCCTGTCACAGGCCTGGAGCAGGGATTTGGATGCAGGGTTATGTGCGCAGCGAACGGCATTGAAACCCGCTTCTTTGAGAATGCGTACCCGGCGCAGCTCCATGGATTCATAGGTTTCTCCGCCAAGCAAGCCCTGATCATGATGCACGCAGGCTCCGCGCAGCTTTACAGGCCTGCCATTGACCATCAGACCGTTCTTGCTGTCCAGCGATATTTTTCTGAATCCTGTCAGTATTTCAGATGTATCGAAAGTCTGCTGGTTTTTGCTATTGAGCGACAACTGAATTTCATAAAGCTCTGGATGATCCTCGTCCCAAGGAAGGATATCCTCCAGTAGCAGGCGGGATGTATAATGATAGGACTGATCAGGAGGTAGCGTAACTGGTTTCCGGTTCTCGTGAATCAGACGTCCATCCTTTCTCACATAGCAGGTTGCCAAACATTCTTTCATTTGCAATAGTTCGTTTTGCAGTTCGGCTTCAATGAGCACTGTAGCCTGATGAGTATTTATTCGCTCCGTTGTGCAGCGCAAGGTCTCCGGAAGAATGCGCACTCGCTCCTGCGAGATCAGCCAGACATCTCGATCAATCCCGCCGCCGCAATAATAACGGCTGCTTTCATCCATGGCATTCACTGTGACCAGAATCTGATTCTTTCCTTCGGGTTTAATCCAGGGCGTAATATCCACCATGAACTCGCTGTAAGCATACTTATTTTCACCAGCTAAACAGCCGTTCACATAAACAGAGCTGCAGCCGCCCACGCCATCAAACATCAGAGATAGATGCTTACTGTGATTCTCCTCGGTGATCTCAAGCTCCTTATAATAGTGAAATACACCGCCGTCCAGAAAGCCAGTGCGTCCTTGGTTCACACTGTCTTTTCGCTGCTGTGTGTGAAATACAGCATCATAAGGCAGATCTACCTTGTCAGCAAAATCCGGCACGGAGAAAATAAGTCTGAAAGCGTTATCCTCTTTCCAGACGCGCCATTTATCATTCCAATTTTGAACCATCTGAACAACCTCCTTGAAAAGACTATACACCCATTTATAGTTTACCAAAGCTTTTGTCTGATTTGCAGAAGCTATCCCGACTTTTTTATACCAAAATAACGACCTATTGTGAAACGCACTCTGCTTTTTGGTTCGCTGATGTTCGTAAAATATGTGCAGAGTCAATTTTCAGATCCTTGACCGTATCATTTACGATGCATATCTGATTCATATCCAGAGCACTGATCCGAAACTTGATAAGTCGATGCGCGAGGTTTACGGCCTGGATAAGCAGCTCCGCGAGTAATGGAGCTGCTGGGGACTCTGTCCCCAGACCCCTGGGGTTTTTTCGTCGGAAAATCAAGGGAGTGGCATTTATGCGGGAAAGTTACAATCTGAAAAGAGCGACACCAAATGGTGCCACTCCCCGTCATTTCACCGCACTACGCTTTGGGGCGCTCCCCAGCGTTGCCCATATTCGTCCATATCAATTGACACTTTGCGGCTTATTGCAAGTATCCTTTTATACTTCGACTTCACAACCATTTTTCCTGTTCGCTGTACAGAGGATACTTTACTAGCTATTTTCCTGGATTCGGGATAATAGTGGCAAGCAATGCAAACTTACTAAGTTTTGCAAAAGCTTGTTGGTAGGCTCCGCCCCCAAGCCCCTGAAAACCAGAGCTTGCGCTCTGTGGTTGTGTCGTATTCCTGCGTCATTCGACCTTCTGGCTGCGCCTGAAATTCAAAAAAGAAAAGCCCCTGTGCCAGTTATGCTGCTGTAAACAGCATCTGACGCAAGGGCTGTGTTATCGTTCTGGGCTTTCTTCCTGCCGGGGATCTTTCTCTTCTGGCAGGTAGTCGCGTTCCAGAACATCGAAATTATATTTGATGTGATTCAGTGTTGTGAGCTGCGGTTTCAGTTCTTCGAGTGCGGCATCATCAGCTTCTTTCTCCGATTTCAGCGCCTCATATTCGGCAGATAATTCCTTTAACGTCGGCATCTTTCCTTCAACAGAGGAGTAGACAGCCTGCGCCTTTTTGTGATCTTCGATCTCCGTCCGGTGCTCATTGTAGAATTTTGGCGACCAGCCTGAAGCCTTATACTGCGCATAAACATCCTTTGTTCTCCGGTAATCACGGATTGCCTGACGAAGCTGGTTGATCTCCTTCATGCGATTTTGCTTCTGCCGGATTGCGGCATGCAGAGCATTTCGTTCTGATCTCAGTGCACTGATCTGATCATCAAGCTCCTCGATAGATCCGATGTTATGCTCTTTCAGGAAGATGATCGACTGGGCTTTTGCATCAATATTGTTGCGCTCAGCCCACACAACGTAGCCCCGACCCTTCCTGCCATCCCGGAGCTTTGCTTCAATATCGATCAGCCGTTTAACCTGACTGTAGGTGTATTCACTCCTGGGGATTTTCGGAATGTGCACATGTTGACCGTCGAGCGTTTTCCTCAAAGCTGTTTCAGAGTATTCCGCACCGAGGCTGTCCAGACGAATATACCGCTCGCCGCCAGGTGGCTTGATGCTCATATGAGCGCCTCGCTTGATCCAACATCCTGCTTCTTCCATCAGCTGCATGAGTGCATCAAATCCATCGGGCTGCAGCCGTAGCGCTGCATCAATCGTAATTCGCAGAGAATCCCGGCTCGTCAATTTGGATTGATCGCCCTCCCATTTCTCATAGGAAACGGTTTTGTTTTGCGGATTCTGCACGACTGAAAGATGATGTTCACGGCAGAGCTCGTCGCTGATCTCTGCAACAAGCCGGCTGGAGTTCCACACATTTCTGAATTTATGAGAGCAGTCCAGTGCTGTCGCACAGAAGACAATGTGGTTATGGATATGCCGACGATCGGTATGTGTCGCCACAATGAAAGCGTGTTCTCCATGAAGAAGACGCTCAGCCAGCTCATAGCCAATCTGATTTGCTTCCTCAGCCGAAACTTCACCTGGCTTAAAAGATTGCCGGAGCTGATACGCAATCACTTCGTTTTTTCTTCCGCTTCCGATCCGACTGAGATATTCATCCCGGGCCATCAGAAACTCATGATCCGCTGATTCCGGTGCGCAGGCATAAGACGAAATGAATTCTCCGTCTTCCGTCTTGTCCGGATTCTTTACATAATCGATTCTCGCTTTCATGCACTGGGCAATCGTTTTGCCCTTATTGATGTGCATCGGAATGATGCGTGTCGTCGCCATGTGCACCTCCATAAAAAGAAAGACGGCGATCTGTGATTCACACAAACCGCCGCCGTGTTACTGCTGATTCTCAGCAGAGAAGTCCTTCAAAGAATCCAAGGATGTGATCCATTCTGTTCAGAAGAAAGTTCGCAAACGCTGGAAGTCCAATCGGGCTGGCCAGCAGCGCGAGCACCATAAAGGCGATGCCATTCTGCCAGTAGCCGATGGCAAACTCGATGACAGAGAGAACAGCGAACAGTCCAACCGCCAATCCGATGACCGCCGAGGCGATAGAAGAGATGAACGCTGCCAGGCCGAGCATCAGTCTTGCGACCAGCATAAAGGGTGTCAGTGCGATTCTCAGTGTGCGCTTCATCATTTTCTTTCCCTCCTAATTGTCGGCGTGATCCAGCCGTGCCAGTATCTTGCGGAAGACACTCCAGATTTCATCGACCCGCTGCCGAATGTCATCAATTTCAGTTTCGTAGATCGAGCCCTGTTCATGAAGGCTCTTCGCCATCTGATTGACATTGTTCGTCAGGTTCTTCAGCAGGCGGATGGTCTCTCTGATTTCCGGAAGATCCAGCTTCAGCATATAACCGTTCAGGATCATGGCCCGGAAGAAGGTGGACTTGTTTCTGATTCCGAAGAGCTTCATCTTCTTTTGAATCACTTCGTCCTCCGCTTCTGTCGTGACGAAGCTGTGGTGAATCGGATTATATGTCTTCGTCATACTCATTATCGCTCCATGCTGTTCTTCCTGCAACTCTGTCGCCGGGACAAATCCACGATTTCAAGCTCAGGCTTCACGATGGGTTTCAGCCCAAAGGCAGCGGAGATTTTCTCTACAGCCTGATCGCGCATTGCCTCCATGCCGGCAGCAAGTGCATTCGCTTCATCCTTTGTCAGAAGCGTAAGCCGTTCGTCTTCTGCCCGGACAATCATCACGTTGCCGACGATTGCGTCTCCGTGACGGTCTGCACCATACAGATCACTGGCAAGGCAGTTGATTGAAACCGGGCCCTTTTTGAGCTTGCCTTCCTCGTCGATCAGCATCAGATATCCATCCTTGGCCAGTGGCTCAGCCTCCACCAGTTCGATCCATTCACAGCCAATGGTGCCGCGGGCAATCTCAAAAAGTTCTTCCTGAGGATCACATTCCAGTGTCTTGATTTCCTGTGTGTCGGTCAGCATGACCGCAAATTTCTTTTCGTCCATTCGGATCCCTCCTCAGCGTTCCATGCTGTGCGTTTTCTTTTTCTGCGGTTTTGCTGATGCGACAGCCTCCGCCACAGGAGTGCCTGCTCCCTTGCCGGCAGGCTGTTCCAGTTCCCGGATCTTCTGCCGGGCCAGGTTGATGAACCCGTCCAGAATCGCGGGATGGGATGTCACCGCATAGTTATCTCTGCGATCAAAGCCCAGATCGTCTTTGGCTTCCGGGAAGTCAAAGGTGAAGGCCCAATCCTTATTGGCAGAAGAAAAGCGGCCGTCCCAGGATTTCACCTGAACTGTCGCCGCAAGCACAAGGCTGACCCTTTCCGGGCCGTACTTCTCCATCACTTCATCGATGCATTTCCGATCCAGTCGGAAACCGTCAAAGTGACTGGAAATGGCTCTCTCAATATCCTTCTTGCAGTCGATATTCGCCCAGTGGGATGCCTTGAACTGTTCAAGTTCCCCAAACTTGCGGGCATGGCTGCCGGATTCATGATAAATCGGTGTATTGATGATCGGTTCCATCAGGTGACCCTCCTGTTCACGTTTTGTGTTGATGATTTCATCAGCGATCTGCTTCTTATCTGCGTCTGTGCCTTCCTGCAGCACATCCAGCTCATACTCTGTCAGCTCCAGCTGCGCTATAGCGTCCAGAAAAAGCGGATGCCATTCTTCCTCCGGGGATTTCGGCGCATACTGTTCCCGCTGCATGACCAGCTGGTTTCTGTAATCCGTCAGCTCACGAAAGCAATAAGACAGCCTGTGATCCATGATCTCATCAGAACTGATTTCATGGACTCTTCTGACCGGGCGGACAGGCTGATGCTCGTCATACTGAATGCCGAAATCATCCGCCAGCTTCAGCGCCGCTTCTCTGGAAGACAGACTGAAAAGGCGGCCGGTGAAATTGATCACATCACCGTCCGCCTGGCATCCAAAGCAGTGAAAGCGTTTATCAACCTTCATGCTCGGATTTCTGTCATTGTGGAAAGGGCATCTGCACATGCCTCCGTGTCCCACCTTCAGGCCGTAGTGCTCAGCAGCCTGAAGGGTGGTCACATTATCCTTCACTGTTTCAAATAGCGTCATACGCATCACCGTTCCTGTTCCGGCTTCTTCTTTTCCGGCTGTGCCGCGGGACGATCCAGATTCAGCTTTGCGTCCAGCTCAGCCAAACGGGCGCTCTTGGTTTTCAGCTCATCTTCCTGCGGGAAGGGCTTGCCCAGCTCTGCCTTCGCGGTGCTCATCTGCTGATTCAGATCATTCAGTTTGTTTTCCACATTCTGAATGCGTCTCGGAATTCCAGCCAGAGCATTATCGATTCTCGTGATGTTGCCACGCGGGTCAGAACCCAGCTCCACCTGATGGGACATAGCTCCCTTCAGGGTCAGCTGGTACATCTGAGACAGAGGATTGTACATGACGCTCATGGAGAAGCCGCGATACTCTCCAAGAGCATGATCCTTCTCATTGCTCACATGCTTGCAGGCATCCAGGATCGCCTCGCCGGCATCCTTGGCTTCGGTGAAGGTTTCACCGCCAATCGTCATGCCAATGAAGTCCTTTTCCGGAAGCGGATGTGCGGAAGCCGTCGCCAGATCCTGCTCAAAGCCAGACAGATACCCTTTGTTGCGTTCAATCTCCTGCGGGAAGTATTTCAGCAGCCGGTCTTCCAGCCGATACTGCTGGCTCTGATGGTCAGCCTTCATCAGGCGAAGACGAGCCACATCCACGTCCAGATCCATCTTTTCCTTGATGGCCGGATCACCGGCGCACAGGGCTTTGATTTCCGCGTAGGATAAAGCAGCTTCATCAATGTCATCGCAGGAGCGGACAGGGCTCTTGCTTGTCATGATCTGAGAAATGAACTTCTGCTTGTTCTCCACCGTCTGCCAGAGATAGGAATCGAAGGTGCCTTCCGTTGCGTACCGATAGATCTGAACATCCGGATTCATGTTGCCCTGACGGACAATACGACCGGAGCGCTGCTCCAGATCACCGGGACGCCAGGGACAGTCCAGATCGTGAAGGGCAATCAGCCGGTCCTGGCAGTTGGTGCCCGCACCCATCTTGGCAGTGCTGCCGATCAGTACGCGAACCTGCCCGGCACGAACCTTGGCAAAAAGCTCCTTCTTTTTCACTTCGGTATTGGCGTCGTGAATGAAAGCGATCTCTTCAGACGGCACGCCACGGGCGATCAGCTTGCTCCGGATATCTTCATACACATTGAAGTCACTCACGACCGCTTCGCTGGATGAACCGGCCAATTCCGTCAGATCATCAACCGGCTCCAGCGGCGGAAGTTCATCCTCGTCTCTGGAACTATCTGTCTTTTCCGCCGTGTCTGTCTGCTGGGATGTTCTCTCCATGCCCTTCGGGGTAGAGATGTCGCAGAATACCAGCTGTGTCAGCCGTTCGTCTGCGCCTTCCTGCCAAATGCGGAAGATGTTTTTGACGCAGGCATTGACCTTGCTCCCCGGGTCATCCGCCAGCAGAGGATTGATCAGGCGCTGATCCAGCCCCAGCTTTCTTCCGTCGCTGGTAATCTTCAGCATGTTGTCCACCCTCGGATCAACGCTGCCGGAGTGTACCTTCCCGGCACGCTCGGACAGGCTCTGCACCATGGCTTTCTGGATTTCTGTCGGCTGTACAACAACGGTCTCATAGTGCGGAGTCGGCGTAGGCAGCTTCAGCTGATCCGCCGTTTTGATGTCCGCGACCTCCTTGAACATCGACATCAGCTCAGGAAGGTTGAAGAACTTGCTGAAACGGGTTCGTGCCCGGTAGCCAGTTCCCTCCGGAGCCAGCTCAATGGCTGTGGAAGTCTCACCGAAGGTAGAAGCCCAAGCATCGAAGTGGGTCATGTTGTTCCTCTTCAGGGTGCCGTACTGCAGATACCGCTGCATGGTGTACATCTCCGTCATGCTGTTGCTGATGGGAGTACCGGTCGCGAAGATCACGCCGCGTCCTCCGGTCAGCTCATCCATATACCGGCATTTCAGGAACATATCCGTAGATTTCTGCGCTTCGGAAGTGGAAAGACCGGCTACATTCCGCATTTTCGTCGTCAGGAAGAGGTTCTTGTAGGCATGCGCCTCGTCCACAAAGAGGCGATCCACACCCAACTCCTCAAAGGTGACCACGTCATCCTTCCGTTCTTCGGCCTGCAGCTTCCGCAGTCGGCCTTCCAGCTGCTTCCGGGTGCGCTCCATCTGTTTGATGGAGAACTGCTCACCCCGCATGAACTTCAGCTCCTGGATGCCCTGGGTGATCTCCTCGATCTGCTCCTGCAGAAGACGTTCCTGCCGTGCCTTCGACATGGGAATCTTCTCAAACTGGCTGTGACCGATAATGATCGCGTCATAGTCGCCGGTGGCGATCCGGGAACAGAAACGACGGCGGTTGTTCTTCTCAAAATCCTTTTTGGTTGTGACCAGGATCTTGGCAGATGGATACAGGCGCAGGAACTCAGAGGCCCACTGTTCAGTCAGGTGATTGGGTACCACGAACATGGATTTGCTGCACAGGCCAAGCCGCTTGCTCTCCATGGCGGAAGCAACCATCTCATAGGTCTTGCCAGCGCCGACCACATGAGCCAGCAGCGTGTTGCCGCCATAGAGCGTGTGCGCAATCGCATTCCGCTGATGCTCTCTGAGCACAATCTCCGGGTTCATGCCGGAGAAGGTAATGTGCTGCCCGTCATACTCCCGGGGACGGACGCTGTTGAACAGCTCATTGTATTGGGTAACGAGCGCTTCCCGACGATCAGGATCCTTCCAGATCCAGTCCCGGAAGGCATCCTTAATAGCCTGCTGCTTCTGCTGCGCCAGTGTGGTTGCCTTCTGATTCAGCACACGCTTTTCCTTACCCTCGGCATCCTCGATGGTATCGTAGATACGGACATCACGGAGATTCAGCGTGTCTTCCAGAATTCGCAGACCGCTGGCCCGATCAGTACCGTAGGTCAGATTGTTTGGAACGTTGTTGTACGAGAGGACATTTTTCCCGTTGATCCGCCATTCTGAGGTGAAGTTGGAATACTGCACCTGAACCGCACGGCGCTGGTAGAACGGGATCTCGAAGAGTTCCTCCATAAACTGCTGGATGTACTTCTTGTCAACCCAGGTCGCGCCAAGGCGTACATCAATCTCGGAGGCATCCAGGTCCTTGGGCTGTGCCTTTTCCAGAGCCCTGACGTTTGGCTCAAAGATGGGTGAAATCTCTGCTGCCGCACGGGCATCCCGAAGCTTCTGACGCACATTCCCGGACAGGTACTCGTCCGCCGTGACATAGCGGGGACTCCCGCTTTCATCTACCGGCGCAGGCAGCCTGAAGATTACCCCGGTCAGCTCAGAGGCGATCTCATCCTCGCTCTTTCCAGTCAACTCGGCCATGAAGGGCAGATCCACAGCCGCCTTTTCCGCAATGGAAACAGCCAGCGCTTCCACCGATGTATCCACATGCTCCACGGTCCGCTGCTGACGGATCGTGCGCTTGCTGAACATATCAGCTTTGCGCTCAAGCTCACCGTTTTCCGTCAGGATTTCCAGCGAGGAGAGCAGATAGTACGAGGAATCATCTGAGAAAGCCTGCGCATTGGGACGGCTGTTGATCAGACCAAACCGGGCCGTAAAGCTGTCATACAGCGTATTCAGCTCTGCCTGAAGCTCATGGATCGTGAAGTCATCCGATTCCTGAAGCTGAGCTTCCATCAGACGGTGTACGCAGTCCCGAAGGCCGACCATGCCCTTGATGCGCACCTCTGCTGTCGCGTTCAGATCTGGATGCACCATCGCGGAATTTTCCCGGTAATACACCTTGTCATCAACAACGGTATAGGAATAGTTCCGTACATTGGGATCAGCGGGAATGCTGTCCCGGATGGCTTCACCCTCAGACAGTTCGGGTGCTTCCTCTGCCCGATAGGTGCCGGAGATCTTCGTAACAGCCTCCGCCAACTGCTGAGACAAGTCTGCGCCTTCCAGCGCATGACAGGCTGTCTCCTGATGTGCTCCATACATGGAATCGTCCCAGACCATCTTGCCGAGGATCATGTCCGGGTGATCCGCGAAGTAGCTGTTGACAGGTACGCCATCTTCTGTCTGACCCAGATGCACCCAGTCCGGCTCAATGTCGATGGCACGGTCGCGCTTCTGCAGGAAGATGATGTCTGAGGTGACTTCCGTGCCGGCATTGGCCTTGAAGGCATTATTGGGCAGACGGATCGCTCCCAGCAGCTCAGCCCGCTGAGCGATATACTTCCGTACCTCCGGCGACTGCTTGTCCATGGTGCCCTTGGAGGTGATGAAAGCAATGATACCGCCGGGCCGCACCTGATCCAGTGCCTTGGCAAAGAAGTAATCGTGAATCAGGAAGTTGTAGCGGTCAAACTGCCGGTCAGCAACCTTGTACGCGCCGAAAGGCACGTTGCCGATGGCCAGGTCGAAGAAATCCTTTCGATCTGTTTTCTCAAAGCCAGTAACAGCGATGTCCGCCTGCGGGTAAAGATACTGCGCAATCCTGCCGGTAATGCTGTCCAGCTCTACGCCGTACAGCCGACTATTGTGCATGCTTTCCGGCAATAGTCCGAAGAAATTGCCGACACCGCAGGAGGGTTCCAGGATGTTGCCGGTACGGAAGCCCATCTGTTCTACAGCGGAATAGATCGCACGAATGACGGTCGGAGAAGTGTAATGCGCGTTCAGTGTGGAGGCACGCGCCATTTCGTATTCCTCCGGCGTAAGCGTGGATTTCAGCTCCCGGTATTCATCAGCCCAGGCCGCGTTTCGCTCATCAAACGCCTGCGGAATGCCGCCCCAGCCCACATACTGAGAAAGCATGGTCCCCAATGGAAGTTACACTATTTGGAATGGTTACTGAAGTTA
>ERZ842401.1940-NODE-1940-length-28357-cov-6.336902_pt1 | contig 28357 bp, 18 predicted proteins | sample MGYA00521270_ERZ842401 | MGnify/ENA primary metagenome ERZ842401 (study PRJEB31892, sample SAMEA3878208) | bioreactor metagenome | biome: Moose rumen | place: Sweden | collected 2011-10 | study: EMG produced TPA metagenomics assembly of the PRJEB12797 data set... | reverse complement strand
AAAAGAGCACAAAGGTCGCTCCCAACGAGATGCCGAATATCTTGACCTTGCCCAGGACGACACCGATGGCAATGACCAGAGCATAGACGAGCAGCGTGTGTGCGACGCTGTTGCCGATAAACAATTCAGTGAACCAATTCATTTTTAATGGTAAAGGGTTAGAGGTTAATGGTTAATGAGGTCAACTGATGCGGATGCCATTCTCGACCACGTCGAGGATGTCGACGGGGTTGCCCACGATGACGTCGGCGTGGTACTCGACCAGTTCCTTCTTGCTGCGGAAACCCCAGGTCACACCCACCGAGTCGATGCAGGCACGGCGCGCAGTTTCCATGTCCACACCGCTGTCGCCCACATACAGGGTGTCGGCCTTGGAAACGCCGGCACGGGCCAGAATGGCGAACACCACGCTGGGGTCGGGCTTGACGTTGACGCCCTCGCGGTGCCCCTCGACGGCGACGAAGTTAATGTCAGGGTAATAGAACGGGATGATCTTGTCGACGGCCTGCTGGTACTTGTTGCTGGCCACCGCCATGGCAACGCCCATGTCGCGCAGGTCCTGCAGCAACTCGGGCATCCCGCTATAGGGCTTGGTGTAATCCACGCAGTGCTCGTTGTAGTAGTCCATGAAATCGCCCAGCACACGGTCGATGGTCTCGTCGTCACGGGCGTCCTCGGGTAGCACGCGGGTCATGAGGCGGCGCACGCCGTTGCCCACAAAGTAGGGGTAACTGGCCATGCTGTGGGTTGCAAAGCCATTGTGCTCCAGGGCATAGTTTGCGGCCTGCCCCAAGTCCTCGATGGTGTTGAGCAGGGTGCCGTCCAGGTCAAAAATCACAAGTTTCTTCATGTCTCAGTATTATATTGTGAGTGCAAAGGTAATATAAAATTGGGAATTAGGCGTTAGGTTTTAGGCTCTAGGCTTTAGGCTTTAGGCGGTTAGGCTTTAGGCGTTAGGCTTAAGATATTAGGGGTGCAATCGTTTGCATTGATTTTTAGGGGTGATTGGTTGAAAGGAAATTCCTTAAAAAGATAGAAATCACTAACTTTGGGGACAGAAAAAGCAGTGCGGGACCCATTGGGTCCACAACCATCGGAATAACCAAAAATTATAATCTAACTCTAAAAACTTATCAATATGAAAAAAACACTGACATTATTTCTGGCGCTTGCTGTGTCCATGATGACGCTGCAAGCCAGTGCCGCGATGTATATCGTGGGCAGTGCCCCCTTTGGGGGCTGGAAGACCAATGACGGCATGGCGATGACGCAGAGCGGGAGCACCTACACCGCCAACGCCACCATCAACGGAACGGTCTATTTTGTGTTTGCAACCCAGTTGTGCTCAAGTGCCGATGACTGGACGACCTTTAACAACTATCGCCTGGGGCCCACCAGCAACGACTTCCCTGTGTCGGTCGGCACGACCTACACGGCTTACAGCGGCCAGGGAAGCAACTCGTTCATGTTCACCGGCAATGGCAGTTACACCTTCACATTTAATGGCAGCAACAACCAGTTCACGGTAACCGAGGCTGGACAGGGGGGAAACGACGCCATCACGGGCGACCTGTTCGTGCTGGGCGAGGCCAACGGCAACAATTGGGATCCCAGTGTAGGAGAGCCGCTGAGCACCACCGACGGCAACGTGTTCACTGGCACGTTGACCTTTAACGGCGAACACAGCGAGGAGGATGCCAACGTGAGTTACTTCTCGTTCACTACCAAGTTGGCCAACAGCAGCGATGACTGGGACGGCATCAAAGCCTACCGCCTGTCGCCCGTTGCCGACGAGGGCACAAACTTCTGGGTCACCTCGTCGATGCTGGGCAATACCATCCAGTTGAACAACTTCGGGGTGAACATCGATGTGTCGTTCCGCATCCCCAAGGGCAACTATTCCATCACGGTCAACGTGGAGGAGCGCACGTGTGTCATCACGCGTGAGAGCGGCAGCGAGCCGGTTGCCGGCAAGGGGTGGCCTGCGATGTATGGCGGCGTGATGCTCCAGGGCTTCTACTGGGACAGCTACAAGGCCACCAAGTGGACCACTCTCACCGATAAGGCCCAGGAACTGGGCCAGTACTTCGACGTGGTGTGGGTGCCCAACTCGGGCAGCGTTGACGAGTTCGGCAGTGCCGAGAGCATGGGTTACATGCCCGTCTACTGGCTCAAGCACAACACGTGCTTTGGTACCGAATCACAACTGCGTGAGATGATTTCAACTTTCCACGAGCACAACACCAGCGTGCTGATGGATATGGTGATTAACCACAAGAGCGGCAAGAGCGGCTGGGTGGACTTCCCCAGCGAGACCGTCACCGGTCCCGTGACTGGCGACACCTACAGCATGACCTGGTCGCTGGCCGATATCTGCCGCACCGATGAGTGCGTGGGAGCAGGCTATGCTGCCACCGGCGCCAACGATGAGGGTGAAGACTTTGACGGCAGCCGCGACCTGGACCACACCAGCGCCAACGTACAGAAGAACGTCAAGACCTACCAGCAATATCTGATGAAGGAGTTGGGCTATGACGGTTTCCGCTATGACATGTGCAAGGGATTTGCGGGCTACTATGTGGGTCTGTACAACAAGGCCAGCGAGCCCACTTTCTCGGTGGGCGAATACTGGGATGGCAATGCCGAGACCCTGCGCTGGTGGTTGGAGAGCACCAAGCAGGACGACCGCATCCAGACGGCCGTGTTTGACTTCGCACTGAAGTACCCGATGCAGAGCGCCTTTGGCGGCGGCAACTGGAGTGCCCTCAGCGACAAGGGTCTGGCAGCCGACCCCAACTACCAGCGCTACTCGGTGACCTTTGTCGATAACCACGACACGGGCCAGGGCAGCAACTATGACTGCTTGAAGACCAACATCATGCCTGCCAATGCCTTCATCCTGGCTATGCCCGGCACGCCGTGCATCTTCTACAAGCACTACCTGGTCTATGGCGAGGAAATCAACAACTGCATCAAGGCACGCCGTGCGGCAGGTGTCCACAACCAGAGTGCCATCCTCACCCAACAGGAGAGCAACGGGGGCTACATCCTGGAGACCCAGGGTACCCGCGGCAACCTGTACGTGCAGGTGGGCGGTGCTACCGGCAACGGTTGCCCCTATGGCTACGAACTGGTGCAGCAGGGTGACGGCTATGCGATGTACATCACCTATGGCATCGACTGGCGACATGTGGCCAAGGACGGCAGCATCCTGGGTTATCCCGTGGTGAGCAAGGCCGCCGGTAACTATGAGGGCAGTGTGAGCCTCACCGTGGCACCCAGCAAGGCCGGCACGACGCTCGTCTATACCACCGACGGCAGCGAGCCCACAACCGCCAGCGCTACCATCAGCGCCTCCACTCCCCTCACCTTCACCGATAACACCACCCTCAAGGTGGGTGTGCTCAACGGTGACCAGGTCGAGAACATCGAGTCCTACATCTACACTATCACCACGTCTGCCACAAGCGGTATCAACGTGTATGTCAAGAGTTCAGCCAGCAACGCCTACATCTGGGCGTGGACCAGCGAGGGCAGCGTGACGGGCACCACTTGGCCCGGCAAGGCTATCAGCAGCCTGGACAAGGTTACAGTTAATGACATCGAGTGGTACCGCCTGCATGTGGATGCCGACCAAGTGTCGGTCATCTTCAACAACGGCGACGGCGGCTTTGAGAACCAGACGTCGACCATCAACGTGACCCGCGACGCCTTCTTCGTCTATCCCAACAGCGACTTGTCCACCTATGGCTACAGTGCTGCCGACACCTATCTTGACGTGACTGAGAAGTATGCCGGTGCGGGTGCAGCAAGTTGGGAACATGTGTATGTGTTGGGTAACATCAACTCGACCGGTTGGGCTCCCAATAACGGCTTTGAGATGACGACGACCAACGGCGAGAAATACACCGCCTCGATTAACTTTGTTGACCCCTATGGCGGCTACAGCTACTTCAGCTTCTCAACCGCGCTGGCCTCATCGGCATCAGCATGGAACGAGATTGCCGGTAAGCGCATGGGTGCCACCAGCGCCGACTACCTTATTAGCGAGGCCCGCTTTGGCACCAACTTGAGCGTTATAGCTGGCGAGAATGCTTTCAAGGTAGCCACGGGTAAGTACAACCTCACCCTGTACCTTAGTCAAGGCATCCTCGTGGTAGAGAAGTGGACCGAGCCTGCTCCCGTTGTGAAGGGCGACGTGAACAATGATGGAGAATTCGATGTCGCTGATGTGACTGCCTTGATTCACTACATCCTTACCAATGATGCTACAGGCATCGTGCAAGCCAATGCCTACTGCAACAACGACAACGTGATTGACGTGGGTGACGTTACCGCGCTCATCCAGTTCATTCTCACCGGCAGCTGGTAATCACACAGCTTGACAGTAACAAGAGAGGCCCTGTGGCAATGCCATGGAGCCTCTCTTGTTCTGCTGTGAAACCGGTTGACTAAAATCCTTTCCAGGTCTGGAGCCAGAAGTCGTGTGCCATCATCTGCCAGCGATAGGCCTCGGCACCCAGCATGTCGGCTGTGTAATCGTTGAGCAGTTGCGCGGCCTTGTCCTTGTCGGTAGCGTTGAGTTCCTGCCAGCGACGCTCAATCATGGTCAACTCGCTGATGCCTTTCTCCAGGAAATGGTCGCGGGCTGGCTCCAGCGTCTTGCGGAACACGCCCCAGCGCAGCGACGCCAGGCGGTTGGCCTTGCGGAACTGCCACAACGCGGTGTTATCGTTCTCGGCACCATGGCCGCACACCTTCATCGTGGCGGGCAGGTCAGTATTGCCGCAGAAGATTGGGAACCGCGGACTCTGGCCCGGGTTGTCAAAGGCCATCCATGCCACGCCGCCCACTTCATCGGGCAGCCAGGAGCGCAACTGGATGACGGTGCTGTAGGAGCACCAGGGAACGCTCACGGTGCGGGTCCACTTCATCGCCGAGTCACCCATGGCATAGAACATCGCCATCTGCTCGTTGGTAATCCAGGGATTGGCGACGGGCGAGACGATGCTGTCAGGCTCGTTCTCGACAAGGTTACCTTGCTTGTCTTTGCGTTTGGGATTGGGAATCTTGTGGCGGGCGCTCAGGTCAAGCGGCGAGCCCTCGTAGTAACTGCCCAGCAGGCGAGACACGTCCTCGACGCTCACCTTCTTGTCGGGCTTGATGCTCACGGGCAGATTCTGGATGGTGTCGGTCAGGTTGAGCGACGGGGCCAGTTGCTGCATGATGTAGAGTTCGCGCGTGCTGTAATTCTTCACCTCCTTGAGGTAGTTGGCACCGCTGTAGGCCTTCCAGAAGCAGAATGGCTCCTTGCCATCCCACAGTTTCAACTTCCTGGCGACATCAAACACGTTGTACGAGGCCATATAATGGTCGGGATCGTTCAAATCCAAGGTGCCGATGCGCGAGATGTTGGCCGACACGGCAATCTCGTCGTCGGGGATGCGTACAGCGGCCCACACGCCGCCCACCTTCTTGGGCCCCTCGCCGAAGACCTCAAACAGCCATGCCTCGTTCTTGTCGGCAATGGTGAGGCACTCGCCGCTGTCACCGTAGCCATATTTCTTGACCAGTTCGCCCATCAGGCGGATGGCCTCGCGTGCTGTCGTGCAGCGCTCCAGAGCGATGCGGGCCAGTTCCTCGATCATGAACATGCCCTGCTTGTTCTGCAACGTGTCGCGGCCCGAGATGGTCGTCTCGCCCATGGCGAGTTGTTTCTCGTTCAAGCACGGATAAGCGGTGTCCAGGAAGCGATAGGTGTGGCGCACCTGGGGAATCTCGCCTGTCTGCACCATGCCCGTCACATCGCCAGGCAGGCTGGTGTGGAAGCGGTCACGGTAGACGGCGGTGACGGTGTCGCGGTCATAGTCCCGCGCCGGGGTCATCGTCATCCACGTGCGGTAACGCGCATCGCAGGTGTGTGAGGTGATGACCGAACCGTCGGCGCTGGCCGACTTACCCACCAGGATGCTCGTGCAGGCCTCGGTTAAGCGGTCAGAATCCTGTGCCTGAATAGTGAAGATAAATGCCATCATCAAGATGGTTACAATGAACTGTCTCATGATCTTATCTGTTAATTAGTATTGGAGATGCAAAGGTAGTGTTTTTTTTGATAATGCAAGGTTAATGTGCCAGTGGATAGTGAAGACGCAGCCCGGCTCGCAAGGAACCAGGCTGCCAAATTCATTCTAACGGGTTCCCCCGTCATGTGAATGATTTCACTTGATAATGTATTTCTTACCGTTGTGGATATAGAGACCACGCTGGGTGGGAGCGGCAATGCGCTGGCCGTCGATGGTGTACCATGCACCCTTGTCCTCGCTATCGATGGTCAATTCCTCGACAGCAGTCTCGGTGGCATAGATTTCAAAGGGTCCATAAGAGTTCTGGTAGCCGTAGTAGAACTCGGTCTCGTTCACATTAACGACCACGAGATAGTTACCCACTGCAGTGGGAGCATCGGTGCTTGCCACACCAGTTGCCACATTAACATAGGAGACATTCACCTGGCCATCACCAGCGATGACGGTGACAGTTGCGCCATGAGCCAGCCCGTCATACTGGGTGCGCTCGGGAATGACAACCTCAATCTGGGTCTGAGCTTTATCGATGGTGAATTCAACAGCATTGATGCCGATGGTGTTCTCATCAAACACGCCATTGACAGAATAGGTATATTCACCAGGATTGGTATATTCACCATTGGTTCCAGCAACGAAGCTCTCGTCACCGATGGTGACGTCAAAGGTTTGTGCCTGGCCATTGTAGGTTCGATCCTCAAAACCGATGATGTCGTTGGCACGCACATCGATCCAGTTCAAGCCCTCAAGGTCGGTGTAGTTACCCAAACCCAGGGTAAAGCGCACGCGTAACACATGGTCGGTGAGACGGTTCTCGTTGAACAACATGTTGAAGTCGAGGTCATAGTCCTCACCCGAAACCAATTCACCCATCTCATGCCAAGTGTTCTCATCGTCCACCTGATACTCCAGATAACCACTCTGGCCATAGGGGTGCTCATAGTGTCCCCAAGCATGGGCAGGATGTGCAACAGAGAGATCGTTCCAACCTGCAAAGTTGATAGCAGCCACGTTGTAGGTGAAAATATCCTGACCGGGCTCGGGTTCGGGATCGGGAATAACGGGATCATCAAAGTCGATGTTGCCGACACTGATCAGGAAGGACAACTCGATGGTCTCGCCAGCCTCGATGGTACGATTCTTCCAGCACATACCCATGCCACTGTCATAGGAACCATTCTCAAGCATATAATAATGTGAATAATCACCCCAGTTGTCTAAAGTCTCGCTGGAGTAATTGCCAACGATATTGTTAGCGAAATAGTTGGTACGGTAATAGCCAAACCAGTAATCATCAACTGCGCTCACACCGGTGATGTTCTCACCGAACAGGACACAGAGCAGTGGAGAATCCTCGTCGGTTGATTCCTTCAGGTCTAACGCATAGACATTGCCATCGGCATCTCGCAGACAAGAGATGGGCGCATAGTCGTTGTTGCCAATGTAAATGTCGGCCCAAGCACCGACATTCACGGTCACAGCCGAGGTGTTGTTATTGGTAAGGGTGTAGATCACACGGGCTGCCACTTCGCCCTGTCCCTCAACGCTCGGGGTAATGGACACGCCACTGACTGTAGTGGTGCCAGCACTGGTTAGATAGGAAGGTGTTCCACCATTGACCTGAAGGGCGGTAATAAAACCTGCACCAGGGTTGTCGGTATAAAGGCTGCTGCCATAGGTGCTGGAATAATAACGATCACCAATCTTGCCCAGGATGCTGATGCCATACTGGGCGCCAGGCCCAGCTGCATTACGCTGCGCGATACTGTAATAGATACTCGACTCGCCAGCCTGCTGGAAGCCAGTGGGAAGACTACTGTAAATGGATGAACGCATAGGAGCCTTGGAAGGCTGTGCATTCAGTTGTATGGCAAGGAATCCTAATGCCATAACAAATACTAGAACTGTAATTTTTTTCATTTTATAAAACATTTAATACTTAATTTATGTATAAAAACCTAAAAATTGATAACTTTTATTGAGTGGGCATCAAAGTCTCAATGTCCTATCAAGCACTGCGAAATCTATGTTTCTCAAGTGGTTTGCTTGATTTTGGTCGCTATTTATATTCAATAAAACCACATCAACAGCTCTAATCCTAATAATTCTTTTGCACTCCAATCCATCATTTGTTGAAAAAGACATCCATTAGAAATTATTTTGTAAAATTATAATGAATTTTCAAATCGATTTATCATTCATCTGTTAAAGATTCTAAAAAAAACAAGCACAGTCATCACGAAACTATCATCCTTGACAATACTTCTATCTGAGTGATACCTCGAGGATGGTATCCACTGCTATCGGCACCTCAGACAACATGACGGTGATGCCGTTGCCAGTGGCGGTGTAGCGCAGCCTGCTCTTGTCGCCGAACATGCGCACCTGCTTTACTCGCTTGCTGCTGAGGGGCAGATAGAGCGCATCGTCCTGCAGGTTGAGGATGTGGACATACAGCGTGTTACCACGCTGGGTGGTCACGCCCCAGTCATGGGGCGGGATGATGCCACCACGCGTGCCGTAGATTGTTTCGCCGTTGACGCGCATCCACTCGCCCAACTGGTGCAGCCGTTCCAGGGCCTCATCGGGCAAGCACCCGTCGGGACGCGGCCCCACGTTGATGAGCAGGTTGCCGTTGCGCCCTGCCGCGTTCACGAGGGTTCGGATAATCTCGTCACTGCTCTTGTAGGCCTTGTCGGTAATGCGGTATCCCCACGTGTTGTTCATCGTCATGCAGGTCTCCAGCGGCAACTGGCTGATGCCGCTCTCGCCCGAGTAGCCCGCAGTGTTCTCGCCAGGGACATCTTGCTCAAAAATCTGGATGTCCTCGCCGGCGATGGGAACCTCGTGATGGTTGTTGCCAACGAGGCAAGCGGGTTGCAGGCGGTGAATAAGGGCATATTGCTCATCAAGTTGCCAGTCAAAGGAGGTCGGGTCGGTATCGTGCTCCCACTTGCCGTCAAACCAGATGGCGCCCACAGGGCCATAGTTGGTCAGCAGTTCGGTCAACTGGTCGTTCATGAACTTGTAATATTGCGGCCAGTTGTTCGTTGAGGGGTCATGCGGCAACTCCTGCTGGTGCCGGCCCAATGGGTAGTCCAGGCGGTGCCAGTCGAGGTGGGAATAGTAGAAGTGCAGTTTGATGCCATGCCGCTGGCAGGCATCGGCCAATTCCTTGAGCACATCGCGCTTGAAGGGGGTCGCATCCACGATGTTATAGTCGCTGGCCTCGCTCTTGAACATCGAGAAGCCGTCGTGGTGGCGCGACGTGATGCAGATGTAACGGGCACCGGCGTCCTTGATGGCGCGCACCCACTCGTCGGCATCAAAGCGCGAGGGATAGAAGCCCGCCGGCAGTTGGGCATACTCGTCACGGTCGATGCGCTTGTTGAGCATCACCCACTCGCCATCGGCAAGCATCGAATAGACTCCCCAGTGGATGAACACGCCCAACTTGTTGTCCTGGAACTCCTCGCGGGCCTTGAGGTTCTCCTCGCTGGGCACATAAGGGGTCTGTTGGGCACTACACGACAGCCATGCGGCTACCAGTGCGATTATCGCAGCAATTGTCTTCATCGTTTTTATTGTATTTATTGTTTTCTTTTCTTGAACAGGCGGCGGATTCTCACTATGAGCCATGTCAACAGCAACATTGCAGCCAGCAGGGTGCCGAGGGCTATGCCGGCATACCATGGTGCCTTGTCAAGCAGGTCACTGAAGATGGGCGAGATGTATTCCCGCATCAACGGCGCGATGTCATTGCGCTGCACCGGCAAGAGGTCGTTCTCGACACGGATGGTGTCGCCCAGCACCATGGTGGCGCGTTGGGTGCAATCATATCCTGGCCAGTAGTGCTCGGGGGTGCTGGGATTGCCTGTGACGGCAAAATTCACCCACATCTGCTGCACCTGCTGTGCCAGGATGGGATTGTGCTCGTCGCCCATCTTGATCTGGCGGCCAGTGTTGAGGACATAGGAAACCTCGGCACCATGACAAGCGCCATAGATGGGATTTCTCAGCGCCTTGGTCCAATAGTACATGTATGTTTTGCCTCCCGAGGCCGCATGACGTTGCGCCATCTCGATGGCGGGGCCGCGGAACATGAGGTCGTTCAGCAACTCGGCGATGGGCCAGGGGTTTTCCCGCGGGACGGACTTGAGGTGATGCTTGGCGCTGGCACGTTGCGCGCTGTCGAGCGACAGGGCGATGTAGTGATACCACATCCAGGTGGCCATGTCGAAGTTCTCTTCTCCGCCCATGCTATCGATCCAGTAACGGGATTCGTCGCTGGTGGTGCCTACGAGCATCTCGATGCCCGCATTGAAGCCGTCAAAGCGGCTGTAGGGGTCCTCGGGAATGACCACACCGTCACGCTCAGGAAAGCGGTAAAACTCGCCCACATCGTCGTTGAGGGCAATGATCTCGTCCAGCGAGAGCGCCTGCAAGTCGGCAACGGTCTTGGCTCCTGTGGCATCGATCACGCGCTTGGTCAACCGACGGCAGTCCTCGCGGCTGCTCGTCAAGGCCACACTGCCGCTCTGCATGATGGCGCGACGGAACAGCCCCTGTGCCTCATCGATGCTGGCCAGCAACGACACACTGCCGGCTCCTGCCGAGTGGCCCATGATGGTCACGTTATCGGGGTCGCCGCCAAAGGCCGCGATGTTTCTTTTCACCCACCGCAAGGCCTCCACCTGGTCCAGCAGACCCAGGTTGCCACTGCGGGAATAGGCCTTGCCGTCGGGCAGCGTGGAGAGGTCCAGATAACCCAGCAGGCCCAGGCGGTAGTTGATCGAGACGAAAACGACCTCGGGATGGGCCTTGACGAACTGGTCACCCCAGTTGCGGGGATTGGCTGTGCCGTCGCACACATAGGACCCGCCATGGATCCACACCATCACGGGGCGGCGTGACGCGCGCATGCCCTGGGCAGCGGTCCACACATTGAGCGTGAGGCAGTCCTCGCCCTGGGGATACAACGAAGCGGCATTGTTCTGGCTGCGCCACTGGATGGCTGTGTGGCCAAAGTACTTGGCCTCGCGCACCAGGCGGCTGTCGGGCTCGGGCTGCGCAACCTGCCAGCGGCGCTTGCCCGTGGGCTGCAAGGCGTATGGCACACCCTTGAAAACCAATAGATTGCTGTCTCGCTCACCGACAAAGATGCCATTAGCGACCTCGACGGCCAACGAGTCGGGATACTCGCCCTCAATCACCTTGTTCTCGCCATACAGGGCGGCCATCTCCTGCTCCAGCGGCGACGGGGTCGCAGGTTGCTCCTGCTGCTTGGTGCCACAGGCCACGAGCAGCAACAGCAACGTCACGCACAGTGTGTATTGTCTCATCGTCTTTGTTATTTTTTCATCTTGATGAGCGCAAAGTTACTGAAAGATAGCCGTAACAGCAAAAAAATGTTGTACCTTTGCACTCAAATAATAAAAACGAACTAATATGGGACTGTTCAAGAAATTATTCTCACGTGAGAAGAAAGAGACGCTCGACAAGGGCCTGGAAAAGACCAAGCAGGGCGTGTTTGAGAAAATCAAGCATGCCGTGGCCGGCAAATCGACCGTCGATGACGACGTGCTCGATAACCTCGAGGAGGTGTTTGTCACCAGCGACGTTGGCGTCGAGACCACCGTCAAGATCATCGACCGCCTGCAGGCTCGCGTAGCCCGCGACAAGTATGTGGGCACCGAGGAGCTGAACGTACTGCTGTGTGACGAGATCTCGCAGATGCTGGCCGACAACAACAATGCCGAACTCGAGGACTTCACCGTGCCCGAGGACAGCAAGCCCTATGTCATCATGGTCGTGGGCGTGAACGGCGTGCGCAAGCCCACCACCATCGGCAAACTGGCCTACCAGTTCAAGCAGGCCGGCAAGAAGGTGGTGCTGGGTGCTGCCGACACCTATCGCGCCGCTGCCGACGAGCAGTTGGAAATCTGGGGCAGCCGTGTGGGAGTGCCTGTGATCAAGCACAAGATGGGCACCGACCCCGCTGCTGTCGCCTATGACGCCGTGCAGAGCGCCGTAGCCCAGCAGGCCGATGTGGTCATCATCGACACCGCTGGCCGCCTGCACAACAACGTGGGCCTGATGAACCAGTTGACCAAAATCAAGAACACCATGCGCAAGGTCCTTCCCGACGCGCCGCAGGAGGTGCTGCTCGTGCTCGACGGCTCCACAGGACAGAACGCATTTGAACAGGCCAAGCAGTTCTCGGCAGCCACCGAGGTCAACGCACTGGCTATCACCAAACTCGACGGCACGGCCAAGGGCGGCGTGGTCATCGGCGTGAGCGACCAGTTCCAGATTCCCGTGAAATACATCGGCCTGGGAGAGCAGATGACCGACCTACAGATTTTCAACAAGCAGGAGTTCGTCAAGTCGCTGTTCGGCATCACCGGGGAGCAATTATAGTCACTATAGTAACTATAGATGCTATAGTAGTTTAGATTTCGATGAGGAAGAACAAGATAGACATCGTGTCGCTGGGCTGCAGCAAGAACCTGGTCGACAGCGAGCACCTGTTGCGGCAACTGCAGGCGGCAGGCTTTCAGGTGGCACACAATGCCAGCCGCATCGATGGCGAGACCGTGGTGGTGAACACCTGCGGCTTCATCGCCGACGCCCAGCAGGAGTCTATCGACACCATCCTCAGCCTGGGCGAGGCCAAGCGGCAGGGCAAGATACGCCAACTCATCGTTATGGGATGCCTGTCCGAGCGTTTCCGCGCCGACCTGATGGAAGCGTTGCCCGAGGTGGACCGCATGTACGGCAAGTTTGACTGGAAAGGCATGTTGGCCGATCTGGGCCACGCCTATCGCGACGACCTGGCCCACGAGCGCGTGCTCACTACCCCACCCCATTACTGTTACCTCAAGATTTCGGAGGGCTGCAACCGCTTCTGCGCCTTCTGTGCCATCCCACTCATCACAGGGCGCCACACGTCGGTGCCCATGCCACAGTTGCTCGACGAGGTGAGGCGCCTCGCAGCCTGCGGCGTGAAGGAGTTCAACGTCATTGCCCAGGACCTGTCCTCCTATGGCCTGGACCTGGAAAACCGCATGATGCTCCCCGAACTCATCGACAACATGGCACAAATTGATGGCGTGGAGTGGATACGCCTACACTATGCTTACCCCACACAATTCCCTTATGAAATCTTGCCCGCGATGGCCCGACACGACAACGTGTGCAACTACCTTGACATCGCCCTGCAGCACATCAGCGACAAGGTGCTCACCAACATGCGCCGTCACATCACACGCCAGGAGACACTCGACCTGCTCGCGCGCATGCGCCGCGAGGTGCCGGGCATCCACATCCGCACCACGCTCATGGTGGGTTTCCCGGGCGAGGGTGAGCAGGAATTCGAGGAATTGATGGACTTTGTACGCGAGGCTCGCTTCGAGCGTATGGGGGCATTCGCCTACAGCGAGGAGGCCGGTACATGGGCCGCCCAACACCTCGACGACAACACCCCCGATGAGGTCAAGCAGGAGCGCCTGCAGCGCCTCATGGCCCTGCAGGAGGGCATCTCGCTCGACATACAGCAGCAAAAGGTGGGCCACACCCTGCGCGTGATCGTGGACCGCGAGGAGGAGGACTACTACGTCGGCCGCACCCAGTGGGACAGCCCCGAGGTGGATCCCGAGGTGCTCATCACCAAGAAAAAACCGTTGACCATCGGCGAGTTTGCCCAGGCACACATCACCGAAGCCCTACCCTTTGAACTCATCGCCACACCCCAATAAATCCTGATCAACTTTTATTACTCTCCCCAAAAGCAATAGTCACGCAAACGATTGCGTTATTTTTGCGCAATTTTTCTTATATACTATAATGTAAACATCAAAAATGATATTAACTTTGAGCGACTTTAAAAACGTTTCAGGGAATCAGAAACAAACCAACTTTTATTGTTTAATTCATAAAACTTTTTTACAAGCATGAAGAAATTAACGTTAATTTTATCAATGATGTTAGCTCTCATTGGCATTAACGCCAATGCGGCTATGTACATTGTGGGTACCAGTCCCTTTGGCGGTTGGGACCCAGCCGTTGGTGAAGAAATGACACTTCTTGCCGACGGCACGTACACACTGGATGCAACTCTGACAACAGATGCAACCATTTATTTCATTTTCACTGAGGCAATTGGTGACTGGACTGCCGTCAACAGCAATCGCTGGGATCCGGGTACAGGCGACGACTTGACCGTCCAGCCCGAGGTGGAATTCACTCCAGTAAAAGGTAACACTAACAAGTCATTTAAGTTCACCGGCACGATTGGTGAGAAATACACCTTCACATTCAATCCGAGCACCAAAAAGGCCATGGTTAGTGGCTATGTAGAACCCATTACAGAGTTCATCTACACTGTTCTCGGTAACAGCGCCGATGTCTTTGGTGAGAAATGGAATACTGGACTGACAGAGAATGTCATGACTCTTGATGAGACCGACGGTTTGTACAAGCTGGTTAAGAATGGCGTTGAGATTGCAGGTGGTTTCACCCTGGAATACAAGGTTCATGACAATCTGGGCAACTGGTATCCCGATGGCCCCAACCAGACGTACTATTTTGAAGAGTCCGGCACTTACGACCTGACCTTCACCTTTAACGCTGGGACCTCGGAAGTTGGTCTTACCGTCACTAAGGTTAGCGACGGTCCCGAGGTGAACCCGCTGACTGGTGAACTTTACATGATGGGTCAGGTGAACGGCAATGGCTGGGCCGGCAACGTTGGCGCTGCCATGGCTACCGAGGATGGCAACATCTTCACCCTGACCGATGCCGTTATTGCCGATGCCGATCAAGGTTATGGCTACTTTAGTTTCACTTCCAAGTTAGGTACCGATGCCAACGACTGGAGTTTCAACGACTATCGTCGTGGTGCCGAGGCTGATGGCACTATCGTTGAGGATGGTGTAGCCGCCACTCTTGCAGGCTGGGGCACCTCCGATGCCTTCAAGGCCCTTGCTGGAACCTATGACGTGACTGTAAACCTGAGTGAAGGCACTGTTCTGCTCGTTGCTAAGGAGGCTCCCGTACTCACTGTTGATCCCGTTTACATCATGGGTAACGTGAACGAGTACACCTGGGACGCTATCCACGGTGTAGAGATGACCTATGACGAGACCAACAAGGTTTACACTGCCGAGGTGAATGTTTACAATGCCGATGGTAACGACAAGGGTTTCTTCGGCTTCACCAAGATGCTGGCTGATGCTGAGAGCGAGACCGATGTATGGGCTCAGATTGAACCCTACCGCTTCGGTCCCATGAGCGAGGGTGACTTCGTCATGACCGAGGAGCTGCTGGGCGTTGCCTGTGAGCTGGCCGAGGAAGGCTATCCCTCAATCGGTATCCCCGCCGGTACCTGGACTGTAACTGTTGACTTGGTGAACAACACCTTCACCATCAACGGCACCTGGCCCAGCGACACCGTTGTGCCCGAGCCCGTTGCCGATGTTTACATCATTGGTGACGTGAACAACATCGGTTGGAGCGCTACCGAGGGTGTACAGATGACCTACGACGAGACCAACGCCGTTTACACTGCCGAGATCACTACCCAGACCCAGGGTGACCTGGGCGTTGCCTACTTCGGCTTCACCAAGAAGCTCGCTGATGCTGAGAGTGAGACTGATGTATGGGCGCAGATTGCACCCTACCGCTTTGGTCCCGTCAGCGAGGATGCATTCGTGATGACCGAGGAACTGCTCGGCGTTAATTGCGCTCTTGCCACTGATGGCAGCTACAACTCCATCGCTATCCCCGCAGGCACCTGGACTGTTACCGTTGACATGGTGAACAACACCTTCGCTATCGCTGGCGAGTGGCCCGAGGAGCCCACTCCCGAGCCCTACACCGGCGACCTCTACATCCTGGGTGAGGTGAACGGCAATAGCTGGGCACCCAACACTGGTGTACAGATGACCTATGATGCCGAGAAGGCCGTATTCACCGCTGAGGTTACTGCCGAGGCCGAGAACTATGACGAGGAGTTGGCAGCTAATTACAGCTACTTCAGCTTCACCAAGCTGCTTGCTGAGACCGCAGACGACTGGGCTGCAATTGCAGGCTCACGCATGGGTGCCGTTGCCGAGGGCAACTTCCTGGTTACGGACGAGTACCTGGGTCAGGAGCTGAGCCTCACCAATGGCGAGGTAGCCTTCAAGGTTCCCAGTGGCAACCTCTATGACATCACCGTCAGCGTTGACGAGATGTATGTCATCATCAACAAGGTTGAGCCCACCCAGTGGGAGCTTGGCGACGTGAACCACGACCACTTGATCGACGTTGGTGATGTTACCGCTCTGATCGCACACATCCTGGGTAACACTCCCGAGCAATTCTACACTAGCGAGGCTAACGTGGATGGTGATGCCGATAACGCTTATGACGTGGGTGACGTTACTGCTCTGATCGCTAAGATCCTGGGCAGCTAATCAGTTCTTCCCACTGTTATCACAGTAAATGCCGAGAGAGGGTATGCCGCGATAGCGGTCTTACCCTCTCTCTCATTCAGTGTCCTCGAAGATGTCGCCCTGGATGGGCGTTGTCCCCTTATTGGCAGTTGTAGTCCACACAGGCCCGTGCCTGCTTCACATCCTTGATGATGGCAGCGGCGGCGAGATGTGCGGGATGCTTGGCATAGGTGGCGACATCATCCATAGTGGGGACGATAGCCGTGAGGACGATGTCCCAGTCCTCGGCAGGGTTCTCGTTCAGTGCCACCTCGATGCTCAGGAGCACGTCAATCTGTGCGGGCAGTGCGTCGAGGGCAGCCTTGAAACGCAGGGCCACTTCGCGACGGGTCTCATCTGAGCCCTGGAGTTTGAACATTACGATATGCTTGACCATTTTTATAAAGGTTATTGGTTATTGAAATGAGATACAAAAAAACACCGGCCTTGTGGAGAGGACCGGTGTCTTTCATCATTATAGGGTTGTTTTATTACTCAGCAGCGGGAGCATCCTCGGTTGCAGCCTCGGCCTCTTCACCCTCGACGGGAGCTTCTTCAGCACCTTCCTCAGCAGCCTTGGCGGCAGCGAGGGCAGCCTGATGAGCAGCCTCCTCGGCCTTGCGCGCAGCGCGCTCGGCGGCGAGCTCCTCGGCGTTCTCGGCGATTACCTCAAAGGGGATCTCGACAGCAACCTCCTTGTGCAGGCGCACGATACCAGTGTACTTGCCAGGGGTCTTGATGCTCTCGTGAACGCTCACAATCTTGCGGTCAACATTGTGACCTGCTGCGAGCAGAGCCTCGTGAACCTGGGCAGCGCCAACCGAACCGTAGATGGTGCCCGTGGGGCTGACCTTAACGGGGATGGTGAGCGAAACGCCCTCAAATGCCTTGGCAGCCTCTTCGGCATCGGCTTTCACCTTAGCCAGCTTGTGAGCCTGCTGACGCAGGTTCTCGGCATGCACCTTCAATGCGCTGGGCGTAGCCAGGATGGCCTTGCCGGTAGGAATGAGATAGTTGCGGCCGTAGCCGTTCTTCACTTCCACGACGTCGTTCTTGAAACCAAGATTGACGATATCTTCTTTCAATATAATCTTCATAATGTATTCCTCCTTTGTGTAATCGGGTTGTTATTTCATCAAGTCGGTCACATAGGGCAGCAATGCCAGATGACGGGCACGCTTAACGGCCTTGGCCACGCGGCGCTGGAACTTGAGCGAGGTGCCGGTGATGCGGCGGGGCAGAATCTTGCCTTGCTCGTTGAGGAACTTCTTCAGGAATTCGGGATCCTTGTAGTCGATGTACTTGATACCGCTGCGTTTGAAACGGCAGTATTTCTTCTTGCGGGTGTCAACAGACAGGGGAGTCAGATAACGGATTTCGCCCTGGTTGTAGGGCCTTTGTTGTTCTTGTGCCATTGTTTTTACCTCCTAATTTAAGTTTTACTCGTTGGTTTCTTCTTTAGCCTCGGCAACGGGTGCCTCAACCTCCTTGGGAGTTTCCTCTACCACGGGAGCGGCCTCGGCGGCAGCCTCCTGAGCGGCGCGTTCTTCCAGCTTGGCCTTGCGCACGGCACGACGCTTGATGGCGTACTCGGCAGCGAACTTGTCCAGACGGAAGGTGAGGAAACGGATGACCTTCTCATCGCGACGGAAAGCGGTTTCCAGCTTGCCGACGATGGTGGGCTCACCCTCAAACTCGATCAGGGTGTAAAAACCAGTGTTCTTGTTCTCGATGGGATAAGCGAGCTTGCGCAGTCCCCAATTCTCTTCGTTCTCGATGGTGCAACCGTTGTCGGTGAGCACTTTCTTGAACTTTTCTACCGTTTCCTTCATCTGATCATCAGACAAAACGGGAGTCAAAATGAAAACGGTTTCGTACTTGTTCATAAATCGTTTAAAATAAGTTGATTAATAAAAATTTTACGCTAAAAGCGGTGCAAAGTTACACAAAACTTTTGAATTGGCAAGCGTGTGGCGCCAATTTTGTGCGAAAAACCGACTTTTATAATGTCTTGTAAATTAGTTTTAAAGCAGATTGTACTGACTATCAAGCATTAATATTTTCTTAATCCATGTCAATCTGCGTCATCGGCGTTAAAGAACCGATGGCGGATGTCTTGCGGTCAATTGGCAGTCTGCCCGCGACGGGCCTGGCCGCTATAGGCCAAGGGCCTGGTTGATGACGCGGATGTACTCGCTGGCCGGGAAGAGTCCCATGACGTTCATGGGCTCACCTTGCAGGGGGCAGATGAGCAGGTAGGGGATGCTGCGGATCTGGAACACGTCGGCGATGTCGCTGTTCTGGTCAACGTTGATGCGGTAGAAGTCCACCGTGCCCTGGTAATGGTGGGCGACATCGCGCAGGATGGGTTCCAGGCGCTTGCAGGGTTGACACCAGTCGGCATAAAAGTCGACCACGACGGGCCTCTCGTTGAGCATGACCCAGTCGCGTGCACTGTAATCGGCAATGACTTGCTTGAACTGCTCTTGAGTGATGCTGTGGACGGTATAGACGGTGTCGGTCACAGCGTCTATACGTTGCTGGGCGTTGGTGTGGAAAGCAGCCACCGCCAGCAACACGCAAATCAATATCTTCTTCAAACTCAATCTCTCTAAACTCTAAACTCTAAACTTCAAGTTTCGGGCTCCACCCGAAACTTGAATAACTCACTGGTGGCTGCGGCGCAAGAGGTCGTTGACGGTCTTAACGGGGTTGAACGTCTCGATAGGTAGTTCAACGAACACGGTGGTCCAGTTGCTCATGGAACCGTTCCACAGGCCGGGCAACTCCAGAGCCTTGATTTCCACACCGTCCTTGCTCTTGAGACTGATGAGTCCCGTCTCCTGGTCGACAAACTTGCGCAGGTCGAACTTGATGCCCTTGTAGTCCTTGATGTAGCACACCAGATCCACGGGGTTGAAGTGGGTGCCGCCCTTCATCATCTCGACGGCGGCAGCGTCGTCGGGGTTGATCTGCGCCGATTCGAGGATCTGAGGCGAAGCCGAGCCGTCGGCATTATAGGCCAGATAGGGTCCTCCGCCAGGCTCACCCTCGTTGGGCACGACGCCACACACGCGAATGGGCCTGTTGAACTTGTCGCGCAGCCAAGCGGCCAGTGCCTCGTCATCCATGCCGTCGGTGGCAGTATCGATGATGCACAGGGTCTGGCGGGCGTAGCGCAACATCGCCTTGAGGTCGGCGGCCTTGACGTTGCCCTTGTCGAGGGTCTCGAGATATTTTTTAATTTGCTGCTGCAGCATGACCAGATAGCCGCCAATCACCTTCTTGTAGCGCGTGCTGACGCTGCGCAGCCGCAGGGGCACCACATTGTCGACATTCTTCATGAACACCACATCGGCATCACGCTCGTTGAGGTTCTCGAGTAACGCGCCATGTCCTGCGGGACGGAAGAGCAAGTTACCATCGGCGTCGCGGTAGGGCGTGTTGTCCATGTTCACGGCGATGGTATCGGTCGAGGCCTTCTGCTCGCTCAAGGAAATGTCATACTTCACACCCCACACCTTTTCCATGAGGGGTACCTTGGCCTTGATGAGGCGCTCAAAGGCCTTGCGGTGCTCGGGCGAAACCGTGAAGTGGATGCTCACGCGGCGACGGCTGTCGGCGGCATACTGTGCCCCTTCCTCGAGATGCTCCTCGAGCGGGGTGTGCACCGACCCCGCTGCAGCACGGTGAAAGCAAAGCAATGCCTTGGGCAAGGCACCGTAGTTCATGCCTTGGGGTTGCAGCAACGCCTTGATCACGTCGCCATATCGGCCAGCCTCTGTCAGCTCGGCCACATTCTTCTGATACAGATTCACGCAGGTCCTGTTCAACTGGGGATAGAAGGCAAATTGCGTGATGCCATCAAAGAACTGCTTCTCGAAGTCGGTCTCAGGAGCCTCCTTGCCCTCGTTGATGAAGGCGAACAGATTCTTGAACATGCGGCTTGCGGCACCCGAAGCGGGCTGGAATTTCTCGATTGTCGCCCCACCCGCCTGGTAAGCTTTCCATGCCTTAATGCACTGGGACTGTTGCTTGGCATCGAGGCGGGTGATGCCGTGCCCCACTGTTGCAGCTGCCTCGAGGCGGAGCCACGGGAAACCAGTCTCGAAACGCTTGAGCTGAGCCTCGATCATGGGCTCGGTGATGCCCTTGGCAGACATCAGCTGTTGGTCTTTCTCGTTGAACATATTGGTTATTGTTTTTAATTTTTGCCCAAAGATACTTTTTTAGCGCCACACATGCAAGCAATTTGCCACAAAAAGAGTATTTTTGCGTGGATATTCAAGGAAAACGCGAGACAATGACAGTGCAAGAATACTTCACCGCCGGCGAACGCTCACAACTGCTGCGGCTTGTCAAGGGACTGAATGACAAGTTGGGGAGCCAGTTGACGTGTCAGGACATCAACACCGTGCACGAGTTGATGCGCGGCGGCATTGTGGGAGCGGGAATCTTCAAGCGTGACCAGTATGGGCTCAATCCCGTGCTGCGCCACATGAACACTGCACTGACGCTGTGCGAGAGCATTGCCCCCGACCGCGAGATGGTCATTGCCACGCTCATCTACAACCTGTGCCGTGGCGACTACCTGGATGTGCCTCGGGTAAAGAAACTCTTCGGCGACGACATTGCCCGCCTGGTGCACGGGTTGCTGCACGTGGCCCCGCTCTACAAGAAGCAGGCGGCTGTCGAGAACGAGAACTTCCACAAACTGTTGCTGACGTTTGCCGAGGACGTTCGCGTGATCCTGATCATGACCGTCGACCGCCTGGCACTGATGCGCGCCATCAACCATCACCCCAACGAGAAGTTTGTGCACGAGATTGCGAGCGAGTCGCGCTACCTGTATGCCCCGCTGGCCCACAAGTTGGGCCTGTATGCCATCAAGAACGAGTTAGAGGACACCTCGCTCAAGTATCTGAACCGCAAGGTGTTCACACAGATTGCCACCCACTTGCAGGAGACCAAGGAGGAACGCGAGCGCTATGTGGCCGACTTCATCAAACCCATCGACGAGCGACTGAGGCAAGAGGGGTTGAAGTTTGAGTTGAAAGGCCGCACCAAGTCAATCAACAGCATCTGGCAAAAGATGCAGAAGCAAGGTGTGGACCTGAGCGGCATCTATGACTTGTTCGCCATCCGCATCATCCTCGACACACCGCTCAAGGACGAGAAACGCGCCTGCTGGCTCGCCTACTCTATCGTCACGGACATCTACACCGCCAACCCCCAACGCTTCAAGGACTGGATCACCATCCCCAAGAGCAACGGCTATGAGTCGCTACACATCACCGTGCATGGCCCCGGCGACAAGTGGGTGGAGGTGCAGATACGCACCCGACGCATGGACGAGACCGCCGAACGCGGCGTTGCCGCCCACTGGCGCTACAAGGGCATCAAGAGTGACGGCGACGTGGACAAGTGGATGAACGAGGTGCGCGAGATGTTGGAAGCCAGCGGCCACGAAGGCCAGATGAGCCTGATGCGCAACATGGACACCAACCTATATAATAATGAGGTGTTTGTGTTCACGCCCAAGGGGGACCTGTTCCGACTGCCACAGGGAGCCACCATCCTGGACTTCGCGTTCCACATCCACTCACGTGTGGGCAGCACCTGCATGGGCGGCAAGGTGGATGGCAAAAACCAAAAGATCAACTATCGGCTCAAGAGCGGCGACACCGTCGAGATCATCACGTCCAACACCCAAACTCCCCGCCTCGACTGGCTCAACATCGCCGTGACCAGCCGAGCCCGCAACAAGATCAAGAACGCCATCAACGAGCGTCGCGCCCGTGCGGCCCAACTGGCCCGCGAGACCTTGCAACGGCGTTTCAAGAACCGCAAGATTGAGCCCGACGACGCCACGCTGGCGCGCCTGATCAAGAAGATGGGCTACAAGACCACGACCGAGTTCTATGCGGCCATCCAGGAGGACGAAATCAACGTGAACACCGTTGTTGAGCAGTATGAGGCCCTGCTGGCCAAGCAGAACGAGACGACAGTGCCCCGCGGCACCGCCGAGGAGTTTGTCCTGCAGCAGCCCACGGCGCCCCATGAAGAACATGCCGACAGCGACATCCTGACCATCGGCGACGACGTGAAGGGAGTGAACTACAAGTTATCGCGGTGCTGCAGCCCCATCTTCGGCGACCGCATCGAAGGCTTTATCGCCAGCGACGGCGCCATCAAGATACACCGCACCGACTGCAAGAACCTGTTGCACCTCAAGGAGCGCTACCCCTACCGCATCATCCGCACACGCTGGACTGGCAAGGCCGGCAGCCAGTTTGTGGCGACACTCAAGGTGCTGGGGCGCGACGACATCGGCATCGTCTCGTCCATCACATCGGTCATCAACAAGACCGAGAATTGTCTGTTGCGCAGCATCTCGGTTCAGGCCGAGGGCGGGCTGTTTGAGGGCATGCTAAGCGTGAACATCAGCGACATCGCCCTGCTCGACGACCTCATCCGCAAGATCCTCAACATCAAAGGCGTGAAGCAGGTCGACCGCCTGTAATTCACCTGATGATGTCCGCCTCGCTGGTGGAGTTGTGGTGGGGACAGTCCTCGCCACACAAGTAGCCGAAGGGGTCGCTCGTGGGCGTGGGGAAACTGTAGAACGTCCAGTGGGTGGGCCGTCTGAATCCAAATCGTCGTCCCCTGGCCTCATGAACGGTGGCCTGGTAGCACACCGTCACGCCACTGACGTATTTATCCTTTTGATAGGGGCTGTAACGCACCCCGTTGGTCTCGATATAGGCCAAATCCTCCATGCAGTCATGCTCCAGAATATAGGGCGGCATCACACGGTTGCCGGCCAGCACAGAGTGTGCCACAGCGACATATTCGGGCGGCGCGGTCGTCTCCCAGCGACGCTTTGCATGGGCAAACCAGCCACAGTCGGTTGCCCATTGCGCAATTTCCTGGATGGAAGGGTTGACGGCATAGGGGTGGCGGCTCTCGTAGAGGTTGAGCAGCAGCGACAACTCGGCCTCGGCACCTTGTGGCGTTCCCTGCTCAGCCTTACCCAGCACAGCAAAGAACATGTAGCACTCGTCAGCTGTTTTGCCGTTGACGGTGGTATCGCTGCGCAGATAGGCCTGAGAGCGGATGCTACGCCCCGCCTCACGAACCAGAGCCCTGAAGTAGTCCACCGCTTGCTCGAGGGGCATGAACTGCGAGGCCTGGGTCTCGCCCTTGAGGTGCATGCGCACGGCCTCCTCGGGGTGGAACTGCAAGCCCAGGGCAAAACGCACGTCTGTGCGCTCGATGGCCTCAATGACCTCGATGCCATCGTCAACAGTGACGGCGGTGACCTTCAGCGGCGTTCCCGTGATGTCGCCCACGGCCTGATGGTGCCATGAGGGGACAGCAGCGATGGTAGCGGTGCGGGTAATGCGGTAGATGAGTGAGGTCGTGTCGGTCACGGTGACATCGTGAGGCGTGTAGTGCCGGTTGCCGACGGCATCACGAGCCGCGCGGTGGACGTAGTGGTCAACCTTGCCCATCGAACGGTAATAGGTGCCCAAGTCCTGAATGAGCGGGGCACCGGAGACGACACCCAGCATCTGCATGCCACGGCACAGGCACAGGATGGGGATGTGGTGATCCAGGCAATAGGTCATCGTGAGGTATTCCGACAGGTCGCGCGTGGTCTCGTAGTTGCGCTCCTCCTCGATGCCGTGCCACGGCTGGGGCGTGGCAAACAAGGTAGGGCTGATGTCGCCGCCGCCCAGGAAAACGACGGCCTGTATGCCCTGCATCAGCGAGTCGATGGCCGTGCCGTGGTAGGTGTGGCGCTTCATCACGTCGGCATATTGCTGGAGCAGTATGCCGTGGCTGTCCAGATAGCGGTTATTCACCTCATTGCCATCATACTCAAATCCAGCAGGGCGAATCTGCGTCAAGACGACGGGTTCGCCACCAGCAGCGCGGATGGCCATGGCCGCCCGCTCAAAGTTGCTGGGTGTCTGCTGCCACGCGATGCCAATGCGCACGGACTGTCCATCGTCTGCCGCCAACATCAACGGCAACAGAAGCATAATAACTAACAACAGATTCTTCATCACAGAACACATAAAAGGGGGCATTGAATACCCCCTTTTTGACTTGAATTAATAATCACTGGAAGGCGTTCTCGCTCAGGCCCTTGCCGCCAATGGCGAGGTCCTTCATGTAGGCGGGAACGGGCTTGCCCAAGTACTTGTCCACATAGAGTTTGGCCAGGTACTGGCCCAACATGAAGCCATGACCACGCAAACCGGTTAACAGACCAACCTCGGGGTCGATGATGTAACGCGGCTCGATGTAGTAACCCGCCCAAACGGCATGGAAGCCGACGGAGGCCAGATTGGGGATCCACTGGGCAAACATCTCGCTCACGATCTTGAGGAAGGCCTGGCTGTTGTACTTCAGGTTCTGGCGCGCCTCATAGGGGTCGCAGTCGGGTGACGCGCAACCGATAATCTGACCCGTGTGCAGGAACTGCTGGCCATAGACAGCGTTGAATCCCTTGTAATGACGGCGGTCAATGATCATGTCGAGCGAGTCGCCGTTGATACCCATGTTGGGCAATCGGCGGGTGATGAATGCCTGGTGCTTGACAGGATAGAGTTGGGTGTCGATGCCGAGCATGTCGGTAAACTTCTCGGAGCCCCAGCCCATGGCGTTCACGAAGTGGTCGCACGTGTACTCCACATAGTGCTTGTCGTGACGGCGCACCAGCACACGGTACTTGTCACCCACACGCTCCACGTGTAGCACCTCGCAGTCCTCCAGCACCTGTCCGCCGTGCTGCTTGCCTACCGTGCGCACATACTCGATGGTGCGGCCCGGCGTAGCCTGCCAGCAGTTCTCCGAGATCAGGGCGTGGCTGTAGATGTTGTCGTTGGGGTTCCAGTAGGGCGAGATGACCGTGGTGAAGTCCTTGCGGTCGATCATGTAGGCCTCGCTCCAGGCGCGGGAGGCGTCGAGCGAACGATAGGTAGCATCGTCATGCACAAGGTTGACATAGCGGGTCATCTTCAGATCGATGTTGCAGTGCTGCTGGTCGTCGCGGAAGATTTCCAGGTTGTGCATGGCAATGTCGCTGATGTCGGGGTTGGAGAAGGCAGGACGGCCGCCGCCGATGCAGCGCCACGTTGAACCGCGGTCATAGTTGACCAGAACGACGCGCTTGCCGGCCTCGGCAAAGTAGCGGAATGCCGCGCTTCCGGCCATGCCACCGCCAGCAACAAGAATCTCGGTCTCGGCTTTCTCGATGACTGAGCCATGCTCGAACACGAAGGTCTCCCGTGTCTCGCCATTATAGACGTCGCCCAAGGTGACCTGGTTGGCCAGCGGGGCTCGCGGTGTGCTGTCGCCGGTAACCTCGATGCCATGGGCACGCAACAGTTGCTTGGCGCGCGACACGCAGCGCTTGCCGCGGCAGGGACCCATGCCCATGCGGGTAGTGTGCTTGAGTTCGTCCACCGAGATGTGCTTGCGGTCGCCGACGACGGCGAGCAGGGTCTGCACATCCACGTCCTCACAATGGCAGACGTAGGCCTTGCCCTCCTGGGCATCGGTGAGGGGATGCAGGTTCAGGGGCTCGGGATAGCGCTCCTTGAGGATGAAGCCGTTCACCTGGTTCAGTTCCTCGGCCTGGGTGACCTGCACGCGGGCCACGTTGGTCTTGTTGTCCTTCTTGAGCACTTTCTCGATGACACCCTCGCCCACCTTGGCGCCGTTGTCATCAACAAGGAATACCTCTTTACCCTCTTCCACGTCATATTCCACAGGCAGGAACACCACATTCTTGCGCTTGTCGTAGCCAAAGATGGCCAGGCCCGGGCAGTGATTCACGCACTGCATGCAGCCGATGCACTTGTCATAGTCAACCATCGGCACCGACGACGTGGTGGGCTTGCTGATGGCTCCCTGAGGGCACGAGAACGTGCACGGATTGCAGGCGAAGCCATAGAGGCAGTTGATCTTCACATAGGGTTTTGCGGCCATGCGCTCCTCGCTGGGGACGCGCGGCTGGTCGAGCAGGCGCACGGGACGCTGCTGCGAGTCGATATACTGGCGGGAAACCTCCAGATAGTCCTCGTAGGGGAAACGCAGACCCAGTTCCTGAGCCACCTCGTAGGCCACCTGACGGCCACGTAGCACGGCACTGGTGCCCTCGCCGATGCGCACGGCATCGCCCGCGCCATAGACGTTGCGGCCGAACACCGAGCGGCCCTTCACCAGCAGTTGATTATCGGGAATAAGACCCGTGCAGATGTTGATAATGTCGATGTCGTCGATCACCCTCTCGGTGCCGGGGATAGGCTGGAAATTCTTGCACTCGGCTATCACGGCGCCAGTCACGCCGGTGTAGTCATCGTTGGGGATGGCGCGGATGAGTACGTGTGAGGTCATGATGGGAATGCCCAAGCGGCGCACGCGGTTAGCCTGCACCGGGAAACCGCCCTCATGGTCCATACCCTCGATGATGGCCTTGATGGTCGCACCCGCCTGCATGGCCTGGTAACTCGTCAGGTAGCCGATATTGCCGGCACCCACCGTGAGCACGCGCTTGCCCAGCAGAGTGTGCTCCTGGTTCATCATCTTCTGGAACACGGCTGCGGTGTACACACCCGGCACGTCATCGTTCTCGAACACGGGCATGAACGGCACGGCACCGGTGGCCACCACCAGGTGGTCGGCGTCGATGTAACTCACCTCCTGAGTGACGATATTCTTGAGCGCGATGCGGCGACCCTCAAGCAGGTCCCACACGGTGTTGTTCAGCAAGATGCCGTCATGGCTGTCGCCGGCAAGCGTCTTGGCGATGTCAAAGCCGCGCATGCCGCCAAACTTCTGCTCCTTCTCAAAGAAGAAGAACTGGTGGGTCTGCATGTTGAACTGGCCGCCCTCGGTGGCATTGTTGTCAACCACGATGTTGGGGATGCCCAGCGCGGTGAGTTGCTCACGGCATGCCAGACCGGCGGGGCCGCCGCCGATGATGGCCACTGTGGTCTTGTAAACCTTAGTCTCACTGGCAGTGCGAGCCTTGCCCTCAGGCATGTAGTCCTTGGAGATCTCGCACACTTCCTTCACGCCGTCAACCAGGGTGATGCAGATGCGGCGCACCTGGCCGTCAACAAGCATCTCGCAGGCGCCGCACTTGCCGATGCCACACTCCAGGCTGCGGTTGCGGCCTGTGGTGCTGTGGCTGTGAACAATCAATCCTGCCTGATGAAGGGCCGCAGCGATGGTTTTGCCTTTCTGGCCGCGTACGGTTCTCCCCTCGAACTGGAATTCAACGTATTCTTCTTTCGGAAGGTCAATAATAGGATGGTTTTCTATTCTGTACATGATGACTGGTTTATATATATGGTTATTGTTAAACACAAAATTTAGAAGACAGGGCAAATTTAGATAAAAATCCCGACTTGAAAGCCCGTCGGGACAAAAAACGTTAATAATTTGGCACAAAAATGTCAAATTTTCCATGCATCTTGCGCAAGTCAGCCCAAAAATATTAAGAAATTAGCACCATGAGACCAATTTTGAGTGCATCACCTACACAATCCAGTACCACCGCAATCATAAGATTGTTTTTGATGATTGTGTGCTGTCCTAAATATAGTCTCAGTTTTCAGGTTCATAACTTTTAGACATGAATTGTTTATTTTGACCATTTTGGTATAGCGAGGGGGGAATACAAAGGGGGAATACGAGGTGGGCAAAAATCGAGTAGGTCGGGAAACGAAAGTTTTGGCTTTCGCTCCCTTTCCTCTCACACCACCGTACGTGCCGTTCGGCATA
>ERZ842401.1939-NODE-1939-length-28358-cov-7.749108_pt1 | contig 28358 bp, 28 predicted proteins | sample MGYA00521270_ERZ842401 | MGnify/ENA primary metagenome ERZ842401 (study PRJEB31892, sample SAMEA3878208) | bioreactor metagenome | biome: Moose rumen | place: Sweden | collected 2011-10 | study: EMG produced TPA metagenomics assembly of the PRJEB12797 data set... | reverse complement strand
GTTCCTCCGTCGCTCAATCCGCTTGAGGCGATTATCTCCTCCCGCAGCATGCCGTATCCTTTTTCGGATAAGGCGGTAACGACCTTCAAGTAAGGCAGCGGTTGCTCGAAGGCCACCCTGAAGAGCATTTCAAATTCATTGTCCAGCGTGGGGGAGTCTCCGAAAAACATGCGGTTCACCCCGCTTGCGACCGTATCCATCGGAAGGAATTCGTCCCAGTAGTATGGAATGCCGCCCAGAATCATATAGGCCTCAATGATGTTCTTTCGTGACATGGCAAGGTGCTTGTATTCGGCAAATGCCTCGCATTCACGAAGATTGAACGGCTTGATTTGAAGGATATCCGATTGCCTGCGGTACAGTCCGCCTTTGTCTGCAAGGAATTTTTTGAAAATCCAGGATGTGGAAGAAGCGCATACCACCATCAGAATGTCGTGTCGCCTGGATGCCCATCCGTTCCAAAACGAGGACAGCATGGAAAGGAAGTCGGATCCCGGAGTTTCCATCCAGGACAGTTCGTCCAGAAAGATAACTTTCTTTGATGGATGTTCCGCTGTCAGATCTTCTGTGCCGATGAGATCTTTCAGCAGTTCAAATGCCTCGCGCCAGTCTTTCGGCAGAGGGCATTCGTTCAGACCCTGCCGCAGGAGGGAACTGTGGAATGCCCCCAGTTCCTGCAAGAGCATTTCGTCGGCAGACTTATTTTCGTCCCCCGATATATATTCTCCGGTATGTTCAAAAAAGATCCTTCCCCGGAAAGTCTCATTCACGAGGAATGTTTTCCCCACTCTCCTTCTTCCATAAACAATCACAAGACGGGAATAATCAGACTCGTAGGCGTGCTGCAGCCGTTCTTGTTCTGCTTCTCTTCCTATAATCATATCTTCATTTTTGCCACAAATATAATGAAATATATTGAGCCTTCAGCGGAATCTCGAATTTTTTGGCAGATTCCGCTGAAGATTGCGCGTTTGTAACAGTCTTGTTATTAACATGTTGCGCAATCATAAAACAATTGTCAGCGGAATCTCGAATTTTTTGGCAGATTCCGCTGGAAGATGCGACTCCGACTGTAGCCAATGGAAAATGTGCCTGTAGGGCATCGAGTGTCATTAGAGAAAAAGCAGACGTTGTTATCTGAACCGCCACTGGTAATCCGGATTCTCCTTCATGACCGTCGCGCTGGCAGGGTAGTTCTCGATGAACCAGGTGAGGAACTTGGCATAGTCGATCTTCTCCGAGAGCATCCTCTGGCGTCGGGCGGCACAGATTTCTTTACGATCCGGAGTGTCCAGCCAGCGCTGAATGGATTGGAAGAAACCATCGACATCATTGGATTTGTGGCTGTATCCGAGCTGATACTTGTCTTCTATCTCGTTGAGGTAGGATAGTCGTCCCGAGAAGTCGTTGAGACGGACAAACGGCGTCCCCAGCACCCCAGCCTCCGCCGCCATGGTCTGGCTATCGCCGATAAACAGATCGGCGAATGCCATGATGTGATGGATGTCGAGAGGGTTGATATGGATACAGAAAGGCTCCAATTCATGCTCAAGTGGCCTTTCGGAAGTTATAAAGACTTTTCCGTGGGGCTCAAGCATCCTTACGAGACGCAATGCCGTCTGCGATTCGATTCCATGTATTCCCGTATCGTGATGGGCCGTCAGCTGGGCGAAACGGATAAGGTAAAAAGGCTTGTCCCGTGGGATACCGTATTCTTCCACCTTGGCCGGATCCGGGGTGAACTGATTGGGATGGAGATAGGCCAGTTCATGATAGGAATGAACTCCGGTTTTTTTATCAGTCCACTTTCCGACGCTGCAGACAGTCGGCACTATGATACCGGTGAAGAAAGGGTAGAACATCTTGGCAAAGAGAGGAGTGGCTTCCGCATCATCCTCGTCGCAGTCGAATGAAGGGATTCCGAAGATCTTTCCGGCATAGGCGATAACTCCGTCGCAGCCGATCATCAAGTCGGGCCTGTCCTTGCGTACGATACTGCAGACTTCACGGGTTTTTTCCAGAAGGGAAAGGGTGAGGCTTATTTTGCCGGCACTTCTGGAACGCTCCTTTACCTTGATATATTCCATCCCGGAATTGATGCAGAGCTGCTCTAGAACATCTTTCGGCCGAATGACGACAACGACGTCGTGTCCGCGCTCTTTCAGGGTGTTGATTGTCACCCTGAAAAGGTGGAAATGAGCCGGGTGGCTGATCATGAAAAAATATTTTCCCATCGTTTCACCGGTTTTTTTTCATCAATTTGACCGCGAATGTCCCTATACGATACAAAGGCTTATTGCAGATGTATTTGAACCGGCCATATTCCACAAGCTGGCCACCAAACTTGGCTTTGAATTCCCGTACGCCGTATCCGCCATCTCTTGGGGCGCCTGCGCCCATCATGTCAAAACTCTTATGGCCGCTTTCAGCGGCAAAACGGATTCCTGCCCAGGTCGCCAGGGTGGAGGGGAAGATGCTCTTGTACACGCCATCCTGTCCGCAGGCGAACCATTCGTACACGGAATTATCATCAAAGACACAGACTGTTCCACCGATGATATGGTCTTGGTACTGGACCAGCAGAAATTTGGAGAAATCTGTTTTGTAAAGTTTGATGAAAAAATCCAGTGGGAAAAGAGGAGTCTTGACTTTCGTCTCATATAGACCTTTCAAGACTGAGTAGAATGCCCGAATCTGGTCTTCCGATGGACCCTCCACGATGCTGGCCCCATCTCGCAATGAGGTTCGAACATCACGCTTCCGGCTCTTGCCCAGGTTCGATTCTGCTATCTCAAGCGAACTTGTGTCGACTATGAAATCGTAATGAGGCTCATAGACAAAACCATTCCGCTCAAAGACCGGCCGGTACTTGGAATAATCATGAAAATTCCGGGTTTCAATATAAATGGCTTTGCCGTTCAGACCTTGAATGCATCGATTTAAAAGCAGATCGAGTTCTTGTTCTTTAATATCTCGTGTGAGCTCCGGTCCTCCATTGATGATGGCTCTCCGGGACAAATAGCGTTTCAAGGCTCCGCCATCCTTTTGGATATATCCTTGTATGTGCCCAATCAGTCGCCCATCCCTTTCTACGGAATAATGAAAAGGATCAAGCAGTTTGGTTTCTGCTAAAAAAGTCAGAAATTCGGGAGACTGAAACAGATCGCTCATAATGAATGATAAATCGAAACAAGCCTTTTAGCGATATGCTTATTTGTTAACTGTTTCTGGATGATGATGTCTCTGCCGGTTGTTTTTTTATCGAAGTCAATGGCCTTTCTTATCCCCTCAGCAATAGCTATTTCGGTCTTCTCTACCACATCGCATCCTTCAACACTTGAAATCATGTCTCTTACATCTCCGACATCCACACTGACAATCGGGCAGCCACAGGCCAGCGCTTCCTTGATGACCTGTGGAGAGCCTTCTGTAAAGGATGTCATAAGAAAAGCATCAACAGCCTGCATTAAGGTGGCAACTTGCTGGCGCGAGTATCCTTTTAGCTCCAACAGCTCTGCATCCGGGATGAGTTTTATAGCAGCCTGGGCCAAAGGAGCATTCTTGATGGGGTTGTCAAAAGCACCGGCGAATAGGACGTATTTCTTGTTCGAAGTCAGCCCCATTTGCTCCCGAGCATGGCTTTGTTCAATGTAGGGATAATCATCCAGATTGATTCCGCAGGGAATCAGCGCAAAGTTCTTTCTGGGCTTAGCTATGTCTATGTTTCTCTGTGATACAAAGATATTGAACCGCGACCGGCGGATAGCTATCTTTGAGAGGCGACGCACCTTTGGAATATTGATATCACTACCGTGATAGGTTGTGACTACCGGCACGCTCCTCTGAATGTTGGCCAGAACTCCGCAGAGGCCATAATGGGCGTGAATGATATCCGGTCGAAACACATGAATGGCTTTTTTTAGACGAGGAACCTCCCGGAGATAACCTATGAGGCCTCGTCCTGTGACTCCGAAGTACTGAATATCAACACTTTCTTTTATTAAGGCATCTACCTGCTCCGTGATGAAAGGAGCGTATCTGCCCCTCTTACACCGTGCGACGATCAGAACTCTCATTGGTCTTTAAAACAATCCTCGGCTGCCGAGTTTGAAATATGCCCAGGCAAATTCCATCACCAAAACAATTACGCACCAGGGATTGAGCAATTTGTAAGTCTTGGGACGAAGCGTTGCGATGCCGTAGGACCACATCATAATGAGGCATGGGAGTCCTGGCAACAGGAATCGTTCCGAATTACTGAATCCACTTAATGAAACGACTCCCAGATACGCAATGACGAAAGCTCCTATGAGGGAGAAATCCCGCCACTTTTTTCTCCGGAATGCTTCATAAATGGCAAGTAAGGCAAAGAATCCCATGAAATTACGGATGTAGTTGCCACCGTGCTTCTCCTGCTGCCCATATTGTTGATCCACATCGACCATTGTTGAAAAGGGAAGGACGAAGGCCATCGGGGCCATAACTGTTCCTGTGGCATATTTTGCCCATTGGTTACCCCGGGAGGTCTGCTCCATACGTTTAGTGGTTGCATTCTCGGACCGTTCTTCCCAATAACCTTCAATTTCCGTCATGATCGTACTTCCGCCAGCGACTATAATAGCCATAATGGCCCAGCCAATGATCGATGTTCGTTTCCAACCTTTTTTCATGGTAGGAGTGTTGTAGAGAAGAAGAGCCGTGATAAAGGCAAAAACGGCAGCAGTCCCCAAAACTGTCCTGAAGAAAAACAGGCTGCCCGCGAGAAGGAAGGGGATCAATATATGAACGAAGTTCCATTTCTTCGTCCGGAACAAATAATCAGCTCTTTCGAGGAACGCAACTTCCAGAAAAAGCATTTCTGTCTCTTTGAGGTGGTAGCCGCAGTAGATGATCAGGTTCGGCATCAGAGCGCACATAATGCCGGCCATCCGACCGGTGTTTTCATCAAAAGTCCTCGCAGAAAGGCGATAGACAAGGATGCACATCCAGGCACTTAATAGGGCTTTGATCATGCGAGGGATAATAATGACAGGACCGAAAATCTTATAGAGGACGGTCAGGTATAGGGGGTAGCCGACATCGGAAACGCCGTGCGAATAAGGCCCAAAATAATAATACCAAGCAGTGCTCCAAGGCTCTTCTGCAAGCCACACTGCTTCTTCATGATATCCCATAGAGTCCGCTGCTCCGAACTCAAAGGGGACGCCAGTCATGTTTGTATAATAAAAGTAACTGCCTATTACCCAAATGATTCGTAAGATAAATGCAGAGAGGAATAGATATTCGAGATATTGTTTGTCGGTAATTGTTTTCCAGTTCTTGCTCCACTGCGCCGTCAGGAGAAAGAAACCACAGACGCCGGCAATACCGAGTACCATATACCCGAATTTCATTGCGTGGCTCAGAAACAAAATACTGACAATCGCCAATGCGACTATATAGACACCGATTGCCCGTGATGCTATTTTTCTAGGGAAAAATGGAACCATAGTTTTTTAGTCCTAACCGAGGATCTTACGTTTGAGTTTGATCATCCTTATTTTTAGAGAGGTCGGCAGAATGCCGATAAAACGTCCCTTGAAAGTCTGCCTCGCCCATGATGATCCATGCCCTTTATGCTCGCAATATGTGTTTTCGGTTCTTATGTATTCACCGGTTGTCAATCTGGGGCTGAAATACTCTACGGGGAGAATATGGAGATCAAGGTAGTCCTGCTCTTTTCCGTTCGGGATGAATCCTTTTTTCTTCATATTGTCAGATATGAACTTGACATTGGTAGTCAGGTCTTCTTTCCCTCCCATAATAAAATGCCGTCCGTTATAGGAGTCGAGTTGCTCACTGACCCATTCGCCATCAGGAACACTTGCGATTACGCCCATCATGACAGGATTGTGTTTGCTACCCTCGATGCCGGCGAATGCGGAATACTCCAGCAGCGGGTCGAATGTTTTATAAACTTCAAAATCCACATCGAAATAAATCCCTCCATACTCCTCCAGCGCTTTAAGTCTTGCCACATCGCTGACAAAGGCGAATTTTCTACTCTCGTAGGCCTCTTTAGTGTATGGCATGTTGTTGACATCGAAATTGTCCTCATTCCAAAGTTTGTATTCATAGTCCGGCATGTACTTGTGCCATGATTCGATGCATTTACGCGCCAGTTCCGGCATTGGGCCGCGCCCGAACCAACAATAATGGATTATCTTTGGTATCATTTACTTGGATTCTTTCTGTGCAAAAGCCGACAATATAAAGTCGGCGAGAAGTTTATCAATAATGCCTTTATCCTATTGGACTCTGACATCCGATATGATGTAATTGGTAAAATGTTATTTGATCTTAAAAAAATGACATATTGGTTTTTTTTATCATAAGCCCTACTCCCAACCAAGGAAAGCGTTGTAATGACGCAATGGGCAATCATCATGTCATACCATTTCTCTGCAGGCTTGCCGGTGACTTCTTGCTTTTGCTTTGTCAGCTCTTTGATCAGGAATTGCTGCCCATCAAGTTTGCGCATTATGTTCTTTGGAGACTGCGACTGGACGAGAGAATTGCTCCGGATGAGGTAGAAATGTCGCTTGACATCCCATGAGTCCACTCGCTCCGCCTTGAGAAGAACACGGGGGAGCCAGGGAGTGTCGTCAAAATAGTCCCCCTCATAAAAGAAGATGTCATTGCCCTTGATAAGGTCTGTACGGAAGAAAAATGTCCATACGTAGCATGCGATACCGAGGCGTTCAGCCATGAAATGGCCGCCATCCATGACCTCGGGCGAATAATCCGGCTGCTCTGGATGCTTGACGGACCGGGTCGGCTGATACTGCTCATCCACTTCCGTGTACCCGAATCGCAAGACATCCAGGGACCCCTCGTCCATCCGGGCCAGAGGCTCTTTAAGGCTGTTTTTTAAGATATAATCATCGGGATCTACGAAATATAGATATTCCCCCGTGGCATGACGGATCCCTGTATTTCTGGCCCCTGACGTCCCTTTGTTCGTTTGTGAGAGGACAATGATATTGGGATACTTCGAAGCATATTCCTCTGCCAGTTTAAGACTTCCGTCCGGACTCCCGTCGTTGACGAGGATGATCTCATAATCTACAGCCGGAATGTCTTGATTAAGAAGCGAATCCAAACATTTCGGCAGATATTTCTCCGAATTATACAGAGGAACAATGATGCTTAGGAGTTTCATCAGTCGATGAATTCATTAAGCCTGCGTTTCTCCCATTTGAAGAGGCAGCGTTCGATGAAATAGAAAAACTTGTGAATCAGGGGGTATCTGCCGACTCTTTCCATCATCGAGATATCAGGCATCCATTGATCATAGTCAGACAAAATGCCTGCGGGAATGAGTCGTTTCAGCTCTTGGGTCCTTTCTTTTTCTCTCAAGACATCATTTGTCTCGCTGATTCCAGTCATGTCAAACAGGGTGATGTCAATATCGACATATACAGGACGTTCTTCCCCTAGGACGATAGCCTGCAGATACCATTTCCAGTCGGACACAATCTTCAATGATTCGTCATATAGGCCGTATTTGTCGAAAAGGTCTTTCTTGATATAGGCAGGAGAGTGATTGAGCGCCCCATGATAGAAGCCTTTCAACGTTATATCTTTCCCGGCAAAACAACGATCCCGACGATGTCTTCCACTTGTCAGTTCCTTGATCATGTTGCCATACAGGATTGATGGGTGTCCGGCCTGCTCCAATGCGTGATACATTTTTTCAACGACGTTTTCCGAGACCAGACAATCGCCGCTATTGAGGATCTGGATGTACTCGCCGCTCGCCATCCCGATGCCCTTGTTCATGGCATTGTAGATGCCCTTGTCCGGCTCGGAGATCCAATGCAGACGATCCCCGAACTGTCCTTCGAGTTGCCGGATGACCTCCATGCTTCCGTCCGAGCTGGCCCCGTCCACGACCACATACTCGAAGTCCTTGCAGGTCTGATTCAGGACGCTTTGCATCGTTTTTTCCAGCCCAGGAGCGTTGTTCAGGTTGATCGTGATGATGGTAATCATAAAACGATAAAAATTACTGACGGTCTTTGAGGACGCTTTATATCAATATCCGCTTTCTTGCCGGATCCATTGCTTATAGAATGGATCTTCAATCTCATAGCGGTCGGAGTATATGACATAACCATCTTTCTGCATACGCTTGAGTGCGCTGTAAACGGTACTCGTCCGATACTCTCCGGATTGCAAGGATTTCCCGGCAGCAAGGCGCTGCAGGACCCATCGGTTTGTCCGCTTAAACCCCATCCAAAGGCGTTCGTAATCTAAAGCATGGGATAGAACGATGTGGTCAATGGCAGCTTGTACAGGGTCTTCAGTGGCAGGCTGGAGTACTCCGACTTGCCATACATTGGCAGCAAGTTGTTGTGAATAATACGGGTGGCATCCTGTGTAGTCGAGAATCTTGTTTGATATCTCGCTGTAATCATCCGGGAATACAGTCTGCAGACGAGTTGCCAGATATTGATAGAAATCTTCCCTTGGAAGTTTCCCCAGACGCATCAATTCGCCAAAATGATAGAAGGGCGATTTCTTGTTCTCGAAGATATCCGCCATCATGCTCTCCTGGCTTCCCATCAGCACATAATTGATGTGTTTTTGTCCCTGCATGATCGAGCGTAGTTGCCGGTCAAGTGAGGCTCCCATACTCCGAATTTCCTGAAATTCATCCAGAATGACAACCAAACGGTCTTTTTCAGAGTGCGCATCTTCCAACAATTGGAATACATCTTCAAGCAAAGAGGCTTCAGATACTCCTGGTTGGAATGAGACTTCCATGGCTCCGGTGATGGGATTGGTGGAAACTGTTGGAATGATCCTGAAATGGGAGATCAGGTGCCTGACGCGTTCCAGAGGATGGATCTTGAAAAACTCGCGAAGCAGTTTGGCGGAGAAGTCAGAGACAGAAGTGACAGCCTGCAGATTCAACGTGATGTTCTTCCGTCCGCTGTCTTTCACCGCTTTGGCGACGACGCTACTCTTGCCGAAGCGCCTGGGACTTATCAGTACCAGATGATTTGCGCTTTGCAGGAACTGTTTGATATAGGCCACTTCATTAACTCTGTCTGTGAAGTACTCGGCTTCAACAATGGTTCCGAACTTGAACGGATTATTCATATTACGATTTTTTTCGTTACGACTTTTTTCGTAATGCAAAGATAATGAATTATTCAATTAAGATAGACCCCAGCGAATCCAAATCTTTGCACAGTTGTCTGGTGAATGCCTTTGTGGCGGTGGGATTCATGTGGACAGAGACGCAGAAGTTGGCTGTGTCTTTCGATATTGGATTCTCCGTGTAGTCAAGGTAAGGGAAGTCGAAACGCTCTGCCGCCTCTTTGAAATAGGTTTTGACTTCTGCAAGGTTTGTATATTTTGCCAAAGCCCCCGAATACATGGGTGAGTAGACGAGGACAACCTTGACAGAATCTTGTCTGCAATCATCCAAATACGTCTCAAATATAGCCATGGCCTGCTCATCCAAGTGAATTGCCTGCTCTGACATCTTCGAGAGTTCAGCGCCATTCCAGCGTCCCCGTTCGGCCCGATGCCCTTTATAGGCTGGATTGGACACATAATGCTTGATCGACAGGGCTTCCAACAGACCGTTCTTGATCACCATCTGGTAGCCATGATACCGAAGCATCGGCACATAGAGTTCTTTCCAAGTGTAGCCAACAGAGCGGAGTTCCTTCCTCATCAACTTGTCATAGACCAAAGGGAAGAACTGCTCGGACTGATGTTGATGGCGAACGTCATGAATCAGACTAAGAGTCATATGGTCAATGTTCTGCAGGATGACTCGCGGTCTTTTGTTGTGTTCGCAGTAAAGGTCGTATTTTATTCGCTGGACATTGATGGGATATCCGCCGGCACCGATGCAGAAGGAGGACACATTCAAGAGCGAATCGATGACAAAAGGATCGAAATGGGATTTGCCGCGCGAATTGCCCATAATCAAAATGTCATTGTCCATCCCGCCGTCAAGCATCGCTGCGTAATCCTGGAAGCGGTAGTCTTCCATCTTAAGCAGCCCCTTCGAGATGGTAATATCAAGGAGCAGCGTACCCAAAAACAAGAGTGCCAAAGCAATGGCTGTCTTCGTGAGAAAATTCCTCATCCTCTCAGAACTGGAAATAGATGAAATTCTCGCTGTGCCCTCCAAGGGTAATGATCAGAAATGCTATGCAAGCATAGGAGAGATAGCGGATCCAAGCGGCGTTGACTTTGGAGAGATCCAGGGCATGGGACTTGTCCCGCTGGATCCATTCGATGACCAGCATAATGACGATTGCCAGACTGAATCCGGTTATACCATGAGCATTTGGCTTCGCTAAAAGGGATGGGGCGAAGAGGTGCTGAGCGTAGTCCCATGCCATTCCAATGCTCTCCGCCCTGAAAATGATCCATCCGACCGTGATCAGCAAGAACGTCAGCAATATCTGCCCTGCCTCCTTGAAGGACGGGAGCAGCCGCCCCTGAGCCACCGTATCCCGGTAGCGCCGGTTCTTGCCCAGCAGGATCAGCGGAAGGAAGAGCAGAGCGTGGTAGGCACCCCAGGCAATGAAGGTCCAATTGGCCCCGTGCCAGAATCCGCTCAGCAGGAAAATCACGAACGTGTTGCGGATGATCTTGGCCTTGGAGCATCGGCTTCCTCCGAGGGGGATGTAGACATAGTCACGGAACCAGGTGGTCAGCGAGATGTGCCAGCGCCTCCAGAACTCGGCGATGTCACGGCTGAAGTAGGGAACATTGAAGTTTCGCATCAGACGGATGCCGAAGAGTTTGGCCGTACCGATGGCAATGTCGCTGTAGCCGGAGAAGTCTCCATAAATCTGGAACGCAAACAGGATGGCAGCCAGCAGCAAGGTGCTGCCTGTCTGCGACTGGTAGGTAGCAAAGACCTGGTCGACATAGACGGCGCAGTTGTCCGCCACGACCATCTTCTTGAAGAGTCCCCAAAGGATCTGCCGCATCCCGTCCACGCCAGTCTCATAATCAAATGACCGGGGCTTGGCGAACTGTGGCAGCAGGTTGGTCGCCCGCTCGATGGGGCCAGCCACCAACTGTGGGAAGAAACTCACGTAGGCAAAGAACTGGATCACGTCCCGTGTCGGCTCGAGCTTACCTCGGTACACGTCGATACTGTAGCTGAGCGCCTGGAAGGTATAGAAACTGATGCCGACGGGCAGGATGACATTCAAGAGCAGCCCATCCGTCTTCCCGCCGAGGAAGGCATTGGCAAATGAAGTGGCGAAGAAGTCATAGTACTTGAAAATCCCGAGGATCAGCAGGTTGAGGACGATGTTGAGGACATTGACGGCCTTGGCTTTCTTGGGCTCAGCCTTATACTTGTCGATCAGAAGTCCCGCAGCGAAACTGCAGATAGACGTGAACGCAATCAGGAACAGGAACCGCCTGTCCCACCAGCCATAGAATACATACGATGCGACCACCACGAAGAAATTCTGCAGCCGCAGGTTCCGTCCGAAGACGAACCAGTAGAGCAGAAAGACGATCGGGAGGAAGATCGCGAATTCTATGGTGTTGAAAAGCATCAGATTCTGAAATAATTGCAACAACCGAAATCTGACCGATTATAAGCCGAGATTTCGAGGTCTGGCTTAATGTAAATGTTCAAACAATTCTCTATGAATGACATGAGATGGACCGTAATTCGTATTCCCGTCCATATACACAGGGATTAATTCAAATTCATTGAGCATTCTATTTGTCGCAGAAGTGTGCCGTCCCCAGGTGTAAGCATGAAAAGGTATGAACTGGGGAAACTGTCTCAAGACTGATAAATTGTCGTGGATTTGTCCGGCAAACTCGTTTGCTTGCATTTCTGTGGCATCGAGATGCTCATAACTATGGGATCCGAATTGAGAAAACTGTGGGGACAAGGTCATCAAATCTTCTTTTGACAGGTATAAATCGGCTATGATTGTTTCTAAACTAACGTTAGGGTTTATAGATCTTGCATGTTTGATGATATGTGGACTTGCTGACGTCCCATCCATATACTTTGCATTTAAAAATAGGGTATATGGGATGTGATGATCTTCTAACCAATGGTAAATTTGCAGTGAAGAGCGATAACCATCATCAAAAGTTAGTACAGCATAGTTCTTGATCCGGATCCGATCCTGCTTGATGTGGGTATAGGCTTCTGTAAGAGAAAGAAAACGGAATCCATTGTCCTTTAACTTTTGAACAGAGATTATAAACTCGTCCTCAGAGATCCAGTCTCCCGGGCACGTCACAATGGGATTGGCTTGTGCGCATACATGATGCAGACAATACACCCGAACAGGATGTAAATATAATTTGGTCAGGCGTTGTCTAATCTTTTGTATCATGATTGCCGTTCAGAAACGAGTCTATATCATAAAAGCATTCTTCAACCTTTTGAATGTCATCCGTGGATCCATCCCACCAAGGCTTTTGTTGAAGTCGGGAAATCGTATCTGTATTAAAGCGATATTTCATAATCGTCGCCGGTACTCCGACGGCAATTGCGTACGGTGGGATATCATGCGTGACAACAGCTCCGGCACCGATAACGGCTCCATTTCCTATGGTTACACCATCTAGAATCGTAACATTGACCCCAATGAAAACATCGTTGCCGATATGGGTTGTTGCAGTCTCGGGTAATTTGTTTTCTTTACAGAGGGTAACCCCGTTCTGTTTCGCTATGGAGTAGAACATCGGGGATGTTGAGATGCCGTTGGTCGGGTGTATCCCAAGCCCGCAGCAGAAATTCGGACCGATTGAGCAGAACTTTCCTATCTCGCAGTTGTTGATAAGGGAATTGCGGGCAATGTAGGAGTAGTCTCCAAGTTGGACATGATGGAGAAAATACGGGGAATAGACACGGGTATTGTCTCCGAGTGTCGTATCAAAGCGCTCCGATTTGACGAGGGAGTATCCTGTAGTCTTCCCCTCCGGAATAATGGGCTCGCTTAGCAGATTACCAAGAAACTTCTGCAACTTATACTTCAGGCTCATATTATTTTCTTTTGATCCAGGGACCTTGGTGCCCCACAAGTCGTTTTAGTCGCCGGTTGGTCAGATTGTATAAAGACTGGAATCGGGTCCAGTTTTGTTTTCCTGGCTCGAAATAGCGGAAATGGAACTCCCGATCTGCTGCGGCCTGTATCTGCATACTGGTAGGGTGCTTGAGGGGCAGGATCGGCAGGGTTGGGACGTTGTCAATCAGGTTCCCGGAGGCCATTGCGTGCGTAGCTTCCCCTACAGTCCCGATATTACTGGACAGGTTGACGTTGGGGATGATCCCTTTTCCATGATTGAGCCAGATGGACATAAAGAACTGCATATCCCAGCTTTTTCCATCACAACCATTTTTGCGTACTTCGTCCAGCCGGTCGCCCCAATAGGCCCTTTCCAGTGCTCTGCATCCATATTGCTTCAATGCACGGTCCAACGTCCTTCGGGATGTTTGTGCAAGGTTGATGTCAAAATCGGTCCAGGCTCGCTTCCACGTGGCCCATGCGCAGAGGTTGCGGTTCACCATGCTGAAGTAATATGAGCCGTCGCCCCAGGGGTGGGTGTCCACATTCATGCTGCCAATTGCCCGGACTGAGTCATCGTCCTTATAACGTGCCAGTAATTCCTCTGCATAGGGGAAAAAATCTGGGTGAGGTACAGCATCGTCCTCAAGGATTATCCCATGCTCCACGTGCTCGAAAAACCATGAGATGGCTGCCGCCGGGCCTGGGCCGCAACCAAGGTTTTTGTCGGAGTAGAATGTGTGGAGGTTGCAGGGCCAGTCTACGCCCTGTCCAATGACATTTCTGACAGCCTCACAACGTGCCGGATCATCAGGATGATTCTTCCTGGCTCCATCTTGAAAAACGAATAGCTCAGCAGGTGCTGCCTGGCGAATTGCATCCAAGACCTTCCGGGTATGTTCCGGACGGTTGAAACTGATAAGGAGGACGGGAGTAGAGAATGTCATTAGCGTGTTCGGTTTTGGCGAAAGGCAGGCAGAAATATGATTTTCTTATAATAGCCCATTATCCTGTAGTAATATTGTAATAAGATATGAGTCTCGAGAGTTGAACATCATTCTTTCCCTGAAGGTCATTGATATAGTGTAAACTTCCACCCCTATTTGGCTCCCAATCATCCAGCCTGTTGACTGTTATGTGTAATCCATATCTAGCTTGAGGAATAAGTCTCACTGAAATTCCTAACCTTTTTTCCATTACCCAAAACCAAAGATCATCGGCCGTTGGTGCCATCTCCATAAACAGGTCTTCTTTCAGTATTTCTTCGTCAAAAATATGTGGAGGATATAATATGCCTCCGCAGCCAATCAAAGAATACTCCTTGGAATCATTGTCGTTTTCTTTTTCTTTCCAAACTGAATACGGCAGATAGTGTCCATCTCTTTTTTTTGCGGTGAAAGCCCAAGTGCCAATAACTGAGTGTTTGTCGGATTTCTGATAGGAATCTACAAGCCATTCAATTGTTTTGGGATTGTAATATAAATCATCATCAACAGTGATGATTACGTTGTCCGGGAACATTTTCAACGCTGGAATCAGTTTTTTGTATGATCGTATGTCTGGAACATAATAGAACTCTATGCCATGGCCTTTCAACTTAACCAAGATAGGAGAAAGTTTTTCTTCATCCCAGTGATCCTCATCCAACCAAACGACAATCCGGTTTGGCTTCCTGGTCTGAGTGAGCAAAGAATAAAGAGTATATGGCAACGTGTCGTTGACTCTGGCCCCATAACTGGTCAATGATACGATAATGTCAGATTTATCTCCCTTAGAGGACAATTGTAACCCAGCCATAGCATCAATGGCCTTTTTAACCTCTTCTTTTCGATCGGCATCCTCTTTCTTCAGCCTTCTGTAGAAAAAGTGCTGCTTGATCTTTTTCTTGATGCTATAATACCCTAAAATGTCAAGAATCTTGTAAGCCATGACTATCTATGCTTTAATATAGAGAATGGTCGAAGAATCATTTTGCCAATTTTATAGGCTTTTGAAGAAAGAGCTTGTTCGTTTTGTGATGTCCTGAGAGTAATCGATTGTTCAATGTAATTATGAAAATCTTTTAGTGAATAGTTGTCGACAGGAAGGCCACGTCTGATACAGACATCATGTCTAACTATCAAATTCCAATAAAACATCTTCTCTACGTTACTGACCAGAGAGTTGGATGTTCTCCGATACATATACGTAAACGCATTAATGACACCGATTTTACCCTGTTCTTCGAGTCTGAAATATAAGTCAGCGTCTACGCCTCTATTGTAAGTTGTATTAAGTCCTCCAGATTGGATATATGCCTCTTTCCTGAACCCGGCAAATACTTCTGCCCTGTAATCATGGTGTTCAAAGTAAGATTCACCTTCCTTAAGCTCCAAGAGCCTGCTCTCCTCTTTGATTTCTAACTTTTCATCACAAAGATAATGGCGCGAGAAAGTGAGCACTGTTTCTGGAGAACCCAGAAATTTTTCAACCGTAATTTGAATCGCATTGGGAAGAAGGATATCATCTGGATCAAGGAAGCCGCAAAGTTCTCCACTGGCGTGAAGTACGCATTGGTGTTTCGTGTAAGCACAACCTTTGTTTTTCCCATTGTAGAAGATGTGAATCCTATCATCTGAAGAGAATTGTTTGTAAATGTCATTGGATTCATCAGTGCTTCCATCATCAACAATAATTGCTTCCCAGTTGGAATACGTTTGAGCAATGACACTATTAATAGCCTCCATTAAATATTTGCCGTTATTGTAATTGGCGATTAATATAGAGAATAATGGTTTATTCTCGAAAAGGCACTTTGACATGGTTTTCTGTGATTGGAAACGTTGTGTGGTAATGGTAACCTTTATGGAAGATGTAATGTATCATTAAGAAGATTACATGCCTCGTCCGTAAAATTACAAAAATTACCACCATGAGAGTAAAAGGTTAACTCGCCAACATATAAGTTCCCGCTTTTGGTTTCAAAGAAATCGACACGAAGGTGAAGAGTTCCTTTGGATAGAATCTTCGCGTAATCGAGCATTTTTTGGAAGTTAAGAGGTTTGGGGATGTCGATTTCGGGATACTTGTCTATACGATAGTCTAATTTTTCCCAATTTAATGAGTAACACACGCAGAAACCCTGGCCCTCTCCTTCTCCTAAATCGCTACGGACAAGAAAGAAAATAGGGACTTCATTATTGCAGAACACTTGATATTCAACACTGTCTTCCGTTATATATTTTTCAGCTAGTATTCTTGGGGGGATGTCTTTATATCCCCATTGCTTGTGTTCGTAGTGATAATAATCTCGAGACAAAGCATTATTCAGTCGGTATTTTGCCGCTTGTTTATCTAAGGTATCCTTATCTGGAACAATAACGTATGAGCCACTATCGTGATTGCATTTTAGTACAAATGATTGAGGAAGTTCGTCAAAAATGATTTCGTCAAAATTCTTCCATGTACCAAGTAAGGGGATTACATGTTCAGGGCCAATCTTCTCTGAAATAAATGATTTTGCTGATATCTTATCTATCATTGTATGATAAATGGGCTTTCTGTCATATAACTTGATCCATTGAATTTTTTCGTCAATTGTTTTTGGCTCTCTTAGATTAAGTTTCCTTTTATGTTCTTTTATAAACTCTCTTTGTAAGATAATTCTATCAGGTATGACCCAATACTTAATGTAATATGGAATACTCTTTATCTTATTTAGAATTTTCTTGGGGTGAATTAATTTCATGTTAAAAGGGCTATGGTTTAGCAATGTTTCGAAAGATACGATTAAGATTCTTTTTTATAAAAAGGGAAGGAATGGATCGAATACAATCCTTCGCCCCAATAATTGAGTATATATATTCACCAATATCAGATACTCTTTCATCGCGCGATTTCAACCATCGTTTTGTCAAATAAGAATGATTTATCTGATAGATCCCCAATGGCATCTGGCTTTTGTCAGACACTAAGGTTGTGTTGACTAATTGATTGAATTGTGACTCATTCATCATGGCTTTCTTTAGCCGCATCCCTTGATTTCTTCGAAAGTTCCGGTCGTTAAGCAATCGTTCAGCTTCGTCAAGAAAATCCTTTTTGTTTGAGAATGAGATTGGGAAATGTTCATTGATACAGATTGCTTGTTCCGTCTCGTCATCTTGAGTTCCAGGCGGATAATATTGAAGAATGGGTTTTCCGTTAATTGCCGCAAGTTGTGACATCAAAGAGCCACTTATCGGGCTAGTCCCCATGTATATGTCGCAGTGCGCGAACACCTGAAAAATATCTTGCCTGTATTGGATATAACAAAATCTGTCTTCAAAATGATTTTTTTTAATGAAATCTTCAATGAAGAGTTGGCAGTTATAGCTACGTTTTGTTGCGAACAGGAAAATAACATCTTTGTGTTTGTCTAGAATTGCCTTGACAAGGTCCCAATAGGAATGATGTTGATCTATGGTCTTATAGAAATCACCTCCGGAAAAAATAACTGTTTTATTATTACAAATAGGAGGAAACCCTTGAAATGGCCTGTTCTCATTGGCAGGATAAAATGGAACCATGAGTAATTGTTCCCTTTTTAATCCTCTTAGTTGCGATGAAACAGATGCTCCAAATGGCCGGAATTCTATATTATAGTCAAGCCATTTAGCTCCCATCCAAAAAAACTGATCTCCCAAATTAATATTATATTTTTCAATATTTGATGGGAGCACGCTTAAAGGGATATTCACCAGTGAATTCATTCCTTTATGCAATATCAGTTTTGAAGAGCCGAAGTCGATTATTGTGCGATATAACAAATTCGCTCTTTCTTCTAATGTCCCGGCTGGAATTACACATACCGAAACATTGGGCATATTTTTGATTGTATCAATGATGCATAAATCTATTCTCTTTTCAAATGAGTATTGTGAGGTTATATAGAGAATATTCTTGCCAGTATTTGATAGTGCGGACATCCATTGTAGTGCAAGTACATATGAAGTACTATAATCATCATAAAACACCCAATTGTTCTGGTTCGGGTTATAAGATCTATCACTCTTGTTAATTATAGCGTCGGCGTACTCATGCTGCAGATCTTCCATTTCATCGTCTCTGTATATCCAATTGAACTGAGAGACGATAGTCACGCAGTAATTGAAGTACTTGTTGAAACGATCGTAGTCTTTCGTCACGAGACATGCATGAGCAATCGACTTGATCTTGCGGTAGCCCAACTTTATCTCTAAGAGTGATGCTTTAAAATGCATATTTTTGAATCTTTTCAACAATGCTGTTCTCGTCTTTTATCTCCATCACCGGCCCCATCGGCAGGCTCAGTTCGTGCGCGGCGAGGTGTTCGGTACAAGGGAGGGACAGCGTGTTCCATTCCCGATAACACGCTTGCTTGTGCGGAGGAATGGGGTAGTGGATAACCGTCTGGACGCCTAGCTGCATAAGAAACTGCTGCAACTCGTCCCTGCGGTCACAGAGGATAGGAAATAGGTGATAGACATTCTGGGCATCCGGAAGGCGGACAGGAAGCTGCAGCCCCGGCGCATCGGACAGATGGTCATAGTAAAGCCGGGCAATCCGGGCGCGCAGGGCGTTGTCCTCGTCAAGGTACTTCAATTTGACCGAAAGGATGGCCGCTTGAATCTCATCCAAACGGCTGTTCCTTCCACAATACTGAAACACATACTTCTTGCTGGACCCGTAGTTAGCCAGGGAGCGGATCACCTGTGCCAACTCGTTATCATTGGTCGTGACGGCACCGGCATCCCCCAGCGCCCCCAAGTTCTTGCCGGGATAGAAACTATGTCCAGCTGCATCGCCCAGACTGCCCGTGCGCCTGCCATCAGGTGTACGGCAACCGTGCGCCTGAGCGTTATCCTCGATCAACAGCAGGTGATGCCGGTCGCAGATCTGCCGGATCTTCTCTGTATAGGCACAGCGGCCGTAAAGGTGTACGATGCAGATGGCTTTGGTGCGGGGAGTGATGTGCGACTCGATCAGGCTGTCATCCATCTCCAGCGTGCGGATGTCCGGCTCGACCAGAACGGGTTTTAAACCATTGTCTGTAATCGCCAAAATGGTCGCAATAAAGGTATTGGCCGGTACGATGACTTCATCGCCAGGGGAGAACAGGCCCAGTTCCCGATAACCACGAAAGATCCAAGTCAGGGCATCCAGGCCATTGGCCACGCCGACACAGTGTTGGGTGCCGATATAGGCGGCATATTCAGTTTCAAACCGGGCGGTCTCTTCTCCCTGCAAGTACCAGCCGGAATCGATTACGCGCCGGGCGGCCTCGTGGATCTCTTCGGAATGGGCGGCAGTGACCTGTTTAAGTTCGAGGAAAGGAATCATTATTTGTTCTTATACTGGACAAATGTGTCATAACTCCGGATATAATCTTCCGGATCGTAACATTCAGATGCGAGGACCAGGCAGACGGAACCGGACGAGAAGTCCTCCAAGGTTCGCCAGATGCCCGGAACGACATACAGTCCCATATACGGCCGGTTCAGTACAAAGGACCGCTTGAGGCTTCCGTCGTCAAGCACGACCGTGAAACTGCCGCTCACGGCGACAATCAGTTGCTTTAGTGCTTTGTGGGCATGGCCCCCTCGCTCCACTCCACCGGGGACATCATAGATGTAGTACACTCTCTTGGTGTCAAAAGGTACAGTGATGCCGTTTTCGACGACGCTGATATCTCCTTTTCGGGGGCTATGGTGGCGGTCCAACTCAATCAGGGCGCAGTCGTAAACTCTAGTTTTCATCGCTTGATCCATCGCAGAAAGTCTTGGTAGTCGCGGATGGCGTCCTTGGGGTCATAGAGGGTCGAGGCTACGATCAGCGCGACGGCATTGGTGGAGAAATTGTCAATGGATCGCCACAACCCCTTGGGGACGTACACTCCGTTATAGGATCGGTTGAGCGGGTAACACTCTTTCCGTTGTCCATCATCTACATGGACATCAAAGCTGCCGGACAGTGCAATGATAAACTCCTCCGTTTCCTTGTATGCCAGCCCTCCCCGTGTTTCTCCGCCAGGGACATCGTAGAGCCAGTGAACGCGGCGAATCTCGAGAGGGATCTGACTTTCATTCTCCAAGAAAGACAGATTTCCACGTTCATCCAGGAATTTGGGTAGCTGTATTATAACCGGTTCTGTCATTATAATTATGCTGTTCAACTAATTCTATCCCCTGATTTCACCCACAATAGAGTCATAAATTGCCTGTGTGGCGTTGGGGTAATTAATCATTATATATTTCTTGGCGAATTTCTCTCGGTGGCTCTTTTGGGGATCTTTCCCTTCCATCACGACATTTTCGATAAAGTGAGACCAATCCGGTTCTTCTTTAATAGGGTAATATTCATCCAAACAGCGCATGCCTAATTTAAGTTGCATTGCCTCATAATCCACTCCGCCCCGATAGATATAAGCACAGGGTTTATTGAAATACAAATACTCAGCGACAAAGGAACCGCAGTCGTGAATAAGTGCGTCTGAGTCGGCCAGTAATTCCAAATAATCACCTTCAGTTGAGTAAGTAACATTCTCGTTTGATACAAACTGTTTCAACCAGTCTTCTATATCTTTTGTTGACCAATATTTCTTTAGAGTTACAAACATTTGGGGGTGGGGCCTGAAGATGAAATCCACCCCGGGATAATTAGGAGGGATGCTTTGCAGGAAACTGGCATATTCGCGAAATCCACCTCTATCCAGGGCGCCATCTCCAATCAGATGATGCGGTGCGATGATAATCCGTTTCCTTGTATGCGGATGCATATTTATTCGCGGGATGGAATCCAATTTGGGATAGCCAGTAACTATGAGATTCTTTCCTCGATTGGCCATATATTCCCGGGCCAAAGATTTGGTGTACCGATTGGGTACGAAGACTTTCCAGAAGAAGTTAAAATCGACCCGCTGCAGGTTTTCTCTCGTTACGCGGCACAATCCCATATAGAAATAGGGAATATAAAACACGGGGATACCCTTGGAGGACCAATACCGACTTTTGAAATACTCTACGGTCAACCCGTCATAGGGTGTATTGGTGGATGCCAGATCAAATCGGGCCGTGTAATCGGTGCACACACCGGTCTGGGGATCAAATCCGCCGAGGACCCTGGCTTCACCGTATTTGTCAGTCAGCTCCTTCTGTGTCCTTTTGTAGTTGAATGCCTGATGCTCCTGGTCTCCAAACAAAACAGGAACGACAATGAAATAGGGGTCAAAATATGGTGACCGCAACATCGTTTCAAACAGATTTAAATCTTGAATCTCGGTTGCATACATATGCAGAAAGGCCACGCTGACTTTCTCTCCCCGGTTAATTTTGGCCTTACTTCTCTCCAGAGCAAGTTGATACTTGTCCTCAGTATTCCTTAACTCCGGTGCGATTTTGGTATATACCTTGTGAGCCCTATGAACGTGCCGTAGATAGGGGGGTGTCAATTTGTAAAGGAACTCCTTCAAAGCCATTATCGGGAATCGGCCAGATTCAAAAGACCTCGAACATTATATTCAGCAGTGGTTCCTGTCTTAGTTGCATAGTCGGTTAAATAAAGTTCGATGGCATTTTCCCAGCGTGCATAAGTCTGAACATATGGATGGCATAATTCAAAATTCAGACTGAAATGACCGTTGCAAATGTTATGTGGCAGGTGAATGGTCTCATCAATGACAAAATCTTCGCCAGTTTGCAGCGTGATAATCTTGGCTCCATTTTGTACCGGGACATATTGTGCAACCCGGTTCTCTTTCATATCATACATTTCGCACTCGAATTCCAGTTTAACATTTTGATTGCAGTGCCCCTCAATATGGAAACGCAGGTCCCGGTCTGGATATTTCAGATGAAGAACATTATCTTCCTGACCATTCAGGGTGATTGTGTCAATGGTTAACTCCGGCCTTCTGCAAATCTGATTGGACTCAATGATCTTCTTGTCCGGTACAAACTTCCTTTCGGCCAGATAGGCATCGACGACATCGTTTACTTCTCCGGTACATTTGACCATTCCATTATCCAATAGAATCCCGTGTTTGCACAATGCCCGGATACTAGCCATATTGTGACTCACAAACAACACTGTCCTGCCTTCTCCCTGACTCACGTCCTGCATCTTCCCGATGGCCTTCTTTTGGAATTCGGCATCACCTACGGCCAGGACTTCGTCAACAACAAGGATTTCCGGGTCAAGATGTGCTGCAACTGCGAAGCCAAGACGTACCGTCATACCCGACGAGTAACGCTTTACAGGTGTGTCGATGTACCTCTCGCAGCCGGAAAAGTCTACAATCTCGTCGAGTTTTCGGGAAATCTCCTGTTTGGACATTCCCATTATAGCCCCGTTCATATAGATATTTTCCCTTCCTGTCATCTCCGGGTGGAAGCCGGTGCCGACTTCCAATAGAGCTCCGATGCGGCCCCGGGCGCGGATAGTCCCAACGGTCGGGCCGGTAACCTTGGAAAGAAGTTTAAGGAGCGTACTTTTCCCTGCACCATTTTTCCCGATAATGCCGACTACGTCTCCTTGCTCAACCTTGAAATCAATGTCTCGTAGTGCCCAGACATACTCGCTGCTCCCCGCTTTGGACCTATCGTTGGTTTCACCAATCTTGAGATAAGGATCTTCTTTCCCCAGGACACTGGTCTTCCACCACCTGTCCAAATCGTGCGACAACGTCTTGGTAGATACAAGCCCGAGGCGGTATTGTTTTCCTACATGGTCAAATTCTATTGCTGTTGACATATAATTCTATTATTTTGCTCGTACAACTGTTTGGCCCGTTCAATTACCGGAGCCATATCATAATACTTGTATTCTGCCAAGCGCCCACCAAAGAGAACAGAGCGCTCTTGATCAGCGAGGGCTTTGTATTGTTTGAAAAGCAGATTGTTCCTCTCATCGTTTACCGTATAGAATGGCTCCATCCCGCTTTTCCACTCGGTGCTATACTCACGCGAGATGACTGTATGCGGGTTGTCGTATACGGCCGGACCAAAAGACTCGAAATGCTTGTGCTCGATAATTCTAGTATATGGGATCTCCCGATCTGTGTAATTGACGACGGCATTCCCTTGGAAATTGGGCGTATCCAGCAACTCCTGCTCGAAACGAACGGTCCGCCATTCCAGCTGCCCGAATTGATAATGATAGAATTCGTCGATAGCACCCGTATAAACGACCTTGTCGGCAATACTCATCCAATATTCCCGGTCATCGAAAAAATCTACCCCAGTCCGGCATTCTGTCCCTTCAAGAAGCCCGTCGATCAATTTGTTATACCCTCCGATCGGGGTCCCCTGATAGGCATCGTTAAAATAGTTGTTGTCAAATACAAACCGTACCGGCAAGCGTTTGATGATGAACGCAGGCAACTCTGTGCAGGGGCGGCCCCATTGCTTCTCGGTATAGCCTTTGATCAAAGTCTCATATATGTCCTGACCTACGAGAATAAGGGCCTGCTCCTCCAGGTTTCTGGGTTCGGAGACCCCGTCTGCTTTCATTCTGCCAAGAGCTTCTTTTTTCTGCTCCTCAATGATAGAAGCGGCCTTCTCCGGTGTTGTCACGCCCCACATCTGGTAGAAGGTGTTCATGTTGAACGGGAGGTTGTAGAGCGTCCCCTTGTAATTGGCCACCGGACAGTTCGTATACCGGTTAAAAGGTACGATGGAATTGACAAAGTCCCAAATATCTTTGTTATTGGTATGAAAAATATGGGCTCCGTATTTGTGGACATGAATCCCTTCCACCTCTTCACAGTACACATTTCCGCCTAGATGCGGCCGCTTGTCAATGACAAGGCACCTCTTCCCATCTTGATGGGCAAGGAAGGCAAACGTGGCGCCGAAGAGCCCGGAGCCGACGATGAGGTAGTCGTAAGAGGAGTTCATATTCTCTTCTCAATATATTTTTTTGCTCTGCTAAACAGGCGGTTAGTATGGAATTTAATCCAATAAAGAGGAAAGGGCATACTTCGATAGTCCTTGACCGTGGAAGATATATTTACGTCAGGGAATTCTATGAGCATATAGTCATTCCAATCTTTTAGTCTTGGACGGGCCATCCTGTATGGAAACAAAGACAATTCCACATAATGATGAGAGCCGAAGGACCACCACAAGTCTTCGAACCACGCTCTGCGCGTAGTGTTTTCGGGCACTATGTCTCGATGCTCTTTCATCCACGACAACACGAATTTCAACACGGTTGTCACATGATCGCCGTGTTTGGCTCTGACTTTGGGGTCGAAACTCTGTCCAGCTCGACCAATATAATACCGGTAAACATTCAGTTTGGTATAGACAAAACTCTCGGCAATTGCGATAGGCATCACTTGCAGCGAGACATCGTCATACATCACATGCTCGCAAAACAAAGGCAAATACTTTTGCATCATCATTGTCCTGTAAACCGTATTATGCGCATACGTGATATTCGATCCGTTACCGCTTCCTAACCAGTCGTATGTATTGGCATCATACACTGTGTCGGGTTCCATATTCACTAATACGACATCCTCGTAACGGTCTTCTTGCGCATAATACTTCTTTCTGTCGAGCAATACCATATCGGTATCGCAATCGCCAAGGTAATCAATCAGTTTCGAGAACTCCGCCGTGTCAAACCAATCATCGGAGTCCAGATAAAACAAGTACTTACCTACCGCCAATTCCGTCCCATGGTTCCACGCTCCGCCATGTCCTCGGTTCTCCTGATCGATGACATGAAATACCGTTGGGTATTTTTTCTCATATTCTTTGGCCAAAACGGCTGAATTATCAGGTGTCCCATCATTAATGACAACAATATCTAGTAAATGCATCTGCTCATCCGAAACGAGCAAAGAATCCAAACATTTATTGATGTAGTCTTCTACCTTATAAACAGGGATGACAATGGACAACAGTTTTTCCATAGTTGCTAAAATCTCTGTCGAGTTTTCCCAAATAATGATTTGATTCTCCGTATTCTCCGATTGCGTATTAGGGATGAATAATACTTCTTCAATTCAGGAAGATACTGAGTGTAGGGTGTGGCAGAATCCAATTTCCAGAAACCGCCGTGATAAGATCCTAATTGCTTAGGTGTCATGTAGTCTCCATATTGTTTGCTCAATATTTCATGGAATCCTGACGGAACAGGAATTTGTATGTCTTCAAATGGTACCAGAATAGTCTTATCATACCAATGCTTATCGCGCAGAAACCGATCAAAATCAGTTATGAAAGTAATGCATGCCACGCTCGCATTATGGCCTATTGTATTGGCCCTGAAAAGGTCTTCAAATTTCTCGAATTCTTGATGAAAGGACCGGCGATATCTATATAAATTTATTGATCGGATGGGGTGCAAGATGTCGAAAGATGCAATACGCTGTAATCGTGTAAAAGATTCGTTTCGTTCGGCAACAAGTTTTTCCCTTTCCTCCGCATTGTCCGGTATGGCATCATAAGGAAAGATGTCAATGAAAATGCCTTGATGGGTATTGATAAAAGCCGGATATGGTAAAATGGCCGTTGTCCCGTCCATTCTTAACTGGGCGTGTCCTCTTGGATAAACCTTTTCAGTATAAGCGCACTGAAAAAAATAAGGGTGATCAAACTCCTTGGGCGCTATTTCAACCAATTTATCATAATCCTCCCGCAACATGGCCATGTCAATATCATCATCCCATGGGATATAACCATGTTCCCGGACAGCTCCCAAGAGAGTCCCTCCATCTGCCCAAATCTTTAAATGATTCCTTTCGCAAACCTCTAAAAGCTTATTAAGAAGGTCCATCTGCACCTTCCAAACTTTCTTCATCTCGGCTGGGATTGTATATCCTCTGCGGACCTCTTCTTCCAGATTCATTGTTCCTCCAACCTTTTCTTCTTATACCAATAACTCTCCACCCCGTATTTATGCGCGTCAGCCTCATATCTTTCAATGACTCCCTTGAAAACATCTTCATACTGAGGAATGTATAACTCCTCATGTTTTTCTGCACGGGTAATAATCTCCTCGGCCAAGGCCGCGGTCATTTCAGGATGAGATGTGCCGCCGGTAAAGCCGGTCCCTTTCATGGACCCGGGCGAAACCTCCAGAATCCGGTTCTTGCTTCCTTGAACATCCAATTCCACGTTCACGGCTTCAATGAACTTGCTGAGTGCAGCCTTGGTTGCACTATAGACGCTGAAAAGAGGAGAGGAGAGTCTCCCGGCGATGCTGACCATGATGCCGCAGTAAAAATAGTCCGCCGCAAGCAGCCGGTCATAATAATGCCGGACAATCTGGATAGGAGCCACCGCGTTGACTGAGAAGCAATTTTGTATATACTCTTCTGACAATTCCTGGAAAAACTTGAGGTGCCCAAAACCGGCTGTAATGAACAAAGCGTTGATGTCGTCAAATTCGTCAAGGCAAGAATAATCTGCAAGTGAAAGATCGCAGATTTTGGGGAGAATTTTCTCTGTCCTGTATTCTGCCGGGAATTCCGCTTTGTCCAAGACAAACACCTGATCATACTCAGTTCTGCCATTTAGGTTGAGCACGATGGACAGACCAATTCCCGAGCTGCCTCCGACAACGAGCGCTTTCATTTTACGACTTCTGGATTGGGTTGATGATCAATCTGGCGGATAGTTCCTTCGTATCTTTCCAGTACTTTCTTTTTGATTTCCGTGGTTGATTCTCCTTCTCCTCTCGGGAAATAGAAGACGGTAACACCAAGTTCTTTCAAGTAATCATATTTCCCCACCCAGTCGTCCCCGACGACAAACACATCAATGTTCATCTTCTTGATTGCCTCGGTGTGATCCAGCGTCTTCTGCGGAATCACAATGTCCGGATGCTTGAGCGCCTTAATAATTGCAATCCGCTCCTCAAACGGGATGATTGGTGGATTCTTATAACTGGCGACAAGCTCGTCTGTGCTGACACCGACAATAAGTGTGTCACCCAGTCCGCGGGCGTACTCAATCATTTTGAGGTGATTGGAATGGAACATGTCAAATGTCCCGGAAGTGTAAACGACGACTCGATTGTTGTACATTGCTTTTATTTCTTATTCAGGTTAATCATCAGATGGAGGAATATTTACCCGTCCCTATTTATATATCATTGCTTAATCCGAAGATGATTGTTCGGGTAAAATCTGTTGAAAAGCAGACGCTATAGGTGTGAAAAGTCGTCTTTTGACAAACCTTGCAGCCCTTGTTCGTTGGTAATTCAATTCTACTAAAACAAAACTATGCAAATATAGCCCCTTAATCCCAGTTGTTGTCCATCCAGCAAGAAATTGATTGTTCGGAGATTCTCTATCTAAAATGCCTGCAATGAGGTGATACCATGTTTTTGATTTCAGTTTTAAAATAGTGTTAATATAACCTTTGGCAAAAAGCATAGTATTTCCTGTCGCTTGTCTATAATAATCGTCTTCCTTATCCAAAAAGAAATCCCTAATTGCTAACCAATTTTGTAAATACTCGTAATTCTTTCTGAGAACTCTTTCTCTATCATGCTGTGCCATAATTGAATTCTCGTTTCTTCGCTCATAGTGATAAATAATATCGTCAACCAGAGCGTAAGATTTTGCGAAGTAAGCTAATTGAGCCATTTGATAACGATCTTCAGTCATGTCGCATCCTTCGATGCATCTAATATGATGTGACTCAAACAATGATCTTCGAACTAATTTTCGACAAACTGTGTGGTCCCACGACGTCTCTAATTGCCGTAAAACTGCTTCCTTTTTGGAAGAGTACTCTTTTTCGATAAAAGGAAAATCCCCGTCGTTCTGGTGCATCATCATGCCCCCTGCCACAATATCGGCATCACTTTCAATTTGACGCTTAACTAAGATCTCAACGGCGTTAGTCTCCAGCCAATCATCAGAATCTACTGCACAAACAAAAGTACCTATTGCATTATTGAGAGCAGTATTCCTAGATGCTGCGAGTCCTTTATTTACTTCGTGGCGGATAATTCGGACTGCATTCTGTCGATGAGGATATTCTGAACAAACCTTATTGAGAATTGATATACTCTGATCTGGCGATTTATCATCAATGAAAATATACTCAAGTTCATTGTAAGTTTGCTCAAACAAACTTCGGGCACATCGTTCAATATAGGTCTCAACCTTGTATATGGGTACCAAAATGCTAACGAGATACATTTATTGAAAGAGATACGTTTTACTGGTTATTCAAGTTCGAAGGAAGATTTTTCAGGTAATAAATCATATGCTTAGTAAATAGGGTGTTAAGTTATCGTTCATAATTTTTGGTCATGACATCAGGATGCTTGTCT
>ERZ842401.1937-NODE-1937-length-28402-cov-25.511553_pt1 | contig 28402 bp, 21 predicted proteins | sample MGYA00521270_ERZ842401 | MGnify/ENA primary metagenome ERZ842401 (study PRJEB31892, sample SAMEA3878208) | bioreactor metagenome | biome: Moose rumen | place: Sweden | collected 2011-10 | study: EMG produced TPA metagenomics assembly of the PRJEB12797 data set... | reverse complement strand
CTAACGTGGATTTGAGCGAGCAGATGACGGATATGATTGTTACACAGCGCGGCTTCCAGGGCAACGCAAAGACAATCCAGACAGCAGATACATTGCTTGAAACAGTCCTTGGTTTGAAGCGGTAATTTTGATTTGAATAGAATCGGGTAGCAGCGTAATAACGTTTGCTACCCTTTTTATTTTTGGAATTATCCCCTCAGGTTCTTTTTTCAATATAAGGCGACCAATCGCTCCTCTAAAACGCAAATTGAGTGTTTTGCAAAAGAGCATTTTTATGTATACTATTTCCTATGCGCTCGATATTTCGATTTTTTGCGGCGGTACTCGTGTTTGCCGTCTGCTTGCCGCTCTATGCGGGGTTGTACAGTAAGCCGCACAAAATGTATGTGCTAAAAGTTGCCAATTTTTCCATAATATTCCCCGAACAAAGCTCGTATACCGCGCGGCTCATTGGCGAGCATTGCGAAGCGTTTTTTGCGGAGGCGGCGGAAAAAACAGGGCTTGAAGAATCATTCAAAATCCCGGTCGTTATTACCCCAGATTCGTCGGAGATTTCTGCGTCGTATTCGCAGCAACCGTACAACCGCATTGTTGTGTGCGATGCGCTTTCGGACAAATCCGCGGCGTACCGTGAAGATTTGCTTTTGGATTTGTTTCGGCAGGCGGTGATAGAGGCGGCGGCGTACACCGTGCGGAGCAAAAATTGGCGTATGGTGCACACACTCACGGGCGTGGATTTGTTCCAGCCGATTTATTTGCTCAACGTAACGTCAGCGTTCGTGGACGGCGCGGCGTGTGCGTGGGACGACAGCGAAACGGCGGCGGTAAGCGATACCATCGCGATGGAATATCTGGTGCAGGCAAAAGCCGCCAAAAAGTTCCCGACGTGGCAGCAGGTGTCGGGCGTCAGCGATTCGTATTTGTACAGCGCGGTTGAAAAGGCGGTGTGCAGTGCGTTCAGCGCGTATGTAATGCAGCATTGGGGCGTTGACGCATTTGCGGAATATTGGCGCGAGTGCGGGCGGGTGCATTTTTTTTCATTGATGCCGGGCATTTTCCGCAAGGTGTACGGCGTGCCGCTTTCGCGCGCGTGGCGGGATTTTGAAAACGCAATCGAGATTCCCCCCGAAATGTATTGCAATACCGTGGTCAAAAGCACGGCGGAAAAACTCATCAATCGCACGGATTTTCATTTTGCCTCTCCCGTAAAAAGCGCGAAAGGCGTGATTTGGTACGACGAAGTGCGCCAAGAAGTTTCGATTTTGTACGACCGCACCAAAAAGCGCAAAACACTCTTTTCGGCTTCTGGCGTTACGCGGCTTTGCATTTCCACCGACAGAAAATACCTTGCAGTTTCAGCATACCGAACAAAAAGCGAAGAAAAACTCTCCGAGCCGTATACGCGCGTTTTTGACATCGAAAAAAAACGGTTTTTAAAAGGCGTGTATCCCATTTCGGACGCGTGCATTGTAACCTTGCCGTATCACAAATACGCCGTGGCGGGCGTGAGCAGTGCGGGGCAGAACAGCGAACTGCGAATGTATCTGGTCAACGATTCAAATACCGATGACGTTTTACTTACGCGCCGATTTGCGACGGGAAGCGTTGCGCACCAATTTGCTTCGGCGGGCAAAAACACGCTTTTGTGTTTGGTGAACGAAGACGGAGTGCGAAAATTGCTGTCGATTGAGTTGCCGAGTGGCATTGAGCACTGTTATGAAATGCCGTTTCCTCTGCTTTCGCTGCAAGGCGCGGACGGCGTGCTTACGTTTTCATATCTGAGCGCAGACGGCGGCTTTTCCAAAATGGGCTATCTGAATATCTCGCTTGACGGCACCGTGTCGCGTTGCTCGCTGGTTGAGGACGGCGCGGACGGAAACATTGCCGAACCGTTTTTGTCGGGGAGCGATTTTGTGTATGCCGTGCACCGTGCCGCCTACGACGAGCTGTTTCGACTAAAGCGGGCGTATGTGCCGTATCGGAGCGTTCAGATTACGAGCGCGGAGCAGGTCAAAGCGTTTAGCGAATCAGATTCCCCCGTCATTGAAAAGCGCGTGATACAAAGCGATGAAGACGGCGGCAAAATCAAAACGGGGCTGTTTATGGACGAGTGGAAAATCTCGCGCTATAATCCGCTCAAATTTATGGCGCGAAAACTCATCTATTTCTTTTTCCCGATTACCGCACTCGACATCGAAGACGACTACAAAATGACCGTGGGCGCGGGCTTTTCGTATTTCACCAACGAAGACGCGCTTGAAAATTCCCAGCTCATACTCTCGTACAGTGCCGCCGCGGTTGACCCTGAGGACGATTATCTGGGCGTAACGGGCGACAATATTTTTACCGCGATTTACAACAATTCCATTCTGCCCGTAAAAATCTCGCTCGGCGGAAACTGGGCGATGAAAGAAAACGGACAATACACGCTGACGACGCTGGGCGGCTTGAGCTATCGGCTTCCTGTGGGCTTTGAGTATCAAAACCTCACGTTCAGCGTGCAGGATATGTGGACGGCTTCCACGTTTCACAAAGACCGATACACCAAAAAAGAAGAACAAAAAGAAGGCTGGATAAATCCCTCCGAAGCGTTTACCGACAACGCCGTTCGCACGGGCGTGAGTTATTCAACGTATCGACAGAGCGGACTGACGGCGTTTGAACAACTCGGCTTTGAAATCAAACAGTATTTTTTGTATGACGTGGATTTTTCGCAAGACAAACAGGAGAACGACAAAACGATTATCGACGTTTTCGACAGCGACCGCTACGAACGCTCTTCGCTTTCGTTTTCCTACGGCGTAAAAGTGCCGCGCTTGCTGCCGTTTGAAACACACCATTTTGTCTGGACGCTCCCGACGTATGCCAGCGTATCGCTGTACGGAGAAAGCGGCACGGCGTTGAGCTGGTTTGCAGAAACCCTGCTCGCAGGCTACGAGGTGCAGCAGGGCATTGCGGGGGCAAATGTGTATGTGCATCGGCTGGGCATCACGGGCGGCTATCACGGCGATTTTCAATATGATACGCTCGTTGTGCCGGGACCGGATTTCGCCGCAATCAAAGAATTCGCCACGGTCTTTGCGGAATCGGAATTAAACCATTATGTGTATCTCACGGGAAGTGCCGTTTTGTCGCCTATCGCGGGCTTTTTGACAGAGGTGCAAATCACGGCGGATTTCCAGTTGCGCTATTATCTTCGCGATAATCATTTTGACACCGCTTTTAAACTCAAAACCAATTTGTAATGCGCCGTTCTTTTTCAAGAATTCGTTGTCCGAAAAGTCGGTGAGTGAATTCTTTTTCAAGAATTCATTGTCCAAGCAGTCAGCGAACGAATTCTTTTTCAAGAATTCACTGTCCAAGCAGTCAGTGAACGAATTCTTTTTCAGGAATTCATTGTCCAAGCAGTCGGTGAACGAATTCTTTTTCAAGAATTCATTGTCCAAGCAGTCGGTGAAGCAATTATTGTTCAATAATTGAACGTCAGAAGAGTCGGTGAGGGAATTATTAGTCAATAATTCCCTTTTTGCAAAAAAATATCGTGTGCCGCATAAAAAAATGTTTCTATTGACAGTAATATCTTTGTGTGCTATACTCTTTGCAGAAACGAAGTTGAGGAGGATTCTATGGTAAAAAGAACCGACAGCATATATATTTCGGTGCCGAGCGACCGCTATACGCCGTATTCTCTTGCGCGCAAAATCGGTGCGCGGGCGATTTTGGAAAGCGCGCGGTTTAATGCGGGAAAGGAGCGGTATTCCATTTTGATGATGGAAGAGGCGTTTCATATTTTGCAGGACGACGACGGGATTGCGTTTATTGTGGACGGCAGGCGCGTGCCGTTTTCTGCGCAGACGGTGGAAAGCGCGGGGATTAAAAGCGCGAGTTTGCCCGGCAGCAAGATGGAGCACAAACTGGATATTTTGGACGCGCTTGAGTATGTGGCAAGCGAAAATGATTTGTCAAAATACACGATTCCCGTGCCGGCGAGCGGTATCGGCTATTTGAGTTACGAATTCTGCGCGCGGTGCGACACGATTACGCTGTCGGCGCAGACGGACGAACTGCATATTCCCGAAAGCGAGTTTATTGCGGGGCATTTGTATTTGATTTTTGACCATTTTACCGACCGTCTGCACATTTTTGCGCTCAATTACACCGAGCATCAGATTGATTTGCAAAAAGCGGTGGATACGCTCAAGAAACGGCTTGACGACCTTGATTTTAGCTATCTCACCCCGCCCGACGAGCCAGACCCGTGCCGTATCATTACGGATTTGGAGCAGAGCAAGCGCGAATACATCGAGAAAGTCAATGCGCTCAAAAAGCACATCATCGCGGGCAACATTGTGCAGGCGGTGCCGAGCCGCCGATTGCAAATCGAGTGCGAAACGGGTGCGCTGGAGATTTACCGAAGGCTTCGTTCGGTGAATCCGTCGCCGTATTTGTTCTATTTGGATTTCGGCACTCATCAGCTTATCGGTTCTTCGCCCGAAAGTCTTGTGCGGGTGCGCGGCGGTGTGGCATCGATTAAGCCGATTGCAGGAACGCGGCGGCGCGGCAAAGATGAGGCTGAGGACGAGGCGCTGAAGGCGGAACTGTTGGGAAACGACAAGGAAAAAGCAGAGCATTTGATGCTCGTGGACCTTGCGCGGAACGACCTCGGGCGCGTGTGCGAGGCAGGAAGCGTGGAAGTGGTGCGCTATATGGACTGCGAGATGTTCAGCCACGTTATGCACCTTGTGAGCGATGTGCAGGGCAAGGTGCGCGCGGGGATTAAGCAGATTCAGGTGCTGCGCTCGGCGTTTCCGGCGGGGACGGTGTCTGGTGCGCCAAAAATCAGCGCGATTGAGATTTTGAGCGGCTTGGAAAAGACGAAACGGCGATTTTATGCGGGCGCGGTGGGCTATTTGCAGGCAAACGGCGACCTTGATTTTTGTATTGCGATTCGCTGTGCGCTCAAGCAGGATAAAATCTGGAGTTTGCAGGCGGGCGGCGGCATTGTCTACGATTCAAACCCGGAGCGCGAATGGGAAGAGACGAACGAAAAACTCGGTGCTCTGCGCGCAGTTCTCGACGGCACGAAAAAAGCGGAATAAAAAATAGTGCGGAATGAATAAAAACGGCTTTGGGAAAATCCAAAGCCGTTTTGGTTTTAGTTGTGGGAAGCTAGACAAGCAGTGAACTCATCAACAGAGGCTGTACAACCTTGTGCGGATAAAAATTCGGCAACTTTGCCGCCATCTGTAGCTTCTTCGAGGGCTTTTTGCAACCCTGCATCCGACATAATTTTTGTGTAAAGTTCTTCTGCATTCATACTCTGTATTATAACACTTTAAGCGTATAGATACAAATGAAAAATCGCTAAAATTGCAGAGATTTCAAAAAATCATCTAAAATCGACGGAAATTTGACGAATTCTCCAAAACGTCGAACGCCAGAAACCGTTAAAAATTTGTCAACCGAATCAAAAATGGTTGTCTGCGCGGCAAGGACTTTGCTCAATCCTCCTGTTGCAATGACTTTTATGTTTGTCTCGCCGTATTTTTGGTTCATTTCGCTTTTTATTTGATTAACGATATATTCCACTAAGCCCTTGTAGCCGAGGATTACGCCCGATTGTATGCAATGCGTTGTGTTTAAGCCGAGCACGGAACTCGGGGCTTCGAGCGGCACTTGGGGTAGCTGCGCGGTTTGCTGGAACAGCGAGTTTATGGCAGTGCCCAGCCCGGGCGCAATGGAAACGCCCGCGATTTCGCCCGTGGAACGCACGGCGGTGAAGGTGAGCGCGGTTCCGAAATCCACGGTGATGCACGCGCTTTTGGTGCGATAAAATGCTTCGAGCGCGTCGCACACGAGGTCTGAGCCCATTTCGGCACTCGGGATTTTGAGCGGGAGTTTTTCAAAATGAGCGGGAGAAACCACGATGGGCTTTTTTCCCGAAATCATTTCGGTTGCCATAATGAATGATTCGGTGAGGCTTGGCACAACGGAACTGATGGTTACGCTTTCGAGCGCGGTGGCGGGTTTTATGCCTTCGTCGCGAAAAAATCCGCGCAAAACCGAAGCGTATTCGTCGCCTGTTCGTCGGGAATCGGTAAAAACGCGCCAGAGCCTGATGAGCTTTTCATCTTCAAAAAGTGCTACGTCTATGTTTGTGTTTCCAATATCTATTGCGATTGTCATAAGAATAGCATATCATTTCTTTACATTTCGCGCCATACAATGTATTATGCTTTCTATGGAAACACTTATTCAACCAAAGATTTTAAAAGGATTCCGCGATTTTCTTCCTGCGGCGGAAATCCAAAGAGCTGCTCTGATAGAAAAACTCACCGAAGTTTATCGTTCTTTCGGTTTTGTGCCGATTGATACGCCTGTTCTTGAATACACCGAGATTTTGCTTCGAAAATCCAACGGCGAGACCGAAAAGCAGGTGTTCCGCTTTGAAGACAACGGCGGGCGCGATGTTGCAATGCGTTTTGACCTTACGGTGCCGTTTGCGCGCTTTACCGCCGAGCACAAATCGGAATTGTATTTTCCGTTCAAGCGGTATCATATCGCGAAGGTGTGGCGCGGAGAAAAGCCTCAGGCGGGACGATACCGCGAATTTGTGCAGTGCGATTTTGACACCGTGGGTGCTGACAGCGCGGCGGCGGATTTTGAGATTTTGAGTTTGATGAAGACTGCGTTGAATGCAATCGGCGTGGAAAAAATTCACATTCACGTTAATCATCGCGGCATTTTTAATCGCTTTTTGGCAAAAATCGGCGCGGCAGAAAAGAGCGAGGATATTCTGCGCATTGTGGATAAACTCGCAAAAATCGGCAAAGACGAAGTTTCATCGCAACTTGCCGAAATTACGGGAAGCTCGGAAAAAGCAAATGAAATCCTTGAGTATATTGCAGGCGAAACGGATTTTGACAGCACGCTGAATTTGCTGGAAAAACTCGCTGGCGGCGCGGACAGCGATACCGAGCGAATGCGCGAAATCCGCAAAATGATGCAGGCGGCGGGCATTGAAAGCACATTTGTGCTCGACCCGTCGATTACGCGCGGTCTGGATTATTACACGGGCATTGTCTACGAAACATTCCTTGATGATTTGCCGTCAATCGGCTCGGTGTGCTCGGGCGGGCGCTACGACAACCTTGCGGGGCTTTATATGAAAGACAAAGTGCCGGGCGTGGGCGCGTCAATCGGGCTGGACAGGCTTCTGGCGGGCTTGGAGCAACTGGGCTTGAGCGCAAAAAAAGGCAGCTATCTCGATGCGGAAATCTATTGTCTCGACAAAAATCTTTCGGTGCATTATCAGGGCGTTGCGTCTGCGCTTCGGGCGAAGGGCATCGCAGTGGAAGTGTTCCCCGAAGAAAAAAAGATGGCGCAGCAATACGCGCTCACCGAAGCAAAGGGCGTAAAATGGGGAATTCTCATTAAAGCCGAAGACGCTGAAAAAAAGGTTTTGACGCTGAAAAATCTTTTGACGCGAGAGCAATTTGCAGGCATTTCTATTGAAGAAGCTATCGAAAAAATGCAGTAAAAAGGGCGCGAATTTTTTTGTAATTGATACAAATTGTGCTTGACAGCTCTTTATCTATACTGCATAATATTTCGTATGAATAAACTTAATGAATTGCTACTACTATCTGATTTTCGTCTCAAAAGCTGAAAGCGTTGGGTGTGTAGTATAGCTGCGATTAAGATTATTCGACTATACGAGTGAATTTTTTCAAGACCTGTTGCTTTTAGCGATAGGTCTTTTATTTTTTTGCAAGGAGAATTCTAAGAATGATGAACGTTGAAAAGTATCACAGATATCCTCAGATTCCGCTCAAAAATCGAGAATGGTGCAATCGTGTGATTGAAAAAGCTCCGTTATGGTGTTCCGTCGATTTGCGCGACGGCAATCAGGCTCTTATTGACCCGATGGGAATTGAAACGAAAATTGCTTTCTTTGAGCTTCTTGTCAAAATCGGGTTTAAGGAAATCGAAGTGGGATTTCCGTCAGCAAGCGACACGGAGTTTGATTTTATCCGCCGGCTTATCGACGAAAATCGCATTCCTGCCGACGTTACGATTCAGGTGCTGTGCCAAGCGCGCGAAAAGCTCGTCAAGCGCACGATGGAAGCGATAAAAGGCGCGCCGAGCGTGATTTTCCACATTTACAATTCAACATCGCCTGCGCAGCGAAAATACACGTTTGGCAAGTCGAAGGAAGAGATTGTTCAGATTGCTGTTGACGGCGTAAAGTGCATAAAAAGTTGTATGGCAGAGATGAGCGAGGCGGAGCGAAAACGGATTCGGCTGGAATATTCGCCGGAGAGTTTTTCGATGACGGAGATTGATTACGCGCTTGAAATCTGCGAGGCGGTGGGGCGCGAATGGGGATATTCGAGCGAAAACAAAATTATCTATAATTTGCCGACGACGGTGGAATGTTACACGCCGAATGTGTATGCTGATGCTATCGAATATTTTGCCAAGCACATTCCGAACCGCGAAAATGTTATCATTTCAACGCATTGCCACAACGACCGCGGTACAGGCGTGGCGAGTTGCGAGCTTGCGCTTTTGGCAGGCGCTGACCGCGTGGAAGGCTGTTTGTTCGGCAACGGCGAGCGCACGGGTAATCTCGACATCGTTACGGTCGCGCTCAATATGTTCAGCGAGGGCGTTGACCCGAATCTTGATTTTTCGGATTTGCCGCATATCGCAGAAAAATACGGTGAGTTCACCAAGATGGAAATTGCTCCGCGAACGCCGTATGCTGGCTCGCTTGCGTATACGGCGCTGTCGGGCGGGCATCAGGACGCAATCCGCAAAGGAATGGCGGCGCGGGAAAAAATGGGCGCAAACGATATGTGGGACGTGCCGTATTTGCTCATCGACCCTCACGACATCGGGCGCAAATACGAAGGCATTATCCGCATCAATTCGCAGAGCGGAAAAGGCGGCGCGGCGTTTATCCTCGAGCAAAATTACGGTATTGCGCTGCCAAAAGCAATGCACCCCGCGCTCGGCGATGTGGTCAAGACGGCGGCAGACAAAGCGCAGCGGGAATTGCAGAGCGCGGAGATTCTGGAGCTGTTTACGGCGCAATGGATTACGAAATCCAGCCCGCTTATGCTCTTGGACCTTGCAGAAACGCACGTCGAGGGCAAGGGCGGAACGCAAGAATTGGTGGCGTGCCGCGGCGTGATTATGTGGAACGGCGAAAAGTTTTCGATTGGCGCAAAGGGAAACGGTCCGCTTGATGCGTTTGTGGCTTCTCTCAAAGACACGCCCGTGCCGCAATTCAACATTTCGGCGTTTCACGAGCACAGCGTCGGTTCTGGCTCAAACACCAGCGCGATGGCGTATGTGCAGATTACTACGAGCACAGGCGCGCAGTTCTGGGGCGTGGGAAAAAGTTCCAACATCGGCAGAGCGGGCGTTGAAGCGGTCGTGAGTGCGATAAACCAGATTCGCTAACACTAAAAAGCGCACCGTCAATCGCAAAAAAAGATTGTCGTGCGCTTTTTTTGCTCTTAAAAAAATATCGACATATTATGCGTCCTCAAAAGCATTGTTTATGACGGTAACAATGTTTTCGAGGAGTTTTGTTTTTATAGTCTCCAAATTGGGATAATCTAACGCCTGCTTATCGAATAAATCGAGAGAATCTACCTCCAGCGCGTCTGCGATTTGACCGAGCATTTGAAGAGAAGGAAAATATTTGCCGTTTTCTATCAATGCAATATAATTCGCGGACGCTCCTGCCTTTTCTGCCAATTTTTCCTGCGAAAGTTTCAGGATTTTTCGGTAATGCCGCATATTGTTTGCAAGGCAAATCTGTATTTTGTTCATCTATTCATCTCGTCATCTATAGCTATGATTGTGTTTTTTGTAGTTTTCTATAAATAATGCTTATTGACTATTTAATATTGCTTATAGTAAAAGTTGAAAATCTTGAGTATTGCTTATATAATAAAAAGGTATCAAGACGTTTATACAATATTTTTCAAGAGAAAGGAGATTGCTATGAAACAGTTCAAAGCAATATGCGCAGTGCTATTGCTCGCGTGTTCGGCGGCGTTTTCGCAGGAAACGATTTCCATAAGCGAACCGTCAGCGGTCGGCATTGAGGAAAATTGGATTGTGCTTGTGCCGTTTTTGCAGGGGCTTATCACGACGAATTTTCAGAAATATTCTGGAATGAACGTGGTAGACGAGCAAAATATCAACACGATAAAAGAAAAGCAAAAGCGCGCCGAGAACGGCGACTACAGCGATGTTGGCGCGGATTTGCGCGGACAGCTTTCTAACGCAAATCTGACGGTAACGGGCACGATTATGAAAAAGGCGGCGGATTTTGCGCTGTCGTTTAACATCACGGATATGCGAACGGGCGAAACGCGTGCGTCTTCGTCGCTGCCGCAATGCTCCGAGGCGGAGATTTCCAGCGGCGCGGCTGCGAACAAGATTTCGTATGAGCTGATGACGGGCTTTGGGATTGTGCTTGACGCGGAAGCAAAAGCCGCTCTCACGGGCACTTCGTCGGAGATGACCGTCGAAGTGGAATCGCAGATGAATCGCGCTAAAGGCATTACGGCGGAAAAATCGGGTTCGAATATTGAGGCTCTCAAATATTACATTCAGGCACAAAAAGGCGACAGTCTCAACACCGAAGTTTCCGAGCGTATCGTCAATGTTTCCACGGTGATTTCCAACAGCAACACGTTCAATGCGACGGGGCGTGAGCTCATCAAAATGCGGAAAGAATGGGACGAATTGTTACACGAAGCCGCTTCACTTTTGGCGCAAAATCAGATTCAGCTTACGCTTGTGTATTACACGGACGTGCAGGAACTGGAGATGAAAGATGAGGATTATATCAACGAAACGAGTCCGTTTGCGGTGAGCGCGCCCACGCTCGAGCAAATCGTGGAGTACAACAACGGAAAAATGGTTGCCGAACTGCAAAAAGCGTTGCACAAAATCCCGCAAAGCAAAAACTGGGGCGATAAAATCAACGGATTCCCGTGGACGTATGCAGACGATTTCGACGAAGATAACTGGCTGAAAAAGGCGGTGGACGGTGCAAGCGAGAAGTTTTCGTTTACGGTGCAGTTGGTAAACGCGGAAAAAGTGATTGCGCAAAAAGAAGTTTCGTACACAATCCGCTATGCCCGCAATTTTTCTGACGCGGAAATTGTGAGCAGTAATGCCGACAAACTCATTTTTGCAGGCGTACCGCTTGCGGACACCGAAACAAGCACACTTTCAATTTCGGTGGTGAGTGAAGACGGCTCGGCGGTTTCGGTTATGCCCGCTTCGCTGTACGAGAAAAAGACGGCGCGCCTCCGCGAAATCCAGAGAGCGCAACGGCAGGCGGAGGAAAAAGAGAAGCGCAAGAAGAAAAACGCTGAACTCAAAGCCGCAAACTCCGTGTATTACCGCGGCACGCAAAAAAGCCTGTATCTGGAATTCTTGATGAGTCCGTCGCTGGTAAACAACACTGATAGCGCGGTAAAGTTGGGAGCGGGGCTTGTGGGAATGATAGAAGCGAACAAATGGTTTTCGTTTGGCGCAGACCTGTCATATTTGCTCGGTTCGCCCAGAAAAAGCAACCCCGGGTTGAATCTTGAGAATGGAGAAACGCTCTACATTGAAGAATTTGGAGAGGAAAAAGATTTCAGTATGTTTTCTGCAAATGCAAGAGTTGAGTTCGGATACCCTGTCTTCTGGTTTTATCCTCACGTTTTTGCAGGGGCGGGCTTTTATAACGCAAGTTTGGACGGCAGTTCTAAAAATGGCTTATCTTTGGAATATGGCGTGGCTCTGGACTATTGCATAAGAAATCACGGTGTTGTGGGCTGCTCGTATAAAAGATTTGCAGAAATTGGATTAGGCGATATTAACGTGTTCGGCATTTATTTGGGCTGGCGGTTTTAAGGAGAGCAACAAATGAAGAGAAAAATTTTTGTAGCGTTTTTTGCAGCAGTTATTATGTGCCTTTTTTCTTGCGAAGACGGAAATTGGGACGAAGACTTGTTTGACGGATACGATGTGCTCGGAGGATTCGGGGAATATTCAGGTACCTCCAAAAAAGAATTTTCGATTGATTCAGAAGGTGGCGAAAAAACATTTACATTCCATGCAAGCGAAAAATATTATTGGGGTGTTTATGTTGAAGGTCGCTACTCAAAATACGACGTAACAATCGCGAAGGATAAGAACTTTTCAAAAATCATCGAAACATTCTCTACCGAAGATTCACAAGGTTCTGAAGTCTTCACGATAGACTCTGGAAGCTGTACCATCTATGTAAAGATTAAGAATACATACAAATTCAATCTTGGAAGTTCGTCAATCTCGGTTGCGTGGGCTTCAATGAACACTGCTCATTCGCCAGATGAAATATCGAATATATATCTTCATGAGGTTGGTTCAGAGTAGTTTTTCAGGGCTTCGTACAATTCTGCGAAGCCCTCATCATTTTTGTTTTGGCTTTTGCGCTTTTTTCTGCAAAACAGCCTATGCTTACCCCTCGCCTGCGAGGAGAGGGGCTGGGGTGAGGTCTTGAGCACAGAAAAAGCAAGGGCGATAATTTCACCCCGTTTTATTCGCAACAAAAAACTTGAGAATTCCAAAAAAGCAGTTCATAATAGAAAGAGAGTATTACCAAAATGCTTGTTAAGGAAAAACAGTATGTGGAATTATAATTTTGTCATACCGAATATAATACTTTTGCTCACGTTTCTGCTCTTTTACTTCTCGCAGCCGCACATTCCCATTAGCCGAAACCGCTCGTTCCTGCGCGTCCTTTTTGTGGAAATCTTCGTCATTTTTACCGACGTTGTGGCAACGCTGTGCCTCGAAGATTTCTCCGCGTATCCCAGAGTGTTGCACATTGCGCTCAATGATTTCTTCTTTGCAGGCTTTATCCTGCGCACCTATTTTTTCTTTCACTTCACCTTTTCGCTCTTCAGGGCAAAATCCCAGCGCACCAAACGCGAAATGTTTTTGGGCAGCTTTTTTATGTGCGTGTGCCTTCTCATCGTGCTTGCCAATTTTGCATTTCCCACGCTCTTCATCATTGACCAAAAGGGGTATCACCGCGGATTTTTGTACAATATCATCTATGTATGCGCCTTTTTTTACCTTGCGCTTACGTTCAGCCAACTTCTTGAAAACCGCAAAAAAATGCTGAAACACGATTTTTTAAGCGCAGTCATCTTTAACGCAATTCTGCTTTTAGGATATACGATACGCTTTTTATTCCCAAAGTATTTGATAATGGATTTATTTTGCCTGCTTGCCATCATCATAATGTATCTCTCGTTTGAAAATTCTGCGCTCTACCTCGAAAGCCGCACGGGCGCATTCAGTATGGAATCGCTTTCGGCACTGCTCGAAGAGCGCGTCGGAAAAAATAATTCGCTCATTTTGGGGATTTTGCTCCACAATTACAACGATATGCGCGAGATTTATTCAGGCACGCAAATCGACAGCGGCATTGCACTGATAGCCGAAAATCTGCGCAAAACATATCCCGCATTGTCGCTTTTTTATATCCACAGCGGGCGTTTTGTCCTTGTGGGAAACAGCGAATCGTACAACGTTGACAGCCTCAAAAAAGAAATCCGCGCCCGCTTTACAAAACCGTGGAAGAGCGCAGGCGACGAAATGGAATTATATCTTGATGTGCGATTCATCGAAGTGAGCAAAGACCTCTGCATTGTGAGCGCGGACAATATGCTCCACGCCCTCCTTACCGCGTTCAACAACAGCGGCATCATCTCCGATAGCGATATGGTCATTTCAAAAGAAACCCTTGTCGTACTCGAAAAAAACACGGGCATAAAACGCGCCGTTCGCCGTGCCGTAGAAGAAAAGAGCGTCGAAATGTTTTTGCAGCCGCTCGTGGAAGTCGGCACCCACCGACTCGTCGGCGCAGAAGCCCTTGCCCGTATTCGCGACGCAGACGGCTCGCTTCTGCCGCCCGGCGTGTTTATCCCTATCGCCGAAAAAAACGGACACATCAACAATCTAGGCGAGCAGATGTTTGAAAAAGCCTGTGCCTTTGTGCGCGACCACGACCTTGAAGCAATGGGAATTTCGTGGATAAACGTCAATCTTTCTCCGCTCCAGTTTTTGCAGAGCGATTTATCGAGCCGTTTTGCCGCGATACTCGAAAAATACGACGTGAGCGCCGAAAAAATCCATTTGGAAATTACCGAAGAAGCAATGATTGATTACGCGCTGCTTCAAAAACAAATCCAAAGTATGAAAAACACAGGCTTCGAGTTCGTCCTCGACGATTTCGGCTCGGGATATTCCAACGTTACGCGCCTCAAACAGTATCCCTTCATCAACATAAAACTTGATATGGAAATCGTGTGGGATTACTTCAAAAACTACGACCAGATTTTGCCCGCCTTGATAAATGCGTTTAAGCATATGGGATTTTCCATCACCGCGGAGGGCATTGAAAACAAAAATATGGCGGACGAAATGCAAAAACTCGGCTGCGATTACCTGCAGGGATTTTATTTCTCGCGCCCGCTTGCCGTGAGCGAGTTTATCCAAAAATACACCCCCAGCGACACCGAATATATGTGATTTTTCTTCGCAATAACAATGACGCAAGGGACTGAAGTTCCTTGTTACCGCAGAAGACGCAGATTCGTGTTCGGAATGACACGCTCTTTTTTTATTGAAGCCCGATTCTTAAACGCGCATTGAAAAAAAATGTTTACGAAGCCCGATTCTTAAACGCGCATTGAAAAAAAATGTTTACGAAGCCCGATTCTTAAAAGCGCATTGAAAATAAATGTTTACGAAGCCTGATTCTTAAAAGCGCATTGAAAATAAATATTTACAAAGCCCGATTCTTAAAGGCGTATTGAAAATAAACATTTACAAAGCCTGATTCTTAAAGGCGTATTGAAAAAAAATATTTACGAAGCCTGATTCTTAAAAGCGCATTGAAAAAAAATGTTTTTAAAGCCCAAAAACATTTCGCGCAGGCATCGAAAATGTTTTTGAAGGGCAAAACCATTTCGCGCAGGCAGCAAAAATATTTTTGAAGGGCAATTCTTAAAAGCGCATTGAAAAAAAATATTTTTGAAGCCCAAAACCATTTCGCGCAAGTATCGAAAATGTTTTTGAAGGTCAATTCTTAAAAGCGTATTGAAAAAAAATATTTTTAAAGCTCAAAACCATTTCGCGCAGGCATCGAAAATGTTTTTGAAGGGCAATTCTTAAAAGCGCATTGAAAAAAAATGTTTTTAAAGCCCAAAACCGTTTCGCGCAGGCAACAAAAATATTTTTGAAGGGCAAAAACGGAAAAAAGAGAAGGGGTGCAACAAAAATTTTATGTTTTGATGAACGTTTTACAATATCATTTTTTCAAAAATTTGCAAAATAAAAAAAGTGGTATTATACTATTGGAAACGTTTTTATGAGGAGCATTTATGAGAAAAGAGATTGACGCATTTTTGGCTATGCACAATTTTCCGGTACGGCAGAATATTAACGCCGTGGTTGACGCGGTGCTGTATGATATGGAATCAGGGCTTTCTGGCTCGGGATTGAGCGCAGGCGAAGAGATGATTCGCACGTTTTCGCTTCCGCCCAAAAAAAAGCCGGCGAATGAAACGGTTATCGTGATTGACGCGGGCGGCACAAACTTCCGCTCGTGTTTGGTAACGTTCGACCGAAACGGCGTGCCTGCAATCAGCGAGCTTGAAAAAACAGCGATGCCGGGGATTGCAAAAGAACTTTCAAAAAAGGAATTCTTTGACCAGATTGCCGCGAATTTGGAACATCTCAAGAATAAAGCGTCAAAAATCGGTTTCTGTTTTTCGTATCCAATGCAGATTACCGACGACGGCGACGGTATTTTGAACGGATTTTCAAAAGAGGTAAAAGCGCCCGAGGTTGTCGGCTGCAAAATCGGGCAGTGCTTATCCGACGCGTTGGTTGAACACGGCTGGAATCGTCCGCAGAAAATTTCGCTCATCAATGATACGGTGGCGGCTCTTCTTGCAGGCGCGAGCAGAAGCGGCACGGGTTTTGATTATTCATCATACATCGGCTTTATCTTGGGGACGGGTATGAACATCGCCTACATTCAGGGCGCGACTGATTTTATGAAGAGTCAGATTGTGGTGTGTGAGTCGGGCAAATTCAACAAGTTGACCGATTCGGATTTTGACCGCGAGCTTGACAGCCACACAACTGCCCCGGGCACGTTCCGTCTGGAGAAAAAATGCAGCGGCGCATACTTGGGAACGGTGGCGTTCTACGCGATAAAAGCGGCGTGCAAAGACGGTTTATTCTCGAACGGCGTGGCGGCGGCGTTGGCTTTGTTGCAGTCGCTGTCGTTGATTGAGATGGATAAATTCTTGCACGCGCCGCTGTGTGCTGATTCAGAGCTGGGAAAAATCCTTTCGGAAAACGGCGCGAGAGAGGCTGATTATCGCACTTTGTATTTCATTTGCGATGCGGTGGTTGAGCGAAGCGCGCGGCTTTCGGCGGCGATTTTGGCGGCGGCGGTTATCAAGAGCGGTCAGGGCAGCGACCCCGTGCACCCCGTGTGCATTGTGTGCAACGGCACAACGTTCTATAAAACGCACGCGGTGCGCGACCGCATTGCAGGCTATCTGGAAGAGGTTTTGACCTCCCAGCGCGGTTTGTATGTGCACCTCGTGAGCGTGGACGACGATATTACGGTCGGCACGGCAATTTCTGGCTTGGTCTGATTTTTTATAAACCATTTTTTATGCACAAGGCAGAGGGATTCTTTCCCTCTGTTTTTTTTGCTGCAACGCTGCGCCGTGCTTTAAACAGGAATTTTTTGGTCAATGTAATGTGCATTGGGCAAAAAATAGAAATTTTTTCCTTGCTGCAGCAGTGCGCCGTGCTTTAAACAGAAATTTTCTCGTCAATGTAATTTACAGCGAGCAAAAAACGGTGATATTGCTTCCCGCGTCAATTACTCGGAATGACAAAAAAAAGAAAAAAGTAACTTATGATGTTACCTTTGTGAAGCGGATATTTGCTACAATGAAGAGCGTGGAGGACGAAAATGAAACTTATCGTAAAAGACGACATCGACATTGACATTGACGGCACGGTTTATCGTTATTTTATGACGAATAATTACACGGTGTTGGGCGAAAAGCTCAAAGAATACGACTGCCGAAACGTGTATATGAATGATTTGCACGAAAACAATGCGCTTTCTGTGCGGGTGCGCGAAAAAATGGAAGAGCTGGGCGCGTGCTATTCGCTGACGGTAAGCCACGGCGTGAAGGTGCTCAATTATTATGTGCAGGGCAAACCTCCGATGATTGCGCGTCTGGAGAATCTCAAGCCGACTATGCCGAAGCGGGCGAAACATCTCACCGAAGAATATCGCAAAAAAATGTGGACTGAAATCTCTAAAGCGTTTTCGTCGGTGTATGATAATCCCTCTTTCGATATGAATGTAATAAAAGATTGGGATTTGGCGTTTTTTTGTTCTCGCCTCGTGTACGGAAAGCCTGCGGAATATTATCTGTATTTGATAATGAACTGTTATGGATTGAGCAATGTGCAAAAGAAAATATCTTTTCAACAGTTTCTTGACGTGCTGATTTATCATCACGTTGCGCGCGGACAAAAAATTTCGGATATTTACAAAAATTCGGGTATGAATAAAGAAACGTTCAGCCGAATTCGCTCAGGCAAAATTGTGCGCCCCGAGTTTAAGTCGGTTTTGCAGCTCGTGCTGGGGCTAAAATTGCCGTGGCTGTATGCGCTGATACTGATTGATACGGCGGGCTACACGAGCGAGATACGAACGAGCGTGGGCATTACCGTTTTTGAGAGCATTGTGCACGGCAATTATAGCATTGACGAAATCAACGAAAAATTGTGGAGCGAATGTAAAGAGACGATTGGTTTTACGGTGCGCGGCGAGGAAATGTCGGGGAAAAACACGACAAAAACGGAGTAAAAAAGGGATAAAATACGGCTATGAGCAAGATTATACAGCACGATTTATTCAAAGTAAAAGCGGATTCGATTATGGTTTTGAATGCTTTTCGTTCTGACATTCTGACGCTTTTAAAGTTTTATGGCAGCAAAATGCTTGAAGAACTGAAACTGCTTTATGAGAATAACAACGACAAAGACAATCTGCAAAATCTAAAGAACTTCATTTTTGAAGTGGATAACGTAAAGCAATGTATTAAGAACAGAATTGCAGAAGATGATAAAAGCGGGGCGCATAGCCGCGTGTTTCAAATAGTTGGCGAAGGGATATTCATCAATCTGATAAAGGCGGTTGGCGGGCTTGATGCGTTTTTGCAGTTGTATCAGAGTGCTGAATATGACGACAGTTTTAAACTGCGCGTACTCAACACAGAAAAAATTGAAAATATCAATGCGCGTTATGTTCTTCTGCCCGAGCTTGACTGCGATTATTCGGAAAAACTATGGCAGTTTTTTGATTCTGGGGATTACGAATACGAGGAGGGGCTTGATATTGATATTGAAAATTCGTTCATTAATATGTATCGGCGAGCGGTGGAATATGCAGACTTAAAAGGCTTTGCTTCTCTTGCAATTCCCGTTTATGAACCGTGTCTTTTGGGCGGAAGTTGGATTATGCCGTTTCAAGTGTGTCAGACGGCTGTTGACCAAGACAACGGTTTTTCAGAATCGAAAATGCAGGTGTATATTACGCTGTACGAAGAGATTTATACGCAGGCAACGGAAGTAAAATATGAACTATCGCGCTACATAAATGCCGAATACATCAAAGCAAACGAAGTGAACCAGACTTTTGCGACGGGCGAAAAATATGTTCCGATTTTGCTTCCTGCGATTGATAAAGACGGCAAGCGGGCGAAAACATTCGTTGAAGTGTTGAACGATTATATTGAACGCTACACCGTGCAAAATCACAAAAAAGTCAGCGACATTTACAATAAAATCTCGCTTGACCGCCGCGCATTTTCGCTTTACAAAAGCGGCAAAGAAAAGCCGTCCAAGCGAAAAATAATCGAGCTTGCCATTGCGTTGAATCTGCCGCTCGCCGACGCAGAACGGTTTTTGCAATCCGCGGGCTATGTGTTTTTGGAAAGCGACACGGCGGAGCGGATTCTCAAGCAAAACATTGCATTTTCTTGCTATGACATCGTAAAAATCAACGATGAACTGTACAGGGCAGGAATAGAAAAACTCATTGGCTGCACGGAATGACGAAAGAGAAAAAATTCCGAATCACGTTCGGAATGACGCACAAAACGGAAGGAGAAATTATGATTTATTTTGTTTTTCGAGCGTGCGGAGGACGGTCAAAACGAGTTCTTTTTGATTCAGCGAAAGCGAATGATACGACTTCAACAGCTCTGTGTCTTTTGAAATCACGGCGTTTTTTTTGCCCGTCAAAAGATATTCAACCGACACATTGAGCGCTTTGGCGATTTTGTATGCGTTCGTTACGCTCGGTTCTTGCGGATTGGTCATAAGATAGTGGTCGATTGTGCGCTTGCACACGCCTGAACGTTCGGCAAGTTCCCGCGTGGTAAATCCTTGATAGCGCATTTCGTCTTTCAAGAAAACAGCAAAATTCATATCCGTATGATACCGTTTTTAGCGTGAATAAAGCGGGTGTTGACAGTAAAACGGGTATTGTATTATATTTTATTACGCTTATAGCGGTATGTTATAAAAAAAATAAAAGCGTATGCTTTTAGAAAATATCTTCAAAAATCGGAGGAAAGATTATGAAGAAGTTGTTTGGTTTTGCCTTAGCGGCAATGGTATCAGTGTCAAGCATTTTTGCAGGTGCGTTGGACGATATGGGCATTTACGGAAAGCTCGATTTGGGCTGGACGACAGGTTCTGTGCGCTATGACGTAGACGGCTTTTCTGGTGCAGAAGGTTTTTCGGGGTTTGAACTCTATCCTGCGCTCGGACTTGAGCCAGCAGCAACAAAATTCGAGGACAAGCCGTTTGACCTTACTTTTGAAGCAGCCGTCGATATGATTTTCGGAAAGGTTGACCTTTACGACAGCGCAAAAGTTACGGCAATTACGCCTGCTGTTACTGCATTTTTCAACTGGCATTTTGAAGACAGCGATTCTGCGTTCTTGCAGAAATTCGTGCCATACGGCGGCGTTGGACTCGCAGTCCCGATTCAGATGGTGAAGTTTTCTTACAAATCGCTAGATGCCGAAGCAACGCAAGCAGCAATAATGAAGGGTGATTTCTCTGCGCGGATATACAAAGACGAGGATTACAATTCTACTGTCGTTGGCTTTGACCTTACGTTCCTCGTTGGTGCGCGCTATGCTCTCACGGACAAAATCGAAGTAAACGCGGAAACGGGCTATAATTGCATTAGCATGAACAACTGGTTCATTCGCGGCGGCGCGTTGTATCGCTTTAAGTAATAAGCCGAAAGGATACTGAGCGATTTTCACACGCATTTTCACTCTCCCCGTTTTTGAACAGAGAATTTCCCTGTGCAGAAACGGGGTAAAAGAGTTTAAAAAGGGGAACGAACTATTTGAAAAGTGCGGAATTAAACTCGGCGAACGAGGGAAAAAAAGAGAAAAAAAATAAAAAAGTCACACGCGATGTTACCTTTTTCTGTCTAAACTGCGCTAAAGTGTACTCATAACGGCACGGAAAAAGGAGCAGTTTTATGAAGAGATTTTTTACGTTAGTTTTGTTGTCGGTGATTTCATTAAGTGCAGGTTTTGCGATTTCGCTTAATCAGTTGCACATTATTTCGGACGACGGCACATATCTTGGCTCGTTTGAGAACAGATATTCATCAAATTCTGTTTACAACGAATACGGCGATTATGGTTCAAAGTACAGTTCGAAGTCGATAATGACGGAAACTCATACGGCAGGCTGTCGATAAACCGCTATGCTTCGGGAGTTACAAAACAAAGCTATCAACTTGCGCTTGAATTATTGTCAATTCAGAGTTCTTTATAAGCTCTTATACATTCGGAGGCATTATTATGATTTGTAAGTTTTGCGGGAGCGAGATTTCGGGGAAATCGGTGTTTTGTTCGCAGAGTAGACACAATTTGAACAACACAAGGACGGAAAGTAATCCTATGTAGAGCAAGTGTTGTTCGGCGAAGGCTCTATTGCACACCGCGGAGATTGGCTTTCCAAAATTGATAGTATTTTGAATGGTTACGGCATTATAAAGGATATGCTGGATAATTCTTAGTAAATAATGTGTACATCTTACTGTCGGTAAGATTACGCAATTTTTCTCAAGGAGGAATAAGATGAGAAAGATTATTGTGTTGGTTACGTTGTGTGTACTGCTAGGGTTTGCAGCACACGGTGAGGACGTTTATGGAGAGCATCTTAATGCGCTTACACTCCGTTTCTTAAACGAAGATATTCTGCCCGAAGCGCGAAGAGAACTGCACGATGTGGACAGAAACGGGGAGATTGTTTGTCTTGATTATGCGGTAACATTCTACAGAGTATGGAAGAGGTGTTTTAAGGGTGCGCATTATCGGGATATTCGGTTGGTTGTTAATCGCAATCCGACTGTCAAGGTTGGGAACGACATCTTTTGCCATATCTATATGGAGATACAATATATAGACACGGACAATGATTGGGAAGTAAAGTGGTACAAGTTGGATTCCAATGTAGTGCGCGACGGTATTATACAGACACCTGCTAAAGCATTTGGCAAGTTGTATGACCCTGCTTATGATATTTACACAGAATAAGAGAAATGGCTGAAGAAAGCGAAATACTAAGGAGAACACTATGAAGTTACAGTTACAGGCTGAAACGGAATTCGACAAGAACATAACTACACTTGCTAACGTACAAGCAAAGTGTAGGTTTTGTCGGCTGAAAGGTGTTTGCAAGGTTGGTGATTGCGCAACTTGCAAGACTAAGAAAGCATATGACACTTGCTATAATGCTATGGCAATGTGCGATAGGCTTAGAGTTGACGACACTGCATCAACTGTGTTTTATAATCTGAAACACAATTACGCAATGAACACGATGACTAAGCGTGCTGTGTCAGGATTTATAGTTTGGTTAGTCATAACAGTTGGTATGGCTTTGATTGTAGTATCGCAGGGGGTGTGAGTATGAATTTTCACTATCCGTATTACAAGAAGCAAAAGAGATTCTTGAAAGCGGGTATGTCAATACGGCGGACGGCAAGGACGCAGGGGGCAAGGTTTTGAGTAGGCGCACTGCTCAAAACAAGCGGAGCATTTACAAGAATAAACTATGTATTCTGTACTTGCTGGAAGAGTTATTGCAGGCTGTTCCGAACAATTACAGGGTAAAGTTTATGAACTCTCAACTAGGTTTCAATCGTTTAACGGAGGTATAACTATGGAAGGTGTGATTATTCTGACTTGGATTGGCATTATTGCGGCTGTTATTTACTTCTTTGTTTACTGGATAAACGAAAGTTAGTAAAGACAATTTGCGTTGCAAGGGCGGAAAAGCCCTTGCACATTTTTAGGAGGACTATATGAACTCTTTTTCAAAAGTACAAGCATTGCTCACGCGATGGTATTATTCGACACCTGCTCGGTACGACAAAAAACGTCGTTGACACACATCGCTCAACAGAAACAACCTCTCATCAAAAAAGTTCGTCATCTCTGCCGTTTCCTCATAACGAAACGGAGAATCGTGAGGGTGATACCGTTTAGTTGGAGTATTTGGTAACGTTTTTTCGCGATTGACAGGAGGGGTAAAATGTTTTATAAGTTTTGTGGAAACGAGATTTCGGGGAAATCGGTGTTTTGTTCGCAGTGTGGCAGAAAGCTGAGCAACGCAAAGACGGGCGGGAATCCTATGCAGAATTATAGCGCGGGGGAATACAACGAAATGCTTGAGTATCGCGCGATTAAAGAAGATATGCTTCAATTCGACGCATTTATGAAGCTTTCTGGTCATCAAGGCATTATCGACGAAGAAGCGATAGATAATTGGGGCTGGCTGTTCTTTTAAGGGAAAAAACTTTGTCGTTTTCACCAATCTCGATAAAAATGAATCGGGCTTGGTGAAAGGGAAAAGCAATTATGATACAGGAGATTTTACATTATGAGGAATTTATTTATTTTCACATTTATCTTTTTGTTGATAGGTCTTTCAGCAAGTGTATATGCAAAAACAAGCAGTCGAGTTGTTTATTCTCTGAAATTTATAGAGTGCAAAGATGGTTGTTGTCTTTATTTGGGAAATGAACATTATTCTGGAATTGGTTCAAGAACCTCTCATTATGGTAATCAGTCGCCTACTCATTGTAACAACAATCGTTCTATAAATTCCGAAATTGATTATTTTTGGAGTGAAGTAAATCGTCTTGATGCAGTTGATGAAGACAATGAAAGCTATGCTTATTCAAGAACTCGCGTCGGTAGCTGGTATTATGTATATAGAGTTTCAAAAGGAAGCTACCATTACATAGGAAATCCTTTAATAAGAGGTGATTATGACGCAAATGTTCCTTTGTACAAATATATACTTTGGCGTGTCGATGTTTTAAGCAAATAAAAAATAAGGTTTAAGGAGATTTTTATAAAATGAGAAAACGAGTTATTTTGTCGTTTTTATTTGCGTGGGTTGTGATTATTGGTGCAATTTGCTTTTTTTATGAGGGCTTGGCTTCCAATCAGATTTATTTGGGCTTTTCTGTTGTATTTATGGCGGGAGCTTTTATTGATTCGCTTTTGCTGTTGGCATTTGCAGTAAATATAAGCAATATTGAAAGTCTCAAAAAGTCAAAAGTATATCAGTTTATTTTAGAGAAATATACACAAACTTTCGATGTGAGTAATGACGATGAAAAGACAACTCAGACACACGCAGATTTATATTTCAATGCAGAAGAGCTGTGCGAAGCGAAGTTTCATTTTCCGCTCTTAACTATTTTCAAGCTCTTTGCAGGCACGTTTGTGGGATTGGGAATTTTGGGAACGTTCATCGGATTTTCAAGCGGTTTGCCAGCAGACTTTGACGAAGAGCAAATAAAATTGCTTCTTTCGGGCTTGAAGACGGCTTTTAATACATCGATTATTGGTGTGGTTACGTCGATTTTGTACAACTTCTTGGTTGTGCAGCCAATTGTAAATGCACTCAATCAATCTGCGCAAATATTGTGCGATGAACTTGACTCAAAGTATTATATTTCTGACACATTGGCTTTGAGCAAGGATATTCAGGCTTTAGGTGCGTCGTTGCAATCGGGAATCGGCGATATGAGTTCTGCACTAAGCGAAACTATGCAAAACTTCGGCGGCGATATAAAAAGCAGTGTCAGTGCGTCTTTTGAAAAAGCGATTCAAAGCAGCAAGGACGCATTAAACACGGCAATGATGGAATCAGCAGAAAAACTCTCAAAGATTTCGGAAATCTTAGACAAAACTCCAGACGCTTTGACTGAAATAAATAACGCTACTAAAGAACTGAGCGAAAAGTTAAAAGAAGCAATAACAGAAGCAGGAGAACAGACAAAAACACAACTTGCGACAGTTGTTGACACAATTCACAACGAACTTAATAAAGAGTTTGAAACATTCTCTAACAACCTCTCACCTGCAAGCAAAGCAATCAGTGAAGCGTCAGAAAAACTTTGTGATTTGCCAAAGAGCCTTGAAGAGAGCATTTCAGCTATCACAGATGGTGCAAATGAAACGATGTCTAACACAATGGACAGTTTTAATGAAAGAATCGACGAGAGCATAACAAAGTTCACCGACGGAATAAAACCTGTTTGCGAAAATCTCGATACAACTTCAACAAAAATTGCTGAAATACCTGCAACACTAACACAGAGTTTCAACACGGTTTCTGAAAGTGCTAAATCTGGCATTGAAAATATGCTCAGCGGATTTGATTCAAAGATTGGAGAGAGTTTAGCGAACTTCAATTCTTCTATGGAAAGTAATTTGGAAGACTTCACAGACAGATTACAGCCTGTTTGCGAAAATCTCGATACAACTTCAACAAAAATTGCTGAAATACCGCAACAACTTACACAAAGTTTCAACACAGTTTCTGAAAGTGCAAAAGACGGCATAAAAGAAATAACGGATTCTGCAAATGAAACGATGTCTAACACAATGGACAGTTTTAATGAAAGAATCGACGAGAGCATAACAAAGTTCACCGACGGAATAAAACCTGTTTGCGAAAATCTCGATACAACTTCAACAAAAATTGCTGAAATACCTGCAACACTAACACAGAGTTTCAACACGGTTTCTGAAAGTGCTAAATCTGGCATTGAAAATATGCTCAGCGGATTTGATTCAAAGATTGGAGAGAGTTTAGCGAACTTCAATTCTTCTATGGAAAGTAATTTGGAAGACTTCACAGACAGATTACAGCCTGTTTGCGAAAATCTCGATACAACTTCAACAAAAATTGCTGAAATACCGCAACAACTTACACAAAGTTTCAACACAGTTTCTGAAAGTGCAAAAGACGGCATAAAAGAAATAACGGATTCTGCAAATGAAACGATGTCTAACACAATGGACAGTTTTAATGAAAGAATCGAAAGTAGCTTGAACGGCTTTACTGACAACTTTGAGCCGATTGCCGAAAGTATGGAAAGAGCGTCAAAACAAATCGCCACAGTACCAGAGACGCTTCAACAACTTCAGCAAAATCTCAAAGCAACTTCAGATATGCTCTCTTCAAAAATCTCTGACTTTGCAAAGAAACAAGACGACCTCAACGGCACAAAGAACGATATGGCGCGCACTTTGGCAAGTTCAGCAGACAGCTTGAAAGATTTGATAGCAGATGTTAAAAATGCAACGCTTGAATATGAACAGCTTAACTCTTCTACAAAAGATTTGTTCGACGAGTTTAAGAATGTTGACAAGGCTCTGCAAGACGCATTCAAGAGCATTGAGGGAGCTTTACAGAACTACACTGACAACACGCAGAAAACGGTTTCTGAATATATGGACAAATTCCAGACTGGAACGCAGAACTATACAAATACGTTTATGAGCAGTGTGAATGAAGTGAAGTTGATTGACCAAGAAATTAAGCAGACATTGAAAGACATTTTCGATATTCAAAAGCAGATAAGGAATTTGCCAGACAGCTTGAAAAAAGCTCTTTCGGATATTTTGAATCCTAAGGAGAAAAACTAATGCGCTACCGAGCTTTTCATCATTCAGAATCGACTTCTGAATCAAACTATGACCTTTCTATCAGCGATTTGATGTCGGCTCTCTGCGGTATTTTCTTATTGTTTATCGCGGTTTCAACAATGAATCTGCAAAAGCAAATCAGCGACTTACAAAAGGAAAAAGCAGAATATACAGCAAAAAACTCGTTAGCAGAAAAGTATTCTGAAATGCAAAAGAACTTGCATGATGATATTGAAAACGAGTTCAAAAAGGAATTTAAGAAGTGGAATGCTTATATTTCAGATGATTTGACAATCCACTTTAATGATATAAACATTCTTTTTGCTCCTGATAGTTCAGAATTAAAAGACGGTTTCAAGGTTATTCTCAATACGTTTTTTCCAAGACTCATAAACGTATTGGCAAAGAAAGAATATGTTGATGAAATCCTAGAGATAAGAATTGAGGGACATACTGCAATAAATCGCTTTTTGACTCCTGAAGATGATTATACGTCTGGAATGATTTTGTCGCAGAACAGAACAACAAACGTTCTTTTCTATTGCTTGCAACATACTCATCCGCTTATGAAAAAAATCGGCGGAAAAGATGCTGATAAATGGATTAGAGAGAGAATTGCGGCTATTGGCTACTCAAACTCTATTCCAGTCTATAAAACGAATGGAGAATATGACCAAAACACAAGCAGAAGAGTTGAGATAAAAATCAAGACAAAAGCAGAAGATGTTATTCTCAACATTCAGCAGTTATCGAAAGAGTATCAAAGAATAAAGGAGGCAAAATAATGGCTTATTTACATTCACCATCAGAAGCTGAAATAACAGCGAAAAACATCATAGAGCTTCTCGGCACTCTATCTAATTCGCTTGAAGGCAAAAAAGCAGAATGGGACAAAGCCTTAAAAGAAATGGGCAAGTATCACGCAGGCAACAACACGTTTTCTGATGTTTCATATTCGATTCTGAAAGAGCTTTTAGAGCAATATGCAAAAACAAAAGACCCTACTCCGCTTTTTACGTTTTTTACAGACAAAGCTAACATATATTTGCTGTGCAGTTCGCTAGATAGTCCTCGTATTTGTGAGCCGCCTTTGACAAACAACCGTGAATTATTGGCGCAGTTGCTCAACGATATTGTGATTGTGCAATACTATGACGATGAGATAATTCCGCTTTTGCAAACGTATCTCAGATACGAAAACGGAATTGATTTGCTCAAGAGTTATATCGCAAAAATCTTTACAGAGAAAACTGATTTTAGCGATGATTTGGCTAATGAAATCAAGGAGAAGCAGAGATTATATCTTGACAGAGCTTATGCTCTTCAGCAGATTGTATCAACAACAAACGACACTTTTGAAGACGCTTTACAAGCAACAGGCATTGCAGAGATATTTTTAGCCAAGCAATACACTTTCTTTGATTCAATGTTCTTTGACTGGATAATTGCAAGAAAGAGCTATTCTTTTGCTGTTATCGAGAAGAACACAGAGCGAATAAAGGCTTGCACAGTTGACGAGCAGAAAGTGATTTCAGCTTTTGTTATTGTAAATCTCATCAATCGAAACACAGAAAGCAGTTTAAATACTGTTTCTGCATATATCGATAAAATGGGAATTTCGTTCGCGAATATAGAATCATATTGGAATCTGAACAATGCGAAGCTAAAAGAAAAATATGGCAGCATTATACAAGAAGCAAAAATCGCCATCCGCACATTCTTCACAAAAGACTTCATTCACATTGTCTTTGATTATTTGTATGGAAGTCAGCGATATGACCTCGATAAAACGAGACTTTTATTTTGGCTACAATATGCAAAGCAAATTAAACGATTCAGATTGTTTATCAATGAGTTTGGCAAAGCTGGCTTTATTCAATTTCTTTCACGCAGAAAAAATGGCTCTCTTTTCCGAAAATACCTCGATGACTTTTTAGTCCTCGATAGAAACGGGAAGTATGAAAATCAACCTGAAAATATCGCAATAATTTTTGATTTTGGCGAGTTAATTATTGCAGAGTTTCCAAAATCTGGACATCCTGTACAAGTTTTCCAATCAACAAACGTAAAAGCCTCTCATTTGTTCCGCAGTCATTATTCAGAAATAGGCACTGTATGGTTCTACAAAGACATTGAAGAAGGACGCTATGTCGAAGTAACTGCAAAGTATAATCACCCAGGCGAAGGCTCTATTGCACACCGCGGAGATTGGCTTTCCAAAATTGATAGTATTT
>ERZ842401.1936-NODE-1936-length-28428-cov-11.141825_pt1 | contig 28428 bp, 17 predicted proteins | sample MGYA00521270_ERZ842401 | MGnify/ENA primary metagenome ERZ842401 (study PRJEB31892, sample SAMEA3878208) | bioreactor metagenome | biome: Moose rumen | place: Sweden | collected 2011-10 | study: EMG produced TPA metagenomics assembly of the PRJEB12797 data set... | reverse complement strand
CACGTGATTTGTAATCTCGGGGTCGTTGGTTCGAATCCGACAAGAGGCTCAAAAAGAAAGAGCAACGCCTTGAAGCGCTGCTCTTTTTTTGATAACTGAGAACTGAGAGGTGAGAACTGAGAGGTATGATTACCACTTCAGCCATCAGACCTCAGACCTCAGACTTCAGACCTCAGCCATCACAGGCTAAGCTTCAGCGGTCTCTTCTTCATCAATATGGAGGTCACGCGGTATCCAGAACCAGAACGTAGAGCCATGACCTTCACCCTCGGAGTCGACACCGATAAAGCCAGCACACTTGTCGATGATGGCCTTACAGATGGAGAGACCCAGTCCGGTGCCTTGCACGAAGTCGTTAAGTTTGACGAAGCGCTCAAAGACGGCAGCCTGTTTGTCCTTGGGGATGCCTGCGCCCGTATCTTCGCAATAGAAGTAAAGACCGTCTATGCCGTCGCGTTCCTCTGGTCGCCACCCAACTTTGACGTGTCCTTCGTGGGTGTACTTGACGGCATTGGTTGTGAAGTTGGTAAGTATCTGCTGCAAACGACCTTTGTCGAGCGTAGCCGGATAGGTTTCAAGGGGATTGTCCTTTATGAAGGGAACTTCCTGAACACGCTGGGCCAGCGTCATACAGATGTCGTCGAAGACTCGCGGCAAATCAATCTCCTCGGGCACGATGAGCAGCGACTGCCCCATAGAGCTGGCTTCGAGAATGTCGTTGATGAGTCGGAGCAGCATGTCGCAGTTGTTGCGGATGATGCGTATCATCTCCATGCGCTCGTCACTGGAGTCGACCATCTGGAGAATGTCGCTGAAGCCGACGATGGCATTGAGCGGTGTGCGGATTTCGTGGGTCATATTGGCTAGGAAGGCACTCTTCAGTCTGCCGCTATCCTCAGCACGAGCTGTCTCCTCGCGCAGCCGCTGTTGTGCTGACATGAGGTCGGTGATGTCGCGCACAATACCAAAGTAGTGCGTGCTGCCCTCGTCATCGCTGATGGGAATGGCACTGAAACTATGCCACACATGACCATCGGAAATGGGGGTGTGGTCGAACTCGCGCACGGCAAAGAATGGTTTTCCCTTCATGATATTTTCGGCAATACCCTGACGCGCATCGTCGCGAGAGGACTCCGACAACCCTCCAATATACTCGTCGATCGTCTCGGTGTATTCAGTCTGTCGTAACGTCTGTGTAAAGGTAATGATGCGTGTAGCGACATCGTAGCGGAAGACATACATCTTGCTCTCTTCAAGCAGATAGCGCAGCTGTTGTTCGTAACGGGCTATCTGGTCGTTGGCTGCCTTGAGCTGTCGGTCGTGCTCGCGTTGCTTCATATAAAGGTCGCGCTCGGCAGTGATATCGCGCGTAGAAACAACATAAAAGGCATGACGCCCCATGTCATCGAAGACGGGTCTGACGCGTGACTCAATGTAGAGATCGACACCGAAAGCGGGATATGTCACCCTGCCACACATGTGGACGGTGTTGCGTGAGCCTTTTTCGACAAATCCCTTCGTAAAATCATCGTCAAAGAGGTTGCCCTCACGGAAGTATGCCTCCGTCTCGGGCGTGATGTGAAGCAGTTGGCGCATCTTTTGGTTTGTATCAAGGAGCCTGCCTTCAGCATCGTAGAACGACATGGCAACAAGATTGGTCTCGAACATTTGCTTATAGATGATGGTCAACTCCTGATTGCGGGTCTTCTCCTGCACCTCACGAGTAATGTCCTTAAAGGCGTGGAAGACATAACGGGGCTCGCCCTTCTCACGCTCCAGGATGGCAGAGCCTTCGAATTCGCGCCAGACAGGGTGGTCGACGGTCCCTGTGTTCCAATGCTTGCGCAACGTCCACTCGTCAACATTGCCCAACTCTATTTGAGTAAGGTGCTCGATAAAGTCGGTAGCTTCGTCATCACGGAAACGGCTCAGGAATTCTTGCTCTTCAATGCCTTCAGGAGGCAACAAGGTGCCATAGGCATTGCGTACAAGCTTGGTCTTGATGTCATACTCCAGCACATAGAAATCGCCCATTCCCAACGCCTGTGTCATCATGTTGTTGAGTTCGGTGTTGCGACTGACGGCAGCACGGATGCGTAAATAAATGATTCCACCCAGCACCAAGACCACGAACAGGATGATAGCCAGGATGATAATGATGGCATAGGTAATGGGTTTTGCCTCGTCGTGAACCAACTCAGGACGGAACCACTTATTATAGATGGGCTGTATTTCACCTGCCTGCTCCATACGGGTGTACTCGTCGTCAATAAGGTCGATGATATCCTTGTCGTAACCAATGATATGCAGTTCGCCGGCTGGTATGTCCACTTCATCGAACACCAAACTGTCAAGAGCCAACTCTTTGGCCTTACGCTGCAGAGGCTGCTCGCCCCAGATGAAGTAGTCGTACACACCCGTACGTACACCCGTCAACGCATCTTTAGGAGTGACATAACGCAGACGGAAAGGAATGCTATCCATGGCCTTGATGGTATTGGCTGCATAGTCGTCACGCTTCAGTGCAACGGAGTTTTCTGCGGTCAGATCCATCAGCCGATGATACTTTGGCGTAGTCACCTTGCGGGCAGCACACAGCGTATAGTAGTTGACATACTTCTGCGTAGAGAAGAAAGAGCGCGACCGATAGTTGACGGGCATGGCGTGGATGAGGTCGGCATCATGAGACGCGAAGGTGACAGCAGCGTCGTGCCACTCCTTCATCACAATGCGATAAGGTATCTCAAGCCGATTGAAAATCATCTGCAGCACCTCGATGTTATAACCAGCGGGATGACCGTTGTTATCTGTATATTCAAAGGGGCGGAAGTCCCAGTCGCTAACGACAATCAACGGGCGTTGATCGGAATAACCAAAATAGTCTTTTGCCATTGTAGGCTGACACAGGAGGCAGAAAAGCAGGGGCATCAGAAGCCGACTGAGCCAAGCTGTCATAGTCACCTTATTTATATATAGCATGCTGTTCATAGAAATTGCATTTACCGTATCATTTTTTTACGAGTTCACTACACCGGCAAGGTACAGAAATCATTACGCAGGTACCTTTACCTACTTCCGACTTCAGGTTTATGCTACCGCCCATCTGCTGTACTATTTCGTGGCAAATGGGCAGACCCAGGCCTGTACCCTTGCCGTTGGTAGAACCAAAGCGCTCGAAGATTTCGTTCATACGCTCAGGAGGGATGCCACTGCCCGTATCCTGGAAAGTAAGGGTCAGCGCTTCGCCGTTATAGTCATAGGAGACTCGAATCTGACCTGCAGTGGTATACTCTGCTGCATTAGCCACTATCTGATCGATGACGAGACCAAGGTTCTGCTCGTCTATGTCGACAACCAAACGCTGGTAAGGATTGTCCAAGACAAAGTCGACACCATCATGGCGGAAATTATACCAAGCCACCTGACAGCGTGGTTCGAACGATTCTGCGAAATTAACCGGTTGGTACTTGAACTCTATCATGTGAGCGTCAAGACGCGACAGGAAGAGGATGTCGTTGATGAGTTTGAGCAGGTGGGCTGAGTTTTCCTTGATTTCATTGATGAAGAAGCTCTCGTCCTCCGGCGAATGTTCCGTGCTAAACAAATCGGCGAATCCAACAACGGAATTAAGTGGAGTACGTATCTCGAAACTCATGTTGCGCAAGAAGGCACTCTTTACCATTTCTACCTCCTGAGCCTTAGCGGTCTCCTCTGCCAGTTTCTCTTCGGTATGCATGATTTCACTAATGTCACGGCACATTCCGAAGTACTCGGTTACCTGACCGTCGGCATTGACCGTCGGAACAAACGAGAAGTAGAGCCCCAGTCGGATGCCGTCCTTGGTACGTAAGGCAGTCTTGATGGATGCCGTCAACGTGGTGGGAGTGAGACTATCCATACTATCCAAGAGTTGCTGGGCTTCGTCTTTGAAATCGGCATCGGTCAGCGACAAGGCGCGAGCCCGTGTGAGTTGATTTTGTATCTGACTTACGCCAATATAAATAACGAGCATCTGGCGTTCAGGGAAATACCTCACAATACGCACACCACCATTCTGCAGCACGAAGTTGACATTTGTGGCATATTTGTTCATTTCCTCATTCATCCGTTGCATCTGTTCTGCATTCTCGCGTAACTTTTGGTAGGAATGAACCATTTCCGTGACTTCGCGACCCGTTTCATAAACTGACAGCAGTTTTCCCTCGTCATTGCGAATGGGAACAAGCTGTAACTCGTAAAAAACCTTTGGCTGGCGCAATTGCTTACTAAACACTCGCGAATCTTTTTCGTTAGTAAATATTCGCGTAAGATGCGTGAACTGCAGCTCGTCCATAGGCGGCAAATCGTCCCCCAATACATCGCGAAGGTTGAGATGGCAGGCAAGTGCAGCTTCCTTTCCACCAGGGAAAGTACGGGAGGCCTTGTCATTCATGTCTGTCATGTTGCCATTCTCGTCATAGGTTAGCGAGTCCACCATGGCAGAATTGAAGATGGTCTGATAGCGCAGCATGTTGTGCTTGACCTCAATCTGACGCGCATGCTCATCGGTAACATCACTTGAAGTACCGATGATTTCCACAGGACGACCGTCTTTGTTGCGGCGCAAGACTGCCAGTCCTACTGTCAAGTTACGATTAAAAGCGCCGTTATCACCCTTAACTACGATATCCAACGTAGCCTCATCCTGTTCTGATGCCGCTATCTTGTTCAACTCATTGACAATATGATGGGCATCGTCTGGTCGGACTATGGAGAGGAATTTACCCAAGGGAACTTCTGTATCGATTTCATTACCCTTCTCGTCATATTTGCTGATAGTCTTTGAGGCGACATGAAGCATCCACATACGCACACCACTGGTCTTCAGGATAAGAGCCAGCCGGCTGTTACTACGACGGATTTCACGTGTTACCTTTTTCTCCTGTTGGCGGAAAATGACATAATATGCAATACCCAGAAGCGTAGACACCAGCATTACACCCATCACTTCCCATATCCACAAAGGAATAACATTACCGGTCTTCTCTGGATAGAACCACTTATTCTGAATGGCCTGCAGTTTTCCTGAGGAATTGAGTTTGTTGAAAACGCTGTCGAGTTGATGAAGCAGACGAGAGTCGTTAGCCATAAACTTATAATCACCATGCTGAACCTGTACGGGCGTCAGTTCCAGATTGTCGAAGTTGAGGGTTTGCACCAGCCATTTCAACGACATCGTATTCCAAAGTATCTGGCTGCCTGGCTCGTTATGAGCGCGCAAGACGGCATCCCTCATGTCGTCATAAGGAATGGCATTGCCACCCCACCCCCGCTGTTTCATCAGGTGATGGCTATAGCTGCCTTCGTGAACGATAACCCGATGACGGGCAAGGTCCTCCACGGAATGGATTACAGCAGGTCGGTTCTTCTGGTGAACGATACTGTGCGTAAATATCTGAATGACGTTCTGTCCATAGCGGGCATATTCATTATGGAAGTGAGCATCCATGCCAAGCATCAAGTCGGAGCGACGGGCTTTCAGGTCTTTGAGAGCCGACTTCGTAGGTTTCAGTTTGATAACATAAGGGATGTCAAGCTCCTGGAATATGAGTTTGAGCAAATCAATGTTATAACCCACGGGTTCACCCTCTTCGTTGAGAAATACATACGGCCACAAATCCCATGCATCTTCATAGACTAATGGGTGTTCTTCCGTGTATGTCCGTATGCTGTCAGCAGGCTGTGCCGTAATATTCAGACAAGAAGTGTACAGTGCCAGAAGCACCAGCACCAGCTTCAACCACCTGTGCCTATAGTTCTGATTGACTAAATATGCTGTCTTCATTAGAGATAACTAACAATTATAATCCGTCAATATTTATGTATTCAACTCTCTCTTACAAGGTATCCAAATCCAGAACGTAGAACCTTTATCCTTGCCTTCCGACTCCACGCCGATAGTGCCATTGCAAGCCTTAGCGATAGCCTTGCAGATAGGCAGACCAAGACCTGTTCCCTGAACAAAATCGTTGACTTTGAAGAAACGCTCGAATATTTTTTCCTGCATCTCAGGAGAGATGCCTTCACCGGTATCCTCACAGTAGATATAGAGTCCCTCTTTGTCATCTCTGACTTCAGCCCGATAGCCCAACCGGATATGTCCCTGATGGGTATATTTTACGGCATTGGTAAGGAAATTGATGACAACCTGATGGAGACGAGACTCGTCTATGGTAGTCACAAAATGAGGATAGGGATTGTCTTTTAAGAATTCCACCTGTGGCTCTTGAATTCTGAGTTTCAATGACTCGCACCACTGGTCGAACGATTTAGAGAAATCAACCCGCTCAGGAAATATCTGCATTCCGTCAGCGTCTATCGACGATGCTGCCAGAATATCATTCATCAGCCGTAACAGCATGTCGCAGTTGGTCATGATGACCTGTATTATCTCCTGACGCTCTTCGCTGGTGTTCAGCGTAGGCAGCACTTGACTGAAGCCTACAATCGCATTCAGCGGAGTACGAATTTCGTGAGTCATATTTGCCAGGAACTCTGTCTTCTTCCGCCCTGACTCATTAGCACGCTTTGTCTCTTCCCTGAGTTTATCTTGTTTCTGCATCAGGTCGTTGATGTTACGCCATACGCCAAAGCTTCCCTTCAGGACTCCCTTCTCGTCATACTCAGGAATACAGTTAATCTGTACCCACTGCAGCTCTGTTGAGGACCGCGTCACCACGGGATACATCTGTCCTATATAGCTGTGGGGCTTCGACAGGGCTTCTGCGGGATTAGCCAGTGCCTTTACGAAGTCATCCTCTTGATTGACGAAGATTCTCCGCATGTCGGTTAAGCTGAAGGTGCGGAAAATAGTACTCAGGCCACTGTATAATTCTATGCAATCGCGCTCAAGACTAATGCGCCATGCCTGCATCTCGCAGGCCTGCATCATATAACGCAACTCGTATTCGTAGAGTTGGATATGCTCATTAACCTGCTTCAGCTGTAAGTCGTTACGCTTGGCCTGATGATACATCTCACGCTCGGCTGAAATATCGCGTGCTGCTACTGAGAGGTAAACCATATTGCCATCGGCATCGATCACCGGTTGCACTCTTATTTCCAAGTAGACATGCATGTCGCGCTCTGGCACCACGCTCAAAGAGCAAGCCCAGAATTCCTCCACGTTGTTGCGGTCTAGCACCTCATTGAAGGGCTGCACGTCAAACAGATTGGCATTCGAGAAGTATTCATCGCCATCGTCACTATCGAAATGACAAATTTCTCGCATGATGCGATTCGACCTTATCAGCTTGCCGTCAACACGATAAAAGGACAAGCCGACAATAGAATTCTCGAATATTGTGCTGTATCGCTCTGACAGCCGTTGTGCTTCACGCTCCTTACGCAACACGTCTGTCTCGTCCGTCAATGTCGCAATAATATTAACGGGTTTGCTGCTTTCCGCAGTGTACTCGGCAATAGCATGGCTATGCATATTATGCCAGTCGGGCTCTCCCTTACCTGTATAGTTATAGTTCCACCGGTATCGGCACTCTGCCTCTTTATCTATGCCCTGACGCAGCCTTTCTATAAATGTCCGGAAAGCCTGGCGGTCGTCTGGATGTATATAGGTGTAGCAATCATCAATGCCGACATTATTGCCAAACAGGGCCTTGCCGTGCAGGTCGTAAACGCAATTGCGCAGCAAATCCAGGCACATCACATGATTTCCGCTGATGTCCAATGCAAGTTCCATCGCCTTGCTTTGATCTATCTGCAGCGTCTTCTCCAAGCTCTGCCGATCCTTGAATATGTGGCTGAATATCTTAGTTATTAAACTCATAGCGTTCCTTCGTTTTTAAGAGTCCATCTCCCTTTTCTTCTCCTGCGTTAAAGCCGTACAGGGTATTGACACCCATACCGTTGTTCCTTTTCCAAACTCCGATTGTATATCAATGCTCCCCCCCATGTTTTGAACTAATGTCTGAACAATGGGCAAGTCGAGTCCCGTTCCACACATCTTGCCCTGCTCGTTACGATAAAAACGGTCGAAGACATACGGCAACATATCACTCTGGATACCGTTGCCTGTATCTTCTACTCTAATTGACAGCTCACCATAGCGATACTCATAGCGGACGGTGATAGTTCCCTGCTGAGTTTCCTTGCTGGCTATAGAGCACAACCGCTGGATTATATTACCGACATGTGTTTCATCAATGTCAATCACCAAGCAGTTATAAGGGTGCTCTATGTTAATCTTGACATCTGGACTGGCGTCTTTCAAACCTCGTTGACAATAGCCGTCAAAAATCAAGGCGAAATCGACTTCGTCCTTTTTAAACTCTTCCATGTGGGCATCTAGTCGCGACAGATAGAGAATGTCATTCACTAGCGTCAGAAGGATATCTGTATTGCTCTTTATCTGTTCGGCAAAGAAGGGCTCTTCTGCCTCATCATGTTTTGCATTGAACATTTCCGCAAAACCCAACACGTTATTCAGGGGAGTACGTATCTCGTAACTCATGTTGGTCAGGAAGGCCTGCTTCAGGAGTTCCGTCTCTTTGGCTTTCTTTGTCTCCACTGCCAATTGCTGCTCGGTTTCAACCATTTCGGTCACATTGCGGCACATGCCATAATAACGCTCAACCTTCCCCTCTGCATCAAGCATCGGAACCATATTGAACTGCAACCATATCTGACGCCCCTTTTTGTCACGTATCTCTGTCTCAATAACTTGTGTAATAGCGTGACGTGTAAAATGATCCATCCGGTTAAGCACACTGTTTACCGTACGGCGGAAACGCGGCGTGGCCAGACGAATGCATCGCAGCTGAGAGAAGTGCAGCTGACCCTGATTGACATTGTTGGAAATCTCGAAAGTATATGACTTCGGATAGTAATTCACCAGTCTTACATCGCTTACGCGCAAAGCGTAGTTAATGTTGGCAATATACTGCTCGATATCCTTTGTGGCCTTCATCAGCTTGCGGGTACCTTCCTGCTGTCGGTGGAACGACTCTACCATCTCGGATATGTTACGACCTGCCATGTAGATTCCTTCCAGTTCTCCTTTCTCGTTGCGTATCGGATTGATTGTCGACTCATAGTACATCTTCCCACTAATGTGAACTTCGTCCGTTTTGTTCTTTTCATTCTGATTGTGAGAGAAGTCGACTATAGAACTGGTACGTGTGTCTTCTATCTTGTCAAGTGGCAAGCCGCTGAACATCGGGTTGTCCTGCAACAAATAATTTCCATTTATTACGCTTTGACGGTTGTCAACGCCAAAAGTGTTGCATGCTCGCCCGTTGATATCTCGCAGCACCCCGTCCTTGTCGTAATATATCATATCCATGAGCGAGGATTCAAACACCGTACGATAGCGCATCAATAGTCGGTCAGCTTCTTGCTGGCGGCGGAATTCATCGGTCACGTCGTGCTGCACGCCCAACAGGGCAGTAGGGCGACCCTGACTGTCGGTATTAGCAATAGAGATTGAGATACGATAATGGTTGCACTTCTCACTCTTTTCCGCAAAACTGCGCAGGGAGACAACGGCGGTCTTGCGTCTGCCCTCGCAAATATCGAAAATCCGACTACGCATCACCTCAAAGTCATCACGGTCAAAAAGCTGTGCAAACTCTATGGGGTTATATTCGCGCTCATGGGTACCTTCTTCTGATAACAAGAAATAGTGGCGTGAAGCAATATGATAGAACCATAACTGCAGTTTACCAGTCTTCAGAGTCAGAGCCAAACGAGCCTTCTGCATTGTCTTGTCTTCCGGAGTGCTATGACTGCGTTTGAAGAAATGGTTAAGTGCACTGATACTCATAAGTAATCATGTTTAGGTTAGCGTTAAAACTTTCTTGTTTGGCACAAAGATAAGGAGTTTTAAGTAATTGACAAAATATTTTGCTCTTTTTTTGCGATTTATTTGGTATTTTGCTCTGTTTGCATTACCTTTGTCGGTAGAAATCTTAAACCAATGTAGTATGATTGACGTCAAACAAACCTTAAATTCGGCGGAAGAGCGCATGCAGATGGCTGCCATGTTCCTGGAAGAAGAACTGAGCCGCGTTCGCGCCGGTCGCGCCAATGTTGCCATCTTGGATGGTGTGCGTGTAGAGTCTTATGGTTCACGAGTTCCTCTGAACCAAGTTGCCAACATCTCCACTCCCGATGCCCGTACTATTGCCATTAAGCCGTGGGACAAAAAGCAAATTCGTGATATCGAGAAAGCTATCATGGATTCTGATGTCGGCATCACACCCGAGAACAATGGCGAAATCATCCGCTTAGGCATTCCCCAGCCTACTGAGGAGCGCCGCCGTGACTTGGTGAAACAGTGCAATAAGATTACCGAGAAAGCCAAGGTGGAGGTGCGCAACGTTCGTGCTGACATCAAGGACAAACTGAAGAAAGCCATCAAGGACGGACTCAGCGAAGACAACGAGAAAGACGCCGAACTGGAATTGCAGAAGCTTCACGACAAATACATCAAGAAGCTGGACGACTTGATGGAAGCCAAGAACAAAGAAATCATGACCGTCTAAGCGTCAATGACAAAAGGTCTTGTCATTAAGAATACTGGAAGCTGGTACACCGTCCTGTCGGACGATGGCCAGCTCCTTGATTGTAAGGTGAAGGGCAATTTCCGCATCAAGGGAATCCGCTCTACCAACCCTGTAGCCGTTGGCGATAGGGTCACCGTTGGCGAGGGGAATTGGATTACCGAAATAGAAGACCGCCGTAACTACATCATCCGCAAGTCCATCAACCTGTCAAAGCAAAGCCATATCCTTGCAGCCAATGTCGACCAAGCCATCTTGGTCATCACCGTCAGCAAGCCAGAGACTTCCACGACTTTTATTGACCGGTTTCTGGCTTCTGCCGAAGCTTACCGCGTTCCCGTCATCCTTGTATTCAACAAGACTGACGTGCTCAACGATGACGAACAGCGCTATCAGCAGTTGATGATACAACTGTATGAGACCATCGGTTATGAGTGTCGCGCCATCTCTGCCGTGACAGGACAAGGCATCGAGGAACTGCGTCCCATGCTTGAGGGAAAGATTACACTCCTTAGCGGCAACTCCGGTGTCGGCAAATCGACACTTATCAATCGGCTCGTTCCCCATGCGAACCTTCGCACTGCCGACATCAGCGATGCCCATCAGACGGGCATGCATACCACCACGTTCTCTGAGATGATACCTCTCACCTCTGACCCCTCGCCTCTCGTCTCTAACAGTTGGCTCATTGACACACCAGGCATCAAGGGCTTTGGTACTTTCGACATGGAGCGTGAAGAACTCACAAGCTATTTCAAGGAAATCTTCGAGTTCTCGAAGCAATGCCGTTTCTCTGACTGTACGCACACGCACGAGCCTGGCTGTGCAGTACTCAAGGCGGTAGAGAACCACTTCATTGCGCAAAGCCGCTACCAGTCTTATCTGTCCATGCTTGACGACAAGGACGAAAACAAATACCGCGAAGCCTATTGATATTTCAAAAATAATGCGTACCTTTGCCATCAAAAGATGACGAAAGTACTCACGCTCGTCAAAAAAAAGAGTAAAACTCTTTGTTTTGTCCTCGCTTAATCGTACCTTTGCAGCATGGATCTACATGACAAGCGCATTGCCGTACTCCTTTCTGGGGGTGTCGACTCGTCCGTAGTGCTCTACGAACTAGTCCGTCAAGGCATGCACCCCGACTGCTGCTACATCAAGATAGGACCAGAGGAGACGGAGGAGTGGGACTGCTCTTCTGAAGAAGACCTCGAGATGGCTACGGCAGTCAGCAGGAAGTATGGCTGCCGGCTTGAAGTTGTAGACTGTCACAAGGAGTATTGGAACCAAGTGACACGATACACGATGGATAAGGTTCGTGCTGGTCTGACCCCCAATCCCGATGTCATGTGCAACCGACTGATTAAGTTTGGAGCTTTCGACGAGAAGTTCGGTCACAACTACGACCTCATCGCAACAGGTCACTATGCCACCACGGAGGAAGAAACCGTGGACGGTAAATCGTTAGAATCTAAATTGTCAGATAGTAAATCAATTGTAAATTCTAAATTGTCAAATAGTAAATTAAAATGGCTTTGCACCAGTCCTGACCCCGTAAAAGATCAGACTGACTTCTTGGCACAGATTTACGACTGGCAACTCCAGAAGGCGTTGTTTCCTATTGGTCACATGCTGAAAGAAGAGGTACGCGCAATAGCTGAGCGCGAGCACTTAGCACCAGCCCACCGGCGTGACTCGCAGGGCATTTGTTTCCTGGGAAAGATAAACTATAACGACTACCTGCGCCGCTATCTGGGCGAGCAGCCTGGCGATGTGATAGAGCTAGAGACGGGCAAACGCATCGGGCAGCATAAAGGACACTGGTTTCACACCATCGGTCAACGCAAAGGAATGGGGTTTGGCGGAGGACCTTGGTTCGTGGTGAAGAAAGACATCGAACAGAACATCATCTATGTCTCGCATGGCTATGACCCGCAGACAGCCTACAAGCAAGACTTCCCCATCCATGGCTTTCACAGCATCAACGGACAGCTACCCCCTGAACAGGTAACGCTGAAAATTCGCCATACCCCCGAATTTCTTCCTGCCCGTCTGGAGTCACTAGGTGAAGGGAGATACATGGTGCATGCCGACGCTCCTATACACGGCGTAGCCCCAGGGCAGTTCTGCGTCATCTATGACGAGCAGCACCACCGCTGTTACGGCTCTGGTGAGATTACCATTTAGCCACAAAACATTGAAATTCGAAATATCGACTTCTTTATTATTAACTCTAAAAACAAAACAAGCATGAAAAAAATCGTTATGATGATGGCCCTCGCAGCCATGACAATCAGTGCTAATGCCCAAGGTGACTACTCTATCGGGAAGCGCGACACTTGGATCAAGGGCGGCAAGAGCATCAAGAATGTGAAGAATCTTGAAGTTACATTCGATGCCAACATCACCGACTGGAAACTGGGCGGTTCTGGCAATGACGAGACCACCGTTGCAGGTGTTGACCTCAGCGGCAAGTACATTACCAGTGCTGGTACAAATGGAGCTCCTGTCATCTTCAAAGCCCAGAAAGCAGGCAAACTGACCATCTTCCTTGGCGGTGCCGTAGCTACCACTAAGAAGGTGTTCATGAAGGAAGGCGACAACAAGATTAACGGCAAGGTACTCTCCACCGGCGTTGAGGTGCTGTGTGGCAAGAATCCAGCTATAGACATCAGAGCTTGGGACGGCATTGTCTATGACATTGAAGCCGACAAGGAATATACCTTCTACATCTCTGGTGCCAAGTGGCGTTTAGCCGGCTTTAAATTCGAGTAATGCGAATCTTCTCGCCCATAAGGCTGCAGAGATAAATCTCCAATGCCGTATATCCCTCACGTGATGCAATGACATTGCGGTCGTCGGGATTTGATGGGTCGAAACCATGTGCCACCTCCCAGTCGTCAGCCATGCCATCATGGTCGTTGTCGGCTACGGGGGTGGCATTGTTATATACAGGCCAACCCTCGGCATCGGTGGGCGAGTCGATGATGCCCTGCTTTTCTGCACTCTGTCCGCGATAGCGGGGCTTGCCGCTGCGCACATCCTCAATGATGCGCCGCTCTACGGCATCGCGCTGCATGGTGCCAGCCTTTTCCAAGACGTGCTTGTAAGCTTTCTTTGCCGACTCTGCCGGAGTCAGATAGTCCTGATATTCTGGTTTTGTAAGCGGTTTATTCTGCTGCATCTGGGCTTTGTCAAAGCCTGTGCGGTTACCAATCAGTTCCCAGGTATCCTTAGTCTTCACGCCCTCCATCACGTTATCAGCAAAATACCACAGCGAAGGCCCCGTAAGTTGCTTGCCCTTGCGCGCCTGAGACAGTTCGATGAAGACATTGTCGGTAGGATGAGCAGGACCGGGCTTATAGTAGTTGCCTACGAAGTTGCACCAGTGTGTTGAGCCCTCACCCGCCTCGTTCTCTCCACCATAGCAGGAGTTGCGGCGCCCCCAGTTGTAGTTTACGTTGTTCTGGTATTCCAGAAAGACGTTTTTGTCGCCTCTGGGATTGGTAGCGCCGTTGATGCGCGCCGAACGGCTGTCGTTGCTAACCAGCAGGTTGTGGTGGAACGTTGCTGGCGAGCCACCCCACTGGGCTCCGTAGCCACGAACGCCTTTCTTATGTCCGGCATTGAAGAGTCCCTCGTGCACGATGCACCACTGTACCGTTGTAAACTGGTTGTCGTACATGGTGACGTTCTCCTCGCCGCTCCATCCAAAGCAACAGTGGTCGATGATGATGTTTTTGGCATTTTCTATGCCTATTGCCCCACCTTCAATAAAGCAACGCTTGCGGTAGGCGGCATCTGTTTCGTCAGCGTTACGCTGTAAAGGCAGCGTTCCGAGACGCGAGCGGATGTTGCGGATGATGACATTCTCGGAGCCTCCTAGGTTCAGCTTGCCGCCACGCAGCAGGATGCCTTCGCCTGGTGCAGTCTGTCCGGCAATGGTGACATTCTTCAGTTTGGCACGAATAGACCGTTCGCTCTTCCGCTGCGGGTTAGGACCTATCTCGATGATACCACTCACACGAAATACGATGGTGGCGTTCTCACGTCCTGCCTCAGTCAGCGCCCAGCGCAGTGAGCCCTCGCCGCCGTCATTGAGATTGGTGACTTCCACTACCTTGCCTCCACGACCTCCAGAGGTGTACTTTCCGAAACCTTCAGCAGTGGGAAAAGCCAGCGTCCGTTGCTCTTGAGCAAAACTGGTGGCAGCCACGAGGGCTACCACCACAGTGAATATCTTTCTTAGTGTCATCATACTTCTTACACCATCTATCTTACATCTCACCATCCTCCCATCCTTCCGGGAGGGGTCGGGGGTGGGCTTACCTTTTACTTCGCCACCACCTTCACAGTACGCTGGGTGCCGTCACTCAGCTGCTCACGGATGATGTTCAGCCCGTGCTGCAGGTGCTGGTACTGACGACCGTCGGCAGTAAAGTAGGTGCGACGAACGACAGGAGCGCCATTCTTCACCACACCAATGCCTGTAGGATTAGCTGACGAAGCCTGCTCACTCAACACGCCATAGGCACTGATGGCCTGGACATATACTGTCTTGCCGTCGTTGGCACGACTAGTATCGGTTGTAATAGTTGCCACACCGTCAACAATGACGAGATAGGTAGTGGCAAATCCTGTCCGGTCAGCCCATGAGATGGTGCCGTCGCTGACATATACTGCCGGTGCAGGCAGGATGAATGCCTGCCAGTCAGCATCCCAGTTGTCTGTGCCTCGCAGCATGTAGTCGAGCTTGTAACCATCTGCCTCCACCTTGCCGAGGATAGCCTTGCTGGTGCAAGTCTGGCTGGTATTGTCGTTATTGACAAACGATGTCCTGCGCTGGCTCAAGTCAACGGCATTCCCGCTGGCATCCATAGTGTTGCACTCTGCCATCTGAGTGGGCAGTCCTCCCATGTTGTCCCATCCCTGTTCATAGATGCTTACGCCATCAGTCTGACGAGTATTGATGAAGCTCACCTTCGGTTTGTCCGTCCAAGGACGCCCCAGATAGGTAGTTGTGCCGCTATTCTTTGCCGTAATGACAGCATCTCTGAACACGTAGCCGTAGTTGGGATTTGCATGACCAGGAGCAACAATCCATCCGCCAGACTCTACAACATGCAGGGTGTCACTGTCGAAGAACACCTCACCGCGGTTGTAGATGAAGTCGGTACGTCCGGAAATCTTGCTGTTACGGACAATGTGTCGCTGTCCGTCATTACCTGTGCGGTATGTATCCTGATAGCCCTCAATATTACAGCTGGTGATGCTAATGCGGTCGCCCTTCGTATAGAGAGCCAAGGCCTGTCCGGCTTTCTCTCGGGTATTGCGGATGGTCAGGTTGTCGAACGACACATCGGCAGCAGTCACATTGATGGTGGAATTCTTATCAACATTACCGCCGTCCTCGTTGTACACCTTGTTCCACGAGATGATGGTGTTCTGCTTGTTCTGACCTACGAGATGCGTATTGGCACGATTGATCTGCACATGTCCCTCGTATGTACCCTTCTTGATAAATATATAATAAGGTGTAGCGTCGGCAGGAGCCGCATCGATGGCAGCCTGAACGGTTGCATAAGCCTCACCCTCGCCAACGATGGCGTTGAATCCTGCGAAGGTTACGTCAGCCTGGTGCTTGGTGTACTTTGTGGCATCGATAGTGCGGTCGGCAACGCCATTGAGGAACAGTTCCAGGTTAGAATATCCGCTCTCCGTCAGCGCCATACCGTCGGAAGCATCGTTAGGGTTCAGCCCTACCTCCGTCTCATAAGCATCGGGCAGACCATCGCCATCAGTATCAAGCACCTGAGCGTCGAATCCGTCGCCCTGCAGACGGGGATAGCAAGTGACGTCAATTTCGGTATTGTCCTCTTCCCTCAGAGCTGCAAACTGGTCGTGGTCACTTAGTGTAATATCGTAAGGTGTATCGATAATACCCAACTGATCATAGTCGCCCTTAAACTGCGGATCAATATCGCCGGCAGCCTCCTTGAGGATACGGGTATCGACCTCATCGTAACGTGGCAGCGAGGCACCGGCCTGCTTGACGACCTTTGCATAAGCCTCGTCAGCACTCTCGTAGGTCATAGTAAGCTCGTAACCTGCTGGCAGCGACTTCAACAGTTTCTTGTCATACAACTCCTGCGTGGGATCGAGCGACCAGAAATGAATACCGCGTCCTTTCTCGTTTAGGAATCCCCAATAGTTATCGGCATTAACCTTCTCCAGGACATCGTCCTTCCAGAAGGCAGCCGTACCAGCCCACTTGCTGCCCGTCTCGAACTTATTACCAGTGAGATACCACTCGCCGACTTCATTGACGGAGCCACCCGTAGGACGCACGAAGTGGCGACCGTTGCTGGTGCCCGCCTTAGTAGCAGGACCTGGCTTGTAGTAGTTGTTAATCATGTAGGTACGATTGTAATCTGTCGCTCCGCCTGCCGAGCACTCACCGCCATAGACGGAGTTGTGGTTACCCCAGTTGAAGATGACGTTGTTAATGAACTCACTGTCCACCTGGCGGTCGTTCACACTGCTACGAACACCATTAAAGCGTGGCGAACGGGTAACGTTGTTGGCAAACAGACAGTGATGCATGGTACCATGCTCACCTCCCCACTGTGCTCCGTAGGCGCGGGCACCCTTTAAGTTGCCCGAGTTATAAAGCGACTCCGAGAAGATACACCACTGAACGGTGGTATAGTTGCAGTCGTACATCGTGATATTCTCCTCCATTGACCACGAGAAGGTACAATGATCGAGGATGATGTTGTTGACATTCTCCACATCCAGCATCGACATACTATTACCATTGTTCGCTGCACTGTTGCTAGGGATATCGCCGGCACGGAAGCGGATGTGGCGCACGATGCTGTTGCTGGGCAACTTCATCTGGTAACCTGCCAGGCAGATACCACCGCCAGGAGCCGTTTGTCCGGCAATGGTCACGTTGGGTTTAGCACTGGAGAGTTTTGAAGTGAGATAGATTGTTCCGCTCACCTTGAACAGAACTGTTCGTGGAGTATCGTCGCCAGTCTTCAGCGCCCAGCGCAGCGTTCCCTCCACCAGGTTGTTGTCAGCGCAGTCGTCCAAACGCGTCACATAGTAGACCTTCGAACCGCGTCCATCGATAGCACGTCCGCCAGTCGTAAAGCGTCCCCAACCCTCAGCGCCAGGGAAGGCAATAAGATCAGCCTTATAGCCGGGATAGTTGCTAAACACGGCATATACCGTCATATCGCTGCTAATGGTAAACGTATAGCTCGCCGATGTGGACAGCTCAGTGCCATCGCCCTTTTCCCAGCGTTCGAACTGATAGCCTTTTGCCGGAGTAGCAGCAATGGTCACCTCCGTTCCTGCGGTATACTTATGGGTGTCGCCGGTCACCGTGCCAGCGGGAGAGACACTCACCGTTCCCATACCTTCACAACCGGCCTTGACACCTAGCGTCAAGTTGCTGGCAGCTAAAGCATTGAACTTGGCAACAACAGTCATATTGGTCTCTGCTGTAGTAAATGCGAAACTGGAAGCATCAGTACCCTTCAATTCGTTGTCGATATACCATCCAACGAACTCATATCCAGGATTAGCCTGAGCCGAAACGGTCATCGTCATACCAGAGAATGCCATCGAACTGGTTGTCTTCTTACCACTTAGCAAGACATCACCAGCTCCCTCGGGATCAGTTTGGAAAGTAACAGTGATAATTGCCGTCACCTCATGAATGGCAGCCCACGTAATGGCTGTAACGCCAGTGAGCAGCACCGCCATCAAAATCAAAATCTGTTTCTTCATATTCATTAGCAATTGTTTTAGTTTCAGTTCCTAGGTTGCAAAGATACGAAGTATATTTGACTTGACCAAACTTTCAGGCGAAAAAGTAGCGGCTCCACGCTGTGTGCGGAGCCGCAAAATCCTCTGTCTATCTGATTCTTTTTTTTAGATTAGTTGGTTCCCGTCTTGAATCCCACACATCAGAAATACGTACCGTGTCTGTTTTTTCTACATAGTAATACAACAGCTTAAGGGAGCCCACTATATGAAAATACCTATAAACATTCCTCCTATTTCTTAATAGAGGCTCACGAATGCCTGCTTTGGGATACTTGCTAATGATTTCAATAATGTAATTGGTTCGTTGAACAAAATTTAAGGCTGTGGTTTCTCCAAACTCGCTTAAACCATAAAGCATTTTTTTGCGCCATTCCTGTTCAGCTTGCTTGTTCCAAATTACCTCAGCCATGAGAACTCCTCCTTCAACTCAGCCATCATTTGTTTGTGAGTCTTGTATTCGCCACGTTCAAATTGAGCCTCTCCCTCGTCCATTCGGCTCATTAACTCCTCTTGAGTGTATGGCTTCACATCGTCGTACAATGTTTCCCACTTTTCATCCTCATCACAGGAGGTAAGCTGACCTAAAAGGGCTATAAAAAGTTCATCAATGGTAAGGTTCCGCTCTTTTGCAAAAGCTTTTGCCCGATTATATTCAGAAACAGGAATTGAAATGGATGTTGTCATGTTCTTTGGATTTTGCTTGCAAATATACGAACTATTTCCTGAAATTCCAAACTTTCACGAAAAAAAGTAGCGGCTCCACGCTGTGTGCGGAGCCGCTGTGTTTTGTTTATCAGTAAATCGATGTGTGACTTACTTCACGATGAACTTGACCTATGGTCGAGTTTGTTCACGCTCGGAAATAAGAGCACGCTCTCATTTCACTTACTTATTCACAAACTTCTTGCCGTCCTGGATAACCATGCCCTTGAAGGCAGCATCAACCTGCTGACCAGCGAGGTTGTACATAGGAGCATTGGCGTTCAACTCTGCAGCCTTCACAGCAGCAATGCCAGTACCACTGAAGTCAGCTTCAACTGCTGTAGGAGTGCCGCTACCAACTGCCTCAACATTCATATTAGCAGTAGAAATCTTAACAACAGAATTACCATCTACTACATTCTGAGCGACACCGCTTTCATTTACAACACTAGAAAACTCTGTATTTATGGCAATTGTTCCGCCCATATCAAGAGCTGCTGCATAGCTTTCAGTCTCACCACCAGCAGGAGTGAAATCATATCCACCGAAGCCTATCTGAGAAGATGCCTGGAATACATAATAAGATTCTCCAGCAGTTACATCAAAGGTTAACCAACCCCAGAAGTGCTGATTACCACCTGCAATAACATAATTCCACTTGTCAGGCATACTGCCATCAGAGGAAGGCTCTGTCAGTGATGCCCAAGGATTAGTTGCTGCATCGTGGATAGCCTTAACCTCGTCATTCGATAAGAATTGCATCATTTCCTGACCATCAGCATTCTTTGCATTAGTTGTACCATCTGCCTCTTTGACCTTCACACCATTGACATAACCTTCAACCAAATAGTCAGTATGCATTACCAATGGAGTTCCTGTAGACGCAGGAACGATAGTTGTGGCACGGTTACCCTTGTTTGCCCAAATCAGAACCTTTAATTTACCAGATACTTTTGGAGTGAATTTGTAATAGAGACCAAAGGAAGGTACACCAGTAATTCCCTGCCAGTAGTACACATAAGTGTAGTAAGGACGTGTGTAGTAAAGATCATCGTTAGAACTCTGATAGTACTCAGCGAAAACATCCTTATAGGCATTTCCCTGACCTATTACGAAGTACAATTTTGTTCCTGCCTCATCGTTGATGTCAGTCTTATTGTTACCATTCTTCCAAGTGATATCACCCATGGTGATAGACTTCAGGGGATAAACACCAGGATCACCTTGAGGAGTAGCATCCTGGGCATTAACACCAACGGCTACGAGAGCCATTGCTACAAGCGTAAAAATTTTCTTCATACTCGTTAAAATTTAATTTGTTAGTAAATATAAGTTGTTCGTTTGTTTGTATTTTATTTATTTTGCACCAGCAGTACTGTACTTATCGTCTTAGAACAGCTGATAACCTGTCCATACGCATCCTATAGCTGCTAAGAGCCCCAAGAAGAAAGAAATAACATAAATTCCATATTTTGTTATATGAATCTTCTTTTTCACGTTGCAAATATAAGTATATTTGGTGAAACCGCCAAACTTTTTAACGATTTTGTGTATTTCTGACGTTTAATTTATTATTTTGTCGCTTCGAGGGTGTTATTATGTTACAGCGAAGGGGAATCTGCGTCCCAAAGTTTGGGATGTACGTTCCAAAGTTTGGGATGTACGTTCCAAAGTTTGGGATGGAGGTTCTTAGCTTGGTTACATAAATATTCATGCAATAAAGATACGTTTCCCCTTAACAGTTCCAAAATTTTTAACGGAAAGAAGTAAAAATACGGACTAAAATTTGGAAGTTTCGGAATAATTCCCTATATTTGCAACGGAAAAACTATTCAATTAAATAATCAACTAAAACTGCGGAGGGTAAAACTATGAAGACACAGAAGATGTACAACGAGGAAGCCCATGAGCCGGAGAACAAGCACAACGATGAGGATTGTTGCTATTCACACAGTGACTCCAGTAACATCTGGTACAACTAAGAAAAATCCGGAAAAGACCTAAAAGGGGGTGCGCATGGAGTGCGCAGCCCTTTTTTGTATATTTATACTTCCCCCTAAAAAACGGTACTGATGACTTCACAAGAAGGCGGCATCAGGGAAAAAGAAAAGAAAATCAGTGTTTCTTTTGGTTTTTCACTCGATTTGCACTACCTTTGCAGAGATGAAAACACAAGAGTGGAGCCAAACCAGACAACACACTTCGACAGAATGGCCGAAGAATGTGATTCTTGTCGACGCCGACTACGTTGACAGGGTTGCCTTCGACCTGACTGTCAACTTCGAGCGCATGCTGGAGCGGCGTATTCCGCAGGCTGATCTGGCAAGATGGCTGGAGTGCATCGCACTGGACGGCGGACTGCGCCCCATAAGCGGAGGCGAGAGAGCAGAGGAGAGCGACGAACAGTGTGTCCAGGTGGTATTGCTGCACCAGCAGACGCAGATGCAGAACTTCCAGCCAGGAGCATTTGCCGAACTGGACGGCAAGGCATTCACGGGAGAGCTTGGCGAATTTCTCATCAGTTGCGTGAAGGTAGAAGCACTGACAACAATGGAGAACCTCTTCACCGATTCGCTGCAAGTCATCAGCAATGCACGAGAGGTTGAGCGGCTGATGGTTGTCGGCGACAGCAACCATATATATAATAAGGTACGCGAGGCACTGCGTCACGCCAATCCCGACCAGCACATCACCGTCTTTGCCATGCAACCCATGAGCGGCGGCAACTTCCGGCAGGAGATACTCGGCTACTCGCTGATGGCGGCACTGGGCATCAAGGGAGAAGAGCTGAAGGGCTAAGGCAAAATGGAGAAAAAGCAAAACACTAAATAATTCGCAAATCAATTGTAAATTGTAAATTGTCAAATCGTAAATAATAAAAATGTCTAGAGTATTGATGATTGGCGCCGGAGGCGTCGCAACAGTAGCAGCGTTCAAGATAGCGCAAAATGCTGACGTGTTTACGGAGTTTATGATAGCAAGTCGCCGCAAGGAGAAGTGCGACGCCATCGTGAAAGCTATAGAGGAGAAAGGCCTTCTCTCGCCTCTCACCCCTAACCACTCACCTCTAAAGATAAAGACGGCACAGGTCGATGCCGATGACGTGGAGCAGCTGAAGACGCTGTTCTCAAGCTACAAGCCCGAGTTGGTCATCAACCTCGCACTACCCTATCAGGACCTGACCATCATGGAGGCGTGTCTGGCCTGCGGCTGTTCGTATCTGGACACCGCCAACTACGAGCCCAAGGACGAGGCGCACTTCGAATACTCGTGGCAGTGGGCCTACCGCGAACGCTTCGAGAAGGCTGGTCTGACGGCAATCCTCGGCTGCGGCTTCGACCCAGGCGTCACCAGCATCTACACCGCCTATGCCGCCAAACACCACTTCAAGGAGATACAGTATCTGGACATCGTAGACTGTAATGCCGGCGACCACCACAAGGCCTTTGCCACCAACTTCAACCCTGAAATCAACATCCGCGAGATTACACAGAAAGGACTCTACTGGGAAGACGGAAAGTGGGTGGAAACCGAGCCGCTGGAGATTCACAAGGACCTCACCTACCCCAACATTGGACCGCGCGACAGCTACCTGCTGCACCACGAAGAGATAGAGTCGCTGGTCATCAACTACCCGACCATCCGTCGCGCACGCTTCTGGATGACCTTCGGACAGCAGTACCTGAAGCACCTCGAAGTGATTCAGAACATCGGTATGAGCCGCATAGACGAGGTAGAATACGAAGCCCCATTAACCAATCCTGAAACATTGAACCTGAAACCTGGAACCACCGTCAAGGTGAAGATCGTTCCCCTGCAGTTCCTCAAGGCCGTGCTGCCCAATCCGCAAGACCTGGGCGAGAACTACGAGGGCGAGACCTCTATAGGCTGTCGCATACGAGGCATCGGCAACGACGGCAAGGAGCACACCTACTATGTCTACAACAACTGCTCACACCGTGCCGCCTACGAGGAGACGGGCATGCAGGGTGTCTCGTACACCACCGGTGTTCCCGCCATGATTGGTGCCATGATGTTCTGCAAGGGACTATGGCGCAAGCCCGGTGTACACAATGTCGAGGAGTTCGACCCCAACCCCTTCATGGAGCAACTCAACAAGCAAGGACTGCCTTGGCACGAAATTCACGACGGTGACCTGGAGCTCTAAATTGTAAATTGTAAAATTGTAAATAAACCAAATAAATTGTAAATTGTTAAATAGTAAATAAACAAGATGGCAAAGAAAGCAGAAACGGCGGAGCAGCTGACTCCGCAACAGGGAAAGATGAAAGCCCTGCAGGAAGCACTGTCGAAGATAGAGAAAGACTTCGGCAAGGGCAGCATCATGAAGATGGGAGACGAGAAAGTAGAAAACGTCGACGTGATACCTACCGGCTCCATCGGTCTGAATGCCGCACTGGGCGTGGGCGGTTACCCCAAGGGACGCATCATCGAGATATACGGTCCGGAGTCATCGGGTAAGACGACACTGGCTATCCACGCCATAGCAGAAGCACAGAAGGCTGGCGGCGTAGCAGCATTCATTGATGCCGAGCACGCCTTCGACCGTTTCTATGCCGAGAAGCTGGGTGTGGATATTGACAACCTGTACATCTCACAGCCTGACAATGGCGAGCAGGCACTGGAAATTGCCGACCAACTCATCCGTTCGTCAGCCATTGACATCCTGGTAATCGACTCCGTAGCAGCACTGACACCGAAAAAGGAAATCGAGGGCGATATGGGAGACTCTGCCGTAGGTCTGCATGCACGCTTGATGTCGCAGGCCCTGCGTAAGCTGACAGGTAACATCGCAAAGACCAACACCACCTGCATCTTCATCAACCAGCTGCGCGAGAAGATTGGCGTGATGTTTGGAAATCCTGAGACCACCACCGGCGGTAACGCCCTGAAGTTCTATGCCTCGGTGCGCATTGACGTGCGCAAGTCATCGCCTGTCAAGGACGGCGAGAACGTCATCGGCAACCTCACCAAGGTCAAGGTGGTGAAAAACAAGGTGGCTCCTCCCTTCCGCAAAGCCGAGTTTGAGATTATCTTCGGCGAAGGTATCTCGAAGATTGGCGAGATTGTCGATTTGGCTACCGAGTACGACATCATCAAGAAGAGCGGCTCGTGGTTCTCGTACGGAGACTCGAAGCTGGCACAGGGTCGTGATGCCGTCAAGGAACTGCTGAAGGACAACCCCGAACTCTGCGAGGAGCTGGAGGCAAAGATTATGGAAAAGCTGTCAGACAGCAAGGCATAACTTCCAGTAAAGCTGACAGCGCAGAAACTGCGGACAGCGCAGAAACTGCGGACAGCGCAGAAACTGCGGACAGCGCTGGCAACAAGAAAAAGCCGCCCTCCTGATGTGGAGGGCGGCTTTCTTATTTACCGTTTACTTTTTGCTGACTTATTCCAGAGGTGTACCCGTAGTGTGGGCGCCGCCGGCATAGGTCTCGTCATTATTGGCAGACATCTTCTTCCTGCTGGCAGGCTTCTTCTTGGCAGCGGTAGCACGCTTCTTAGCCTCTTCGGCACTCAGACGAGCCTGGGCTTTCTTCACCGTCTCGGTATCTTTATTGAACCACACATCGAGGATGACACCATTCGAACGGGAGTACATCCACCGCTCGGTACCGTCGCCCTCAACCACGCGCTGGATGGCTTCACCCATTGCCATCTCAACCTCTTCCTTGCTCATGCCAGGAATGACGCGACCCTCACGAATGGCAGCACGCGACTCCTTGCTGGTTTCCTTGGTAGCACCCTCACCCATTCCGAAGACATAGCCGAAGTAGTCGTTCTCGATGGTGCCGTGACGCTCGTTGTCCACGTCGGCCTCGCTGAAAGCCACATCCTTGGTATAGACGCGGCGGCTCTCCACCTCGCGCATGGTCAGGGTATAATAGGTAGAATTGCGTATGGGGTCTATCTCGTCAATGATGAAACCGGTAAAGCGTGGCACCTTCACATCGCGCATCTTGCCAGAGCCCTTACTCTTCATTGTTGTCGGATGGTTGGTATGGACGGTCTTGCCGATGTAGTCGTTGATATTGTCTGAAATTACCATCGTGGCACCAGTGTACTCAAAGGAGTTCTGGAAGAGGAACTTCTCGTTGTCCATGATGAACTCGTCATCGCGCAGGCTACAGTTGGTTTTCGACATTGCCACGTTCTGGAAGAACTGCTGACCGTTCTCGTCCTCAACAATGATTTTAACGGGGAAGTCGCGTGTGCCGACACCAACGTTCTTGACATAGACAACCTTGTTCTTCTCGACCGTCACCTCCTTGAAGCCATCACTGTCGTAGTCGGTATCGACACGGTAGTGCTGCGAGCGCGTCAGCAGGGGCTGGTCCATCAAGAGCTCGCGGGCCTTGTCGACATCGCCCAGATAAGCCAGCGTCGGAACACCCTTGCGGCTATAGCAGTAGTCTTCGAACGAGCCATACGGCAACTCGTAATAATAGTCTTTGCCGTTCTCCTCGCAAGTGAAGAGCACGCGGTTGCGTCCGTTAGGAGCGGTCTCGTGACCCTTGTATGCCAAGATGTGGTGGCGCAGGAAACCATTGCCAACCTCTTTGTTGGTCTGTGCATCGCGGAAGGTGTTCACCAGCAGGTCGTACTTCTCAGGAACTACCATGAAGCGCATACCCTCGCGCCAGTCGCACATGGTGTAGAAGCGGAAGTTCTTGCCCATGAAGTCGGTGGGCTCAGCTTCCTTTTGCCCTCCGGTCGCGGTCTGGGTCTGCACCTTGGCAGTGGTCTTCTTCACACCTTTGGTCTTGACAATATATTCCGTATTGATAGGTTTCCGAGCTTGTACTGTCTGTGCCAACGTCTTGATGGTCTGTGTGCTCACAGGCGTTGAAATGACGGGAGCCTGCTGCGTTACGGCGGCTGTTGCTACGGGCTGCTTGGCAACCGGTGTCGGCATAGGCTGAACGGTAGGCTCGGCTTCCGCTACAGGGGCTGCTGCCACCTTCTTGCCGCGAATGGCGCCCTCAGGATTTCTGGTGTTATTGATGTCCTTGCCATCGCAGCCGCCTTCTACCCCTTTGACATCGGTATAGAAGTTGTTCTGCAGACTGGACTTGCCGGCTCGATATCCGACAATGGCACCCTTGTGCACGCCGCCTTTCACTGTACCACCAGTCACTGAGCAGCCTGCCACACGGCTGGTATGGATATTACCAACTATCATGCCCATGTTACAGCTGTAGTTGCCTGACAGCGTGACATCTTCAACGGTACAGTCCTCTATGACGCCGTTCTTCAGTAAACCCACCAAGGGGCTGCCACTGCTGTAGTCGGCTCCTAAGCGAACCGTAGCGCCACGAATGACAACACGGCACACCGTGCCTCCATTGACATAACCGAAGAGTCCCTGCTTGTTGGTCTTGCCGTCAATGGTCAGCCCCGTTATCACGTGGTTGTCACCATCGAAAATGCCACCGAAACCGTCGGTTCCGTCAATACCTATAGGCGCCCAGCCGTCAGCTGCCACATCGCTCAGGTTGAGGTCTGTGGTCAACTTGAAATAAGTGCCGCTAAAAGAGTTGCCGGCATTCACCTTGCTTGCCAACGTCTGCAATTCCTGAGCATGCGTAATCTGATAAGGGTCATACAAGGTTCCTGCTCCTGCCGACCAGCCGGCGCTCTGAGCCATTACTGCCATTGTAGCCAAAGCCACCCAAAGCAGTACAATTGTTCGCTTCATCATGATGTTGTTTTAGCTATTAATCAATTTATTTTGGTGCAAAGATACAAATTTTTTTTATACTTGTGCCAAAATGTCACCACAATATTAAAAAAAAATCACTTTGGCACGACCTTTGCTATTTTATTTGTGACAAAATACGCATATTAACAATTAAAAAAAATAATAAGATTATGGGAAAGATTATTGGAATTGACTTAGGTACAACCAACAGCTGCGTTGCCGTTTTCGAAGGTAACGAACCGGTTGTAATTGCCAACAGCGAGGGTAAGCGTACGACTCCTTCTGTCGTTGGTTTCGTGGAGAATGGCGAGCGTAAAATCGGTGACCCTGCTAAGCGTCAGGCCATCACCAATCCGAAGAAGACCGTTTACTCCATCAAGCGCTTCATGGGTGAGAACTGGCAGCAGACCGAGAAGGAAATCTCGCGCGTACCTTATTCTGTTGTTAACGAGGGTGGCTATCCTCGTGTCGACATCGACGGACGTAAGTACACACCGCAGGAAATTTCGGCCATGATTCTTCAGAAGATGAAGAAGACCGCCGAGGACTACCTCGGACAAGAGGTGACTGAGGCTGTCATCACCGTGCCGGCATACTTCTCTGACTCTCAGCGTCAGGCAACGAAGGAGGCTGGTCAGATTGCAGGTCTTGAGGTGAAGCGTATCGTCAACGAGCCTACGGCTGCCGCTCTGGCATACGGTGTTGACAAGGCCAACAAGGACATGAAGATTGCTGTCTTCGACCTGGGTGGCGGTACTTTCGATATCTCTATTCTGGAGTTCGGCGGCGGTGTCTTCGAGGTGCTGTCAACCAACGGTGATACCCACCTTGGCGGTGACGACTTCGACCAAGTCATCATTGACTGGCTGGTTGACGAGTTCAAGAGAGACGAGGGCGCTGACCTGAAGCAAGATCCTATGGCCATGCAGCGTCTGAAGGAGGCTGCCGAGAAGGCAAAGATCGAGTTGTCAAGCTCTACCTCTACTGAGATTAACCTGCCGTACATCACGGCTACTTCTGCCGGTCCTAAGCACTTGGTGAAGACCCTGACACGTGCAAAGTTCGAACAGCTGGCACACGAGCTCATCCAGGCTTGTCTGGAGCCTTGTAAGAAGGCAATGGCTGATGCCAAATTGTCAAACAGCGACATTGACGAGGTTATCCTCGTAGGTGGTTCAAGCCGTATTCCTGCTGTTCAGGAGTTGGTAAAGAACTACTTTGGCAAGGAGCCCAGCAAGGGTGTCAACCCAGACGAGGTTGTTGCCGTTGGTGCCTCTATTCAGGGTGCTATCCTGAACAAGGAAGGTGGCGTAGGCGACATCGTACTGCTTGACGTAACACCGCTGACACTGGGTATCGAGACCATGGGTGGCGTGATGACCAAGCTGATTGAAGCCAACACGACCATACCTTGCAAGAAGAGCGAGACGTTCTCGACTGCTGCCGACAACCAGACGGAAGTTACCATCCACGTACTGCAGGGCGAGCGTCCTATGGCCAGCCAGAACAAGTCCATCGGTCAGTTCAACCTGACAGGTATTGCACCCGCACGCCGTGGTATTCCTCAGATTGAGGTAACCTTCGACATCGATGCCAACGGTA
>ERZ842401.1935-NODE-1935-length-28430-cov-11.208176_pt1 | contig 28430 bp, 27 predicted proteins | sample MGYA00521270_ERZ842401 | MGnify/ENA primary metagenome ERZ842401 (study PRJEB31892, sample SAMEA3878208) | bioreactor metagenome | biome: Moose rumen | place: Sweden | collected 2011-10 | study: EMG produced TPA metagenomics assembly of the PRJEB12797 data set... | reverse complement strand
TGCGCAATAACCTGCCTTTAAGGAAAAATAAACGTGCCTTATCGTCTAGCAGAGGTTGGTTGACAAACCTTTGAGATTATTTTACGTCATATAATAATTAAGTGTTATTAAAAAAGGAAACTATTATGATTCTATCAACAACCCCACAGATTGAAGGACGCACCATCCGGGAATATAAAGGTGTAGTGACTGGTGAAACTATCATCGGAGCAAATTTCGTAAAGGACTTCTTTGCAAGCATTCGCGATGTCGTCGGAGGACGCTCTGGAAGCTATGAGAAGGTGCTTCGCGAGGCAAAGGACACTTCTATGGAAGAGATGATGCAACGTGCTGAGGAACTTGGCGCCAATGCCATAGTAGGCATCGACATTGATTATGAGACAATAGGTGCCAACAACTCTATGCTGATGGTTGCCACCAGCGGTACTGCTGTAGTAATCTGATATAACGGTAAAGCCCTACCCCGGCCCTCCCCACGTAGGGAGGGAGTATTAGTCTATCGAAGGGTGTTTATTTTAACAAAAACCTAAGAAAACCCTTTCCGAAAGTTTAAGCACCTTGTGCTTTATGTTCTGCTATCGTTATGAATCTGGTCGTAAGTACACTTCCACCATCTTCCAGCCAACATCAGAACCTATCCTAATGGATATTTAAACTTTCAAAAAGAAAAACCCTCGGCTTTGCCGAAAAAACCTCTGCTTGCGATAACTTTGTACAAAAACGAGAACTGTAAGCTATTAAGCATTTAAGCAGCAAGCTTTTATTGAGGGATGGTTTTTCGTATTTACGCAAAACAGGGTTTTTCCTGGCAAGGGCATAAACCTGACGTAGGCAGGTGTAGGAGTTTAAGGAAAATGGGCTTGGGAGCTTGTTCACAAAGAACATATAACTTAAACTACTGCAATAGTCTTGCAAAGACTTATGCCATTGACATGGGTTTTCTTGGTTTTGGTTTATATAATAATCAGCAAGCGAAACACAGGTATTTACTAGTGAGCCTGCTTTTTAGTGGGCTTTTTTCTTTGTGATTGTGACAAACCGTGTATTTTATTCATGTTTGGCACGGTATTTGCATAATGGTTGCTGAAGAATTAAAAAAAGAAGACATTAGTAATAAATTCATTAAAAAAAAGTATTTAAGACAATGAACATTCAACCATTAGCAGACCGCGTGCTGATTAAGCCAGCTGCGGCAGAAGAAAAGATTGGCGGCATCATTATTCCTGATACTGCAAAGGAAAAGCCCCTGAAGGGCGAGGTAGTTGCTGCTGGCAACGGTACAAAGGACGAGGAAATGATACTGAAGAGTGGCGACACAGTGCTCTACGGCAAGTATTCTGGCACAGAACTGGAATTTGACGGAGAGAAGTATCTCATCATGCGTCAGAGTGACGTATTGGCGATAGTAAAGTAATAGAAATTACGGAATTACGAAATAAAATAGAAATATGGCAAAAGAAATTAAATTCAATACAGATGCCCGTGAGGCACTGAAGAAAGGCGTTGACCAGCTGGCTAATGCCGTAAAGGTTACACTGGGTCCTAAGGGACGTAATGTCGTTATAGAGAAGAAGTTCGGTGCACCACAGATTACTAAGGATGGTGTTACTGTTGCTAAAGAGGTAGAACTGGAGGACAAGTTCGAAAATACTGGCGCACAGCTGGTAAAGAGCGTTGCTTCAAAGACTGGTGACGATGCCGGTGACGGTACAACAACTGCTACCATCCTGACTCAGGCTATTGTCAATGAGGGTCTGAAGAACGTAACAGCAGGTGCTAACCCAATGGACCTGAAGCGTGGTATCGACAAGGCTGTTACAGCTGTTGTAGACTACATCAAGGCTAACGCTGAGAAGGTTGATGACAACTATGACAAGATAGAGCAGGTGGCTACTGTTTCTGCCAACAACGACCCAGAAATCGGTAAGCTGCTGGCTGACGCTATGCGTAAGGTTAGCAAGGATGGCGTTATTACAATCGAAGAGAGTAAGTCTCGTGACACCTCAATCGGTGTTGTTGAGGGTATGCAGTTCGATCGTGGCTATCTGTCTGGCTACTTCGTTACAGATACAGAGAAGTTGGAGTGTGTAATGGAAAATCCTTACATCCTCATCTACGACAAGAAGATTTCTGTACTGAAGGACTTCCTGTCAATACTGCAGGCTGCTGCCGAAAGCGGACGCGGACTGCTGCTCATAGCAGAGGATGTGGACAGCGAGGCTCTGACGACATTGGTTGTAAACCGTCTGCGTGGCGGACTGAAGATATGTGCTGTCAAGGCTCCTGGCTTCGGTGACCGTCGTAAGGCTATGCTGGAGGATATCGCAGTACTGACTGGCGCAACAGTTATCTCTGAGGAGAAGGGTCTGAAGTTGGATCAGGCTACACTGGAAATGTGTGGTACTGCCGACAAGGTGACAATCTCTAAGGACAATACCATCATCGCTGGCGGTAGCGGCGACAAGGCTGCTATTGCTGACAGAGTAAACGGCATCAAGAAGGAGATTGAGGTTTCCACCTCTTCATACGACAAAGAGAAACTGCAGGAGCGTCTTGCTAAACTGGCAGGTGGTGTTGCTGTTCTCTATGTTGGTGCTAACAGCGAGGTAGAGATGAAGGAGAAGAAGGATCGTGTTGACGATGCTCTCTGCGCTACCCGTGCAGCTATCGAGGAAGGTGTTGTTGCCGGTGGTGGTACAACATACATCCGTGCTCTGGAGGCTCTCAGCGGTCTGAAGGGTGACAATGCCGACGAGCAGACTGGTATCAACATCGTGGTTCGCGCCATAGAGGAGCCTCTGCGCCAAATTGTCAGCAACGCTGGCGGAGAAGGTGCTGTGGTTGTACAGAAGGTACGCGAAGGCAAGGGTGACTTCGGCTATAATGCCCGCACAAACACCTTTGAGGACATGCGTAAGGCTGGCATCATAGACCCTGCCAAAGTGGCACGCGTAGCACTTGAGAATGCTGCTTCTATCGCTGGAATGTTCCTTACGACAGAATCTGTTATATGTGACAAGCCTACACCAGAACCAGCTATGCCAATGGGCGGTGCACCAGGCATGGGAGGAATGATGTAATAACGGTTAACGGTTAATGGTTAAAGGTTAATGGTTAAAGGTTGAAACCTGAAACTTGAAACCAGAAACTTAAAGATAAGGTTTAAGATACCTACCGGTAATACTTTCGCTAATATTGATTATCGCTTCTGGGACTCCAGAGGCGATAATTTTTCCGCCTCTGTCGCCACCTTCCGGACCTAAGTCGATAATATGGTCGGCACACTTGATGACATCCATATTATGCTCGATGATAACAATAGTATGTCCACGCTTCAATAATTCGTCGAAGGCGTGAAGAAGTTTCTTGATATCATGGAAATGGAGACCTGTTGTAGGCTCGTCAAAGATAAACATCGTAGGAGCCTGATTCTCCATACCTATGTAATATGCCAGTTTTACACGCTGGTTCTCACCACCTGACAGAGTGGACGAAGACTGTCCCAACTGTATATATCCCAAGCCGACATCAGCAAGGGGCTTCAGCTTGTCAGTAATGGCTTTCTCACCATCGAAGAAGGCTATAGCTTCATCAACCGTCATATCGAGGACATCAGAGATATTCTTCTCCTTATACCTCACCTCCAGCACATTATGCTGAAAACGCTTTCCGTGACAGGCGTCGCAGGTAAGCTGCAAGTCTGCCATAAACTGCATCTCAACAGTTACCACACCTGCTCCCTTACACTCCTCACAACGTCCGCCTTCGGCATTGAATGAGAAATGGGCAGGAGTAATGCCTAACTGCTTTGCCAGAGGCTGCGAAGCATAGAGCTGACGAATAGCATCATAGGCCTTGATGTATGTAGCAGGATTGGAACGGGTACTCTTGCCGATAGGATTCTGGTCAACCATCTCAACATATTCCACACCATAATCCTTCGGATTACGGCTGACCATAGGAAACAATACTCCACGCACAAGACTTGACTTTCCGGAACCGCTGACACCTGTGACGACAGTCATCACATTGAGCGGGAAATCAACATCTACATTCTTAAGGTTATTGAGACTTGCCCCCTTAACACTGACAACTCTGTTCCAAGGCCGGCGTGAAGAAGGAACAGGAATGGTATCTTTACCTGTGAGATAATTGATAGTATGTGATGTGACAGATGACTTTGACTCTGCCAGAGACTTTATCTTTTCCGGAGTACCTTCAAAGACCACCTTACCCCCAAATGTTCCTGCATCAGGGCCAATATCTATTATATAATCGGCAGCACGTAGTATTTCTTCATCATGCTCAACGACAACAACGGTATTACCTATCTGCTGCAGCTTTCGCAACACACCTATAAGTCTTTCAGTATCACGCGAATGCATACCGATACTGGGTTCGTCGAGTATATAGAGACTACCGACCAAAGAAGAGCCTAAAGAGGTAGTGAGGTTTATCCTCTGACTTTCGCCGCCAGAGAGAGTATTGGATGGTCTGTTAAGAGTGAGATATCCAAGACCCACATCAAGGAGGAACTGTATGCGGCTGTTTATTTCTTTCAGTAGACGTTCCGCCACCTTACTGTCATGCTCAGACAACTGAAGTGATGTGAGCCACTCATACAAATCAATGATAGGCATATCTACCAATTCCTGAATATTCTTGCCTGCAATCTTTACGTAGCCTGCTTCCTTACGCAACCTTGTTCCGTTACAGTCAGGACATATTGTCTTCCCCCTATAGCGGCTAAGCATCACACGATACTGTATCTTATACTGATTCTCACGCACCATGCGGAAAAAATTGTCTATGCTGGCAACCTCATACTTATCTGCTCCCGCATCACAAGGCAATCCGTGCCACAGCCATCCCTTATGTTCTTTTGAGAGGTCTTTGTATGGGGTGAAGATAGGGAAATTGTCTATCTCTGCCCTACGGATGAAATATCGTTTCCACTCCCCCATTTTCTCACCTTTCCAGCATTGTACACAGCCGTCATAGACACTAAGCGTAGGGTCTGGAATAACCAGCGACTCGTCGATGCCCATAATCTTGCCGAAGCCCTCACATGTAGGACAGACGCCAACAGGGGAATTAAAAGAGAAGAGATTGTCAGAGAGTTCCTCAAAAGTGATGCCGTCACACTCCAGACGGGTGCTGAACGATTCCAGGGTATTGCTGTCAGGAAAATACAGGGCACACTCTCCTTGTCCCTCATAGAATGCTGTCTCCGTAGAATCTGTCAGACGGGAAACGGTTTCCTTCTTATCGCTGACCTTCAGTCTGTCAACAACAAGATATATCTTACCATCCACCTCCTGAGTGCGTTCAAAGCCCTGCATGCGTTCTGCCTCCAGCTGTTCTTCCACAGTACGACCTTCTGTCACCACCAATGGAGAGAGGAGCATGAATTTCTCACCTTCTGCATGTGCCAACATAGTTGCCACAATATCGTCAGCAGTATGTTTCTTCACCTCGCTACCGGAAATGGGAGAATAAATCTTTCCGATGCGGGCAAACAACAGACGCAGGAATTCATATATCTCAGTGGAGGTGCCTACCGTAGAGCGCGGATTGCGGGCAATGACCTTCTGCTCAATAGCTATAGCAGGCGGCAAACCTTTTATATAATCACACTCAGGTTTGCTCATGCGTCCCAAGAACTGACGTGCATAAGCAGAAAGACTTTCCACATAACGCCTCTGTCCCTCGGCATATAATGTATCGAAGGCAAGGGATGACTTTCCTGAGCCGCTGACACCTGAGATGACAACGAACTGGTTACGTGGAATATCTACAGACAAATTCTTGAGGTTATTAACCCTCGCACCTTTTATCTGTATGACATCTTTTTCCATTGAGACTGATTGTGGGGAAATGATTACCCCCCGACATTGTCGAGGGGAATTTTTGTTGCGGTGCGTACGGGACTCGGACCCGTGACCTCCAGCGTGACAGGCTGGCATTCTAACCAACTGAACTAACGCACCTTCCTTATATGTTGCAATTAGTAAAAGCCGTTTTTCTTAATTGCGGTGCAAAGGTAATACATTTTTCTCAAACCACCAAATAAATCAACACTTTTTAACAATCTAAAGATTCTTTCATGTCGATTTCATTTCCCTGTGTATCTGCAAACCGGTATTGTAGGAAAGCAAGCTCTTGAGATGGCACTACCTTTACAGCCCATTTATATTTCCATATCCACTTTCTCTTTATGCTCCATATACCTTTATCTATATATGCATATACATAAGGGTGAACATATAGTGTGAAGCGCTTGATACCGATATCTACAAGTCTTTCTATCTTTCTCTCCAGCGTATCCACGAAAAGGATACTGCTTTTAATCTTTCCTTTTCCATGACAGACAGGACACTCTTCATCGACTACGACATCCATAACAGGACGCACGCGCTGGCGTGTGATCTGCATCAGACCGAATTTACTCAATGGCAGGATATTGTGCTTGGCACGATCCTTCTGCATATTCTTGCACATGCGTTCATAGAGCAACTGACGATCTTCTGCCAGGTGCATATCGACAAAATCTACGACGATAATGCCACCCATATCACGCAGTCGGAGTTGTCTTGCCAATTCGTCGGCAGCACCGAGGTTCACATCAAGAGCATTAGCCTCCTGTCCTTCGACACCACGTGAACGGTTACCACTATTCACATCAACGACATGCATAGCCTCTGTATGTTCGATGATTAGATAAGCTCCGCGAGAATAGTTTACAGTTGTTCCGAAGGAGGATTTCAACTGCTTCGTAACATCAAAATTGTCAAAAATTGGCAGCGAACCAGTATATCTCTTCACCACCCCTACTCTGTCAGGAGCTATAAGCGACACATAATCCTTAACCTCCTGGAACACAGCGTCATCATTGACATATATATTCTCATAGGTAGGATTGAAAAGGTCACGAAGGAGAGATACGGCACGAGAAGTCTCTTCAAACACCAATGCCGGACGTTTCTGTCCCTTCTGAGCACACTGAATACGCTTACATGTCTCCTCCCAACGTGAGAGAAGAACAGCATATTCGTTAGTAAGCTCTTCGGCACGCAACCCTTCTGCAACAGTACGAACTATGACACCATAATTCTTTTTGTTGACTTTCTGAATAATCTGCTTCAGACGGGTGCGTTCGGCACCATTCTTTATTTTTGACGATACATTAACCTTTTCGCCGAAAGGTATTAACACAAGAAAACGCCCCGCGAAAGATATCTCACCTGAAAGTCTGGGACCTTTCGTAGAAATAGGTTCCTTGACAACCTGCACAAGGACATCCTCACCCTGCTTCAGTGTTTTGGCAACGCTACCTTCTTTCGGCAAATCCTGAAGACGGGTAGCCTTAGAGAAGGGGAAGGGATTTTTGAAATCGCTTGCTAATTGCTTGAGATATTTATCCAGAGAAGCGTACTGAAGTCCGAGGTCAAGATAATGGAGGAAAGCATCTCGCTCATACCCAACATCCACAAAGCACGCATTAAGTCCGGGCATTATCTTCTTAACCTTAGCCAAGTAGATATTGCCCACACAAAAAGATGCCCCGCGAGGTACGTTTTGGTACTCTACGAGACTCTTATCTTCCAGTAATGCTATGGAGATATCTTTCTCCTTTGCCTCAATAATGACTTCGCTCGTCACGAGTTTAGTTAGTTTCGATTAAACTACTACTTATTTGCTCTTATGACGATTCTTTCTCAGTCTTTTTTTACGCTTGTGAGTAGCCATCTTGTGGCCCTTTTTCTTTTTTCCGTTTGGCATAATAATAAATATTTTAAGAAATTAATCTTTTGCTGTTACATCTTCACCCTTCATGCGCTGCTGGAAACTCTTTGCAGGCTTGAAACCTGGGTAGTTGTGTGCAGGAACTATAACAGAAGTGTTCTTTGTTATGTTACGTCCTATCTTCTGTGCACGCTTCTTTACGACGAAAGTACCAAAGCCGCGAAGGTACACATTCTCCTCTTCACACATCGCATCCTTAATAACCTTCATGAAAGCTTCCACACATATTGAGACATCTGTCTTCTGCACTCCTGTAAGGGTGGATATTTCATTGACAATATCTAACTTTGTCATAATCTCTAGATACGTTTTTTTAATTTCGGCTGCAAAGGTACAAAAAATTTTGGAAGATAAAGGAGATATAACAGTAAAAGAGAAAGAAAAAAGACAGTTTTAATGTTTCTTAACAGTTTCAAAGCAACCTATATCATGTGTCTGGTCTGCATATCGTTCGTCACCGTTTCGATCGTCAGACAGAGTGTATTCTGCATTTGCTTTTGAAACAGGAAGAGTATTTTCCTTTGGTGTGAAATTATAGAAGAAGTTTGAGGTATCGAACAGGACAAAGCTGTTTTCCGGTGAATAGTCTGTATTCTTAACATCCTCAAACAGGCAATTCTCAAACATATACTGATAATCGGGAGTCACTTCTGTACGCAAAACGCAGGTATTGAAAGTGGCATTCAGCTTGTCCTCACCATCTTTATTCTCGCTCCACAGCATCACATCATCGGCATATCCCTTTATCAGGCTGTTATACACCCTCAGAGTAAGCGGATACTTATTGTCACCACTCTTGTTGAAGAACGACATCGCATAACCTCTCGCAGAATCGAAGGGGTAATACTGTGCTATGGTGCAATGGGTCATCGTAACATCTCCGCCCAGCAGTTTTACGCAGTTGCCAAAGGTATTACTGATTTGAGTGTTCTCCATAACAATTTTGCAAGATGTTGCCTCAACGCCCACACCTTTTGTATTATGTATGGTGGTATGCTTTAATGTGAGCATTGTCTGGTCCTGGTTCTTTGCCGAGTCACACACTATTGCATCTGTTGCTCCGTGAAGATCTACATAATCGAAGGAATTGTCGTGTGAGATATCATAGAAGTGTACACCTCCCCACTGACCTGGGTTATTGTCATAAGTGAGGTTGGAGACCATCCTGTCAAGACGGTCACACCTCAGCGTCACCTCATTTTTCTCATTCTCCACATTCTTCCCACCTTCTACCTTAAGAGAACCCTTGACATCTATGCCGGCACCCGAATGGAAATACATCGTCGTACCCTTGGCAATAGTGACAACAGCATTGGTATCGACAGTAAGTGCACCATACACGACAACTGGCTTACCATCGACATTGCTGATGGTGGAGTCTTTCGTAATTGTCGCATTCTTCATAAGGATAGCGTCCCACGAATAGGCATTGAGGGTAACATACTGAACGCTGCCATTCTCCAATTGGAACATCAGACGGTCTTCAACAAGTTTTGGTATATTATCACCATTATTCCGTGATGTCAGTTCAACAAAGACACGAAGCGAATCACCCTCTCTCAGCTCCATATCGCTAACCTGAAAGCCTGCATCACTTCCGAGATAGGAACCGTTGACATTCACCCTGAAGCCTGTCTGATTCATCTTTTCGAGATACACTCTCGAAATGCGGATACCATCTCCGCTGTTATTATACACCATAAGGGTTTTATGTGGTGTAGGAACCGTTGAAAAACAAGTATCAAGCGACAATACGGCTTTCTCGAATGTCAGGAAGCCAGACCCGAAAGTATCCTTATCGTTACAGGAAACGAGAGACGAGGATACGCAAAAGACGGTTATCAGGGATATGATTATTCTTATACACTTCATATGTTAGAATAACGTAGTTCGAGGATGTTTATTGTATTATCAGAGCAAGCAACATTATGGCTTATACGATGCCCCGGCAGCCAGATGATATCTCCGTCAGCATCGCACACCACACATTGCTCCCTGCGCTCATCCATCTCTATTTTCTTGTCTGTCAGATAGTCGCTGATGAGTTTGGAGCATCCTTTCATACCGTATGGCTTAAAGCGGTCTCCCTGCTGGATACGGCGAAGCACCAGAGGGGTCTTCACCTTGTCTGCATCTAAAGTTGCTACGAAGGGTTCTTTGCTGGGCTTAAAATCATTTCCTTTCAGATAGGTCTGAACAGAGAGAGTTCCCAGAGGACTTTTCCCCCCCACCCTTTCCTTACTCATTTTCCACCTGCCGCTGGCAATGGCCTCAATCTGCTTTGAGGTAAAGCCCAGAGGGGAGAGAAGTGTGAACAGGTCGAGTTCTGCTGACCTACCTCCGCTTACTACAGTTTCGGCTTCTTGAAGATATCTCATTGTCTTGGCAATATTCTTTCGGGCAGCAGGAAAGATTGTTTCCATAAGGGGAATCAGCTGCAGTCGTATCTTATTGCGGACGACATCAGCCTCCAGATTAGAACTGTCTGTGATATAGTCCTGTTTGCGGAGAGTCAGGTAATCAAGAATATCCTGACGTGTCATATCAAGTAACGGACGGACAATATATCCATTGCGGTATTTCATACCTGTCAGGCCCGTAATACCTGTGCCTCGCATCATATTCATCAGCATCGTCTCAACATTGTCATCCTGATGATGCGCCACGAGGATTTCTTCGGCATTCAGTTTCTCACGCATCTCCTCAAACCACGCATAACGCAGTTCACGTGCCGCCATCTCGATGCTGACCTTATGCTCTTTGGCATAGGCATCAGTATCAAAATGCTTTACGTGTAATGGTACATTATATTTCTCGCACAGATTACGGCAGAAGGCCTCATCGCGGTCGCTCTCAGCACCACGTAAATGGAAATTGCAATGCAACGCCTCTACCACGTCTCCTTTCTCAAGAGTTTTCAAAAGAAGACATACAGAATCTGCGCCACCTGATAATGCTACAATTTTCATTCTATATAAAGCACTAATCCCTTGAGATATTCTCCTTCCGGATGGTATATGTTTATTGGATGGTCTGCCGGCTGATGAAGCTGATGAAGAATTCTTATCTTCCTGCCGCTTTGTGCTGCAGCAGTAAAGATGGCATTTCGGAAATTATCCTTGGTAACGACCTGTGAGCAGGAGAAGGTAAAAAGTATTCCTCCTGGCGCTATCTTCTCCATTGCCTTCGCATTAAGACGGGTATAGCCTTTTAGGGCATTATGTAATGCTCCTCTGTGCTTAGCAAATGCTGGAGGGTCGAGAATTATAAGGTCATAAGGGGATTGGGTATCTGGAGTTTTTCCATCTGGTATGTTCGACAGGAATTTAAAAGCATCCTCGCAGAATGCATGATGTCTGGCATCACCTGGGAAATTCAGTTCCACATTACTGTTTGTCAACGCTATAGCCTTCTCCGACGAATCGACAGAATGTACCAATTCTGCCCCACCCCTCATGGCATAGAAAGAGAATCCGCCCGTATAGCAGAACATATTTAGTACACGCCTTCCTGAAGAATATTTCTCAAGCAAGGCACGGTTCTCACGTTGGTCAACAAAGAAACCCGTCTTCTGGCCTCGAAGCCAGTCAACATGGAATTTCAGACCATTCTCAACAGCGATATCATCCTTGGTCTCTCCATACAGGAATCCGTTGACCACCTCTTCCTTGAAAGGCAATGTCATCTCGCTCTTGTAATACACATTCTCTATATTGTCTGAGAGAACTGCCATCAAAGCCCTTCCTATCTCACGACGACATACATGCATTCCTATAGAGTGAGCCTGCATCACGGCAGTCTTACCATAGATATCTATTATCAATCCAGGCAGGCAGTCTCCTTCTCCGTGTACTAAACGGTAGGCATCTGTCTGCGCTCCAAAATTCATTCTGCGACGTACATCAAAGGCCACACGGAGTCTCTGCTGCCAATATCCGTCGTCAATAGGTTCGTCGTCAAAGGTCAATACACGCACCATGATAGAACCACGCTGAAAATGTCCGCGTGCAATAAAATCTCCATCATACGTTATAACATCTACGATATCACCCTCTTCTATGCCATCATCCATACGATCTATGGCACCAGAGAATACCCATGGATGAAAACGTTTCAGAGATTCATCCTTCCCTCTACGTAAATATACCTTCTTCAACTTAATTTTTATTGTTTATTGTTAATTGTTAATTTCGTTATCGTTAACGTTATCGTTAATCACTTCCAGAACATACTCTTTCGTTGTCTTTAAACGCATATATTCCTCATAAAGCATGATACATGCCCATGCATCTGTTGCAGCATAGCCCTGTTGTTTGGCGCTTAGCACATCAGCTTCCCAGTTAGACAACTGCTCACGCTTTGATATACGCTGTTCAAATATGTTTGCATAGAGTTTGGCGAGGCTGATATCTTCAATGCCCAACTCCTGCATATGCTGCTGCAGTTCAAAGAATCCCTGTGGATTGAAATCTCCCAAAGCCTTCAGCGAACGTATATCATCATCCCAAGAGAGTCCTATCTTCTTTACCTTCTTCGTCTCAAGGAGTTTTTTTATTGCTGGGCAAAGTCCTATTCTGTTCAGACGGAACAGGAAACATGTATCACGGGTACTGACCTGCAGCAATGATACTTTGTTCTGCTGCCCCTTCTTGAAACTCGGACGGGTCTCTGTATCAAAGCCCAGTATGTCAGCTTTCATGAGGTAACTGACAGCCTTCTTAGCCTCAGACTCTGAAAGAACCACTATTATACGTCCTTTGAAGAGTGCTCTCGGAAGATCCTTTATCTTTGTCTTATCGTATTTGGAATATAACTTCTTCAATTAGAACTGCTCTAATATTTTAATACGTTCCGATGTGTCAGGGTGAGTAGCAAACATACTGTTGAAGAATCCCTGCAGACCACCGCTGAAAGCATGTGGCTTGATGATAAAAAGCTGTGCCACATCTTCACGCTCTACATTCTGCAATCCGGGGGCACCACTTATCTTCTTCAATGCTGATGCCAATGCCAACGGATTACCACACAACTCTGCACCTCCTGCATCTGCCATATATTCACGTTTCCGGCTGATGGCAAAACGGGTAAGCAATGTGAAGAAATATGCTATAGCGCAGCATACCAGCCCCACCAGCAGAATGACTATTGTGCCAGCTCCGTTACGCTTGCTGTCGCGACTGCCTCCACTGAAAAGCATATGATTGAACATCATTCGCATCACCATACTCATTATGGTAGATACTATTCCGACAAAGATGATAGAGGTTATCAGCAGTCGTGTGTCATGATTACGGATATGGGTCAGTTCGTGTCCTATGACGCCTGCCAACTCCTCATCATTCAGGAGATTCAGCAACCCTGTCGTTACCGTTACCGTATAAGTTTTCTTATTGATGCCGGAAGCAAAGGCATTGAGCATGTCATCATGTACAACATTAATCTGTGGCATATCCATTCCGCATGTCATGCAGAGATTCTCAACGATATTATATACTCGCGGATTCTCACGACGCTCCAGGGGGCGTGCATTAGTGGCATGAGCTATCATCGAGGTATTGGCAAAATAGGCTATTAAAAACCATATACCCACACCTGCGATTACCCATGGAAGTGCTCCGAGGAAATACATATTCACCTCTTCCCACGACATTTCGCTTACCCACTCTCCTGCATAGTTATAGTAACCGCCGTTAAGATAATTGACGATTGCTATAAACACATACACCATGCCTAACAATATGCACGGAAAAAGCAGGAGCAATAGGAAACTCATCCTATTGTTCCTGTCTATCTGAGTCTGAATACCAACGTATTTCACGCTAAATTTCTTAACTCTTAATTATGAATTATGGATTATGAATTAATCAAAAGCTTACCGTCGGGGCCTTCTCTATGGCAGCACGCTGCTCTGGAGCCACCTCGAACATTGGTTCCTTATGGAAGCCGAACATATTGGCAATCAGATTGTTAGGGAATGACTGAACAGAGTTGTTCAGTTCCTTTGTTGCACTATTGAAGAAACGACGTACAGCAGCAAGTTTATTCTCTATATCTGCCAGTTCGCTCTGCAGCTGTAGGAAGTTCTGATTAGCCTTCAAATCAGGATAATTCTCAACACTTACCTTCAGACCAGCCAATGCACTTGACAGCATATTGTCGGCTGCCACTTTGTCATTAACACTCTGAGCACTCATGCATGCACTTCTGGCTGCTGTGATACGCTCTAACAGTTCCTTTTCATGAGTAGCATAGCCCTTGACGGTATTCACCAACTGGGGAACAAGGTCATAACGCTGCTGCAACTGTACATCGATGTTAGCAAAAGCATTTTCACGATTGTTGCGAAGTCTAACCAGAGAGTTATATGCTCCAATCAACCATAAAACGATTACCGCAACTACAATAAGAATAATAACTAAAATTGACATAACACTTTTTATTTTTATTACAACATTTTTATTTCATAACAACATGCAAATATACAACAATTATACCAATTTTCGTGCCATCTGCACGTACGATTATATTAAATAAAGTGAAAAACGGCAAAAAACTTGTCCGACTTAAAGAAAATCATTACCTTTGCGACGATTATCGTGTATCTACCAAACTTTAGCTAATTACATATTAATTTTTTACAGATGAAAAAACTGATTCTTTCTTCTTTTCTGTTAGCAGCATTGAATGTTGGCGCTATCAACAAAATGAAGGTCAATGTCTCAAAGCCAGGTGCCCCAGTACAAAGCACCATGTATGGAATATTCTTTGAGGACATCAACTATGCTGCTGACGGCGGTCTGTATGCAGAGCTGGTTATGAACCGTTCATTTGAGTTCCCAAACCACTTTGCCGGATGGGATACCTCTGGTAAGGTTTCTTTAAAGGATGACGGTCCCTTCGACAAGAATCCTATTTACGTCCGTCTGGCTCCTTCCGGCCATAACGACAAACACACTATGATTGAGAACCACGGCTTCTTCGGCATGGGTGTCAAAGGTGGCGAGGAATACCGTTTCTCTGTTTGGGCACGTGTGCCAGACGGAGGCAGTTCCAAACTGTACATTGATATTGTTGACAATGCTACCATGAGCGACGACCAGAAACTGGGTAGTGGCAGTGTGGAGGTCAGCGGCAAGGAATGGAAGAAATATACCGCAATCATCAAGCCCAAGCGCACTTATGCGAAGGCACACCTCCGCGTATGGGGTGACAAAAAGGTTACAACAGACGTTGACCACGTTTCCCTCTTCCCTATCAATACATGGAAAGGTCGTGAGAATGGTATGCGTCAGGATCTGGCACAGGCTCTTGCCGACCTGAAGCCTGGTATTTTCCGCTTCCCTGGCGGATGTATCGTCGAGGGTACCGACCTTGAGACACGCTATCAGTGGAAGAACACAGTAGGCCCCGTTGAGAACCGTCCGCTGAATGAGAACCGCTGGCACTATACCTTCACATCACGTTATTTCCCTAACTACTACCAGACCTACGGATTGGGATTCTTCGAGTTCTTCCAACTCTGTGAGGACTTTGGCTGCGACGCCCTTCCCGTTCTCTCTTGCGGACTGGCATGTCAGTACCAGAACGATGTGAATAAAGGCAAGGAGACAGTAGCTCTCGAAGACCTCGACCCATACATCCAGGATGCTATCGACCTCATCGAGTTTGCCAATGGCGCTTCTGACACCAAGTGGGGTAAGGTACGTGCCGACATGGGACATCCGGCACCTTTCAACCTGAAATATCTGGGCATCGGCAATGAGCAGTGGGACTATAAGGACAATCCCGTTTTCACCGTACGCCTGAAGAAATTCCTCGACGTGCTGAAGAAGAAACACCCTGAAATCAAGTATATCGGCACCACAGGTCCTGACTCTGAGGGTGATAAGTTTGATATGCTTCAGCCAAAGATGAAAGAACTGAAGGTTGACCTCTATGACGAGCACTACTATCGCAACGAGGCGTGGTTCATGGATAAGGTGAACCGTCACCGCTATGACAGCTACGACCGCAAGGGGCCGAAAGTATTTGCTGGTGAATATGCTTGCCACGGAAAAGGCAAGAAGTGGAACCACTTCAATGCGGCCCTGATGGAGGCTGCCTTCATGACAGGCTTTGAGCGCAACTGCGACATCGTCCACATGGCTACCTATGCTCCACTCTTCGCACACGTTGAGGGATGGCAGTGGAGACCTGACGCTATATGGTATGACAATCTCAAATCCTTCAAGACATGCTCTTATTACGTACAGCAGCTATACAGTCTCTACAAGGGTACCAACGTCCTGCCTATGACAATGGACGGAAGGGCTATTGCCGGCGATGATGACCAGAATGGTCTTTTTGCTTCTGCCGTTGTTGACAAGGCCGAGGGTGCTATATATATAAAGGTGGCAAATGTCAGCGACCAGACACAGCAGATTATGGTAGAGCTGAAAGGCCTTAAGGGCGTAAGCAAGAACGTAAAGGTTATCTCTCTGTCAAGCGACGATCCTGTAGCAGAAAACTCTCTTAAGAATCCTGATAAGATTCAGCCACAGGAAGGGATGGTAACACTCGACGGAACAACACTCAACTCCGACGTTCCCGCAAAAACATTCCTGGTATATGTGATAAAGTAAAGCACAAAAAAACATCCTTCGTTTTGAAGGATGTTTTTTTATTGTTAATTGTCAATGTTTAGCCGTTTCTTCCTTATATAGCCAGTGAGCGGCACAGCCGTGCTCCGCTTCATAGTCCATTCTCTCGGAGCGTATCTGTATCTCTATCCAGTTACAGTCTGGTCCCATGACAGTCATCTGCAGAGCCTGATACCCTGATGGCTTCGGATGTGTAACCCAGTCCTTTATGCGGTCAGGATGTATACGGTACAGCATGGCGATGATGTTATATATGCGGAAGCAGTACAATTTCTCCACATCCACGTTTTCTGCCAATACAATATTCTCCGGAACCTTATATACTATTCTCGTAGCGAAGAGATCATACACATCATCAAACTCCTTGTGGTCTATGCGCATTTTCCTCCATATGCTATATACCGACTTCATGCGATACTGGAAGTCATACACTACGCCAGCATCGTCTAGCATAGCCTTAATTGGAAGTGCGAATGTCTTGAAGACAATCTCACACATAGCCTCCGAGTCAGCCAGCAGTTTCTTAAGCTTTTCATAGTCCTCAGGATAGCCGATGCGCACACAAGTGTCCTGCATCTCCTTCTGATGACTGTTCATAGCCAGTCGCTCCGCTATGGGCACAACGTTGTCCAAGATATCATCAACAACACCCTGCAACTCCTCACTATCCAGTTTCTCACCAGCATCGTAACGTCTGGCATAGGAACGCAAGAAATCCAGCTTGTCGTTGACAAAATCAACCTGCTTCAGCTCCTCCGGTGTAAATTCAGTCTTTTCGAACAAAACGCAAATATATATTTATTCAAAAATAAACAGAGAATAGAAACCGGTAATAGTGAATACCTGCTTTATCTCTGGAGAAACACCCTTAATTGTTATGCTGCCGCCCTTTGCGATAGTCTCCTTACGGAGTGCGAGGAACAATCTCAGTCCTGATGAAGAGATAAAATCAAGATCAGTACAATCCATGAGAATTTTCTTGTCTGCATTATCCATCAGAGGCTGCATATCAATAGAGAACTGCTGCGAAGCAGCTGTGTCCAAACGACCAATCAGTTTTGCTACAACCTGGTCTTCTTTCTGTGTAATTTCTAAAGTCATTTCTTTTTATATATCATTGTTAAAATATTCTTTCCATCCTTACGACAATAGTCCACGCTCTCCATGAACTGCTGTACGAGGAATATTCCCAATCCCCCTATTTCTCTTTCTTCTGCCGAAAGCGTGATGTCAGGGTCCTCAACCTGTGTCGGGTCAAATTCCCTACCCTCATCTTCAAGTTTGAATATCACCTCCTGTCCTTTTGAATCTACGGAGAGTTTTATCAACCCCTCACCTTCGTATGCGTAATTCATCACATTAACGACAGCCTCCTCGAGGGCAAGGTTCAGTTGGAATACTTCCGGCATATCGAGCCCTATCTCCTCACCAAGCTGCTCCACCCATGCTGCCAGCATGGGGACTTCAGCCACATCGTTATGTAATATAAGATTTTCCAAAGGCGTAAATGTATAATTCAGCGCAAAAGTACTAAAAAAGTGGAAAGAAAAGTATTTTTTATAATGTACAATAGACTATCGGAATATTTTTTTTGAAAAAAGCGAAAAAAAATTTGGTAGTTACAAAAAAAAGCATTACCTTTGCACCCGCATTTGAAAAATAATGCATAGGGATTGGCTCCTTAGCTCAACTGAATAGAGCATCTGACTACGGATCAGAAGGTTGCAGGTTTGAATCCTGCAGGAGTCACTTGAAACATGAACGGGAGCCAATTAGGTTCCCTTTTTTTGTGCCTGATTATCAATATTTTGCGGATAGAACCTACTGATAATCAAAAAATTATAAATTCTCTGCCTCTTGTTTTTTATAGTTTATCTTGTAAGAAGATACAAGTTTGATTCAAAAAATGTAATTTATAAAACAATTAGAGCGATGAAAGCAACATTTGATGTAACTGTAACAATCGATGGTAGTAACGTCGGGGTATCTCTCGCTATGCGTGATGGGTCAGAAGACGTGGATTTAAAAAGTCTTAGAAAGGTTATGCGAGCAGCTACTGCGTTTAAACATGTAAGATAATCCCTAAAAATGAATCATTTTTGGTACAAAAATCAAAATTTTAACATTTTTACGACCAAACAAGTCGTGAAAACGTTAATATACGACTTTTTATTTTGCAAATGGGGTGTTTTGAGAAAAAAATGTCACCTTTGTACCGAAATCTTAAAAGAAATTAGAATATGGATTATCAGGAAATGAATGTGTTTGCAGCGATGGTTGCAGAACAAGTTGTAAAGAAACTCAAGGGTGTTAGAAATCTCACAGAGACGGAGTACGTGGATACCGATGAAGCAGCTCGCATACTCGGTATATCGGCGAATTATTTGCGCCAGGTAAAGGACAAATATCCGCACATGAAGGCGGGCGGTAAACAGGGGCGCATACTGTTCAAAAGAGATGCACTCCTCCAGCAGTTTCAAAGATAATGATGGTAGGTGTTATTAGTCAGCCTGTTCTTACGTACGTATATAATAGGTATGGGTCCGCGTCGCCGACTCGCGATGCGGTCATCGAGCTGCGGATTGCCCACAAAAATAGGCAGAAATACCTCTCTACTCGCATCAGAGTATTCCCCAAAGAATGGTCTCGAGGCAGGGTCGTGAACCGCGTCGATGCTTCAATCATTAATAAAACACTTGATAAGCTCCTGAACCAAGTCAGAGAGGTCATTTACGAGATGATAGACGAAGATAACATAGATATCTTCGCAATTCCTGCCCGTCTGCAGGCAAAAAAGAGACGCAGCATGACCTTCCTGGAGTATTACGCAGATAAGGCAGAAACATACAAACATGGCCTTGGTGTTATTCGTCAGGGCCGTTATGACTTGGTTCTGCGTGTTCTCAGGGAATATGGAAAGATAAGGACATTCGATGATCTCACAGAAAGAAACATCATATATTTTGATAATTATCTTAAAAAAAAGGGCATAAATCCTTCATCGCGATATAACAACTATCATAAATTTCTTAAACGATTTATAGTTGATGGCATGCGTGAAGGGCTGACAAGGCGTAACCCCTATGATACTGTCCGTCTGGATCATGGGGACTTTGACCATAGCATAGACAAATGCCTTACCCTGGATGAAGTCAAGCAGCTTGAAAACGCGACAATGGAGCCTCGGTTAGAACGAGTTCGTGACCTGTTTGTATTTCATTGTTATACTTGCATGTCCTATTCTGACCTCGCAAAATTCGACAGTCATTTAATCCAGATATTTGATGGCAAGAAGGTCTATTGTGGACGTAGGGGCAAGACCAAGGTGAGGTTCACTGTTCCACTATTGCCTCCGGCATTGGATATTTTGAAGAAGTACAATGCCAAGCTGCCTATGCTGTCCAATGTGAAGTATAATGCCTACCTGAAGGAGGTAGTAGCTGCTGCAGGAATACATAAGCCCATCACTACGCACTGGGCTCGGCACACTGGAGCAACATTACTCCTGAATGCCGGTGTACCGATGGAAATTGTCTCTAAGGTCTGTGGTCATTCTTCTGTGAAGATGACGGAAAAGATCTATGCGAAGATGCTGCCGAAGACAGTGGTGGCTGCAGTGAATGAAGTTGAGGATAAAATAATATAAATATGTATAGAATATGAAAAGGTTTGTTTTACTTTTTATGGCCTGTATAACAATGGCCTTTAGCTTTGCCCAAAACAGAAGTAGGGCTGAAGTTGTGAAGGAAATGAGAGAAGTGACAGACTCTCTCACAGACGAACAGAAAGATGCATTATTCATGTTAACAGAAGAAATGATGTTGACAGGAGTGGACTCGATTATGAATACGGGCATGTTCCTGAAGGCCCTCGATCTGATAGACTCAATCCAGGTTAACTGGAAGAGTTTTACGGGTCGTGAACCTTCCCCAAGAATGTATATCTCCAAAGGAAACATTCTGATGCACCTTGAAGAGTGGGGGGAATTGGTTAAGACAACCGAAGAATGTCTGTCTATTCACAAGGCAGATATCACCGATAGAATAGCAGCTATCTTATATAGCATGCAAGGATCTGCATATAGGAATCTGAAAGAGTATCAAAAAGCCATCCGTTCATATGAAGAGGGAGCCTACTATTATACGCAGATAGAAGATTCCGGCAGTCAGGGCGATATGCTGTGCAGCATGGCAAAATGTTACATGGAGTTAGGCAAATACACAATGGCTTCTTCTTTCTATGAGAAAGGATTTAATAAGTTCCTTGAGTATTTTGGCACAACACGCTCAGCCCTTCTTAGAAGTAATTTCTATGTAAATGATTCTTATAAGAAGACTGTGCTTGGTGTCTTTGCAGCCCACTTGTTTAGTATGGCCGTCTATGAACAAGACTATGGAAGCAAATATGATTCCAAAGATTATCTTCTGATGTCTGCTCATTGCGGCAACCCATCAGCCAGAAGTGAGTATCAACGTATTTACGGAAGATAATTTCAGAATATAGAATATATAATTAGAAAAGGTTAAAGCTATGAAAAAAGAAGAGAGACCTCCACCTAAAAAAGTTCCCCAAGCATTTCTGCCTGGGGTAGCTGTTCTTAGAGAACTGCGTCAACTTTCCTCTCGCGAGGGCAAAGTTACGCATTTTCTCTGAAATATACAAATTTTTATTCAATTTTTTAACTTTTAATAGAGAAAATTCGTATGGTAGACATTAAAAAACTATATGAGAGTACCGCTATGGGACTCGAAATTGTGAAGGATTTATATCCACAAACTGAGGAAGGAAAAGTGTTTCGTATTCGTACTGAAGGCGATAATGACCCATCATGCCGGCTGCACAAACGTAAAATAAACGTAAAGGGTGAACAGATGGAAGTATGGGGTGTTACCGACTTCGGTGATGACGGTTGGCGAAACCCCATCGATCTATACAAGGATGCCCGAGGCTACAGTCAAGAACGATTTTACGAGGCTCTACAGGAACTTGCGCAGAAGTACAATGTCTGCGAGACTGTGGATTCGAAGATAAATATTCCCAGGATCGAAAAACGTCCTGCACTCCCAGAAGAGAAAAATGGGACGCGTAATTGGGATATCAAAGAACAAGCTTCTGTTTCTGATCTGACCGTCATGGGTAGGACTGTCAAACAAGAAACTCTGGATGCATTAGGATGGAAAGCATTAAATTGGATAGCCAGTACCAAAGATGGACAGACCACCATCAAGCATAGTACAGAGAACTATCCCATTTTCATTCGGGAGTGCATTGTGAAAGATGCTGATGACAAAGGTCCAGCAGAAAAGTTCTATAAAATCTATGAGCCATTGAATGCGGATAAGAGTTTTCGCTTCCTATATTATCCGACTGGAGGTAAGCCGGACGGCTACGTGAATGGTCTCCATGAGCTCAAGAAAGCCCACACGCAGTATAATACAAAGATGCGTGAGGAATTTGAGGCTAACGAGAAGAACAAGGATAAGAAGTACCAGGAAGTGAAACTGCCTTGTGTAGCATTATGCTCTGGTGAACGTGATGCCCTTGCCTGTCGCTCCATGGGTGTTTCACCAATTTGGATGAATAGTGAGACGGCCAAATTAGAAGAGACGACAGTCAAGCAGGTAATGGAATATGCAAATTCACTATATAACATTCCAGACATTGACAAAACTGGTATAAAGAAGGGGCAGGAGGTTGCCCTGCGTTACGTTGACATTAAGACCGTGTGGCTCCCACAAGGACTTAGAAAGTTTCGCGATCATCGCGGTAATCCTCGTAAGGATTTGTGTGATTGGGTTGACCTTCATCCTAAGCGCGATGAGTTCTATTCGCTTCTAAAAAGTGCCAAAACTGCCAAATTTTGGGTCAACGGAAACAAGGGGCTTACCCTTGACACTGCAAACCTTCACTATTTCCTCCAACTTAACGGTTTTGCAAGTTATGAGGACGAAACCTGTCCAGATGAGGTACAAATCATCAGAATAGACGGTTATGAGGTATCGAAAGTCTTTCCTGTACATGTCCGGCGTTTCCTGCGTCAATGGGTTTCTGAGAATGTAAAGGATCATGATGTTCTCAATCTCGTTCTCAACACCACTAAGATTTCAGTCAGTGGACTTGAGGGAATGCGAAATAAGATTTTAGTTTTCAACAGCTGCACTCCCACGAGTCAAACTTTCTTCTTCACAAACCAAGCAGTGACAGTCACAGGTAAAGAAATAACACCTGTAAAGAGAGAGGATTATAAAACCCAGTTCTTCGTTTGGAGCGACAATGTCATTCAACACAATTTTCAAATCGTAAAAGAAGATTTCTTTACTGTGAATCGAACAAGCGACAATGAGGGACAACTACATTTTCAAGTACATATAAATAAGGTGGCAAGTAATCTGATGGGATACTTCATCAATAGTAGCCGCCTGTACTGGCGTGAGGAAATGGAGATACCTTTTAACACCAAAGCTGAACGGGATGCCTATGCCGCTGGCCACAAATTCGATTTAAGAGGTGAAGGACTTTCCGATGAACAAATCAATGAACAGGAATTAACTTTTTTGAACAAGGTCTTTGCTGCTGGGTATATGCTGCACTCCTACAAGGATAGGTCTAAACCTTGGGCACCATATGCGATGGATAATAGTATAGGTGAAGAAAGTCAACGCAACGGCGGTACTGGTAAAAGTCTGTTTTTTACGGCTCTTGAGGAATTAATAAAAACAGTCACAATCTCAGGCAAAGAGCCAAAAATCTACGAGAATGACCATACTTTCGAGGAGGTCAAGCCACAGACAAAAATGGTTGTGATAGATGACTGTGCAAAGAACCTTGAAGTAGAGAAATTCTATGACCGTCTAACTGGAAAGTTTCGGGTAAATCCCAAGGGTAAGACCATCTTCACCCTAAACTACACTGAGTCGCCGAAGATGGCGTTCACTACGAACTATGTACCATCGTCTTTTGATGCGTCAAATGTGAGACGATTGCTCTTTATGGTCTTTTCTGATTACTATCATCAGAAGACTGAAGATAACGACTATCTGGAAACCCGTAGTGTAAGTGATGATTTCGGAAAAAATCTCCTGCCACCCGATGCCACCTATGAAGAGTGGAACGCAGACATCAACTTTCTTTTCCAGTGCGAGCGTTTCTACCTGTCAGTATGCCAGGAGAACGTAATGATAGTTCCACCGATGAAGAATATTCTCACCCGAAGAAGCCTCACGGCAATGGGCGATACCTTTTACGAGTGGGCATCAAGTTACTTTGCCATAGACTCTGGAAGGTTGAACACATGGATATCGAGGGATGATGCATACAGGGCCTGTAAGGAATATACAAATATGAAAGACATGTTATCTACAACCTTTAAAAAGAAGTTGGAACACTTTGTCAAGGTTGTAGAATGGATAGACGAACTGAATCCTCTCGACAAATGCAATGGTGAGGAGAATAAGAAGCGTCGTCGAATTAAGACTAACGGTGTTGAATACATTTATTTGTCTTCCTCTTCTTCCACTGATGGAGTTTCAAAAGAATGAAGAAATTAAACTTGTAAAGATAAATTTACATACTAATTTTCTCTGAATAGTTATAGAGGTGCTTGCCTGTGAGGGTAGGCACCTTGTTTTTTTAAGATTTCTTTACAAGTCTGCTTTTTTTTTAAGGGTTTGAATTTGTTTCCGTGACATGCTTATGTTTTTTTTCATTTTTTTTGGGTCTAATGGGTCTGATTCCTCAGAACCCCGATAAATAGAGGGATTTCAAGCAGACCCAAATCAGACCCAAACAGACCCAAAATTCAAAATGGGTCTGATTTGGGTCTGGCTCGGATGAACCATTTTTTGCTCTATTTGGCATTCAGACCCAAAATTTTCTTAGCTTCTAAAGAATGGGTCTGTGCTTGGGTCTGTTATATCACGTTCAGTTTCAAGTGATTACAGCGACTCAGACCCATTAGACCCACAGACCCACGATTTTCCAATTAAAAGCATAGCATGGGGAGAGAGTTTCAGAGCCTTTCTCTCTTAAAAGTTAATTTTCTTTAAAACAAGGTGGAGCATGTTCACCGTTTTATCTGATTTCCTGCCCAGTCGGTCAGGTCGGTTATATAGCTTGGCCCGACACCGGCATCCCTGGGTTGCACCTTAAGGAGTGCATTGAGCCTTTGGTGGGTATTAGATGCAATCTTCATAACCTCACGTGCGGCACCATTGATCCAGCCGCTGTATGTCTTGTTGTCATCAAAGTTTTTCCTTGCGAGAGTCATAAGCTCTTCTGCTGCCTTACTACGATCGGTGCCGGAAGTCACGATAGCATGTTCAACATGAAGCGCCTGCTGTGGTGTGAAATCATGAGCCGATGAACTGGCGAAGTCAAAGATAGACTTCACGGCATCGCGTGCTTCCGGCCATCTTCTATACAGGACAGCATCATGTTCCTCCACATGCCTCCGTGCATTCTCCAGTTCTCCCGTTCTGTCGACCTTTGCAACCTCTGCCACCTTCTCTTTGAGTTCGCTATCCACATCTTTCAGTTTGGCTTTCTTCCATTCTATTTCTTTGGTCAGATCCTCCGAGATGGTCTCCAAGCTCACATCCATTGACACAAGATTTTCCTTCTTGATGGCGAGATCGTTGAGCTGCTGCTGAACATCAGTAAGTTGCTTTTCTCTGGTAGCAATTTTTACATTGATTTCATCCAACTGCTTCTGCTTTTCTTTCAGCTGCTGCTCTACCTCTTCATTACCTGTATTACGTATTTCTTCGAGTGCCGTAATCTCAATCTCCAGATGTTCTTTCTTATCCTCCAGATTACTTATCATTTTTGTGAAGGATTTCAGTTTCTTCTCGGCAGTCTTTATCTCGTCATTAAGTTCGGCAAGGTTTTTCGCCCTATCGCAAATCTTGTCATCAAGTTCTTTAAGTTTCTTTTCTGCTTGAATGTAGGCGTTATATTGCGCTTTCGTCATGTGCCCCCTTCGCTTGGCCTGTTCTTCAGGGGAAAGGTCATCGAAGAACGTTCCTCTTTCCAGCCCGTACTTGTGGCCTACCTGAAGAAAATAATCCGTATGCATTTGGGTTTTATAGGCACTATATTCTTTGGGGCCTTCCCCTACTACTCCTGCGAAGCTTACAGTCATTTTTGTTCCACGTTCTTTTCCAGCCTTCACACGTCCTCGCTTTTTCATTTCAGCCACAGGTATCACTTGCGAATGGATGTGGGGTGTAGTTTCATCCAGGTGAACATTGAAGCCGATGATGTTTTCTTCCCCATATCTTTCCTTCAGCCAACGGTAGGTATCCATTGCCCAGTTTTCGATTTCCTTTTGCCTTACAACAGCACTGTTCTTTTCATCTGAATTTTCGAAGTTTACAAATTGGTCTCCGAAAGCCATCTCACGCATTCTTTCCTGGTTGCCACCGATGACAAAATCCATGATTACATTAGGTGCATTCCTCGCACCATTTTTGTAACCTTTAAAGCCAAGTTCTCGAAGTCTGTTTTCGATGCGTTCATGAAGTGGAACATCATGCGAAAGTTGAGGAAAAATTTTTCCTTTCACTATTTCGAAATTTAGTTTCCTTCGATACCAGTCATAATGGTTTACATTGCCGTGACTGTCCTCTTTTCTGTCGTATCGTTCTTTGTTCCAATCTCGACGTTCATTCTCGCCACCCTGAGCAGCGTCAAATCCCTTCATGGGTGACATGTGTACTGATGCTTTTGCTCCCATAATTTTTTTTCTTTTTTATCAGTTAATATTTAATGCAGCTTGCTGCAGGTTCCCGTGCAGGGCGCAGAAGGGTATTTTTAAGTGACATCCCAAAGGGTGGAATCTAAAATCCCATATTGTGTTTTGTAGGATTTTCGGAGAAACTGCCTTAGCTGTCGGCGAAGGTACTATACTTTTTTCGGTTAAGAGATGATGTAAAAAATAATCTCGTATTTTAACGTTTTCACGACCCGAAAAGTCGTTAAAAAGTTAATATATGAAATTCATAAAATATTTTGCGTAAAATGCAACTAAAAATTTGTAGTTTTGCAGACGAATTAAAAAATAAAATGTAATAGTTATGGGAAAGAATTTTTCAGAATTAAAGGGCAGCGAAAAATTGAAAATTCAAGCTGCTGTTTTACAAGTTATGGAGCAGAAGAATTTTGCTCTGGATACTGACCTCGGAATTAGGGAGTCGCAAGACAATCCAAACAATTGGATTATGGGTTTTACGAACACAGAAATGAAGCTTGAAGATTTGGAGGAGATGAAGAAGATTCTCGGTGAGAAATTCAGTGTTACAATCTCCCCCAAAACGAAAACAAGTTTTATCTTTAGGATCGAGGCTGCAGGCGAAGATTATTTGCGTCTTTTGGAAGGGTCCAGGCAACAACATTATTCTTCTCTACCTCCACGACAATAAAAGGATTAAGGTTGTTGTTCCAGTTTCAGCTTTGCTGTTGCTGATAACCAGGTTTGAGTCATCTACAGAAATGTGTGGGTGGCTCTTTTTGTTTGTTCAGATGAATAAAGAAAGCTGCCACCGTCGAACTACAGAAAACGAACTAAATCGCGTAGCCAACAGCAGCAGCAAGCATTTCGGCTGCAAAGGTACAACAAAATTTTGAGACCGCCAAAGATTTAGCAAGAAAGAGCTGCCTCCTGTCTGAGTTGTCTTCAACGGAAGAACCGGGATGCTCGGAACTGCTCCGTCCGGCAGTGTGCAGCTTCAGGACTATTGCGTCCGTCCTGAGAAGAATGGAGGTATATGCTGCGTCGCGGAGAGACCTTGCTAATGCAATTCAATCCTATAATGACAATGACAGCATAACCTTCATTTCGCTCACGCCAAGCAGCGAATCAATCCCGCTGAGGTTGGCGTTTACTCCACTCCTTCCATCAGTACCGCAACAGCAGCAGCTCATGGGATGGACTAAGTGAACGCGTCATTTAACCTATCCCCGCACTCCCAAGGCTCATGGGCCACTATAGTGGCCAGCCAGTGATTCTGTACTGTCCCCTGGCTTTCATTTCCCTGATGTAATCCTCCCTCGAGTATGGCGGCAAAGACGCTTGAAACTTCTTTGCTCTTTCCTTCATTTCCCAGAAATCCGGGAAGGGAACCCTCTTCAACTGTTCCTCTGTTGGTTTGAATGTCTTTTCCATTTCTATTCATATGTTGTTATTAATTCCTTATTCATTATTTCACACTGAATGTGCCAACAGGAATTGTTGTTGCCGTGATAATATTCATGTAGAACACCCCATATTCGCCTTTCTCAACCTCTGAGGCAGGGATAGTGAGTAAATATGACTGTTCACCATACTTATGTCCTTCAAAAGCCACATATCCTGCTTTCTGTGCTTTTTCACTTCCTAACAATGCTGGTTCAAACTGCATCCATTGTATGCGCCTGTCCTTCTTGTTCTTCACAAAGCGGACGATACGGTACAACTCCATTGGATCAGTGTCATTGTTCTCGCCTTTAATCAGGAGTCTGATATCGCCTTTTGTTTTTACTTCGTATGCAGACTTACCGCCATCAAAAACTATATCCATTCCTTCAACACCGGCGAGAACATCTGCAGCATTAGCCACAGTGCCGACACTCGACGCTGTTCTCATCACCTGTGCTCCGGTCTTTATTCCTGACATTGATCCTGCAGTAACAGCACCGAATGCACCAGCCATTCCACCTACATGTGAAGCAACTCCCGCTATCTTTGCGAATTTGCTCACCTTGTTCTGATGTTTCTGAATATTGCCTGACTCCTTTGGGAGTATGGCATACGTGGAATCACTTGTGAGGATGTAGTAACTGTTGATGAACTCAGGTTCTGCAACTGTTACTTCTTGTGCTGTTGCGCTTGCGACTGTAAACAGCATAGCGATACTAAAAAAATACTTTTTCATAATGTTTCGAGTTGTTTTTATGTAATGATCAAAAAATAACTTGGGACGATTTGTCTATCTTCCCCTTTGATTGGTT
>ERZ842401.1934-NODE-1934-length-28433-cov-18.927162_pt1 | contig 28433 bp, 20 predicted proteins | sample MGYA00521270_ERZ842401 | MGnify/ENA primary metagenome ERZ842401 (study PRJEB31892, sample SAMEA3878208) | bioreactor metagenome | biome: Moose rumen | place: Sweden | collected 2011-10 | study: EMG produced TPA metagenomics assembly of the PRJEB12797 data set... | reverse complement strand
CCGTTTGTGTGAGTTATATGGGTAGTGTCCAAACACAGGGTTCTGCAGGTGGCCCAAGTTTTTGTCTACTTTGCAAAGTATGCGAAAATGTGTTTTATCGCAAAAAAAAGGAAAAACGTTTGTAGGTTTGAAGAAAAGTTGTAACTTTGCAGTTGCTATGGCAAAGTTTATTAATCCATTTACGGACATTGGCTTCAAAAGAATCTTCGGACAGCAGTTCTCCAAGCCACTATTGCTCGACTTCCTCAACAACCTGTTGGAGGGAGAGAAGAAGATAGAGGAACTGACACTGCTCGACAAGGAGCAACCAGCTCTTTTCGAGGATGACCACTCTCTGATTTTTGACATCTTCTGCAAGACCGACAGCGGCGAGAAGATCATCGTGGAGATGCAGGGAAGAAACCAACCTAACTTTAAGGAGCGTAGTGTTTACTATGCCTCTGAAGCTATCGCACGCCAAGGAGAGAAAGGCATCGACTGGAAATACAGCATCCATGCCGTTTATCTTGTGGCCTTTATGAACTTTAAGTCGAAGCTCATCGGTAATAAGTTTCGTACGGATGTGGGTCTCGTAGACTTGGAAAGTCTCCAGCCCTTTACCGATAAGATGCGACTCATCTATCTGCAGCTGCCTCTGTTCCAAAAGGAGGCAGATGAATGTGAAAATGATTTTGAACGTTGGATTTATGTACTGAAGAATATGGAAACTCTCAACAGACTGCCCTGGGCCGCCAAGAGCGCGGTGTTCCAGAAACTGGCTTCCATCTCTGAAGTGGGAGCGCTCACCCGCGAGGAACGCCACATGTATGACCACGCCCTGAAGAAATATCGCGACACACTGAACGTCCTTGATGGTGCAGTACAGGATGGTATTGCAGAAGGTCGAGCAGAAGGTCGAGCAGAAGGTCGAGCAGAAGGTCGAGCAGAAGGTATGATAGAAGGCCAAGCTAAAGGTCGCGCAGAAGGTGAACAGGCAAAGATGATAGAGATTGCTTGCAACATGAAGGCCATGAATATGAGGATTGAGGACATCGCAAAAGCTACGGGTTTGAGCGAAACGGAAATAGCCGAACTATAGCTTCCTTTTGTAGTAGATAAACATGATAGTAAAAATTGTATGACGAAAAATAGCATGATGAGGGTGGTCTTTGCCACCGTTTTGGCGCTGACGCTGGCCAGTTGCGGTAAGAAGCGCGCGCAGATTGTAGGTAACATTACAGAGGCTAAGGACTCGGTATTGTATCTGGATAATATGAGTCTGGATGGTCCGCAGGCCATCGACTCTGTGAAGTTGGACGAAGACGGCAGTTTCCAGTTGAAGGCCCTGCCTGCCAACGGCGGACCGGAGTTCTATCGTCTGCGTATCAACGGACGGACCATCAACCTGAGCGTTGACTCCACAGAGACCATCACCGTGAAAGCCAAGTATCCGACGATGGCTACCGACTACGAGGTGGAGGGTTCGCAGAACTGCTTGACCATTCGCGAACTGGCCTTGAAGCAGATGGACCTGCAGCAGCGCCTCATCAACATCCAGGGCGACATCAACCTGAACCCGCGTGTCATGCAGGACAGCATCATCAGTTGCATCGAGGCGTATAAGCAGGATGTGAAGATGAACTATATCTACAAGGAACCGATGAAGGCATCCTCGTATTTCGCCCTGTTCCAGACGTTAGGCAACATGCTGATCTTCAATCCCCGCCAGAATGCCGACGACATCAAGGCCTTCGCTGCTGTGGCCACCAGTTGGGATGCGTATTATCCCAAGGCCGTGCGCGGACAGAACCTGCACAACATCGCCATCAAGGGTATGAAGGATATGCGTATTGCCCAGCAGCAAGACCAGCTGTTGGTGGATGCCTCGAAGGTGAACGTGACCAATGTGATTGACATCAACCTGCCCGACAACCACGGGAAGATGCACCGACTGACCGACCTGAAAGGCAAGGTGGTGCTGTTAGACTTCCATGTGTTTGCTGACAAGGAGTCGCCAGCCCGAATCATGAAGCTGCGCGAGGTATATAATAAGTATCACGCGCAAGGACTGGAAATCTATCAGGTGTCGTTCGACCCCGACACGCATTTCTGGAAACAGCAGACGGAGGCCCTGCCGTGGATCTGTGTGCATGATGCACAGATGATGGAATCGCCCCTCCTCTCGCAATACAACTTGCAGGGACTGCCAACATTCTTCTTGATGGACCGTGAGAATGTGCTGCACAAGCGCGATGCACAGATTAAGGATCTGGATGCGGAGATTCGCTCTCTGCTGTAGAGTGAACGGCTTTTTACGCTTTTACGAATTGTACAAGATATGAGACGGTGGACAGTAGCATTGTTGTGGCTGGGCATAGCGGCGGCAGGCAATGCGCAGGCCACATTCTCGATGAGCGAGCGGGGGTTGGTGCTGCAAACCGATTCTACGAATAGCGAATGGCCACTGCCCTATCCCGTGTATTGCTTCTGCACAGGCGATGTCAATGGCGACGGCACAGAGGAAGCCTTGGTGGGCGTTGTGAAGTCGACACGCTATTACCCCGAAGAAGGCCGACGGCTGTTCATCTTCAAGAACTTTCACGGACGAGTGCGTCCGCTGTGGATGGGCAGTAAGTTGGGAGGACAGCTGGTGGACTTCCGCTTTGTCGCTGATGAGCGAAACGGCGGCGTGGTGCGCAGCTTAGAGACCACTGCCGACCATCGCTTTGTGGTGGCCGACTATCGCTGGGATCATTTCGGAATGTCGTTCGTGCGGTTCCTCGCCACGAACGTAGACGAGGAAACAGCCAAGCGCATATTCGAGGCAGAATAAGGCGCTCGTGGAGAAGCAACTGCTCACCCATCAGCAGGGTGTCTACGAGGTATACGACCAGTTCATGACTGAGTGGTTGTCAAAGACATGAACTATTATAGAAACAACGTTAATGATGATTCAAATGATGAAAAGGAGTATGTTATGGATGTTGGCCGTGCTGAGCACATTGGCAGTATGGGCCGACGGCAGAAATGTGGTGATGCCAGGCATCAAGCATTTCAGTGTAGAAAAGCTCAACCAGCAGATAGACCTTGACATGGACATCTCGCAGTTGAGCATCAGTGAGATTCGCGTGCTGCGCAATGCTTTTGCCGCCCGGCAGGGCTATTGCTTCATGAGTGCCGACCTGAGAGGCGTGTTCAACACCACCTCTTGGTATAACGAAGTCATGGAGGACCGCTTCTGGGCCGAGGAGGGCTACGATGAAGAGGGCAATACCATCAACCAATCCCCATCCCCCATTACCTACACCCCAGAGGAGCAGGCCTTCATGGCCAGACTGAAGGCGCGCGAGGATGAGTTGAAAGGCCAGAACTTTGTGACACGGAATCAGGACATTGTCAATACGGCCAATATCGTGAACCCCTATCAGTTGAGCGAAGAGGAGCCTCAACTGATGAAAGTCTTGGGCAGAAACGGCTTTGCCATCGTGCCGGCAGACCATCTCCAGCTGTTCCAGGTCTACGAGAACAACGACTATCATGAGTTCCCCAGCTTCGTCACCACCGACCTCTTCCTGCAGACATTCCACATGTATTTCGACTGCATCCTGCGCGAAGTGGAGCAGGAGAAGTTCATCCCCACGCTCGTGCAGTTCACCGACGACCTCTACCAGGCGATGAACAAGCTGGCTGCCACCACGAAGAGCGACCAGGTGAAAATGGCTGCGCAATACGATGCGGCCTACTTCGCCATTGGCCATGCTCTGCTCACGGGCAGTCCGCTGGTGCAGCTGCAGCATCCCACGATGGACAATCCAGAGGGTAAGGGCGTCGTCAACCTGCAGCAGCTGGCAGAAGAAGAGGTAAAACACGTCTTGACAAGCGAGGATGCATACTCGGAGTTTCTGGAGTATACGGAGAGTCGCCTCATGCCGAAGTTCTCGTATGCCATCTTTCGTCCGCGTGGACACTACACCCGCAACAAGACGCTGGAGCATTATTTCAGCGGCATGATGTGGCTGCAGAGCGTTCCCTTCGGCACCGACAAGGAGCAGCAGCTGAAGCGGGCCATCGTGATGGCTCAGATGATTGGCAGCAATGCTGCGATGACGAAGAGCTATCAGCGCGTGGCTGAGCCGCTGAACTACCTGATGGGTATGCCCGACAACGTGACCATCCTGCAGGTCTACGATGAGATTAAAAAGACGGGGGCGAACCTCTCCGACATTCTTTCCAACAAGCAGCTGATGACGCGCGTGCGTGCCAGTGTGGAAGAAGTGGCCAAGAAGCAGACGCGCATCAAGCCGAAGTTCCTTATTTCCAGCGAGTATAAGATCAACCTGATGCCGCAACGCTACATGCCCGACGGCGAGGTGCTGCAGGAGATGGTCGACTACGACAACGAACCCACCCTGCGCGATGTGCCCAAAGGCCTCGACGTGCTGGCCGCCATGGGCGTGGGTGCTGCTGAGCGCATCCTGCTTGGGGAACTTAACGAGCAGGGGTACTGGAACCAGTACACCGTCAACTTAGAGCGGATGAAGAAACGCATGAACGAAATCTCATGGACCGACAATGTGGCCAACCTCTGGATGAGTTCTCTGCGCACGCTCATCCCCTCAACACCCATCACCCAACACCCAACACCCTACTTCATGCAGACCCCACAGTGGGACAAGAAGTGTCTGAACGCCGCTCTCGCCTCATGGGCAGAGCTGAAGCACGACGCCATTCTCTATGCCAAGCAGCCGTTTGGAGCAGAGTGTGGCGGTATAGGCATTCCCGAACCCGTGGTGAAGGGCTATGTAGAACCCAACGTCGGCTATTGGCAGACGGCCATCGACCTGATCGACGGGACAGTGGAAGTCCTCAAGAAATACGACCTCATAACGGAGAAAGTGAAGGGTTCTACTGAGCCTCTGCGCGATCAGGCTCAGTTCTTGCTCAACATCAGCCAAAAGGAACTGAGCGGACAGCGGCTTACCGACGAGGAGTATGGACAGATAGAATATATCGGAGCCACCTTCGAGAACATCACCCTTGACCTGGTGCGCGAACCCGACCAGTGGCTCATGGGATGGGACGATGTGCAGGGAGCCGACAAGAAGGTGGCCGTGGTGGCCGACGTCTATACGGCTAACAGCGGCAACAACCCCGATAAGTCGGTGCTCTACGAGGCTGTCGGCCCTGCTCACGAAATCTATGTTGTCGTAGAGATGGAGGGCTACCTGTGGCTGACGCGTGGTGCCGTGTTATCCTATCGTGAGTTCCAGGAAGACCTGATGGCATCCCGAATGACCGATGAGGAATGGCACGAGCAGTTGGAGGAACAGCCCGACAAGGGTATTCCCTCGTGGATGGAGGAAATCATCGTACCACTCGACGGCAAGGATCTCGACAATGAGTATATCTTCTATAGTTCTGGCTGTTAGCATTCTCTTCACAGGCGACATCCTGCTCGATCGGGTGGTGCGCGAAGTGATTAACCATCAGGGAGTTGACCACCTGTTTACGCAGGAGGTAGACTCCCTGTTTCGTTCGTGCGACTATGTGGTGGCCAATCTGGAATGCCCCGCCACCCTCATCCGCCAACCTGATTTCAAGCGATTCGTGTTCCGAGGAGAGCCCGAATGGCTCTCTGTTCTGCAAGTCCACGGCATCACCCACCTCAATCTGGCCAACAACCACAGTATTGATCAGGGGCGTACCGGACTGATGGACACTTGGCAGAATATCCTTTCTGCCGGCATGACACCTTTCGGCGCAGGACCCAACATGCAAGAAGCGGCCCGCCCCCTGATTCTCTCACCCATCACCCATCACCCCTCTCATTGGAGGGGATTTGCAATCCCCGACTCCCCTCACCCCTCACCTCGTATATACATCCTCTCCACGCTGCGCATGGCCTTGGAGAATTATGCCTATCTGCCCGACAAGCCCTGCGTCAGCCAAGAGCCAGAAGACTCGCTCCTGGCGCGTATTCAGAACATCCGAGCCAGCGACCCCACAGCCGTCATCGTGGTATGTCCCCACTGGGGGGCAGAGCACACTCTGCGCCCTGTGCCCGCACAGATACAGATGGCGCATCGCATCATCGATGCCGGTGCCGACATCATCGTGGGCCATCACACCCACACGTTGCAAACCATTGAGCAATACCGAGGGAAGTACATTTATTACAGCATTGGCAACTTCATCTTCGACCAGCAAAGGCCCATCAACACGCGAGCCTGTGCCGTTAAGCTGACCATCACCGACGACGGGGCGCTATTTGTGGAGACCATCCCCATTGACATTCGCCACTGTGTTCCTCATATCCAGCCCGCCTGAACACAAAAGAGCACTGCCCATTGATTGTGGGCAGTGCTTCTGGTTAACTGCTTGTTATGAATAATGAGAGAATTGAAACTTCACAGTTTCGTTGATGTGTTTTAATAATGATGATTTTATAGAGAAAGCATAGAAATATATTTTCTTAATCGGTGATGGGGGTTGGGTGTTGGGTGTTGGCTTGCAGGGAGTCGATGCGCAGTGTATCTCCCATTGCCACGGAGGGTCCTTCCTGTGGTCGGTCGGTTTCTGCGATGTCCTGAGCATTCTCCGGCACGTCGTTGTTGAAAGCCACCTGTGCTGCATTGCCCAATGTGAGGATGATGGCCACGATGGCGGCAGCCTTGAAGAGGGGCTTGAGTCGCTGTGTAAGGCTCAGCGTACGTGCCTTGACAGGTTCAGCATTGCCTGTCAGCTCGAGGATTCGCTGGTCGAAGTCGTCGCCCAATATGTCCGTCTGCGTTTCCTCCTGCTGGTAAACGAAGAGGTCTCGATAGCGGAGCAGCTGTACGGGCACCTCCTTTTGCGAGAAGAATGTGCGGAGGATCTGCTCCTCTTCAACGGTTGTCTCGCATTGCCAGTAGCTCTGTAGCAATTGTTCGATGTACTTATAGTCCATATTCTTCGACTTCTTGAAATTTCTTTTTGATGGTTTGCCGAGCTCGGAAGATGTTCACCTTCACTTGCTCTTCGCTGATTTCGAGGACTGTGGCTATCTCTTTGTAGCTTTTTCCCTCGAAGTCTCTCAGTTGCATGCAGCTTCGCTGCTTTTCGGGCAGACTGTCGACGAGTCGTCGGATGATGTCCATTCGGTCGCGCCGCACCGTGTGCTCGAGAGGGTTGTCGTGGAGCGTGGAGCGTGGAGCGAGGAGCGAGATTTGCATTTGGCCTTCCCCGTTGGTGCTGACTTTCAGTTCCCCATTGGTGCCGACTTTAAGTTCCTCTAACGAGGTGCTGTTGTTGTCAGCTTTCTTCAGCTTGTCGAGCGCGAGGTTGCGGCACGTGGTGGTGGCGAATGCCTCGATATTATCTATCTGCTGCCACTGCTCGCGCTTGTTCCAGAGTTTAATCATCGTGTCTTGCACAACATCCTCGGCATCCTCATGATTGAGGGTGATGCGCAAAGCAAGGCGATAGAGCATATTCTTCAGTGGAAGGATATCGCCTCGGAAACTGATAATCCTGTTTTGCACGCTATTTAGACGACGATTGGGGATGGGTATTTGTTACAGGTTGCGGTGGTTTGTTAACGTTTTTTAAGGTCGGGGATTGCAAATCCCCTCCAACGGAAAATCCCCTCCAACGGGGAGTGTCACTCGAGATAGGTGTAGCCATAGAGTCCGGAGCGGTAGTTGTTGAGGAATTCCTTGCCTTCCTCGATGGAGATTTTTCCCTGCTTGACGCTCTTGGTGACCCATATTTCCAGCTGGCGCACCAGTTTCTTGGGGTTGTACTGCACGTATTCAAGCACCTCCTCGACGGTTTCGCCATCGATAATCTGGTCGATATGGTAGTGACCGTCCTTCACGGAAATGTGTACGGCGTTGGTGTCGCCGAAGAGGTTGTGCATGTCGCCCAGGATTTCCTGGTAGGCCCCCACGAGGAAGACGCCGAGATAATATTTCTCGTTCTTCTTCAGTGCATGTACGGGCAGCGAATGCGAGTTGTTGCGATTGGTCACGAAGTTGGCTACCTTGCCGTCGCTGTCGCAGGTAATGTCCTGAATGGTGGCGTTGCGCGTAGGCCGCTCGTTGAGTCGCTGTATGGGTACGATGGGGAAGAGCTGGTCGATAGCCCATGAGTCGGAGAGGCTCTGGAAGAGCGAGAAGTTGCAGAAATACTTATCGGCCAGCAGCTTGTCGATGTTCATCAGTTCCTCAGGGATGTGCTTCAGGTTCTTGGCCAGCGCATTGATCTCGTGGCAAACGCTCCAGTACATGGCCTCGATGTCGGCGCGCGTTTTCAGGTCTACGATGCCATGGGCAAAGAGGTCGAGCACCTCTTCGCGAATCTGCTCAGCGTCGTGCCAGTCTTCGAGCACGTTGCGCGGCGAGAGGTTGTCCCATATGTCGTAGAGGTCTTTCACCAGCTGGTGCGCATTCTTGTCGGGCTCAAACTCCTCGGGCATCTCGGGCAGCGAAGCCGTCTCCAGCACGTCGATGACGAGCACCGAGTGGTGGGCTGCCAGTGAGCGACCGCTCTCCGTGATGATGTTGGGATGAGGCAGACCGTTCTTGTTGGCTGCATCGACGAAGGTGTAGATACAGTCGTTGACATATTCCTGGATGGAGTAGTTCACCGAACTCTCCGACGAAGGCGAACGGGTGCCGTCGTAGTCGACACCTAAGCCGCCACCGCAGTCGACGAACTCCACGTTGACGCCCATCTTGTGCAACTGAATATAGAACTGTGAAGCCTCACGGAGGGCCGTCTGAATGCGACGTATCTTGGTGATCTGCGATCCGATGTGGAAGTGGATGAGCTTCAGGCAGTCGAGCATCTCCTTCTTTTCCAAGAGGTTGAGGGCTTCGAGCAGTTCCGAACTGGTGAGTCCGAACTTCGAAGCATCGCCGCCGCTCTCTTCCCACTTGCCGCTGCCGGAAGATGCCAGCTTGATGCGGATGCCCAAGCACGGGCGGACGTTGAGCTTCTTGGCGGCGCGGGCGATGACGTCGAGCTCGTTCATCTTCTCCACGACGATGAAGATGCGCTTGCCCATCTTCTGCGCCAGCAGGGCCAGTTCGATGTACGACTGGTCTTTATAGCCATTGCAGATGATGATGCTGTCGCTCTGGCACTGCAAGGCGATGACGGCATGCAGCTCGGGCTTAGAGCCAGCCTCCAGACCGAGGTTGAACTTCCTGCCGTGCGAGATAATCTCGTCGACCACCGGCTGCATCTGGTTCACCTTGATGGGATAGACCACATAGTTCTCGCCTTTATAGTCATATTCGTCGCTGGCCTTGCGGAAGCAATTCCACGTTGTCTCGATGCGGCGGTCCAGAATATCCGGGAAGCGCAACAACACTGGCGACTCCACATCGCGCAGCGACAGCTCGTCCATTACCTCACGCAGGTCTATCTGCGTGTCGTCCTTACCGGGCGTTACGTACATGTTGCCCTGTTCGTTGACTCCGAAATAAGAGCGTCCCCATCCGTTGACGTTATAGAGTTCGCTTGAGTCTTCAATGGTCCACTTCTTCATATTAGTAATTGCAACAAGATGAAAATTAAAAAGTTGGTATCGTTATATCCCCAGGAGCCTTTGTATCTCGGCTACGGTGTCTTTGATGTGTGCGAAGTCGGAATTTTGATTCACGTTGACAATGAATTTGGCCTTTCCATAGTGCCTCTCGCGTTCTTCAAGCTGAAGCCTGATGTATTCTTGCATCTCCTCTGCCGACTTATTCTTGAGTAAAGGGCGCTCTACGCGCGCTTTCCGCAAATGGCTGTAAAGCACTTCGGCCGAAGCTTTCAGATAGATGGTGTCGCCCTGCAGGTTCAGATAGTCCATATTGTCGAAGAAGCAGGGTGTGCCGCCACCACAGCTGAGAATCACCTGGTCGAACTCAGCCACTTCGTGCAGCATTGACTGCTCGAACTTTCGGAATCGTTCCTCTCCGCGTTCCTCAAAAAGCTTAGCGACGCTCTTGTGCATCCGGCTCTCGATATACCAGTCGAGATCATAGAAGGGCATGCCCGTAATACGGGAAAGGGCATGCCCCACTGTGGTCTTGCCGACGCCCATGTAGCCGATGAGAAAGATGCGCTGCGTCATGACTTACTTGTTGATGATAGCCATGCACTCGTCGTAAGTCATATTGGCTGCGTTGGCATGCATCGACTTCGGCAGTCGATAGTTCTTGCCATCGTAGGTCAGGTAAGGTCCGAAGCGCCCTGTACGCACTTCCAGCTTGTCGTCTTCTTCGAACTTCTTCAGATGGGTTTGTTCCTCTTGCTTCCGCTTTTCCTCAATCAGGGCGATGGCTTCGCCTATCTGGATGGTCATCGGGTCGCTGTTTTTGGGCAATGACACATACTTCTTCTTGTGCATCACGTAGGGGCCGAACCGACCTGTACCGATAACTACGTCTTCGCCTTCGAAAGAGCCCAGCACTCGTGGCAGACGGAACAGTTCCATTGCCTCTTCGAAGGTGATGGTCTCAATGCTCTTCTCTGCCGGAATCTGTGCAAAGCGCGGTTTCTCCTTATCGCTGGCTGTTCCTATCTGTACCACAGGGCCGAAGCGTCCAATCTTGACATAGACAGGGCGACCGGTAGCAGGATCGGTTCCCAGTTCGCGTTCGCCTGCCTTCCGCTCTTCTCTGACAGCCAAAGTGCGCTCTACCACAGGTTCGAACTTGTTGTAAAAGTCGTGAATCATTCCGTTCCACTTCTCCTTGCCTTCGGCAATCTCGTCGAACTGTGTTTCCACATTGGCCGTGAAGTTGTAGTCCATGATGGTGGGGAAGTTGCGGATCAGGAAATCGTTGACCACTATACCGATATCGGTGGGCAAGAGCTTACCCTTGTCGCTACCTACAATCTCCTTCTTGTTCTTGGTGGTCACCTTGATGCCCAGCAGGGTGTCTACTGTATAGGGACGCTGTTCGCCGGGCTTGTCGCCTTTCTGCACATATTCGCGCTGCTGAATGGTGGAGATGGTGGGCGCATAAGTAGAAGGACGACCGATGCCCAGTTCTTCCAGTTTGTGCACGAGCGATGCCTCTGTATATCTTAATGGTCCTTGGGTAAATCTTTCTGTGGCAGTAATCTCGCGGCGGTTCAAAACGTCGCCTTTCGATATAGCTGGCAGCACGTTCATCTCTTCCTGGCTGTCTTCGTCGCCTTGTGATTCACGATAGACCTTCAGGAAACCATCGAAGGTGATCACTTCGCCTGTGGCGATGAAGGCGAGCGGTGCCACTTGACCTCTACCGTCAGATATCTGAATCGTCACGGTGGTCTTCTCCATCTGAGCATCGGCCATCTGGCTGGCTGTCGTGCGCTTCCAAATCAAATCGTATAGACGACGTTCCTGAAGTGTTCCCTCGATGTGCATACGGTCCATATAGGTGGGTCGAATGGCCTCGTGGGCCTCTTGTGCACCCTTTGAATGCGTATGATAGTTGCGGGGTTTGCTGTACGCCTCGCCATAGTTCTTGATGATTTCTTCCTTACTGGAGTTGATGCACAAGCCAGAAAGGTTGACAGAGTCGGTACGCATGTAGGTAATCTGTCCACTCTCGTAGAGACGCTGGGCTACCATCATCGTCTGACTCACCGTGAAGCCAAGTTTACGTGCTGCCTCTTGTTGCAGCGTTGAGGTGGTGAATGGGGGGGCGGGAGTGCGCTTCAGGGGCTTCTTTTGCACATCGCTGACCACGAACTCTGCCGTCTTGCATTGTTCAAGGAAGGTCAGCACCTCGTCATGGGTCTTGAAACGCGTGTCAAGCTCCGCCTTCACCTCCGACTGCGATCCGTCGGGATGCGTCAGGCCGAACGTGGCACTTACGCGGTAGTAAGCCTCGCTTTGGAACGATTGTATCTCGCGTTCGCGCTCAACAATCAGTCTGACAGCTACGCTTTGTACTCGTCCTGCAGATAGGGCTGGCTTCACTTTCCTCCAGAGTACCGGCGAAAGTTTAAAGCCAACGAGTCTGTCGAGCACACGTCGTGCCTGCTGGGCATCAACCAAATTCATGTCGATATGGCGTGGCGAAGCGATGGCTGCCAAAATAGCGGGCTTCGTGATTTCATGAAACACGATGCGATTGGTGTTAGCCTCATCAAGGCCCAGTACCTCACACAGATGCCATGATATGGCTTCTCCCTCGCGGTCTTCATCACTTGCCAACCACACTTTCTCTGACTTCTCTACTTGATTCTTCAAATCGCTGACCACTTTGCGCTTGTCTTCAGGAACCTCGTAGTCGGGTTCAAGCGTGTCTAAATCTACACTTAACTCTTTTTTCTTCAAGTCGCGGATGTGGCCATAGCTCGACATCACCTTATAGTCCTTGCCCAAGAACTTCTCAATGGTTTTTGCCTTGGCAGGGCTCTCTACGATTACCAGATTTTTCTGCATCTCGTTGTTGTTTAATCTTTTGTTATGACAATCTGTCTGTTTCTTTTACTTGAACGCATAAACGTTTGAGTTTGCAAAAATAGACAAAACTTTTGCATACACCTTATTATATAATTAAAGTTTTAGATTCTTTAACTTAAATCGGAGCATCACCGCTTCTTCAGACGTGTATTCAACTGATAGAGCGCAGGCAAAAGCAGGCATAGCGAGAAGCCGATGGCCAGGAACACTTGTCGCTGGCTGCCACCCAGCATCTGCTGCACCGTCATGTCTTCGATGTAGGGATAGGTGCGCGTCAGAATAAAGACGGCTGTATTGTTGACCACGTGGAACACGATGCTCGGCAGCACACTGCCCGAACGCCAGTAGAGCCAGCCTAAGAGCAGTCCTAACAGGAAGGCATGCGGCATCTGAACCGGGTTGACATGGGCGAGGGCAAAGAACAGGGCCGACAGGGCAATGGCCATCCACGCACGTTTGAGATTGAGCGGCTGCTGCCCTTCAGAGTTTAGCAATGTGCGGAGAATGGCTCCGCGGAAGATGATTTCCTCTGACACTGGGGCCATGATGCCGATGACGAAATAGCCTAAGGGATGCTGCATCAGGGGTATCAGGTCTTCTGACACCAAGTCGGGCAGGAAGTCAAGGTATTCTTGCAGCCACAACGACGGGATGATGGTGCCCAGTGCAGCCACGACGGTCCATAGAAGTATGCCGCCGGCACGAAGATGGGCTTGGGCATTTGTATTTATTTCAGAACTTTTTGGTTGCTGTACCAGCCGCAAGGATGCTACAGGCATCCATTTCCTCCACAAGAACAGGATGATGCACGACGACGTGAACAAGAGCTGGAGGATGATATTCCATGTGGTAGACATGGCCTGACCACTACCGTTCACCAAGAGGTTTCCAACCATAGCAATGGTCATAGCGACAACCTGCACAAAGAAAAACATCGCAATGTAAAATAATGACTTCTTCATCTGTATCAATTATTCTAATTCGTTTAATTCGTGGTAGAGAAAACGGCCCTGCACTTGTCGCGGTCGGCCTGTAGTTGGCGGGCAAGGGCGTCTGGAGAGTCGAACGTCCGTTCTTCGCGCAACCACTGGTGGAAACTGATGGTGAGTCTGTGACCATAGAGGTCGCCCTGGAAATCGAGCAAGTTCACTTCGATGGTTGTGGCATGTGGGCCGAAGGTGGGTCGGGTGCCAATGTTCATCATGGCCGGTAGCGCTGCGCTGTCGTCGTCTATCTGCACACTGACGGCATATACTCCTGGACGGGGAACAAGCTTGTCGGGAGAGTAGGTACGGAGATTGGCGGTGGGGAAACCAATGGTGCGTCCCACATGCTCACCGCCGACCACCTTGCCACTCAGGAAATAAGGGTAGCCCAAGGCCGCTGTGGCCATCGCCGTCTCGCCCTGCTGCAGATGCCTACGGATGGCCGAACTGCTGACATGATGGCCTGAAGGCTCCAATTGGGGCGTCTGGATGACCTCTATGCCCAGTTCGGCACCATAGCGAGCATAGTCGCTGAAGGTTTCTTCGCGGTTGTGGCCGAAACGGTTGTCGTAGCCGATGAACAGCCTGCGCACCGGCAACTGATGGAAAAGGATGTCGGCCATGAACTGACGGGCGGACAACTGTGCCAGCGAGCGGGTGAAGTGGAGCACTTCGATGCGGTCGATGCCTGTCTGGCTAAGCAACGAGCACTTCTCGTCGAGGGTGGTGAGCAATTGGGGCTGAAAGTCGCTGCCAAGGACGCGGCGAGGATGCTCGTCGAACGTGATGACCATCGACTGCGTGCCATTGTTGTGCGCATCATTGATCAGATGGTCTATCAGGAAACGGTGACCCAAATGCACACCGTCGAAGAAACCTATTGTTGCTGTGTACATGTCGATTCTTTTTTACTTTTTAGCCACGGAGAAAAGAGCAGGGAAAGCGATGTGACGGCGATGATGATGAGCCACTCGCGCAACGAAAGCGAATCGGTGCGGAACATCTTGCCACCGTAGGTGACGATGAACCATTGGCCTACAAGGATGATGGCCATCACAAGGAGCATTCCCTTTGACCGCAGCAAGCCATGAAGCATGCTGTGAGTGCTGTTCAGCACCTTGGCATTGAGCAGGTTCCAGAACTGCAGCATCACGAAGAACGTGAAGAATTGGCTCAAATCGTGGAGCAGAATGCCTGGGTCGTTGTCGAAGAGACGCAGGTAAATCAGCAGTGTGAAGGCCACGACAAAGAACGAGATGCCGATGACGGCGATGCGATTGCGGATGCGCGGGGTGATGATAAACTCATCCGTGCGGTGCGGTGGCTTGTTCATCACTTCACGCGACGGTGGCAGTGAGGCCAGCGCCATCGCGGCAAAGGTGTCCATGATGAGATTCACCCAGAGTATCTGTGTCACGGTCAGTGGCAGGTCGGTTTCTACCAGTGAGCCAGCCAGCACAAGAAGCAGGGCGGTGACATTGACCACCAACTGGAAGAAGAGGAAGCGCTGGATGTTCTGATAGAGCGAGCGTCCCCACATCACGGCAGAGGCGATACTGCGGAACGAATCGTCGATGATGGTGATGTCGGAAGCCGACTTGGCCACACTGGTGCCAGAGCCTAATGACAGGCCGACATGGGCATGATGGAGGGCGGGCGCGTCGTTGGTGCCGTCGCCCGTAACAGCCACCACCTCGCCATGACGTTGCAGCATCTGCACCAGACGCAACTTGTCGCCAGGACGAGCGCGGCTCATCACCCGGATGCTGGGGGCGCGTCGCAGGGCTTCCTCGTCGCTCAAAGCGGCAAATTCCGCTCCGCTGATATGGATACCTCGCTCCTCGCTTTCCGCTCCCCGCTCCCCGAGAATCCCAATCTGCCGGGCTATCTCGATGGCTGTGGCTGAGGTGTCGCCTGTAATAATCTTCACCTCGATTCCTGCGTGCTGGCATTGTGATACAGCATCGGGAACATCTTCGCGAACGGGGTCGCTGATGGCTACAATAGCTTGGAAGAGGAACGATGTTGGGGTTGAGGATTGAGAGAGCGTGGGAGCGTATGCAAGAGCCAGTGTGCGCATCGCTTTCCGTTGGTAGGCAAACAGCCGTCCCTCCACTTCCTTGCGCTCTTCTTGACTCATGTCGCAGCGTGCCAGCACAATCTCAGGAGCTCCTTTTATAAATGTATAACGCGCGTCATCGACCGTTGCGGTCGTTTGCATGTATTTCCGCTCTGTAGAGAATGGTAGCTGTTCTTGTATCTTGCTTTTCCTGCGCATAGGCAGATAGTCAACGCCTCGTGTCTTCATCCATTGCAGCAAGGCCGCCTCTGTGGGATTTCCTATGCCCTTGCCCTCATTGTCGAGGTGGGCTGTTGTGTTCACGGCGATAGCCTGCATCAGCAGTTCGTCCTCTTGAACATCTCCCGTATTCCGTAACTTGTATCTCGAACCTCGAAACACTTCTCCCACTGTCATCCTGTTCTGCGTCAGTGTGCCAGTTTTGTCGGTGCAGATAACGGTGACGGCTCCCATCGTTTCGCAGGCATGAAGTTTTCTCACCAGGTTGTTGCTCTTCAGCATGCGCCGCATATTTAGGGCAAGAGCCAGCGTGACGGCCATGGGGAGGCCTTCTGGCACGGCCATCACAATGAGCGTCACAGCCATCATGAAGTAGTTCAACACCACATGCAGCATACCTAAATAGTCGCCACTGCGCCATACGGCATCGTCGACGATGATATCGTGAATCAGGAAAAGGAAAAAAGCGGCAACCGATATTCCTGTGCCAATCATGCTGATGAGTTTGGCCAAGCGGTCGAGTTGGATATTCAGTGGCGTCTTCACGTTGGTTTGTTCGGTGCTGGTACGTGCCACCTTACCTATCTCTGTTTTGTCGCCAACGGCAGTGACTCGGTATTTTCCGCCACCATCCAGTACCATCGACGAGCGAAGCACCATATTCGTGGGGTAGGCATGTCCTTCTTTCGAGTCTGTCAGCGATTTGTTAGTCATCGGTTCGCCCGTGAGCGACGACTCGTCTACCTGCAGCCCGTTGCATTCGATGAGCAGACCGTCGGCAGGTATCTCGTCGCCAGCCTCCAAATATACCGTGTCGCCTACGACAACGTCTCGTCGCGGAACGGTGTTCACCATCCCGTTGCGCAGAACCTTCACGGCCTTTTCTTCATCCAGACGGTTCAGAAACCGGAATTTCTTGGCTGCATCCCGTTCAAAGATAAAACCAATGGTCGTTGCCAAAAAGATGGCGATGAAGATGCCTATCGTTTCCACAAACTCATGTTCAACGAAGGCCAGTACCAGTGAGATACATGCTGCCACCAACAATATCCGAACAATCGGGTCTTGATATTTATCCAGATAGAGCTTCCAAAGCGGAGTCTCTGGTGGAGGAGTCAGCACATTGTTGCCATGACGCTCCCTACTGATGATTACTTCTTGGTCTGTCATACGGGCTGCAAAGTTACGAATAAACGAACGAAAAGCCAAATTTATTTGGGCTTTTCTGAGCGAAAGTAACTTCGACGCATGTCAAAGTAGCTTAGATTCACGAACGAAAAGCCAAATTTCATGCAAAAAATTTGGTCGTTTCCCCAAAACTTCGTAACTTTGCAGCCCGAAAGAGTTATATCCTGCCGAGTCTTCCCTCCAAGGAAAGCATTCTTTCGCTGGACTTGTAGCTCAGTTGGTTAGAGCAACAGACTCATAATCTGGAGGTCGTAGGTTCAAGCCCTACCTGGTCCACACTAAAAATCAGCAACTTAGGATAAATCCAAGTTGCTGATTTTTCATTTTGCGAAAACAATGCGAAAACAATCGGTTTGAGTTCGACCCCATTTTCTGCCACTTTTTGCAATCTCCTGCCATTTTTGTTTTCGCGAAAACTTAGGCAACTCTCGTAAATAACGCTCCCCTTCAAACCACTGTCGCGATTTGCGACGGTGGTACGATTTGTTCCGATAACCACCTTCCCAAATTGGGATGGTGGTTTTAATCATATAACTGACGTGGCCAAAATCGGAGCTGTGATTGCAATTTGTATCTGACAGAACGATTCGTTCAGTCTGCCAATATGTCTTTGGGAAAAGGGTTCTCTTCATATATTTGGCGCTTCTACCATCACAACTATGGTTGCTATCTACAAGGGTTGAACGAATCGTTCACCCCTTGAAATACGCCTTTGCTAAGTCTATGGCATCCAAGCGGAGGCTCTCATCTTCCTCCCTCAATGCGGCATACACTCCATCTGCCAGCCAGAGCGTCATCAGTTCCTTCTCGTCAACCTTATACAGCTCTGCCAACTTGGGTACTTGGTCACGCCTTACACGCCGTGCTCCCAACTCCATCTTACTATACATAGGCTTGTCCGTCCCCAGCAATTCAGCCAACTGCCGTTGCTTTAACCCTTGCTCCAGTCTCATAGCCTTTATCTTCGGGCCAAACATGCCGTAAATTCTTTTATCCTTCATATTGATCTTTTATTTTTTGTTCGAAATCTTATTGTAAAGTGCCAACCCCTTAACAGTCAAAAGATATTTCTGACGCGGATGCCGAGGTGAGTTAAGATATAACAGGCGAACATACTGCTCATCTATAGCAGGATTGAGATATACTTTCAGGAAATTATCACGTCCTTTCAACGATAAAGCCTCCATCATTTCCTTTACAGACATTTGTTGTTCCCCTATTGCAAGAACGAGTTGCTGTATATTGTGATTGTCTGTATCAAATTGATTAAGCATTTCCCTTGTACTTATCCCGAACTTGTCCTGCACTTGTCCTGTGCTTGCTGGCATATCCAATCGAGGTTGCTCCTTCCACTCTTCTGTAGCCTGTATGTGAAGGTATCTGTTGCGCAAGTCCCATTGTTCGCCTAACAGCAAGTTACGAAAGAAACGCTCCAGATATATAGGGGTATAGTCAATACCTAAACGTGCATTCTTGTAATTGGCCCGTACCAACGCATTACGGAAATACCAGGAATGCTTGGCAAAGAGGTCGTTGTTGATGTCGAAACCAATGGAACGAAGATATTGTATGGCAAACACCGCAGTTGTGCGAGTGTTTCCCTCACCAAAGGCATGTATCTGCCAAATGCCCGAAACAAAGCGAGTGATATGCGCAATCATTTCATCGGTAGATAGCCCCTTATAGCTAAACTGCCGTTCCTGTTCAATATCATAGTCAAGCGCACGACGTAAATCCTCGCTATTAAGATAGTTCACGGTATCACCATTCAGCACCCACTCTTTCTTGGTAATGTCATAGTCACGTATCTTGCCTGCATGTTTGAATACCCCCTCAAAGATTCTTCTATGCAAGGAGATGTAACCTGCTGTAGAGAAATCCAGAGTACGAGCCGACAAGATTTTGCTGATGTTGGCTGCCGCATGGTCTGCCTCCTCTTTCTCGTCATCATCAGGCTCACGCTGCGTCTTCGACTGATAATAGCTCTTTATCAGTCTGCTGACCTCATCTACGGTAATTTCTCCTTCGATGTTCCGCTTGGCTGTTTCCTTTAAGTATTCAGATGTACTCAAACCATCCACTGCCTGTAAGCCGATGGCCGTCTGCCAGATATAAGCCTTCTCCTTCTTATCTGGCTCTCCTTGACGGATATACTCGTCAAAATCTTCTATGTTAATTGGTAATGCCATAATTAATTGTGCCACTTGTTATTGTTTTAGTTAAAATCTGTGACATTGCTTTGCATAATTAGGATTAATACTTTGTTTTGGCAGTTCCATCTTATTCTTCCAATAAAACGTTCCTAACTTCCATCAAAGCAAAGCCAAGCTTATTTGTTCCTTTCCAATTATGAGGGTTCATAATTCCTGCATCTGATTCCTTCATGCCAATGCCCCATATCGTATCATAGGGGCTGGCTTCCACAAGAACTTTACTACCCGTACCATGGAGGAACCTGAACAAACTCATGTTTTGCGCAAACTTGTGAAGGTTTCCCTTTACAACCACTTCTTTAGATACCGCGGCCCATTTGTTGCTATCAAAGTTGTGAACTTCACGCCCGAGTGCTTTGATCGCTTTAGGGTCGTCTGTAATCAAAATCTGTTTTAGAACATCCTCATCACCGAATAGCCGTGCCTTCTCAGCCATCATATACTGTTCCATGCAGTTATATGTCTGTCCATCGACCTCAAACAGACAGGGGTACCATTGACTGAAGCATGACTTCCCTATCCGTCCATCCTTAGCATGATGTCCCCAGAAGAATACATATTCCAATTCTTCCCCTGCATCGTATCTTTCTATTATCTGTTGAATGTTGTACTCCATACTTATTAAATGTATTTGCAAAATAGCTCCACGGCATCACTCATAATCTCTTCATGGTCGAAGGCTAATGATGGTAGCGCATCAATGGACCACCATGCGGCCTTGGCAGCATCATCCTGTCCTTGCACCTCTGCGTCATAACCTAAAATGGCCAAGTATGCCACGCTGACCGTACGTCCTCTTGGGTCTCTATCTACCTTGGAGTAAGCCCCAATCTGATGCACTTCTTCGACTTCTAATCCTGTTTCCTCCTCCAGTTCACGAATGGCACACTGCTCTGTGGTCTCGTCCATATCCATGAATCCGCCTGGGATTGCCCAACAACCCTTAAATGGGTCGTTGCCTCGCTGAATGAGCAGCACTTTGTGCGGATCTCCTTTCATAATGACCACACAGTCGGCTGTCACTGCTGGTCTGGGATATTTGTAAGTATATGACATCACACTCAACTATTAAAAACAAATTCCACAATTATACTCAAAAAGCACCTCGCTCTGCTTATGTTCTACACAGAAAACCGTATTCTCCGTGAATTTAATGACAGTCGTTTCGCGAACAAGCCCCTCCCAGTCATTCCAATAGCAACATTGCACGGTTGCTTCACTACCGTATATCTTTACCATGGGATAAATCCTGTCCTTTATGCCATACAGCGGTGCCAGTCCATCGTTATGCGCAGAGATAACATCTTTCAGGTCTTCATGCTTGAATATATAGTCCCTCCTGATATATCCCCCATGCCAGAAAACCGGCAATACGGTAGAAGCGATACTAAACAGGTACATTTGCCATGCTCCCATCTTATTTCTCTCCACAAGCATGTGGCTGAAGCCCAAATCTCCCTCATATCCTGTAGGGGATGGTATATCAAGAGTCTCTTTAGAGTGGTCTGTTTGATAAATGTAGAACCATGACTCATCTCCCATCCCTTCATGCTTTGCCAGTTTCAGTCCTAATGCATAGCCTTCTTCCAAACTCATGCAGTTCAGAACATCAAACAATTCACTATTATCTGTGTTCTGTTTCTTTTTAGCCAGTTTTTGGAGCATCTTAAAGTATCGGTACCCAACCTTGGAATACTCATTATTATCTTCTTCCTCTAACATCTGTTGTATGTGCCTTTTCTGCACCATATTTTCTTGGGACAGCACATCCCGAACCCGTTCAGCTATCATTCTGCTTCTCTTTGGAATGAACGTCTCCATGAATGAACAATAATCATCCACCGCTTTGAAGTATTTCTCCTTACTTAGTCCTTTCATCATCGACCAAACATAAGGTAGCACTTGCTTTGGTTTGCCGTTCTCATCTAAGTAATCATCAAGCATAAGACCGTGAGCCATCTGCTGAAAGCCTTCAGCACCCTTGTATCCAGCCATCTGTTTTCTTACTTTGTACAGCATTCCTTTCATTGCGCCATTGGCATCCCTATCACCAGTCATGACATCATAGACCGCTTTCAGCCACCTATCGGCATAACCGTGATAGACATACGTATCCTTATCTACATCTATGCCATTCGGCAAAATCCATATATTCCCAATTTGGTTTTGCAAGTGCCAGATCCTTGTGGCCCTTTCAAACTGTTCCTTTGTAGGCCTGAATTTGTCCATGCCCTTGAAGTAGCGGTCAAGGATGTTGGCTCCAAACAGATACTGAGAATAATTAATCAGATTGCATGTATAAGTATAGTCCTCTATCTTATCCATTGTCAGTCCAGGCCATATCTCGCCGAAGGCCACTGATTGGATGGCCTGCACAATATCGCACTTCTCGACACAGAAACTATAGCCCTTACAATTACCGAAACGACTGTCATCTTTTAGTGATTCATAATCAAAAAAGGCTATTCTGCTCACATCACCATCCAACTTCTCAGAGATGAAGTCCTTGACGAGTTGCCTGTCATACGATCCGTCCTCTTTTTCAAGCTTTTCCAGCCGTTTCTTGCGTTTGTATTCTCGCAGCTTTTGCTCTTCCTCCTCTTTCCTCTTCCTTAAAGCTTCCTCCTTGCGTTTCTGCTCATATTCAGAAGGGATATACAAATCCATCTTTCTGTATTCGCATACTCCGCCTGTATAGTTCCGTCTGAAACTATTATATCCCAGACGACCACATCCCATAATGCCCTTTTCGGGGTCGTCATCCCATCTTCGGATTCCCTTTGTATAAATACATCCTTCGCACACATGCCCTTCAACACCGGCATACCATGTATCATGCGGCTGTTTCTTTTTCTCTTTCTTCAATGGCAAATTCTTTCTCTCCTTCTTCTCCTTATCCTCTGTTTCTGATGGGACATTTATGTGCTTATGATAATTTTCCTCCCATTTGGCAAGGTACATTTGCCATGCATCCTGGGCTGGGCCTCCAGCCTCTGCAACAAGAAGGTACATAAATAGGTAAAGAGCGGACTCATCCCCATTGACCCCAAATTGAGCAAGGTCTTGATTGACGGTCAGTTTATCAATGACAAACTGCCCCTCTTCATCCATATAATAGTGTGCCTCAAATGCACACATTCCCGTCCAGCTCCGATAGTACCTGATATAATCCTCTGTGCAATACATAAACCAATGGTCTTCCTGTGCCTCTGGTCTGTGCCCCTTGCGGAGTATGCGCATATCTTTTAGCGACACTGTGATGTGTACCTGTAATTTGGATATATCAGTTTTGGGCATTGTCTCAATCTTCCAACTTGTGGGAAAAGTCATCACAGATTTATCAGGCATATGCTTCTGTCCAGAGAAATACTTTCCCATATGTCCGAGTCCCAGTTTCCAGAACATCACAGCCTGAAATTCTTTCATCTCATCATTGTCTGCGGTCTTTTGCTGCATCTCCCGCACTTCGTCCTCCAGCATCAAATCTCTTGCCGCACCTTCATCCCCATAACCTCGAAGGATGCTGTCTCGTACAAATCTACTATAAAACCGAAGAACAACCGTCTTCATCTCATTGGGCAAATAGTCGAGTGCGTCTATCATCATATCTTCAGGAATACCCCATATCGCTTCAGCTATGCTTCCCACGATTGCACCCAGGGTATCTGCATCAGCCCCAAGACTTACTGCTTTACGTATAGCGTCCTCAAAAGAAGTGCTTTCGCTAATAATCCACAACGCAACAGGCACTGTCCCTTGGCATGTCTCGTCAAACCTGTTTTCTACGTCCTCTTTTCTAATATTGATATTATAGCCACCAAACTTGGCACATCTTTCAACCAAGTCCCTGATCTGTTCTTGCGTAAAGTCAGGATGATAGCAAGGCAACTCTATACCATACTGAATAGCTAATGCTACCGTTTGAGCACCTTTTATTCCCTCTGGATGGTTATGAGTACAAGCTGCTGACTTTTTTGCTAATTCAAAAAGATTCTTGAATTCAAAATTATTGCTTGCCCATACCACAGGACTAACACGCATGGCAGCCCCGTTGCCATAGCTGCCGTAAGGTTTGGGATTATCACTCCAAACCCATTGGGCAAAGCGACCTCCATACCCTCCCATCGGGTCTGGATATCGCCGACACCAAGCATGGATGCATTCTCCAAAATCTCGGTCGTATAGGATGGCATCCATAACAGCGACAGTACAGATGGTATCATCCGTAAAATCACTACTGGGTGCGAATATCTCAAAATTATAGTCGTTTGTCGGATCAAACTCAAAACGGCTACCTGCTATATCACCTATTATCGCTCCTAACATTTCGTTATAGTGTAAATTTCAATAATATCTTCTAATTGGTCTCTTATAGATTGAAAATCTGCATTTAAGTCCAAAGACTTGACATAAAACATATTTCCATCCCTGTGTGGGTATGTGTAATTCATTTCTCCTTCATCTTGTGTTTGGGCATATAACAACATTCCATCTACGTTTCCAGTATGCTCTGCATCGTAATTAAGGACATAGGAGTTAATCTGATAAAAATTATTGGTATGAAGTACATTCTTCCCTATATGTTCACTAAGAGAATGAGAATAATACTTTGCATCAATAATAAGCGTTCGGGAACCTATTTCCAAGAATATATCAGTCTGCATGATTGGCAGAACAGCAGATGATTCTGCGGAAACCTGTTCCATGTCAAAATTCCATTTGACCTGCGCTGCTCTTGGCTTGCATTCAGGATGATGCCGTTTGTAATACTCCAGAATGAATTTCTCATATAGTCGGCACATGTGTTCATCGGAAAACGTGCGCATCGCATATTCGCCACTTTCCGTTGTCATGATCAGGTTGTCGAGGACAAAGAAACAGATGTACATCAACATTCTATAGGTGCGACTATTTCTGTCAAACCTCAACGTTGACCACCTAATACATGAAGGATCAATGGTTGAGACATCCGAGAAATAGAGCATCAGTTTCTTTAACGCTCCTTTTCTTTCTTTCCTGACCTCCCCATGTTTTACGAGAAGAACAGCAGTCGTCTTGATAATCTGGTTGAAGATATTATTGGCAGAAATCTCATCATAGTCGCAATCCAGGAGTCTTTTTCTTGATGCCAAGTTCCTGACGCTCCCATTGATGTCCAGCTTACCTTTAAGTGACGGCATCGTTTCATGCCTGTTGACATATTCTCTCTTTAGACCTTGCTTCAGTTGATAGGCAACACCCCTTGCAAGGATTTCGGCAAACAGGTCATGAATGTTGTCGAAGTCCTCAGTGGCAATCTTCTCATAGTTATTCTGACTAAGCTCTTGAAAAGCATATGTCAGCATATAGAAGATGTTGCGAATCAGTATGCCTTTATCCTCGGTCATTTGAAGATAGCTTTCAGTTTTGTCACTTGTTGGTCAAAAAGAGTATTGTTGTCAAACCAGTATTCTCTGAGCATCGGAATGATGTCATATTCAATGACGTTTTTAAGCCATTCTTCTGAAAAGTTCTTCTGGTTGCAGAAATAGCTATGTCCGATGCAGAATCCTTCACCCAATGAATCGTCTTTAGCAATGACATCATTCAGCATGTTAATCACTTCGATTGCTCTGTCAAACAATTCATTGTTGAGGGAGTCTTTGTATTTCTTAAATCCATCAGAGTTAAAGCCGGGACGCATATCAATGAAACTGAATCTGCGTCGTAAAGCATAATCTATCATTGCCAGACTGCGGTCTGCTGTATTCATCATTCCTATGATAAACAGGTTGGCTGGAACATCAAACATTTCATCGCTGTACGCCAGCTTTACAGTTTCACCGCGATATTCATTCTCGATGAGCATCAATAGTTCGCCAAATATTTTGCTCAGGTTTCCTCTGTTGATTTCATCGATGATAAAGAAGTAAGGTCGCTCAGGGTCTGCTTTTGCCTTCTTGCAGAAAGCGTAGAATACGCCTTTCTTCAAATAGAAGCCACCCTCTTCATTGGGTTTGTAACCCATAATAAAGTCTTCGTAGGTGTAACTTTGATGGAACTGGACAAGCTCTACGCGAGACTTATCTATTTCACCCATTAGTGAATAGGTAAGCCTTTTTGCAGAATAGGTCTTTCCAACACCTGGCGCACCCTGAAGGATAATGTTCTTCTTCGTGAGCAAGAGGGCTCTCATCCGTCTGTAAGATTCTTGGTCAATATATACCTCCTTCAGGAAATCCTCGTCGGTGTACTGCGGATTATGCTGTTCAGCCCTAATAGGATTATCTTCTCGTATCAAATCCATCAGGATATTATATTCCTCTTCCGTCAGCTTATAGAATGACCCCTGTGGATTTTTCAGGTATTCCATATTGGCCAATTCTGGAATCGATCGCAAAACCGAATAGTCAATAGGAGAAGGCAACGTTTCCGTCTTCTTAAAGAAGATAAGCTGTCCATCATTGGCCTTATCCACTTCAGCCAAAGCCACAATCTGCTTGGTCGGAGTTGCCTCGTAGCCAATAACCACATCGCCTTCCTTAGCATCAAGGAAATTCTGGAAGATACGACGTCGGTTCCCGTTATCATTATACAATGTATAGTCCTGCACATCGCCAACCTTCATGTCATTGAAACTCCATATTTTGGGACTTGCTACAAGCCACCAATATCTCTTTGATGATGCTTGTGTGGTATCATTGTCTGAGAATATTGCCTCCAAATCCATTACATAATCGGGATATTTTGTAATATCTGTAAGCGTTTTCAGAACGGTATCATGTGGAGCATTCCATTCGCCGACATGAGTCCAGTTCACTTTCCTGCAATTTTTGTATGAGATACGGGCTTCATCATAAACGTACTCGCCAGTGACAATACCTCGTCCAATGATTTTAGTCTTACCTTGCTTTACAAAAACCACATCACCAGGCTTAATGACATGGCAAAACTCCCATAAAGCCAAGCGGTCATTCATGAAAGAAGCTTCTGGCTTATTATAAACCTCTTGCATCTTAGCTTGTATCTCTTCCATGGAAGAATACTGACTAAAGTCACCCATGTCGTCCCAACCAAGATACATCCTTCCAGCATTTTGGCAGTCAATCCATTTCGAGGCATTCTCTCCAGGTGCATACATCCAGTATTTGATCGATGAAGATTCTGATGAAGATTTAGGTGCTGCTACTGGAGTTATATCTTTGTCGCAAGAAATCTTCAACAAGCGAATAATATTATCGGCCTCGATGCCTTCAACACAATGGAAAAACATCTGATTCTTTGTCTTTCTCTCCTCTACAATCGACTCAGGAAACGGTTGGTTCCACTCAACGGAACGCTGCACAGAGTTCTCGGCCTCACTTATGAAAGAGCATTCAGAATTGAAACGTCCCCAACCATAAAGATAATGTGCGAAGCCATTGTTGTCTTTGTGATTTGAGAAAACTACAACAAGGTCGCCAACCTTAACTTTCTTTATGAAGTCCCAATAAGCATAGGGAATCTTGACATCTGTATTGCCGACAACTTCACGGTAAGCGCTGCCAAGGTCTTCTTTAGATTTAAATTTAGAAAAGTCCAGTTGCCCTTTAGCCGAAGAACCCACGGCGAGAATATCAGATTTGAAAGTATCGTTGTTCCCGCTCCACATCCAGATACGGGGAGACTCCGTCGCCGCTAACCATGCCGCATGAGAGAAGTCCAAGAAAGAGTTGATGGGAAGATTATACGCCTGTACAGCTGGCAATATTTTATCCAGAAGTTCTTTGTAAATGGAATAGTTGAACGTTGGATAGTCGTCTGGTAATCCTATTGTGGATAAATAAGCTCTATTGCGTGAGTCAAGAGAGACAAAATTAGAGGGACTAATCCAAAATAGCGTCATGGTTAGACTGTATTTGGGCATACATCCATCTTCGAGCACACGATTAAAGGCATCTTCAATATCTTCACCTTTGATTACTTTTTCATAAAGAGTCCACAAGTTACGTATAACTAGATCATTATCTGGCCCCCACGAGAAAAAGAATGCTCGTCGTGGGTCAAGTGTTGGTATACCGTTAAAGTCCGTCGGTATTTCCGATTCAAGACCGAAATGTATCTTAAACTTTTCAAGGAGAGCCGTGCGGTTCTCCCATTTGATATTACGGTTGAATATACCAAACACGGAGAATGGATCTATATCAATAATCTTAGAGCCATCTTGCTGATGTAGATAGTTGACCAAGGATTTTCCATCATCTCTTGTGACAGTGCTTAACTCTTTATATATCCAATCCACCAATGGTGTACGGTCATCCTTATAGATGAGTAATTTCTTTGCAAGTTCCTCAAACAAGGGAACCCATGAAAAATTTTTATCCATATACCTTATTCCTTATAATCGTTAAAATTATCATCTGGTTCTGCAGCCATCATCATCTCACTCTCCTCTTCAATCCGGGGATACATGTGCACCTCATGCGTTTCAGGTTCTGTAACAACATTATCATTGTCGTCTGCCCACTTGTTGCACTGGGCCATTACGGTTTCAAGAGCCTTCTCCTGTCCTTCAGGTGGGTACTTGTACTTCTTCAACAATCGCTTTACCAATACACGCATTTTTGCACGGGCTGACTCCTTGCGGTTCCAGTCGATGGTGCGATTTCGGCGAAGTTGCTCTGTCAGCTCACGGGTGAGGGCCACAAACTGCTCATCGGTGTATGCCTCTCGTATTCCTTCAGGCGAACTGAGTGCATCATAGAAAGCCTTTTCCTCAACAGTCAGTCCGAGTTTGTTGCTTTCCTCTTCGTTCTGCTTGATCTCCTCTGCCATCTTCAGCAGTTCCTCAATCACCTCTTCATTGGTGAGCATCCCCTTCAGATAGTTGGATAGAGCCATATTCAGCAGGTCAGAGAACTTCTTGCTCTGCACCACATTTGTACGCTCGAAGGTGTGGATGCGCTCCTTCAGCAAGCGTTCCAACAGTTTCACTGCCAGGTTCTTCTCTTTCATCTTCCGTATCTCTTTTTGGAAAGCTTCCTCAAAGAGAGAGAAGTTAGCCCCTTCTGACTTGAACAGGTTGATAACTCCTTGGCTCTGGATACTCTGTTCCAACAAATGGCTGATGCGCTCGTTGATGTCCTGCTTGGTAATCTTGCCTTTCTGCGCCAGTCGTGACAGCAGCACGCGCACGGCATCCATGAAAGCAACCTCCTGTTTCTCTTGTGGCTCTGCCAATGAGCGGCAAAGGGTCAGAGCGTTATGCAACAGTTGGCTTTCCTTCATAAAGTTCTTCATCTGCTCAGCACGTTGTGGAGCCAGCATGAAGTTGACACCTCCCTTGATAAGCTGTGCCCGTTCTGGGTCTGAGC